>Ga0163144_10010842_pt1 | contig 19361 bp, 18 predicted proteins | sample OliLak19BULKMAT1_FD_123175 | JGI IMG/M metagenome (GOLD analysis project Ga0163144, IMG submission 123175) | Freshwater microbial mat bacterial communities from Lake Vanda, McMurdo Dry Valleys, Antarctica - Oligotrophic Lake LV.19.BULKMAT1 | ecosystem: Environmental > Aquatic > Freshwater >... | reverse complement strand
TCCCCCACATGGGCTTTCCGTTCCCGCCAGGCCCGATGCGGGCGCTTCCGCCGCTGGAAGTGCGTCACGCCCTTCGCCAGGAGCCAGCCCCGCACGGTCTCTGCGCTGATCGTGATCCCGTGGCGCTCGGCCAGCTTCTCCGCCGCCAACGTCGGCCCAAAATCTCCATAGCGCTGCGCATACAGCGTCAACGCCTTGGTCTGGACCTTCTCCGGGATCTGCCGGTTCGACGGCTTCCCCCGTCCCCGATGCGCGAGCCCCTGGTCGCCCGCCTGCGCCACCCGCTCGATGAGGCGCCGGATGTGGCGTGGCGTCAGTCCCAGTAGGGTGCCCGCCTTCACCTGCGTCAGCTTCTTCTCCCTCGTCTGGCGAATCACAGACACCCGCCGGAGTTCCTTCACACTCATGATGACCCTGTCCTCTCTGACCATCTAGCCCTCCATGTGAGGGCCGACAGTCTAGCAACAAAGAGGACATTTCTACTGTGGTGAAAGCGGACATTATCACTTTGGGATTACAGACCCTGGTCCGTCTGCCCCTGATATAGGTCTGTGGCGCACAGGGGTTGAGCAGGTTAGAAGATCGACTATTTTGCATCCTGGTAGTGTCCGATGAACCACCCGGAATCCGCTGCATGCACGTCGCGCTTTTCTCGCCCGTCTCGCTAGTACGTTTCTGCCAGAATCGTGAAGCGCATCGTGCCCATCAGACTCATCTCATTGATTTGTTCTCCCACGTGAATCTCCACTTTGTATCGGCCGGGTTTCCATGCGCCTTTCGGAGGAGACAGTGCGAGATAGCCGCTGTCGTCTTCGAGCGCAATCTGCATGGCATCTTGTCCAATCACGACCGTGGGATCGAGACCGGTTACTGCTTCAGGGAAACAGCGTCCGAATACTTGGAACCCCTGATAATGCTGGTGAAGATGGAACACGATGAAGACTGCAGGAGTGTCGGGCCGGAACCGGTCAGTCGGTTTCACTGGCACAATCTCATGCGCACGATGAAAGCCCAGTTCTTCGTCGAATCCTTCCGCCGTTGTAATGGTTTGAAACAGCCCTTGGGGTGGAGCATCGAAGTCGTACGGGACCATGTCTTGGGTCCGGTTCTGAAAATCCTGGATGGGAGAATTGTTGGTGATCGGCAGCTCTGCTGCCTCGAGTGCCGGTAGTGTCAAGAGGGCCATGCTCACGATGACTGCAAGTGCCCCTCGTCTCGCCCCTCTCGCCATCTCTTCTTGGTACACCGGTCGATGGGCGCTGTCAAGGTCACGAGACCAAGGTGTAATCCCAAAATGATAATGTCCGCTTTGGCCCAAGTAGAAATGTCCTCTTCGTTGCGAGACGATCGGCCCTCACAAGGAGGGTCAGATGGTCAGAGAGGACAGGGTCATCATGAGTGTGAAGGAATTGCGGCGGGTGCATGTGATTCGGCAGACGAGGGAGAAGAAACTGACGCAGGTGAAGGCGGGCACCCTCCTGGGGCTGACGCCACGCCATATCCGGCGCCTCCTCGCGCGGATGGAGCAGGCGGGCGACCAGGGGTTGGCGCATCGGGGACGGGGGAAGCCGTCGAACCGACGGATCCCGGAGAAGGTCAAGGCCAAGGCCCTGCAGCTGTGCGAGAAACAGTATGGAGATTTTGGGCCGACGTTGGCGGCGGAGAAGCTGACCGAGCGCCACGGGATGGCGGTGAGCGCGGAGACCGTGCGGGGCTGGCTCCTGGCGACGGGGGTGACACACTTCCAGCGGCGGCCGCGCCCGCATCGGGCCTGGCGGGAACGGAAAGCTCATGTGGGGGAACTCCTCCAACTCGATGGGTCGCACCATGACTGGTTCGAGGGGCGGGGGCCCCGTTGTGTGCTGATGGCCTACATCGATGATGCGTCCAGTCGGGTGTATGCCCGATTCTATGAGTACGAAGGGACGATCCCGGCGATGGACAGCTTCATGCGGTATGGGCAGCAGTATGGGATTCCGCTGGCCATCTACGCGGACAAGCATTCGACCTATCAATCGCCGGCCTCGCCCACCGTGGAGGAGCAACTCGCGGGCGTGAAGCCCACGAGTCAATTTGGGCGCGCGTTGGGCGAGCTGGGGGTCGAACTGATCCCGGCCCACTCGCCGCAGGCGAAAGGACGGGTGGAGCGGCTCTTTCAGACCTTTCAAGATCGGGTGATCAAGGAGATGCGGCTCGCGGAGGTCTCCACGCTGGAGGCGGCGAATCGGTTTCTGGAGCGCTATCTGCCGATCCACAACCGACGCTTCACCGTTCAGCCCGCGCAGGCCACCGACCTGCATCGCCCCCGTCCGGCACACCGAGAGCTGGACCGCATCCTGTGCCTCAAGACGCCCCGCTGCCTGCGCAAGGATTTTACCATCGCGCATCAGGGGGGCCTCTATCAGATTCATGAGACGGTTCGGACCTCCCAGGTGCTCGTGGAAGAGCACGTGAATGGGACGATGCGGATCACGCACCAGGGCCGGGCACTCGGCTTTCATGCGATCACGTCTCGGCCCATGAAGGCGGCTGAGGCCAAGAAGGTTCATCAACCCCGGCGCCCGGTCACGCCGAGGCCGGACCATCCGTGGCGCGGGCGCCTGCGACCAGAACGAACAGCATACGCGGCGGCCGGAACATAAAACCGGACATGTCTACTTTGGGAGGAAGAGGACATGTCTATTTGGGCTTGACAGGTCACGAGACCAAGGGGCTCTAGCCTGAAACAAAGGGCGAGAGCTTCCCATAAGCCCGTTGCGGCTGTTTCCCGCCGTCTGCTAAAATTCTCACTCATTGAAACTGAAACGAGCAGGACGGACCGTACGGAGTTGTGTGATGTTGCAGGACGCAGATGCCTTACCTCAGCTCATCGGCGATTATAAGCCGGTCGATCAGTGGCAAGTTCACATCAATAAACTGTTCTACCGTTTCCGGGGCGATCAGGTCCGTCGCTTCTACCAAACGTTTACCTCAGCCGACTATCGACTCGCCCATGCGCTCGCGGCGGACTATTTCGAAAAAGTTGTGAGGCGCGACAAAACGTCAGGCGTCAGGCGTCAGGCGTCAGGCGATCATGCTGCGGATTCACACCGTACCCCTGATGCCGTACCCCTCACGATCTTAGAGCTCGGCCCGGGCAACGGCAATCTCGCCGCATGTTTTTTGAGCCATCTTAAGGCTCTCGATAAAGATAAGGTGGTCTATCCCCGCGTTCGGTATGTTCTGGTCGATTGGGAACAAGCGGGACTCGATACCGCCTTGACTCATCCAGAACTCGCCTCCCATCGAGACCGTGTCGAGCTGCAACGAGGGACCGTGGACCGGCTTGATGCGGTTGCGGATGGCAGCGTGGACCGCATCATCTGTAACGAACTATGGAACGATCTTCCGACAAAACTGATGTCGCGCCAGGCGAGCGATATTGAAGAGGAGTTTATGCGACCGAACGTGAGCGAAGCCGCTCATGCGAAAATTTCAGACTGGGCGGCCTTTGTCCGATCGTTCGACGCCATGGACACGGAGACGCTCAAGCAGTTTCCGCCTTTTCTCGACGACCTGGTGTGGGAGCGAGAATATCGGGCGGTCGAATGGAAAGAAGTTCCCTACCGGAAGACGATCACAGATTTTCTCAAACGTATCGATGAGCACGTCGTGGTTCCCGTCAATCTAGGGGCCTGGGCAACGATCAAAGACGCGAAGCGCCTGCTGGCTTCCGACGCGATCGGGTTCAGCAGTTTCGATGCAGGTACGGCAGATATGAACGTGCTGAACGATCCGGAGAAGCCATGCTATGGCCAATTTGGGGGGCAACAGAGTTTCATGGTCAACTTTGCGCTGGTCGAAGCGGTTGCCAAACAGTTGGAGGCCGGCCCAATGACCCTAGAAAGCCAGCGTGAGTTCGTGGGGTCTAGCTTGGGGACCAACGTCCTGACTCTCATGGACCTCATTGCCACTCATCCTTCCGCCGGGACGAGAATGGCGCCATGGGAGCAGGACCGCTTGATGCTCAAGACCCTCCGCGCGCTGAACGAGACCTATCGGAGCCCCTATGCACGCCGTTTGGACTTCCCCATTCCGTTAGAGGTGCCGTCGGAGGAACGTGAGTCACTCCAAGCGCTTGTGTGCTCACTCGCGCCGACAGGGATTCCGGACACCATCGCCTATCTCACAGAGGAAGAGCTGAGTTTGGCCTCGAAAGACCTCGAAGACATCGGCTACGATCCTCAGTCGTTCATGATTGCCTTGACCGCGCCCCCGGGCCCTGTGGATTATTTTCATTGCCTTATCCGACCTCACTGATTTCTGAGCCAAAATGACCTAGTGGTTGAATTTCTCTGCTTGACTCAGTTCTTGTACTTCTATAGCCTTTGTGATCTTCTCCTCGTAAGAGGAAGGTTCCCACCGAGTGATCGGCTCAGCGCCGCTGGGCGAATAGACTTGGGTGGGGCAATAAGAGAAAGCGAGTGATCGATGTTTGGATCGTTCGGGTGGATGGAGTTGATGCTGATTCTGATCATCGTCTTGATCATTTTTGGCGCCGGCAAGATTCCGCAGCTGGGTGAGGGGCTTGGGAAGGCCATTAAAGGATTTAAGAAGAGCGTTAACGAAGCCGATGCGATCGACGTGACGCCTCCTCCGTCCGAGGCGCCTGAGGCGCCACCGTCTCAGGTTGCGCAAACACAGGCTACCCCCTCGGCGACAGCTCCGGCTCAACCAGTGAAGCAGGTTAAGCAAGGGTAGGGAGACGTGAGGCGTACGGCGTGAAGGGCCAAGAGGAATCACACGTTTCCTTTTTTGCGTTTCGCGTGGCGCGTGATGTTTCGCGTATGATGAAGCATGTTCGGATTGGGCATCGGCGAAGTTCTCATTATTTTAGTGATCGCATTCTTGCTGTTCGGCCCCAAACAGCTGCCTGAAGTCGCTCGCCAGGTCGGGAAAGCGGTCAAGGGGTTCAAGGATACCGCGGAGGATTTGCGGAAATCGGTGGAGCCGGAGCTCAATATGATCCAGCAGGAAGTGAAGATGGTTGAACAGGATTTTCAGGCATCGCTCAAAGACGTGGAAGAGCAGGTCAACGCCGTGACAGCGCCGGTAGAGAAACAGATTGATTCGAAGGGGTCGAACAATCAGGCGTGACGATGATTAGCGGGAATAGCAAAACGAGCAATCTCCGGATTGATCGCCGCATACACTGATAAATCCAGCTGAGCTTACCTTGAAGGCGTTACGCTACTTCCTATGAAACGTGTGCAGTTCGAGGTTCACGGAAGCCCTCTCTTCAGTCGACACCCTCACATGGATCCAACGCAGCATCTTCACCAGTTTAGGGTTGACCGTCGTCACCGCCCTCACGGTAGTTGCCCCGATTAGTTTCACCACCGCATGACTCACCAACAGTCGGCCTCTCCCATATACAGGAGAATCGTATGCGTAGCATCAGACAGATAGGGAGGGTCAGCCTACTCACCCTGTGCGGATCAGCCGTGCTGGCGGCAGGGATATTCATCATGATGGCCCCTGCGCACGCTGCGTTTGAGTTGCCCGAAGGTGAAAGAAGAATCACCCACCTCCCGGTCGTGCCTCGCTCCATTCCGCAGAAGGAAGAATACGAACTCTATGATCCAAAGATCGGAAAGAATTTCGATCTCAAAAATTTCTGGATACGCGCCGACCTCCGCGTGCGGCCGATCTGGCGGAACGGGGTCTGTTTCGGCAGCACTATTGTCGGGAACGGCACCTGTAACAACCCGAACCCCGGCACCACCTCGAACGGGACTCCTGGTAAAGCGAACGACTTCTATGCCCAACAGTTGACGCGGCTGGGCATCGGATACGATCTCTCGCCTGACGTGAATTTCTACATGGAGCTACAAGACTCGAGGACCTGGGGCGGAAACGGTGCCAACGGTAGAGAGGGCACTCAAGACGATGCGAGGAACCATAACGGGTGTGCCACCGCCAATGGCGGGGGTAACTGCGGCACATTGGGGGTTCGTGCCGCGTACATGTTGATTCGAAACTTCGCCGGGTTTCAAGGCCTGAGTGTGAAGGCCGGCCGGCAATATGTGGTGTTCGGCAACCAGTCTCTGTTCGGCGCCTTCGACTGGTCCAATACAGGAATTTCCCATGACGGTGTGATGTTGCAATACAGCACAGCAGCCTGGGATAGCTACATGGGTTGGGTTCGCACCTCTGAGTCCGATCTCGGGCAAGCCGTGCCCGTAGGCGCGCTTAACCCGAACATTGGCCCAAGCCCCTTCAATAATGGCAATGCAAATCAAGACTCCGATGTGCTCATTTTTTACAACCAGATCAAGTCGGTGCCGGGATTCATCATCGAGCCCTACTATGTTCTCTACTCGAACCGGTACAACTCGCTGGACAACCGGAGCCAAGGTCTCGGTACGGCGAGGCACTCGAATCAGACCCGGCATATCGTCGGAGGCCGGATCGAGATGCGCAAGGGCAACTTCGACGCGACCAACGAAACGGTCTACCAGTTCGGCCAAATGGGCGACACCGGTGGGCCGAATGGTGCAGGCTATGGTAACCAAAAGTATCTCCACATCAGCGCCTGGGCGACCAGAAACTGGATCGGCTACACGCAGTATGAGTGGGCCTGGAAGCCGCGGTTGGCCTTCAACTTCGACTATTCCTCGGGCGATGGCCGGGCGAACTGCACGATCGGTGGCAACACAGATTGTAAAACTGCCAATACGTTTGAGAATCTCTACCCGACCAACCACATTCACATGGGCTACATGGACGTCCAAGGCTGGAAGAACATGATGGGTTTCTCGGCCAACTTACAATTCCGCCCAACCAGGGATGACCACGTGGAAGTATGGGCATCCAGGTTGAATCTCGCCAATACGAAAGACAACTGGTATCGAGCCACACAGGGTGTCTATGTCTTTTCAAGGACGGATAATAATAAGAGGCATGTCGGCGACGAAATAGATGTGGCTTGGACGCATCTGTTTATGGACGGCAAGTTGTCCTTTCAGGCGGTCTATGGGCACATGTTTGCCGGGGCCTATATCAAGGAGAATCTAGGCACCAACGCCGATCAAGACTGGGCCTATGCCCAGCTCTGGATTAATTTCTAGTAGGATGCTGAAAAAGAGGGAATGGGGTAGCTGGGACGATCCCCTTGCTCGCGGAACGCGCACGATAGGAATATGCTCGTTCGACGCGCGCAGTCGAGGATCGACCAGGTTACCCTTGAAAAAGAATCAAGGAATTGGGAAGACCGCGCAGTAGGGATTATCCCACCCACCCCGTATAAAGTGATTGCTCACTACTCATTGCTTGGGACAAGGCACGTCTCAGCGCGAAGAGGCTATCTTGGAAGACTCAGGTCGGGTATGCGAAGTAGCCACTGGGGTTGAGCGAGCAAGAAGACCGACCTTCTCAGCATCCTGCGCGCGGGTTTTACCTTCCTCGGAACGTTGACGGTATTGTTGCTTCCTTATGTTGTAGGGGAATATTATGCGATAGCGTGTTCGCTCCCAGTATGGAGGCTGGCCCATGTGCGGGAGGTTATCCATGCGGACGTCCCATCTAAGCCAGTCATCCCTTCGTTACATCCTTCCAACGTTGCTTCATAGACGGTCTGACCCCTTCATCCTCATCGAACGTTCTCCCTGATGTCGGTACGTTCGCTCTCGTATGGTTGACAATGCTGTGCCACCCTGAAAACTCGGTTCTTCAGTTGTGTTTAGGGATTATGAAGCCAGGTTTTCCACAAGGAGGACAAGTATGAGTAGAACAAAGACTCTCACATATTGGATGGTGTCGATGCTGGTGATCGGCCTCATAGGAGCCGGCGGAGGGCCTATTTTTGCCGAACCGTACCAGGTGATTGACGTCCAGGACGGAGGCACCATTACCGGGGTGGCGAGGTGGAGCGGCGATCTCCCTGAGCTCCAGCCGATCGAGATCGAGGCAGACACGGGCGTATGCGGCGAGGAGGTGAAGTCTCAGGCATTGTTGGTCAATTTGAAAAACAACGGTGTGTCGTACGTGCTGGTCTATCTTGAACAGGTAGAGAAGGGGAAAGCACCGGCGGACAAACACTGGCTCCATATGGTGAATTGCCAATTCACGCAGCATATTTTCCCATTTGTCCGAAGCCAGACGATGGCGATGGTCAACCACGATTCGTTTTTCCACAACCCACACTTTTTCAACGCAAAGAATCTCTCGCTCCTGAACGTTCCTATGCCGGATCCCAGTCAGCAAATTGAACACAAGTTTCTGCGGACACCCCTCAGGAACGAAAAGGGAGTGATGCGACTTCAGTGTGATGTCCATAACAACATGAACGCCTATTGGGCTGGATTTGATCATCCGTATTTCGCGGTCACGGACGCGGACGGAAGGTTTGTGATTAGCGGGGTTCCGCCAGGCAAGTACACGTTGGTCGCCTGGCACGAAGGCTACAAAGTCATACGGGAGGAGGCTGGGCGGCCAATTTATGATAGGCCGCATATCCGAGAACAGGAAATTGAGATTAAGCCAAAAGAGACCATGACAGTCGGCTTTGAGTTCCCAGTCCGAAAGGTCTATGTCGATTATTGAGGAGGTCTTTTCGAAACATCGGGGCAGGTGTCGCCTGTCATGACGGATCACCGCACAGGAGAAGCGTGATGAGACGAGAGATGATGGCTCTATACGGAGTGTTGGTAGCCGCCCTGCTCGCGGCACTGCCCGTGACCCATGTCTTGGCGAATCCGCCAGAGACGGACGAAGTGAAGGATCAGCCGGGTATGGAGCCGACGGTCACGCGCGGGATGCCGGATCTCGTACGGTATTGGAACTTCGACCCACCCAGGAGTCCCTTATTCGATATTGGGAAAGTGACGATTTCCGGCGACGCACGGATTAGGCCGGAATACCGCAACAATTCGAACTTCGGACTGGCGAACACAAGTAGTCTGGGACGTGCGACGGGCGCGGCCTCTAACGGCGTAGCGGATCAATTTATCCAACAATGGGCGCGGCTTGGACTCAACTATGCGGTGTCGCCCGACGTTGATACTTTTTTTCAGATGCAATATGCGAAGAACTGGGGTGCAAATACTTCTCCGAGCGCGGCAAACGATCCCAACACGCTCACCAGCCTCGGCATCCGGCAGGCCTACATCGTGATCCGCAATCTTGGGGTCGTTGGCCTCAGCATCAAGGGGGGGCGGCAACTCATCGTGATGGGGAACCAGCGCTTGTTCGGTTCGTTTGATTGGAACAATATCGGCTTCTCTTTTGATGGCGTCACCCTTCAATATTCCCAGAAGATGTACGAAGTCTGGGGGGGCTGGGTGCGCCTCGCCGACACAGAAGCCAACGCCGCGAACTCATCCTGCGGAACTGGTACGACTGGTTGCGCGGGGGGAGGTGGGGTCGTATCCATTGGAGCGGGGAATGCCAATGCAGACCTCTTTTTTACTCGGGTAGCCTTCAAGCCCACGGCAGGCCTGTCGGTCGAACCTCTCTGGGTCTATCTCAACACCAATGCAGCGCTCACACCGGGGGGGAATAGCGCAGTGGGTACCGTCACGACCTTTGGCGGTACGGCAGCGCATGCGCCAGGGCAGCAGCGTCATACGTTGGGCGCGCGCATCGCGTATCGCCAGGGTCCGTTCGATGGAACAGCCGAGTCCTATTGGCAGACGGGATCGATGGGTCTTGCGCAGAGCTCGAATCGGCTCCGCATCAATGCCCACGCCATGGCCGTTGAGGGCGGGGTGACCGTGGAACAACTGCCGTGGACGCCTCGTTTTGGTGTGGAATTTAACTATGCGTCCGGTGGCGGCAACGCGAAGAACTGCGATGGGAGCACCGGAGCTGGTTGCGGCGGCACTGCGAACACCTTCGAGAATCTCTATCCGACGAACCATATTCTGATGGGCTATGCCGACCGGATGGCCTGGCGGAACATGGTCGGCTACAGCGCCAGTGTGCAGATGAAGCCGAGCCTCGCGCAACATCTGGATTTTCGATTCTGGATTTTCCGTAAGGCCAACAACCAGGATTGTTGGTATACCGCCAGTCAGGGCTGCTTTTCTACAGCGACGGCTGCAGGAAATTCCGGTGGCGGGACGACAACGAATATCGCGACCAGCAACTCACTCTACAAGGAAATCGATGGGGTCTATACCATCTTCTTCAAGGAGAACAAGGTGGCATGGCAAACCGGCGTGTCCTATCTGCTTGCCGGCAAGATGCTCGACCAGTTGGCCGCGGGGAATGCTGCAGGAAGCGGGGCCTCAGCGGTGAACTCAATTTGGGCCTATACGCAGGTGCATGTGAACTTCTAGCCCGCGTTTCACGTGAAGCATATCTCGCTGCAATGATGTAGGCACGCTCATTTCGTCCTGCGGCTCAGGCTTCACGAGCGACCCGTTATTGGCGGGGGCCTTACGGCTGGTTCACACGGCTCAGTGGAATGGACTGGATTGCGAGGTTGGGAGGAAGGGTTGGAGCCGTGACAGCAATGGATCTGAGTGAGCGGAGCCATTCACCAAGGGTGATGGTTCCATCGTTGTCACGGTCTGCCTGGCCGGTTAACCCGTTCAGAAGATTTTGCCGACCCTGTGACGAGGTGCTGAGCTGAGAGACTTGAATGATCGTTCCCGTCCCAATGTTGGACGATCCGCTAAGATCGCCGATCCAATTGGGAGTGGCGCGTCGACTTGTGCGGTTCTTCGCCGCTACGCCCGTCTCGTCTACCGGTGCTTCGATGATGGCGATCACGAGTTTGGCCCCCAGCTTCAGCAGACGCTGTTGGAGGAACCTGAGGGAGGTCAACCGGAACGGTGATGATTGCGGGGTGCTGTCGTAGGGCATCAGAAATACTTCACCGGTTTTGGCGTCGGCATGTGCGTGTCCGGCGAAATAGAAGAAGACGATCGAGTCTTTCGTGACCCGCTTGGGGAGCCAGAGGGTGAGGGCTTCTTCGACGTCGGCCTGGGTCGCCAGCTCGTCCTGGAGCAGTAAGGTCCGCCCTTCAGGTACATGGAGAAAATCGGCAAACAGGGAAAGGATTTCCTCGCGGTCGAATGAGAGTTTGTCCTGCCGGCCCGGCCAGGGGGTTCGGTATTGGCTCAGTCCTACGATGACAGCATATCGGTCTGGATTGTGGCCGCCTCCGGTGGCGGTTGGACCAGGCCGTATGGCGGACGATGGCGTGCCTGCGACCGGCGCACTAGGAGAGGCCATGGCTGCGATGAGGGTTTGCGTTGTCGGTGTGCCGCTGGTGGCTCCGGATGGTGTGACGGTTACGGTGAGCTCACCCCGCGATCCTTCGAGGCCCGCCTGTAAGACTCCCCACAGGATCGTACTCTTCGTCTCCCCTGGTTGGAGCGTCGCGATCTGAACCGGTCGCGATAGTGCGCCCGCGAAGGCATCGATGAGAGCGGGTGTTCCTGAGAGAGTAACAGCCGTCGCGCCCAGCACGGTCTTGCCGGTATTCGTGACGTCGATCCTGACCCCGATCTTTTCACTGCCCTCCAACACGAGATTCTTGTTGGCATCCAACAAGGTTGCCTTGAGGGCCAGCAGGCTTGGCCCGGTATCGGGATTTTGCCGACGCGCGGCGCCTTCCCCGTGCGTCTTCTCCTGCAACTGTTTCAGGTATCCCATGAGCTGGTTGGCGAGGTGATCGGCCGACGTTCGGAGGGCTGCGTCCAACTGCCCAGTCGCGCATTGGTTGTCGCTGCCGCCGATTCGTGGCGTCCACAATGCCACTCGATTTGAATAGACCATCGGCGCTTCCGGGAATCGGCCTCCTTGGGTATCTTGGAAGGTTGCGGTAAGGCGGACATCGAACTGAGCGAGGTAGTTGCTCTCGTCTGATCCACTGCGTGAGGTGGGCGTGAAGGAGGCGCTCGCCAGTGTGATGAAGGCCGTGAATTCGGATGTGGGGCCGGTGGCCGGTTGTGCCGTACCCGACGGGTCTCCGACCGTCAGTTGAGCCAAGCGGGCCCGTCCTGTTTCGGAGAAGGATTGGATGATCGCATCGCCTAGACGGCCTTTCCACGGTACGTTGGCGCAGACGGTCTGTTCCACGGTGGCTGAGCGAACAGACTCATCGAAGACCAGCTTGACCGATAGCGGGATGACCGGCTCCTGCTCGTTGGGATACATGAAGCGGGGTGTCTGTAGATGGTTGCAGGCAGTCAGCAGGGCTAGCCCCATTACCAGCATGAAGATCGATATGGCCGATACGAGACGCATGCACATGGGTGTTACGGTACCCGATGCCGCATGTGGACGCAATGAGGATATTGCACGAGCAAGTCAGTGAAAAACTCAGTGTGTGCTCAACTTCACCTATGGAATTGCGAGTAATGACGGCGTTGGCAGACGTTCTCAGCATCCTGTTCGAGGAAGATAAGAGCGATACAGCAAAAACAGAAGGGTCTATTCCCAGACCGATGACTCAAGACGGCTACACATGCGCTCAACCAGCTTGCCCGTACTTGGCCGCTCGTCTATACTCCACTCGCGCCTACACGGTACCTCCATTTTCCCTATTGCTCTCACTGTGGATGATCTCACTCGACAGCTCAGCGAACAGTTCGGCTTTACAAAATTCAGGCCGGGTCAGGAAGAGGTCATTCGCGCCGTCCTGGCTGGTCGCGATGCGATGGGGGTCATGCCGACCGGGCAGGGTAAGTCGCTTTGTTATCAATTACCCGCAACCATGTTGCCCGGGTTGACCCTGGTCATCTCTCCGCTCATCGCGCTCATGCAAGACCAAGTGGCAAGCTTGAAGCAGCGGAAGATCGCAGCGGCGGCGTTTCACTCAGGCCTCACGGGTTCTGAAAAGCACCGCGTGATTCAAGATCTCAATCAGAAGAAGCTTCAGTTGCTGTATCTGGCGCCTGAACGGATGCAGCATGAGGGATTTCTTCAACTCTTGCGGTCGCTGTGGGTCTCGTTGCTGGTCGTCGACGAAGCCCATTGTATTTCTCAGTGGGGCCACGATTTCAGACCCGATTATCTCAAAATCGGCCGCCTCCGCCAGGAACTCACGAACCCTCCCTGCTTGGCCTTGACTGCTACGGCCACAACCCGTGTTCAAACAGATCTGTGCAAACGATTGTCGCTCCGCGATCCGTTCAAGCTGGTTGCAGGATTCCGTCGGGCTAACCTTGCCTTATCTGTTCGTCTCTGCCAGTCCCGTCAGGAAAAACTGGCTGCATTGGAGCGGTTGGTTGGTGAGACAGACAAAGGCACGATCCTGATCTATTGCGCCACACGCCGGGCAGTGGAGGAGGTGGCGGAATGGCTAGGACAGTCTCACCAGTCGGTCGGCTACTACCATGCCGGTCTCTCGGATGAAGAGCGGCAACTCGTGCACGACGACTTTCGCCGGGGAACGGTGAGGATTCTGGCTGCGACGAATGCCTTCGGTATGGGTATCGATAAGTCGGATGTCCGGCTGGTCGTCCATTTCGATATTCCGGGAAGTGTGGAGGCGTATTATCAAGAGGTTGGGCGGGCCGGTCGCGATGGACGACCCGCTGCCTGTGTGTTGCTGTTCCATGAACGAGATCTTGCCACGCAGGAATACTTCATTCAGCAGGCGTCACAAGATGCTGAAGGCGTAGAGCGCGCCAAACGGATGAAGACACTCCTTCAAGAAATGCTGGGGTACGTGTCGGTGCCGGCCTGCCGGCAGCTTGCGATTCTTGACTATTTCAGCGATGAGGCCGAGCGGGCCCTAGGCCCTTGTGGCCTCTGTGACCGTTGCGTCGCGCCGGTGCGGCAGCCGAGTAGGGAGGTCTCCCACGATGATGCCGAGTCCGCGAAGGCCATCTTGGAGACCGTATCCTGGTGCATGGGTCGGTTCGGCGTGAGTCGAATCGTCGAGATCCTTCGCGGGAGCCGTTCGAAAGCGATGCAGGCCTATGGCGCGGAAGATTGCCCGACATACGGAATGTGTCGCACGCGCTCGAAGCAGTCCATGACTGGACTCGTGAAAGACCTGATCGACTCGGCCTATCTTCAGGTCGAAGGCACGGAGTATCCCACTCTCGATGTGACGCAAAAGGGACGAGAGATTCTGCAAGGGATCGGTGCAGTAGCGTTGAGGCAGGCAGCAGAGCTGCAGTCAGATTTACCTGTGACGAAACGATCTCCTGAAAGGGCGACGTCTGCGGTTGCGATGCGGGCATCACCGGCGGACCCGCAGCTCTTTGAACGGCTCCGGCAGCTTCGTACAGAGCTTGCCGAAGAAGAGGGCGTCTCAGCCTTTTTGATTTTTCACGACAAAACATTAAAGGCCATTGCCGGTCACAAGCCCGTGACGCCCGCCGCTCTTATGGAGATTCCCGGCATCGGTCCGCTGAAGGTAGAACGATATGGTCGGCGTGTGCTGGAAGTGGTGAATGACACTCACTACGCTGTGAGTGCCGACTGAGCGCTATCAGAAATTCCCTGCCTGTGCGAAGCGGTCTTGTAGCTCTGCGTAGGTCTTCGTCACCGGAAACTGCGGGAACTCTTTGGGAAGGTGATCTGGCGGACAGAAGAAGAATCCCGCGTGGGCTTCTCCTAGCATGGCGGTGTCATTGTATGCATCGCCGGCGGCCAGGACGTGAAAGTTGAGGGACTTCAGCGCCGCCACGGAGTGTTTCTTCTGATTCTGCATCCGCATGTGGTAATTCACGATGCGGCCGGCGTGATCGATCTCCAACTGGTTACAAAAGAGTGTCGGAAATCCTAGTTGGCGCATCAGTGGGTGGGCAAACTGATAGAACGTATCGGACAAAATAATCATTTGGCATCGTTCGCGGAGCCAGGCGACACAGTCGACGGCCCCTTCCAGCGGACCCATCGTATCGATAACACTCTGGATATCATGAATGGTGAGCTTGTGCTGATCCATGATAGCCAGGCGCCGTGTCATCAAGGCATCATAATCCGGCATCTCGCGGGTGGTGATTTTTAATTCCTCGATGCCGGTCTTGAGCGCGACGTTGATCCAGATCTCCGGCACCAACACGCCTTCGAGATCTAAGCAGACGATGACGGGTTTTTGCATGCTCGTGTCTCCTGTACGTTCCTTATAATCTAAGTGCGATGACGTGATCTGGAGTGGGTAGTGACAGGAAAACGATCTGGCGGCACGTCACCGTTCAATACTGATCGCGTATCACCCATCACTTCTTCTGAAATGCCTGGCTGAGAAACCGCCACATGTTGTCGAGGACTTGGTCTAAGAGGGATGGGCCGGGCCACGTCCGCTGAGACTCTTCTTCATGTCGCTCGGCCCACTCCAAGGCCATCGGGAGCGGGATGAGTCGAGGAGGAGAGCTGGTTAAGGCCCCCCAGGTCAGCCCGAGGATGGAACTCATTCGCATCGAGATCGGCAGGGGCGTGACCGGGTTCTGCGCCAGATCCTGGCACAGTTCCGCTGGTGAAGTGACGAGGAGCTCCCGGCAGGCGGCTGGCCGTACCTCGTAAATCGAACATAGTTCGTTCTCTAAATAGGGGCAAGGGATTCTCAGAGCATAGTAAGACTGATTGATCGGATCAAGTTCTTCATCCGGCACCTGCCTGGAGGCCTCTGCAACGTCGGTCATCCGATCCCACAAACCAGCTTGCTTCATGCGATCCTTTGTGTCGTTGAGGCGTTTCAGCAGATGGGTTCGTCGATCCGTCGGCAGTTGCTCCACATACTCTCGCAGTGTGAACGCTTCTGGCGCAGAGAGCGGAACCAGCATGCGACAACAGGCGGCGCAGCCCTTTCGGCAGGAAATGGATTGGCCTGTTTCGGTGGCTTGCCGGATCTCCAACTCTGCGGCTTCATCTCCCAGGCGGCGCGTGAGTGGGACGATCGCGGTGATGGGGATAAGTCCAGTCGGCACGTCGATGGCTGTGGTCAGACGCCCAGCGGGGGTATTCAGTGCCACCTCAAATCGTTCGACCATCACAATCCTCCGCCTTGTGCGCCGATCGGCATCATAGAGAACCGTTCAATGGCTGGTCAACCGCACCACCCTAAGCAGGATGCTGAAAACCTCCGCCAGCGGCGTTCTCGCATTGTTCACAAAAACCGTGAAAGGTAAGACGTGAAAAGTGAAATGTGGGGCGATCGAACATCTTTTCTTTGCAACTTTTCACGTCTCGTAAATTGCCGGACGAAATTTTTGAGCATCCTGCGGGAGTGTTCTCCCGTTGTGGTAGACGATGCAGACCATCGAGGTTCTTACGTATGAACATAGTTTTCTACAACCGGCTAGTCCCGCACACGCGGCGGTTCTTGCTCCCGCTCTGGTATAGCCGCATAATGTGTGCAAAGGAGAACAGCATGGCGTTGTCTGGTCATGTGGTGGGCTTGCTCAAAGAATATATGCGGGACTTGGTCGAACAGGCGAAGCAGGAAGTGGCGACTCATGCCTCTTTTGGTTTTTCTGCTACACCCTATGGGTCGGACCAGGCGCTGTCAGATTTGTTGGCGCTATTAGACGATCGTCTCGAATCTGAAGGAATGCAAGTTGGATTGCCGGACGGGTTTCTCCATCAGATGTGGGGGCTGTGTAACGATGCCCGAACTCAGGTGGGAGAACGCGTGTGGATGGAAATCAACGGCAGTGACCAGGTACCGTCGAAGGACACAGTTCGAGCGTTAACGTATCGTGCGTTGCTCACCGTTCTCGAAGCATCGGGCTAAAGTTTTCCTGCTACCCAATAAATCACCATGCCGGCCACTTCTGACACTGCTTCGCGCGTGTATTGTAGGGAGATATCGTTCGGCAAGATATCAAACGGATGGATGTCATCCCAGTTCTCTCGCGGCAGGTTCTGCGAAGCATAATCACAGGGAGCGGGCGTGACGCGGAAGCCCTGCTTTGTGAAGACCGGAACGGCGCGTGGCAGATGGCTGGCTGAACTCACGAGGAGAATCGAGGCGGGTCCGAGGAGACGTTTGGTTCCCGTTGCGTTTTCGTACGTGTTTCGGGCTTCGGTGTCGATCTTTGTGGCAGACTCAGGAACGCCGAGGCGAACTGCCCATCGTTTCATTTGGACCGCTTCTTGAGGGCCTGTGCCGAAGATTCGGGCATCGCCTCCAGTTAGGACTAGGAGGGGTGCATAGCCTTGCTGGTAGAGGTCCACGCCACAGGTGGTTCGGTTTCTGGAATAGGAAGAGGGCTCGGTGGTTGGCCGAAGCGAGCCTTTTTCGTCGACGCCTCCCCCCAATACCACGATGGCATCGAAGCGGTCCGCCGGCGCCAGCTGTGGGGGGTGGTACCAGGATTCGAGCAAGCCGATCAGCGGGGTCGCGGCCAATGGGCTGGATAGTGTCACGAGGAGAAGGAGAGAGCACAAGAGAAGTTTGCGCATCCACCGCAGGCGTGTCGGTGAGAAGGGGAAGAGGGCCAAGACCGTTGCCATTCCGAGGAGCAGCACCACCCACGTGAGCGGGTAGAGGCCGTACTTGACGAACTTATACAGACCGAAGAAGAATGGCGTCAGTTCCATTGGCAGACCTCAATCGAATAGGGGGCATTGCCGATAGCATACATGGAGTGGTGCAAATGACCAAGAAGAAGGGGTGATGCGATGACACAAGGGCGGCGTTTTTGGTTGATGAAATCGGAACCACGTGTGTTTTCGATTGAGGATCTTGCGCGATCTTCCAAGCAGACAACCTGTTGGGACGGCGTGCGAAACTATCAGGCGCGCAACTTCATGCGTGCAATGGCCGCCGGCGACCGCGTGCTTTTTTATCATAGTAACGCTGAGCCGCCTACTGTGGTGGGAGTTGCGGAAGTCGTGCGGACCGCCTATCCCGATACGACACAGTTCGACAAGACCAGTCATCACTATGACCCAGCCAGCGCTCTCTCTGCTCCACGGTGGGACATGGTGGATATTCAGTATCGTCAGACATTCAAGACGAGTCTGTCACTCGACCAACTGAGGCAGGAACCCAAGCTGAAAGGCATGGTCTTGCTGCAAAAAGGCTCCCGTCTCTCAGTTCAGCCGGTGACAGAAGCCGAATGGACTGTGGTGCTGAAGTTAGCCGGGGCCAAGACAAGCTAGCATAGCAGCGGGCGTCCTGCTGTAAAGCTTTGTTGGTACATGAGGACCGATGGCGTGCAGATCTGGGACAAGAAGAAGGTATTGTCGCAGGATGCTCAAAAAGGCCGTTCAGCAAGGCCGCAGCGAGTGAAGACCGGAGACGTACCCTCAGGGGTACGTTGAGGATCTGAACGATGCGAGAACGCCACTGGCGGACTTTTGGGGCATCCTGCTAAGTTTTGGCTTTGCCGTTATCCAAATGCCGATGCTGCCAGTCGAGCCAGGCATGGCCAAGTTCATGGGCCAGGATGTAGCGTCGTCTGGTCATGGGCAAGCGCTTACGAAGATAAATAGTTTTTGTGTCGTCATCCCAGATACCATCGGCATTCGGGTCCCGACGGTCCATGTCGGTATCGGACAGTTGACGCACTGAGATCCGGTATCCGAAAGGAAGTACGACTCGAGAAGGCATGCGTAACATCACTGTTGCTCCTGGTAGTCAATCAGGATAACACAAAGCCCTGGTCTGCTTCACAGTATATATATTCAGTAAAAACAATAAGTTGCACAATTTTTTATCATTAAATCCGGCGCCTTCTTTGGCCTACCCTCGTCGAAATCCCTAGCGTATTTCCGGTTGGGGCAGTCCTTAATCCGGTTCAGCGATGCCGGTATCTTATAAGTGACAGAGCGATTTTCGTCGACAATCGGCGTGTGAGACTCCACCACTATTTGTGCTGGCAATAAGATATCCATGGTTGTGACAGGCATGTGAACCATCAAAGTGTTCACGCGGTACAATCGTCTATTGTCTAGCCGCATCCTGCCAGGACAGGAGTATAATCATGGCACATGAGGCCTGCCATGCATCGTGTACTTGTCCTGGGCGCTGGAAAGATCGGATCCCTGGTTGCCTGCCTCTTGTCAGAGAGCGGCGACTACGAGGTCTGTCTCGGTGACATCAGCCTCGATGCCTCCAAGCGGCTCGTCGAGGACCTTGGTCTCTCGCGAGTCACGCCCCTGCTCCTTGATGTCCGACATCCCGACACCATCAGCGCATATTTGAAGGCGCATCGATTCGATGCGGTCCTATCGAGCCTCCCGTATTTTTGCAACCCCGTTGTCGCCGGATTGGCTCGGGAACACCGGCTTCATTATTTTGACCTGACGGAGGATGTCGAAGTCACCAATCAGGTCAAAGTCCTGAGTGCCGATTCTCCTCAAGCCTTTGTGCCGCAATGTGGTTTGGCCCCTGGGTTCATCAGTATCGCAGCGCACGATTTGATCACCCATTTCGATACAGTGGATACGGTCAAAATGCGGGTCGG
>Ga0163144_10010841_pt1 | contig 19364 bp, 20 predicted proteins | sample OliLak19BULKMAT1_FD_123175 | JGI IMG/M metagenome (GOLD analysis project Ga0163144, IMG submission 123175) | Freshwater microbial mat bacterial communities from Lake Vanda, McMurdo Dry Valleys, Antarctica - Oligotrophic Lake LV.19.BULKMAT1 | ecosystem: Environmental > Aquatic > Freshwater >... | reverse complement strand
TCTTCGCAAAGCGGCCGGTCAAAGTGCCACCGGCGCAGTTTTCCACCCGCCCGATTCCGTCAAGCCACTGACCCCCTCCCAATTGCAGGAGGGAATTTTCGGCAGCGATCTCGCGTATGAGGATGTGGCGGACAACTATTTCGCCTGGGAGCGCCAGGAAATCGTCGGCGGAGAAACAGTGAACCGCGTGCCCTGCCAGATTTTGGAGTCCCGGCCCGGGAAGGGGGACCAATCCGGTTACAGCCGCGTGCGAACATGGATTGATCTCCGGCGCATGGTCCCGCTGAAAATCGAAAAATATGGTGCCAATGGCCAGTTGGTTCGCCGCATCACCATCACGCTTGTGGCCAAGGACGATTTGAATCGCGCCGTTCCTGCAAACTTTACGGTCGAGCGTCCCGGCCGCGAATCCCGCACCATTTTGGAAGGCTCCAACATCAAGCATGGTGTCACACTTGGCGATGCCGACTTTTCGCCCGCCATTCTCCGCGCCCGGGCGGCCCCAAATTCCCAGCCGGAATAGTTTCTGAAACCGCGTCAGCGGTACACCGGACGGTCGAGCCAGAAGGGCCTGGGCGCATCTCTGATGGCATGAAGTCATGCAGCAACTGGCGCTGGGCAAACCGAATCCAATGATCCAATGTCCCTAGCGGAACCCGTGAGTGCTTGCAACACGCACGAGTAGCCGAAGGTCCAAAGGCTCGATATTTTCGATGAGCTCACTGCTCCAATCTCTGATTGAACCCTGGCGGAAAGCACCATCATGGGGCGCAAGACCCCGAATGCCTGACTGCAACCTTCCGACCGTGGATCAAAAGTGATTCGGCTGCTCGCGCCAGTTGCTTCTTCCCTTAACCGGGCCGAACGAGAAAAACCATGACAAAAAAATACATCCTAAAAAACACAACAAAAACACGTCCCAAGAAAGCGGGAGAGGTGGAGACCTATCTGGCTCCGCGTCCCCCTTCCAAAGGGAAAATCATCGGTCTGGACTGCCACCCGGACACCTTCACCGCAGCGGTCTTCGTGGGGCAGACCCCTCACGACGCAAAGAAGATCAGCAGCCGCGAGAACCTGGGATTGGAGGCCCTGCTGGAATGGGCCGGTCGGGAATTTGGCCCCAAGGACATTTTCCTGCTGGAGGCCGGTTCCAACAGCTTCGAGGTCTGCAAACGACTCGGTGCCAAAGGCCTGAATGCTTGCGTGCTGGAAAGCTGCCATGTGGGCAAGCACGCGAAGACCTATGCCGACAACGACAAGATGGCCGCCGCAAGGATCGCACTCGTTTATCTGGCAGGAAACGCCCCGTGCGTCTGGGTGCCCGATGAGCGAAGCCGAGAGCGCCGCGAGTTACTTCACGCCTACAACAAAGCGGTCGTCAAGCATACAGCAGCGACCAACGGGCTGAAAGCCTATCTCAATGGACATGGCGAGCGACTCTCCAAGCGCAATCCCGAAACGCAAGAGACCCGGAAGTGGGTCCTCCAGCAGGGCGAGTGGTCGGATTTGCAAAAGCATATCTTGGGCGAACACTTCGATAATATCGTCCATTGCAAAGAGCGGCGCAAACGCCTCTACCGGCTTATTGGTCAAGAAATGACGGATGATACGATGATGTTGCGTTGCATGAAACTGCTTGGAGTGGGAATCGTCAGCGCGTTTGGATTGCTGGCGGTGATTGGAGACATTGGGCGCTTCCACAGCCCGGAGAAACTGGTGGCCTACATCGGTCTCAATCCCGGTCAGCGCCAGAGTGGCAACGGCAAAAGTATTCGGATCGGAGTGGGCAAGCGGCGGTTCTCAAACGCATAGGGGATTTTTTCATACGCGCCTTCGCGCGTAATCCGACCTTGGCGCAGCTCGGACACATTCAGCCCAAGATGGGACGCCATTGGGAAGACCACGAATTTCCCAATGCCCGATGCCTCGCCCTGCTCCACCAAAGCGGGCCAATCTAAGGCATAGGGATAATGGCCCCGAAGATAAAAAAGCAAGTCCGTCCCGACATGGGTGTGCGCATCGATCAGCAACGGCTTGGCGGAAAGCGTCATAAAATCAACAATTTACAATTTACAATTCTATTTGATAAAATGATAATATCTTTATATTAAATATCCATTTGGGCGTGTTCGAAACCTCAACAAGCACCAAGCCCATAACTATGCCAAATATCGAATATCCTAAGTCCCCCGGCACACCGGTTTCTTACCTTCCATTCAGTCCCTCCGTTCGCTACGGCGATCTCATCTTTGTTTCGGGACAGGCATCGGTGGATAATACCGGAGAATTTATTCCTGGCACCTTCGAGGAAGAATTCCACCGATCTATGGAAAACCTGATCCAAATTCTCCATGATTCCGGCAGCGATCTCTCGCATGTCGTCCAGACGCGAAACTACCTTCGTGCTTCGGATGACGGAGAGAAATTTCAGGAATTGTATAAGGAATACTTCAAGCCGCCGTACCCCGCACGGACAACGATCACCGATTGCCTCGGCACGGACATGCACTACGAAATCGAATGCGTAGCGGTAAGAAAAGCGTAGTTTTCAGGCTACAGAGAGTGGAACATGAAATGCCCCCAGGAGAGTGGCAGCGCCAAGTCGTAGAATGTTCTCGATAATAGTTGCGGTAAAGATGGTAACAAAATCGGGGGGCACGCCAGCGCAGGCTTCGCGAATGTAGCGTAAAAAGTCGAAGGTGGGCTCTTTTCCGGGCTCCAGAAAAACAAAGGGGCTTGAACCGTTGCCATAGTCTTCCGGCTTGGCATCGGGGTTGTATTGCGTGAGAAAACGCTCCCAAGTCCATCCTCCATATCCCTCATGGACGTTGCCCTGTGCAGACTCGCTGGCTTTGTTCGTCCCGAGAAGTGTCAGCAGTGGATTGGCTTCCCCTTCGAACAACACGATTAGCTCGCCCGCATAGATGCCGGGCCGGGTGAGGCTGTCTCCAATCGCCAGCAGTCGGATCGAGCGCCCTGCGCCCGAGTCCGCCCTTGCGACTTTCACTTTAGTCCTGCCGTTGGCAACCGGATCGCCCCTGAGATCTCGAATCTCCACGCTCCACGGCAGATCCCCCGCGTCCTCGGCTTTCGGAATCCACGTCCAACGATTTCCAAGCTGCGCACCTTTGTCGCATGTCACCTCACAAAGAAACTGTCCGCTGGCTGGAGAAAGGAACAAGCCGTTGAAGTACATATTTGTTTCGTGGCCGGGGGCGGCCCAGACACAATCGGGCAAAATCGGCGGGGGAACCGCATCGTCGGCCCGCAGGTGTACCGACGGGAATATCAGTCCGAGAACAAGCGAAAGGAGGAGGGCCGACTCCCGGATCAAGCTTCCCTGATTCATAAATCCCGCGAGCCGACCCGCCACTCGGAGCGAACTCAGGAAACGCATTTTTTTCATATGCCTGTGACTTCGCGGAAGGGAATCGCCGCCGGATCAAAGCAGTCCATGGCGAGAAACAGATTGCGGGCGATGGCAGCATGTCCGGCTGCATTCGGATGATACCCGTCGGCGGCGTCCCATGCAGCGAAACCTCCGGGCTGCGCCCTCCAGTGGCGGTCATGATCGATCAATGGCAGCGCCAATTTCCCGCTCACATGGCGCAATACTTCCGTATAGGCGGGCAGATGCGGTTCGCGGAAAGTAACTTTGCCGGGCACAATCGGAGTGCTCGTTTGGAGAACAACCTGCGCTTTCAGATCCCGCATCCGCCTGCAAAGCGCATGCAAATTCTCCTCGAATTGCCGAATGGGGATGCTCTTTGCCCCTCCACAGTCAACCATTCCGCTCATGAGGAAGACTACATCGGGAGCGATACGGCCCACGCGCCAGTCGAATCCCTCGAGCAATTCCTGCGTCGTCTGACCGCTGATCGCAGTGTTGATAACAATGTCCGTCCGACGGCCCATCTCGAAACGCACTCGTTCCGCGAACAATTGGGTATAGTCGCGGAACCCCTCCGTGTGCCGCACCCCTTGGGTAATACTGTCGCCATAAAATAACCAGACAAGGGGCGATTCGGATCGCAGCAACACCCGAGCAGCATCCATTCGCATAAATTTCTGTTCCTCAGAAGTTTGTGGAGGAATAGCTGCGGCTTGCGTCATCATCATTTTGAAAATCTTTAATAGCATACTCTGTATATATAATTAAAAATGCAATCCAGAATTCCGACTCGGATTTTGCCTTTTCACAATCTCTCCTGTGCAAAATTCTCCTTTTTATAGCGGAGCGAATATTCTCGCATTGCCGGCCATTCTTGGTTTTATAACATTCTGATTATGGTCTGTTTCGCGGCTGTTTTGATCAAACAGCATCTTGAACTTCCTTCGTCGTCCCCCAAATCCGGTAATTCATGAAACCGAAAATTGTCATTCTCGACGGTTACACACTCAATCCCGGAGATAATCCTTGGGATGCGCTCAACGCCCTCGGGAAAGCCGTCGTCCATGACCGCTCCCGGCCCGAAGAGATCATGGAGAGATGCATTGACGCGGACATCATCATCACCAACAAGGCCCCTCTTTTCGCTGAAACGATCCTGAGGCTGCCGAAACTCCGCTTTATCAGCGTATCGGCAACAGGTTACAACGTAGTGGACACTCAGGGAGCCCGATCTCGGGCATCCCTGTTTCCAATGTTCCGATTTACGGCACCGATTCCGTGGCGCAGTTTACCTTCGCCCTGCTTCTCGAGATTTGCCACCATGTCGGGGATCATCATTATTCCGTACAGCGGGGCGACTGGCAGCGCTCTCGCGATTGGTCCTACTGGCTGTCGCCGCATGTCGAATTGGCGGGAAAAACGATCGGCATCGTCGGAATGGGCCGCGTCGGGAAACGCGTCAGCGAGATTGCCCATGCGTTCGGAATGCGAATCATCGCCTCTTCCCGCACTGGAAAGTCCCGCTCACCCATCGAATATCCAAGCGTGTCCTTCGTCACTCCACCGGAGCTTTTTTCGCAAGCGGATGTTATCACGCCACACTGCCCACAGACCGAGGAAACCGCAGGCATGGTGAACAAAGTCTTGCTTGCCCATTGCAAGCCGGACGCTTTTCTCATTAACACCGCGAGGGGTGGATTGGTAATGGAGGCGGACTTGGCGGAATGCCTCAATCAGGGACGTCTTGGCGGCGCCGCGCTGGATGGCGTCACAGTGGAGCCCATTCGGTCCGACAATCCGTTGTTGAAGGCCAAAGACTGCATCATCACCCCTCATAACGCTTGGGCCGGATTGGCCGCACGACGCAGGCTCATGACGACTACCACCCAAAATGTCGCCGCCTTCCTGGGCGGTCACCCCTGCCATGTCGTGAATCGCTAAAAATCCATGCCTCGAGAATCTCAGGCAGTTCGAGGAATATCTCGCCATCCGCCGATGCACCGAAAGCAAGCGCGCCGTCGTTTTGACCGGCAGGGTCAGAACGTGTGGCGCACGTGGATTTCACAGACGGACGCTCTTGGGCTCAATTAGACGCTGGAAAACTGCGGGGTTTGGTAGACTCGTATGCGTGTCAGGAGCATTCACCGCGAGGTGCCGGTCTTGAAATGGCTACCGCGACTGACGCTCCCAGCACCATCACGCCGTTCGTCTTCGAAGACGAAGCCCATCATCGCCATGGAGGCCGTTGCCCCGCATTTAGGATAATCTGAATGACCGCCTGCTGTCTGTAATCGTCGTTGCGGGCGAGATGAAATGCGCCGTGAAACTCCTTCACCGACTGGCCAATCTTCCGTCATCGAGCGGTGTGTTTTCCATGGTGGTCTAAACAAAAATTTAAAAATCTCTTGCGCAATAGTGATTATAAATGTCTCATATAACTAGAATCACTTATCAAATATGAACATCAAGCTTACTCCCGATCAAACCCAACAATACTCCGAAGAGGGTTACCTTTCTCTTCCCCACCTTCTGGACCAAGAGGAGGTCTTGAAACTGCGGAGCGCCATTGAAGATCTGGGCAAGGCAGGCTTCAACCTGAAGGCTCGGCAGGTCGGCGCTCTCACCGAAAAAGACCCCCGTTTCCTGCAACTGGCTTTGAACCCTAAGGTGGCGGATCTCATCGGCCAGTTGGTTGATTGGGAGCGAATTTTCCTGCACAGCTCCAAGGTCAACTTCAATTGCGCTAATGACGGCGTTCCGAAAACGTGGCATCAGGATAACATCTATTGGCCTGAAGTACCGCCGAATCAGGTGACGATGTGGATCGCCATTGATGACGCGGATTCCAGCAACGGCTGCATGTGGGTGCTGCCACGCAGTCACCAAAACGGCCTCGTCGAACACACAAAGGGAGAAACTGGCTGGGAAATCACCGAGGAGAATGTTCCCGGAATCTTCCCTGACCTCACTCCCCTGGAGTGCCCCGTCGAGTCAGGGGGAGCCTTGGTGTTTCATGGCAACGTGCTGCACAAGTCGGAAGCCAACCGCTCTTCCCGGAACCGCTGGGCCTTGGTGCTCGACTTCGATGACCGCAAGAACGAGATCGCGCGCATCAACACACAAACCAACATGATGGCTCAATTCGATTCCCGGGAAATCTGGCGGCGCTCTTCGCAACTGGCCGCTTGAACTATCCGGCAGGCACCGGAGGACAGTTTCTCAACCGAGGCGAAAAGGCAGTCTGACCGCCCGGGCGGGAAGCCGGGGGGCCATGATGCGAAGAAGCATCTGCTCAAGGGCGCAATCCGCCATCTCCTGGCGATTCACACGCAAAACCGATATCGGAACAAGATCTTCGAAGACGACGTTGTTCGTGCCAAAAGCCAGCAGAAGGACATCGCCGCCGATACTCCGGGATTCGGCCTCCGCAGCGCGGATTAATGCACCGCTGCAAAGGTAAAATCCCGAGACAACGAAACCCGGAGTTCGGCGCGTCAGGGACAGCCATTTCCGCGCGGTGGCGTAAATCTCGCCGACATTGCCGAAAGTCTCGTGAACATTCAGGATGGTCGGCAAGTGCCTGCGGGTTTCCGCGAAAAGTTTTTGGCTGACTTTCTTTTCCGGGCCGTCCGCGCCCAGCAGGCAGATTTCTTTTCGCCCGCTCCTGAGAATGGCTCCTGCGGCCTGACGCCCCGCATCCTCCAGATCCATTCGGATCGTGTCGACGTATTCGAGGGATCGAGTTGCGGTCACCTGTACGCGCGGCATCCAGTCGCTTGCCTGTAATTCCGGGGGAAATTTCCGGCCACAGACAAAGACCCCCTCGATGGCTCTCCGCTTCAACTCCATGGGGGCGGCACCCTCATTGAGAACCAAAAGATCGGTGCCGCCGCCAGCTAGGCGCTGTTGGATAAAAAACATCAGATCATAGCGAAGGAGCGTCGAGGAATGAAAGGTTTCATCCGAATACACAGCCAGCCGCCGCGGCTGAACCCCATCTATCAGGTCTTGGAGCGAAGGTTTTCGGATTGGGTAGTTTCCGCTTCCGTGCCTGCGCTCGACAAGCCCCTTAGCGGCCAGTTCCCCAAGCGCGCGTTTGACAGTGATCAAAGAAACTCCTGTTTGGGCGGCGATCTGGCGCTCCGAAGGAAGACGGCATGTTCCCGCGCCCTCAGCGAGGGCCATGCTCAGAAGCAGGCACTCCATGAGGCGATTGTATAGCAACGCGCGATTCCGCCTGAATTGCGAAATCGGAATGAGGGGCAAAGTGAAATGGCTGGATCTCTGCACGGGTTGGATTCCGTTGAGTATTCAATATGAAAGATTTTCGTCTGCCATAGCAATCGGAAGAAGGAATCCACCGCATCTGGTTGAAAAGTTGCCTCTTGATCCACTCATAAAGGGATTCCGCAATCTGACGATAACCGTCTTCGACAGGACGCGCCTTGCCGCGTGTCGATTGGGTGGACCCGTTTTAAGTCCCGACCACCGAGCTTCCGCATTTTTTCGTTGAAGTCGCATTCAAATACTATATGATAAGTATACCAACATGAATTTTTAGTAGTAATTTCATGAACCACAAAAGGGCATTTAGCTTGATGGAGGTGACAATCGCCTTGGGTCTGGTGACGTTTGCGGTAGTGGCGGTGATCGGTTTGTTGCCGGTTGGCCTGTCCACCATGCGTGAAGCCATGACCCAGACGATTACAGCCCAGATCACCCGCGAGATATCCGCCGAACTCCTGTTGACTCCCTTCCAACAGATCAACGGCTATATCGGCCGCAGCCCGATATTCTTTGATGTCCGGGGAAAACGCGCGGCGAATACGAATGCCTACTATCGAGTGCAGCTCTCCATGACGGACTCGGCATTTCCCGGCTCGGGCGTCTCTTCATCTCTCACCAACAGTGTCCGCTGCGTGCACATCGAAGTCGTCACCCGCGCCTTTCAGAGCGGGGCTGGCGCGACAAACCAGCAAATTTTGCATGTGGCCAATTCCGGTTTTTAGCTCCGCCACTCCCTCGACATGGATCCATGCACGCGCGAACGAGTAATTTACCACCCCAGGCACCGTCAGGAGAATGGCCGCGGCTTTACCATTCTGGAACTGCTCGTCGCCAGTGCCGTGCTGGGGCTCATTCTTGTCATGCTCTTGTCCGTGATCTCCCATACCTCGGAAGCCTGGAGGCGCTCGCGCGGCCATATCGAGGCATTTCAATCCGCCCGCAATGCTTTCGAAATAGTAACCCGCACTCTAAGCCAAGCCACGCTCAATACCCATTGGCACTATGACAACGCCACAAATCCGACTCGTTACCTTCGTGCGTCGGATTTACATTTCACCATCCAACAAGCAGGCACCAGCATTCCCGGAACACCGGGAACCGGCTTTGGGGTATTTTTTCAGGCACCGATCGGAATCGCGGCCTCCGATGATCTCCGGGGATTGAACACGCTGCTCAACGGAATGGGTTACTATATTCAATTTTCCGGTGATGGATCATTCCGTCCTTCGATTGTCAATGGGGAGGAAAAACGCCGCTATCGCTTGGTGCAGATGCGGATTCCTTCAGAAAACCTCAACGTTTACACGGCCACAAACGCCACAGACTACACATGGTTTACCTCGCAAACCAAACGCGGCTATCCTGTTTCCGACAATATCATTTTGCTTGTAGTGTGGCCGCGCCTGCCCTTTCAGGAAGATCCGGAAGGAGGCGTGCTCTCATTGAATTTCACCTACAATTCGCGTTTGAATGCGAGTAATGTCAGCCAGCCGCGCACGGCCAGCCAGCTTCCCCCCGTTGTGGAAGTTCTCATGGTGGCAATTGACGAAGCCAGCGCCGTCCGCCTGACCCATTCCACCGCCGAGCCCCCGGCCATCAAGTCTGCATTGCAGGGAAAATTCCAGACCGCCAGCCAGAGCGCTTTCGGAGAGGATCTCAAACAGCTTGAATCCGCACTCACCGACGCGAAGATCAACTACCAAATCTTCCACAGCGCCATCCCTATGCGCGAGTCCAAATGGTCGGAATGAAGAGGATGCGAAGAATTTCCCGTGCCTTCCGAGGTTTTTCCCTCGTGGAGTTGCTCGTCGTCATCTCCATTATTGCCCTGCTTTCAGCCATGGCGATCACGGCCTTTAATTCGGTGGCCTCATCCGCCCGAATTCAAAGCACGGGTGACGGCGTGGCTGACATGCTGATTCAGGCCAGACAGCTGGCCTTGACCCGCAACGTGTCGGTCGAAGTGCGATTGACGCGGGATGAGAATGGAAATGGAAGAGTCTTCCAGATCTATGGCTTCAAAGGCACGAATGTCTCCTCAATTGGCCGCCGTCTGCGGCTACCAGACGGCGTTGCCATCTGTTCGAATCTTTCGCCGCTGCTCAATGATGGAAGTAACCCGACAAACGGATCAAACATATCCACCATTCGATTTCAACCAAACGGCGAACCTCTGCTCTCCTCCGAACTAGCCTCCGCACCCAATCAGGTTTTTCTCACGATCGGAATGGCGCGCGATGCCTCGGCTGCTGTCGCACCGAAAAACTATATAGCTATCACTATCAATCCCTATACCGGACAGGTGCAGACTTACCGACCATGAAGGGAATTCTCAAAGTACGAATTCCACAACGCCAACCGACGGGTGCCGCCTTGGTCATCGTCCTGTCCCTTCTCGTCGTTCTGATCATCCTTGTTGTCGCTTTCCTTAGCCGGATCGGGAGCGAACGGACTGCCGCTCGCACCTACGCCTCTGCCGTCAGCACGCGCGTGCTTGCCGACACTGCGGTGAACCTTGTACAAGGAATGATCAATGACGTAACCACGCTCGGCACTAGCTACGCTTGGGCGTCCCAGCCGGGCATGGTGAGAAGCTTCAGTCAAAACGGCGACCTCTACCGGGCTTATAAACTCTATTCTTCCTCAAAAATGATCTCGGACACCGTCGATCTGACCGCAGATCTGCCTCCCGCCATCTGGAAAAATGAGAAAGCAGGGTGGGTGGACCTCAATGAGCCGGTCCAAAGCAGCCATGGCTCCGGCTTGGTCTATCCCATATTGGATCCCGCAGCCAAAACTCTCATCGGCTCCGTCGGTCCCGTCGAGGGATTCGCCCTCCATTCAAGCCCCGGTTACAACAGTTCCCAGGCAGAAGCCTCCGACAACAACCCCGCACCCATGGCTGTCCGCTGGTTGTATATTCTGCATGACGGACAACTCACGCTGCCATCCGCCACATCGGGCAACGAGGCGAGCTTCTCCGGCTCAACAATTCAACCCTCCAAGGATAATCCCATCGTGGGTCGCGTGGCTTTCTGGACAGATGACGAGAGCACCAAAATCAATATCAATACCGCGGGCGAAGGCACTGCTTGGGATACTCCCCGGGCGAATAGCGAGGATGAAAAACAATTTGGAATTTATCAGCCAGTGAACGGCGAATGGCTGCGGTATCCCGGTCATCCGGGAACCACCTGCATTTCCAGCGTCTTCCCTTGGCAAGGCATTGACGAGATTCTTCGAGTTCAACAATCCACCTCGCTGAGTCCGCTCTACAACTGGGGCGGTTCCAAAGCAGCAACCGTACCCACATCGAGTGTAACCGACGCTCTGCCACCAAAGGATGAACGTCTCTATGCTTCCGTGGACGAACTCATCTTCACTCCCAACCGGACCACGCGCACCCTCTTTCAAACAGATGCCGCTCTGGCAAAGCAAGTCCTCGAATCCCGCCGGTTCTTTCTCACCGCTCACAGCAGAGCGCCGGAAACAAATATGTTCAATCTTCCGAAGATCGCAGTCTGGCCAATTTACAAACTGACAAACCCATCAAATCCCACCTCCTTCGACCTCACCCGCACCACCGGCTTCGACCGCCAGATCGCCAAATGCTCAACCATTGCCGGTGTGCCATATTATTTCCAGCGGGCCAATTCGGACGATATTTCCAAGGATTTTTCACTCATCGGGCAAAACCTCTCCCTCTACAATTACCTCGATGTGTTGACGCAGACAGATCTGCCTGCCTCTGGTGGTAATTTTTCCACCAAATACGGCACCGATGACCGACGGCAACTCCTCACTTCCATGCTCGACTATATTCGCTGCACAAACCTCTTCGACGATCGTTTGGGAACGAACTTGAAATTCACTGACGAGCGAATGTCCTCCTATGGCGTCAACCAGGGGCATGGTTGCGTTGCTCCCCTGACGCACCCTTCCTATGGTTCCAAAGGATACGGCCGGTTCAATACTGTTTCGGAATTCGGGCTGCTTTTCATTGCAACCGGCCAGGCCGATGATCCCGCCACAGCTTCGGATGATGAATCTTTTGGAAGTAACTATCCTCCTGGCACACCAGCCAGCGATCTGCCGGCAGGAGCCCAGATAAACCACACTCTTCCATCTTACACCCCGCCGGCTCCGTCGACGGCCTTGGCATCTGGTCAACGCCGGATTCAAGCAGCCATATTGCTTGAGCTCTTTTCTCCGAGCGGCGGTTGGACACAGAACAGGATGGACTGCACTGTCAGAATCAAGGGAATGAATGCTCTTACCGTAACGAATGCTTCCGGAGTTCCCGAGTCCCTGGGATTTTCCAACACTATAGATGTGCATTTCAGTCAGGCAACCGGCCACGTGTCTTTTCGTGAGAACGGAGCCGGAGGAATTCAAGGGATGCGAAATACTTTTCTACAGGCTAGCGCACACAGGCCGGCGGGCTACGATCCCATGGCTTTCCCAGGGACCAGTTCAACGAGGATTGTTTCCCGTCCGGTGACAATCAATAGTTCGACCGGAAGCATGAGCTTCAGCGGAGGGACGGTTACCGTAGAGATATATCCCTGGGTTACGGGCCTGGGAACGGCGTCTGATTATGCCCAAAAATTCACGATTGATCTCCCAGGGGGCGCAGTTCCAGCGCCAAAGCTCGTCACGGAAGGAACCACGGCATTCGCTACTTCATCAATAGTCCCTGACACCAGCCCTTCGAACGTATCTTTTAAATCCATGGTAACCTCCAAGGAAAACTGGTGGGGCTTTTATGCCTACCTGCCCGGCGTGCCAGCGGCAGAGCTAACAGAAATTGTCAATGGCGTGAAAATTCCCGATCGGTATGTCCGTCGGCTGGACTACCTCACAGACAAGATCCGTCCGGCTTCGATCGGTCGCTACGATGAATCTGCTGGAACCGGCATTTCGGGACTCGAAGGTTCCGGGGCCATTATCCGTAGCGGGTTTGATGTGGTGAGAACCGTTTATCCCTCACATGGAGACTATCGCATTACCGCGGCAAAACGGGATGTCCCGAGTTCCGATTTTACAACGGATACCGGCGGATGGGGTATGGCGGACATGCAGTATCATTATCTAAGCGACGGTACGGGCGTGGGCTATATACCAAATTTCCAAGGCTCACAGGGATATGCCCAGGATGTCGCTGTCAGTCCGTTGCGCTACGCGGATATTCCCAAGTCCGCCACCCTTCCCGCCACCGGAGATTTCGATGCCATGCCTTCCTATATGCCGGATGGCCCTTACATCAATAAGCCCGATGAAGGGAATATTTACTATTTTTCGCACCCCACGCTAACGACCAAAGATTACCCCTCATATTTTTTTCAATACGGGCTCCAATACACCGCCACCCCCACATTCTTTTCCCCCAATCGGATAATACCCTCTCCAGTAATGATGGGGTCCCTGCCAACTGCCGCGGTATCGGGAACCCCCTGGCAGACCCTTCTGTTTCGTCCGCAAAACGCCCATCCCGGAGCGGCCTCGCCCAAGGATCATTACCTGCTGGAATTGTTCTGGATGCCGGTCGTCGAGCCCTATGCCATCAGCGAACCCTTCTCCACGGCAGGCAAAATCAACTTAAATTACCAGATCCTACCTTTCACCTATATCGAGCGCTCGACGGGATTGCATGCCGTCTTGAAAAGCGAGAAGATAGGAGCCATTCCCAACACCTTGGGGCCGGACTATAAAACGCCCGGCACGGATACCTCGAGAGCAACCCCCACCCGGCTGCCCGTCGACGTCGAGCAGACGCTAGCGCAATTTAAGGAGACGTTCGATCAGGGAAAAATTTTCCGTTCCGCGTCGGAAATCTGCGACATTCACATCGTTGCGGAAGGGGTGGACGCCTCGGAGAACGCGAATGCTGCGATGAAAACATTTTGGGAGGAACATGCCCTCACCGGAGAGAACACCCGTGAGCGAATTTACGCCACCCTCTACCCCCGCCTGACAACAAAATCCAACACCTTCACGGTTCATGTCCGCGCACAGAACATCCGCAAGCGCCCGAGTTCCGATCCTCTCGTGTTTGACGAAGGAAAAGACCTGGTCGATGGCGAATACCGTGGAGCCACCATCATCGAACGATTCGTGGACCCGAATATTCCCGGAATCCCGAATTATGAAGAACAGATTAATAATCTTTCCGCTATTCGTCCCCTGGATGATTTCTATCGCTGGCGGATCGTCCAGAATCGGCAATTCCTGCCCTGAGCGGCCTCCAGGAAATGACGCCACGCCATGCCACCTCCCTGCGCAGAGAAACGGATGATTGTTCTCCGGAAGGGGAAAGATTGTGCACGAATGCGATGCCCCTGCGGGTCGCCGTAGCCGGCCTCGGGGGATATGCAGGCAGCCATCACACAATCTTTGCGGAACTCGAGGCCACAGGAGCGGTTAAGGGGGCGGCCGCCAGCGACCCGCGTCTGGCGGAAATCTCCCCACTCTGCGAACAGTTCGATTTTGCGTCGCGCCACGTGCGAACATGGAATCGGTTCGATGACATGATGGCCGCACACGCCGCCGAGCTTGATGTGGCGGTCATTGCCACGCCCATTCATCTCCATGCGGAAATGCACGAAGCATGCGTGAATGCAGGCATCGCCTGCTATCTGGAAAAACCGCCGACTTTGGATCCGATGTGTTTGAATTTTTCGACTGGTGCCTGGACCGCATCATGAACCGGCACCTCAAGCCGGCCTTTCCATTTCTTCTCGAGCATTTCGGGCCGGACGACACCTTCGTGGATTCGCCCGCGGGGCGTGCCGTAGTGCCCGGTCATGCCATCGAATCAATGTGGTTTGTTCTACATCAGGCATGCCGGCGACAGGACGCCGCACTGGCCACCCGCGCCATGGGAGAGATCCGCCACCATCTGGAAGCGGGCTGGGATTCGGAGTTCGGCGGACTCTTCCTTGGCATAGACTGCCGGGGCGGATCGGCGTGGTGGCCCAACGCGGATAAAAAGCTCTGGTGGCCGCATACCGAGGCGATCTACGCTCTGCTGCTCGCCCATGAATTGACCGGCGAATCATGGACTCTGGAATGGCTGAAGCGAATCCACTCCTGGTCCTTTGAAAAATTTCCCGATCGGCAGCATGGTGAGTGGCATCAGAAGCTCGACCGGAAAGGATGCCTTATCACCGAGACGATTGCCCTGCCGGTCAAGGACCCGTTCCATCTGCCGCGCACGCTGATTCTGGCAGCAAATCTGCTCGACCATACGACCGATCTGAAAGTTCGCGCTCTTGCGGTGTCGCTGAACGGGTCCTCCGACCGATCAGCTTAACCCGCCGACAAACAGCGCCCAGCCCGATCTCGGAGCCAAGACCACCCTTCCATATGAACACGCATTTGTCGGCCCCCGGAGCTCTGCCCAACCATGAATGACACATTCCGTCCTCCTTCGAGGCTTTTGATCGTTGGCGCATTCTTCGTCATCTACATCGCTTGGGGCGTAAGTTTCCTGTTCATCGGAAAGGGAGTGCATTCCGTCGGACCGCTCTATTTTGCGGGATTGAGATGGGGCTTGGCGGGCCTGATTCTCCTCACCTTCACTGGCGGCTGGGCGCGATTGCCAAAACGAAGCGAGATGCCTCGCATTCTTATTTCGGGACTTTTTCTCTACGCGCTGGGTAATGGCGGCATGTCCCTTGCCATGCTCTGGGTTCCTTCAGGAACTGCGGCCTTGGTCGTCGCCATGACGCCGCTTTGGCTGTTGATCATCCACTGGGTGATCGGTCGCAAGCTCAAATACCAATGGCATATCTGGCCCGGGATCCTTTGTGGAACGATCGGGGTTGTCTTGCTGGTTTTCGAAGGTCCCACCCGCGACGGCGAGATGAATTCCCGCTGGCCATTTGGGCTTTTGCTGGGCGCATCGGCTTGCTGGGCCGTGGGTACGGTTTACGTCACCCACCACAGCAGGGCCGTGAGGGTTTTGCATGATGAAATCGGATTTCAGATGATCGCGGGAGGGATTATGCTTTTTATCGGCTCGGCCCTGCGCGGTGAAACGTTGGTCTGGCCGTCTTCGTCCACTTGGGGAAGCCTGAGCTATCTCGTTCTCATCGGCAGCATTCTGGGCATGGGAAGCTACCAGTATTTGCTGGGCCACGTCTCTCCAGTGACTGTGTCCACCTTCGCATTTGTGAATCCCCTGGTTGCCCTGCTCGTGGGCGCGCTTTTTGCAAACGAAAAAATTACTCTGCCCATCATCATTTCCACCTTGCTGATCGTCTTCTCGGTCATCCTTCTACTTAAATCTGGACGGCCCAATGAGAATCCGGGCTCTCGCGTCTAGGAATGTCTCCGCGTCATCAGATAATCCCGCAGCTTGCGGATAACCTGATCCATGGCGGCCCGCTGTGATTCGTAGGTAATGCCGCCGGTATGCGGCGAAATAACTAAATTTTCGTGGGTGCGGCTGTACGCGATGAGGGGATGATTTTTCAAATCGCTTCTCCACTCCCCGTCGATTACATCCAGCCCCGCTCCCGCAATCCTGCCAGCAATCAGCGCTTCCAGCAATGCCTCCTCATCGAGGATCGCGCCTCTACTGGTGTTAAGAAGGACCGCGCTCGGCTTCATGGACGTGAACGCCTGCTTGTTGAAAAGTTGGCGCGTGGAGTCGTCCAGATGCACATGAATGGAAATCACGTCGGACTCCCGAAGAAGGCGATCGAACTTCACCATCTCAACACCCGCCTCCGGGGCGATCTCTCTGTTGTCCGTCGCGATGACGCGCATGCGGAATGCCTGTCCATACTGCGCGGTGATCCGGCCCAGCCGGCCATAGCCAACTATGCCAAGCGTTTTCCCGGATAACTGATGCCCGCGAAATTCCTCACGCGCCCAATTTCCTTCCCGGGCAGCCGCAAACGACCAGGGCAGTTTGCGCACGGTGGCGAGTAACAGCGCCCACGTCAGCTCCGCAGTAGCCGTTATGGATCGAAGAAATTCCTCGTCTCCTTTCAGGGAAATATAATCGATCCCCATTTCCTTCATCGCAGCTAGATCAAGATGATCCGACCCCGTCGAAGGGGAAACGATCACGCGCAACCCGGGGGCCAGAGAAAACAAGTCTCTCGTCACAGGAATTTTCAGTGAAGCGATGTAACCGTCTGACTTTGGCAGATGCGCACGAAGAGCCGCTTCACTAGAAGGCAGCGACAACACCTCCGCGATATCGCGCAAAGGTTCAAAGAGATCCTTCGCGACGTCCACATCCGCCATATTGAGTATTTGATGCTTCATTACTCTTCCAGACAGCCGGCCTCGGTGAAAAAAATTAGTAAATCGTCGTCGGTTTCAGTTCACCCGGCACAGGCGCGGCGGAATGAATCGCTTCAATGGCGGATCGGGCCTCCAGAGAGGCCGCTTTCGAGGAGGTTACTAGAAATGGCACATCACTCCCCGAGACCAGCCATTGGAATCCCATCTGCGCACTCAAGGCAGCCATTTCCTTGCCCACGCCGACACCAAAGGCCTGTTTGCCATGTTTGGCGCAGGCGTCCACAACCTTTCTGAAATCCTGTTGGATGAGGGCCTTGTCGCGCGGTTCGTTCATTCCCACCCCTCGGCGCAGGAAGAGATCGTCCGCGCCGAGGAACAACCCATCCACTCCCGGGACCGCCGCCAAAGCGTCCACATTCGCTAGCGCCTCGGGGGATTCGATCTGGCAGATGAGCAGAGTCCTTTCATTCGCCGTATCGCTGTACAAGCGTCCGTCGAAATCGATGTTCCGGCGTGATCCGTAAGAACGGTTTCCCAGCGGTGGAAATTTTGCGGCCCGAACCACCGCCTGCGCCTGCTCAACCGTGTCCACCTGCGGAACGATCACTCCAACCACATTCATGTCCAGGGAAAGTCCAATCGCTCCGGCATCATGCCCGGGCACACGCACGAAGGCGGGACGGTTGATCAGGTTGCATGCCCGGACCAGATTCAATATTTCCGTATACCCACCCAGTTGCCCGTGTTGGCCATCCAGCCAGATCCAGTCCCAGTCCGGCCCAATTCTTTCAATCACTCCAGGTGCGGGATACATGATACAGAGGCCTATTTTCACTTTTGGTTTATTCATAAATTTCCTATTGTTCGATCTCATCCACGGAAACCGTCCGGCTTTCCGTTTTGGATTTTATGGCCGCCAGGCACACGCGAACGGCCCGGACTCCATCTTGGACCGGGCTGACCGCGTCCCGCTCCCCGCGAATCTCCCTGATGAATTCCGTGAGCATTCGATCGTGCCCCTTGTCCGGCTCCGCCGCAAATTGCACGAGGGGATTCCCCGTCTCCGCCGCCTCCCGGCAGGCCGCCGCTTTCTTCTTCAGCCATCCGTGCAGTCCGCCCTCCGTTCCGACCTGCGGATGCCGGTCATCAAGAAACGAGTAAGTCTGGATCAATGGCGCTCCATCAATTCCCGCCGTGCGGACCTCCACCATATGGTCAACCACGACGACGCCGCCGTTGCCCATGACTTCATATAGCTCCTTGGGATAGCCGAAGGAACCATTGGCACAGGTCGTGATCGTCGCCAGATGGCCACCCTCAAATTTGATGGCGACGCTATGAAGAAGCACGCCCGAAAACACGGTCGTTACCTCAAGCGGTTTCGCCCCCAGAAACCAACAGGCAATATCCACAAAGTGAGTATTCTCCGCGAGCAGAAGGCCGTGGTCACGATTCTCCTCCTGAAAATGTTTCCCCTTCCAACTCCAGCAATCGTCATTGATCCGGATGGACATTCCGGCCAGCGTCTCCTCATTTCCAAATTTCACCCGCTCAGTTCCGTCGCGGTCAAAACGCCAGGCGCAGGGATCCGCCGACTTCATGTGCCGCGCGAAGATCTGCTGCGCATCGACCATGGCGGGCGAACAGCGGCGATTGTGTCCCAGACAAAAGGGAATTCCCGAATCCTCCACCAGCCGACGGATTTGCAAGGCTTGCTCGAGGTTCTTTGCCAGCGGCTTTTCCGAGTAGACCGGCTTCTTCGCCTTCGCCGCCGCTTCGATAATGGGGACTCGGAAATTTTCCGTCGTTGCCACCACCAAGGCGTCAACCTTCGGGTCATTGATGACCTTGAGATAGTCTTTTGAAACCTCCACCTCCGGAGCAATCCGTCGGCATTCCGCCAATGCATCGTCGTCCAAATCACAGCACGCCCGGAGGGCGGCATCTCCGGCGCCAAGGAGATTGGGAATATGGGTGGATCGCGCTAGAAGACCCGCCCCGATCACCGCAAAGTTCAGCTGGCTAATCATGAAATTGAAAAAAGTACCGAAAAATTTAGATCATACTCACTATGTCCACAGAAAAATACCTGTCTATCCATTTCAGAAAAAATGGCAAAATAAAAATATAGGCGGAGATCAGGAGTGCGGAAATCTCGAATCCGCACAGGAAGGGGTAAGAAATCATCACCAAAAGTCCTGACAAAGAAACAAGGGAGTTCGCCGCAGCCCCGATAGATTGGCCGAATCAGCAGCGACAAGCCATTCTGCGTTAAGTGCATGATGTTACTGCTTTTATGGGCATATTATTGTGAGAGATCGCTCCAACTCCATACTTGCCATCAAAATGTCGGCCACGGCTCCCTCCGTAATTTTGTCCAAAATAAAAATTGACAGGCGAACAAGACAATATATATAGCATTCTCAGT
>Ga0163144_10010840_pt1 | contig 19365 bp, 18 predicted proteins | sample OliLak19BULKMAT1_FD_123175 | JGI IMG/M metagenome (GOLD analysis project Ga0163144, IMG submission 123175) | Freshwater microbial mat bacterial communities from Lake Vanda, McMurdo Dry Valleys, Antarctica - Oligotrophic Lake LV.19.BULKMAT1 | ecosystem: Environmental > Aquatic > Freshwater >... | reverse complement strand
GACCTGGATGCGTCTGCTGGTCCTGCCCCCGCTGGCCGGAGGCCTCATCAGCCTGGATCAGGCCCGCCGCCGGTTCTGCGTCGGGTTCGCCATGGCCGGCCTCCAGAACTTCGACGCCCTCGGACGTGAGCAGCGCATCGACGACGGTGCCGCGCGGGCCGCGGACCGGCGCGCCGCGCTCGGCATGATCGGACAGGGCACACTCGTGGCCGCCCTCATCACCGCGCTGTTCGTGCTGCTTCCGATCTGACCCGGCGGGCCCTCTGTCAGCGGGTCAGGCGGCCTGATCGGCCGTTTTGCACTGTCCGTGGTCGGCGGCCACGACCGCGGCGACGACCGCGATCGGCTCGCCAGTCGCTCGGGTATCGATCGGTTCGCTGAGGGACGCGCGCGGGGACGCCAACTCGATCGGCCGCAGCGAGCGCTCCAGGGCGGCCTGGCGGAGGGCCTCGGCGATGCGCAGGGGCGTGATCCAGGTGTTGTCGCTGTACATGTGGTGGGGTCCTCTTTGTGGTCAGTGTGGCGATGGTTGTCGTTCAGATGTTCGATGAGTGTCTAACACGCGGACGCGGCGGGGATTCCCGCGGGCGTCCGCGATCAGTCTCTGAGGAAGGTGCCGAGCTCTCCGGACGCAGCCTCCAGCCGGTCACGGCGGAGGTTGTAGTAGATGACGGAGCCGGCTTCGATGACGGTCACCAGGCCCGCGGAGCGGAGTAACGCGAGGTGGTGCTTGATGGTCGGCTTGGACAGCTCCAGCTGCTGCGCGATCTCCGTCAGGTACAGGTCCTGGCCGGCCAGCAGCTTGAGGATGCGCAGGCGTGTCTCGTCGCCCAGGGCCCGGTGCAGGCGGATCATCGCCGGCGGCGGGGCAAGGCGGTCCTCGACCTCCAGGGCGTCGTCCGACACGGGATAGCCGAAGAATCGCCAGCCCTCGCCCGCCAGCAGGTAGTTGAACGGTCGGCTGAAGTAGGTCGGGGCGAGGATGACCCGACGGATGCCGACCTCGGGCAACCAGCGGATGCCGCCGGTGGTGCGCTCGATGAGCTCCGAACCCGCGTACGCGCCGCGATCGACGGCGCGCAGCGCAGCATCGCGCTCCTGGATCGCCCGGATGCGCGGCTCGATGGCGGCGAACGGGACCGCCCAGGCGCGCAGCACGCGCACGAGCCGCCGGTGCGTCCCGGTTGGATCGTCCAGCAGCATCAGCACGTCGTCGTTGTGACCGCTGCTCGCCGCGCGCAGCGCCTCGCGGGCGTCCGCATCGCCGGCGGAGGCGCGCTCGACCAGCGGCGCCAGCTCCGGATCGTGGGCGAAGTCGCGCGACACGGTGGCGACGAGCTCGTGGGTCGGCAGCGCCTCGAGCAGGTCCAGCAGCTCGTCGACCGTGGACAGTTCGGGATGCTCGACCACGAACGCGGCGATGAAGATGCACAGCTGGGTGGCGAACAGCTCCTGGACGTCCGTGACGATGGCGGGCGGGAGGGCGGCCTTCGCGTCGCGCAGCCACGCTCGGTCGGCTTCGGGCAGGTCGTCGGTGGCGCCGGCGTCGCCGGTCAGGCTGAACAGGAAGTCGTACAGCGAGCGCACGTCCCATTCGATGGCGAAGCCACCCGACGGGCTGGCGAGGTCGCGGACCTGGGGGGCGCCGGCGGGGGTCGTGGCGGCGCTCCCGGGGCGGCTGGGGGAACGAGTGGCGGCGAGCATCTGAGTCGTGCACTCCTAACGCGTGTTAGATATGTATCTAACACTAGGCATCCGCCGATGTCAAGCGTCCCCGGCCCAGCCACCTCGGCGCCGACACGCTACGATCGTCGCCTTCCGCCGATCAACCGCCGATGCGGCCAGCGTGCCGCGCGCCCAGCAGGAGGCAAGCGTGCCGACCATCGTCCCGACCGTCGAATTCACCGACACGCGCCTGGCCAACGGCCTGCGGGTCATCGTGGCCGAGGATCACCTGGCGCCCGTCGTCGGGATCAACGTCTGGTACGGCGTCGGATCCAAGCACGAGGTGCCGGGCAAGACCGGCTTCGCGCATCTCTTCGAGCACGTGATGTTCCAGGGCAGCAAGCACGTCGCCAAGGCCGAGCACATCGCCCTCGTCCAGGCGGCCGGCGGGACGATGAACGGGACGACGTGGCTGGATCGCACGAATTACTTCGAGACGCTGCCGGCGCACCAGCTGGAGCTCGGGCTGTGGCTGGAGGCCGACCGGATGGCCACCCTCCTCGACGCCCTGAGCCAGGAGAACCTGGACAACCAGCGCGAGGTCGTGAAGAACGAGAAGCGCTGGTCCTACGACAACCGGCCGTACGGCTCGTGGCAGGAGAAGCTCCAGGGACACCTCTATCCGCCGGAGCATCCGTACCATCACTCGACCATCGGCTCGATGGCCGACCTCGACGCGGCCTCGCTGGAGGACGTCAGCGAGTTCTTCCGGACCTATTACGCGCCCAACAACGCGGTCCTGTCGATCGTCGGCGACGTTGACACAGCCGATGTGCTGGCCGCGGCCGAGCGCTATTTCGGGGCCATCCCGGCCAACCCGGACATCCCGCCGCTGGGTGACCTGTCATTGCCGCCGACGCTTGGCGGGGAGATCCGCGAGACCGTCTACGACCGAGTCCCGTTGCCGCGCGTCTACCTCGGCTTCCGGGCACCCGCCTACGGCGACCCGCGCCTGGACGCGCTGGACGTGGCCGGCCAGATCCTCGCCGGCGGCAAGGGCAGCCGACTCCACAAGCGCCTCGTCCGCGACGAGCGCATCGCCCAGGACTCGGCCCTGTTCACCCTGGGCTTCGTCGGTGGCGCGTCCATCTGCGCCGGCTGGGCGACCGCCCGGCCGGGGATCCCGGTCGAGCGCGTCGAGGCCGCCTACATCGAGGAGCTGGAGCGCCTCGCGGTCGAACCGGTCAGCACCGACGAACTGGCCCGTGCCTTCGCGCTCATCGAGGCTGACGAACTCGGCGCCATCCAGCGCGTGGAGGAGCGGGCGGACCGCCTGTCCATGTACGCGACGCTGTTCGACGACCCGGGGCTCATCAACCGGATGCTGACCCGCTACCTGGCGGTCACGCCGGAGGCCATCATGGAGGTCGCTGCAGCCACGTTCCGTGCCGACAACCGGCTGGTGCTGACGTATCTCCCCGAGTTGCCGCCGGCCGACGCGGCGAGCGTCGATGACGCCGCCACTGTCGACGACAGCGCTGACGACGACGAGGTGGCGGCGTGACCGCCGGGACCGACCCCCGCCGCGATGGACCGGTGATCGCCGAGCGCCCGGCGCCCGGCACGCCCCGCCCCTACGAATTCCCAGCGGTGCGCTCGGCGCGCCTGGCCAACGGTCTGACCGTGCTCGTCGCCGACCTGCCCGGCCGCCCGCTCGTGTCGGCCACGGTCATCATGCCCATCGGGTCCGCGGACGAGCCGGCCGACGTCGCCGGCGCCACGGTCATGACGGCCCGCGCCCTGGGCGAGGGTACGGAGCGATATGACGCCATCGCCCTGACCGAGGCGTCCGAACGCCTTGGGGCGTCGCTCCACGCCGAGGCCGGTTGGGATGCCATGAGCGTCGGCGTGGAAGTCCCGGCATCGCGCCTGGAGGCCGCCCTGGAACTGCTCGCCGAGATGCTCCTGCACCCGACGTTCCCGGCCAGCGAGGTCGAGCGTCTGCGCGACGAGCGCCTCAACGACCTGCTCCAGGCCCAGGCGGATCCGCGGCGACGGGCCGACGAGACCTACATCGGCACGATCTACGCGGCGAGCTCGCCGTACCACCGTCCGTCGGCCGGGACCCGGGAGACGGTCGGACGCCTGGACCGTGACGTGCTGGCGGCCACCCACGCCCGCATCCTGGACCCGGCCACGGCCACCATGGTGGTTGCCGGCGACCTGGGCGACCTGGACGTCGTGGCCGTGGCCGAGCGCCTGCTCGGCGGCTGGCAGGCCAGCGGCATCTCCGCCGATGGGTCGCGGACCGTCGACGCCTCGGGTGCGGGCACTGGCCGCCTGGTACGCGTCATCCACCGCCCGGGCAGCGTCCAGACCGAGATCCGCATCGGCCACCCCGGCCTGCCCCGGCGCATCGCGGACTTCCACGCCGTGGGTGTCATGAGCGCCATCCTCGGCGGGCTGTTCAACTCGAGGCTCAACATGCAGCTGCGTGAGGCCAAGGGCTACACGTACGGCGCCGGGGCCGGCTTCGACCTGCGTCGAGGCGCAGGACCTTTCACCGCACGGGCGGCAGTCAACACGGAGGTCACCGTCCCGGCCATCGTCGACACCCTGGCCGAGCTGGATCGGATGCGCGCCGAGCCCGTCAGCGAGACTGAGCTCGCTGCCGCCCGGGATTTCCTCGTCGGCGTCTTCCCGCTGCGCTTCGAGACGCCCGGGGCGGTCGCCGGGGCGCTGACCGGCCTGGCGGTGCATGGTCTGCCGCTCGACGAGCTCGTGCGCTATCGCGAGCGTATCGAGGCGGTCGACGTGGCGGCCGTGTCCGCCGCGGCCCGCCAGCATCTGCACGTCGAGGACGCCTCGATCGTGCTCGTCGGCGACGCGGACGCGTTCGGCGCCGAACTGGAGGCGGCCGGGCTCGGCCGCATCGTGATCGAACGCGACGACGCCCCGGCGCTCGACGGCGCCGTGCCCGAGGATGAGGCGGCGGCCGCCGTCGCCCCGGCTGATGGGTCCGATGACCTTGGGCCGACGGCCGGGGCAGAGGACCCGGATCTGCCGGGCTCCAGCGACGATCCGGCGGCCGCCGATAGCGATGCCAAGGACGGAACACTCGGCGGCTGAGCTCGGGATCCACCGTGCACGACGGGCCAGGATCCATCGCTGAAACCTTTGGGCGTCGGCCCGTCTCAAGGAAGCAGCAGGCTGGTCCACTCCGGACCGCCGACCTCCTGGAGATGACCGACCATGCACATCGACCCCCGACTCGCCCGCGGCCTGGGCGCCGGTTTTGTGACCCTCTTCCTCATCGGGGGCGCCGCGTTCGCCGCCAACGGCCTGGCGGCCGATCCGACCGGGACCGATCAGGAAGTGATCTCGCTCCAGAGCGACCACGCGGCCTCGCCGACCGGCACGGCCGAGGCGACGGACGCCGCGACCGCCTCCCCGACGAGCTCGCCCACTGGGTCCGACGATGAGGACGACGCGACGTCCGCCCCGACCGGCGCCCCGAGCGCGACCGACGACGCTGACGACCGTGACGACGATGACGACGCCACCGCCTCGCCGACGTCCTCGCCGACCGGCGCCCCGAGCGCGACCGACGATCACGACGACGATGACGGCGACCAGAGCGGGTCGGACAGCGGCTCGGACGACGACGACGACGGTGACGACGACTCGGGCAGCGGCTCGGACGACGACGACGCCAGCGCCGACCCGACCGACGACTCCGGCGACGAGTCCGACGACGACTGACCACGATCAGGCGTGGCCCTGGGCAACGCAGGACGGAACGACCCGCCGACCCGCATCATGGGCGGCGGGTGGTCCCGTTCGGAGGACTCCCATGCGCTGGATGAACGGAGGTCGGCGATCGGCGGCGATGCCTCGGGCTGGCTGGGACCTGGCGGAGCAATCGATGAGCGCGCCGTGGTCGTGGCCGTCCTGGATGGCGATCGTGACGCCTTCCGCCGCCTCGTCGAGCGCGATGCGCCCGCCGTCGTCCGAGCGTGCCACCGAGTCCTCGGCGATCTCAGCGAAGCCGAGGACGCCGCCCAGGAGGCGTTCGTGACCGCCTACCGCTCGCTGGCCAACTGGCGCGGCGACGGCCCGTTCGCTGCCTGGCTGACTCGGATCGCCGTGCGTATCGCGCTCCGCCAGGCCGGCAAGCGAACCACCGTCGCGTGGCGCTCGCCGGAGGGTGCTCGCGGCGGCCAGGACGCCACGGCCCCCAGCGCCGCCGACATGGCCATCGATCGGGCGTCCGTTGCGGCCTCGGCGTGGATGGACCCGGCTCACCTGGTCGTGCGGGCCGAGCACGCCACGGAGATCAGAGCGGCCGTCAGTGCACTGCCCGAGCCCTATCGTGAGGTCGTCGCCCTGCGCTTCTTCGCCGAGGCGTCACTCGATGAGATCGCCCGCCAGACGGAGCGTCCGTTGGGAACCGTGAAGACGCATCTGCACCGCGGCCTGGCCCGCCTGCGCCAGCAGCTCGAAGGGACGGAACGATGAGCGACCAGCTGGGCCGGCGCTTCGAGCCGGGCGAGCTCGGTGGCCCCGACGGGCCGCGCCTGTCGGACGCGGAGCTCGCCGACGACATGGCCACGGCCCGCGATCTGGAGCTCTTCGTCCGGACCGAGCAGCCCTACCCGTCGAGCGGCTTCGAGGACCGGGTCATGGCCGCCCTCGCCGATGAGCCGGCGCCGCGCGGCGCCTTCTCGGCGACGACGGTCGGCCGCCGTCGCTCGATCGTCGCGGTCGTGGTCGATGCCTGGCGAGTGGCCACGACCCCGGGGCGGCCATTCGTGATGCGCGCCCAGGCCCTTGCCTTCGTCCTCGTCGTTGCGCTCGCCATCGGCTCGCTCGGCACGGTCGCCACGGTCGGCATGGCCAACCTCCTTGCGCCCGATACCTCGCCGACGCCGACGGAGCTCCCGAGCCCCAGCCCGCAGCCGTCGATCGAGCCAAGCCCGTCGCTGCCGCCGTCTTCGTCGCCGTCCCCGTCGCCATCGATCGAGCCATCGCCCTCGCCCTCGCCGTCGGACGACGAGAGCGCCGAGCCGACCGAGACGCCCGAGGGCACCGAGGGCTCTGGTGGATCGCCGACCACCCGCCCCACGGCCACCGGCGATGACGACGACGGCGGGACGCCCGAGCCGGCCGAGACGCTCAAGCCCGGCGAAACGCTCAAGCCCGGCGAGACGCTCGATCCGGCCGGCGACTCGTCAGGTTCGGGCTCAAGTTCGGGCTCCGACGACGACTGACTGCGTGCACCCGACGGCCGCCAGCGGCAACGGCGCCGCCTGCTGCCCTCGTCGGGTAGGCTTCGGGGCGTGATCGTCGTCATCGGTGCTGTCGAAGCGAGCGCGACCGCGGGCAACGGCTCGTCGGCGACGCCGTCGGGCCTTGCGTCGGGCATCGCCCTGGCTGCCGCGGCCGTCGGAGCGCGGGTCGAGGTCGTGACACGGCTCGGCGAAGATGCCGCCGGCGACGACCTGCTGCTCGCGTTCGCCGGCGCAAAGGTCGGGCACGTGGCGACATTGCGCGATGCGGCGCACGCGACCCTGGTCGTCGCGCGCGCCGACGATCCGATCGACCCGGACGCGGCCGACGACCTCGATCCGATCGACGGCGATGGTCCCGCCATCGGCCAGACGAGCATTGGCGCGACCGGCCCGAGCGGTGCGCGGCCGACGCTGGAAGCCGCCGACGTCGCCCTTGCCCTGCGCTACCTGTCCGATTATCGGGTCATCGTCGTGGTCCACCCTGCAGAAGAGGGGATCGTCCACGAGGTCGTGGCCGCCTCCGATTGGGCGAGTGCGCACCTGGTCGTGGTCACGCCCGTGGGCGCCCCGACCCCGGACGGCCTGCCCGACGGGACGGTCCTGTTGGCGGCCGAGGCCGACGCGGACAGCGTCGCGACGTTGATCGGACGGTACGCCGCGGCCGTCGACGGCGGCGACGAACCGGCGATCGCGTTCCAGTCGACGCTGGGTGCGATCGGTTAGGGGCCCAGGCTACAAGCCCAGCTGGCCCTCGGGCGGTCCGTCGGTCGTCGCGTCCACGATGAGCGGCTCGATCAGCTCGGGGCCGTCGCTGCGCACGTTGTTGACGGCTCGCGACACGGCATACACGCTCAGGGCGATCTCGTCGGTCGGCTGGAGGAGACCCATGAGCTCGCCCGGGTCAGTGAGAGCCGGGTCCAGCCATCGCACCCAGGCATCCTCCGGGACGATGGCCGGCATCCGGTCGTGGAGGCTGGCGATGGCCTGGTTCGGCGTCGTGGTCACGATCGTGAAGGTGCGCACGACGAGGGGCGACTCCGGGTCGCTCGTCGGATCCCGCCAGCCAGCCCACAGTCCGGCGAGGGCCAGCGGCTGGCCGTCCTCGCGCACGACCCGGTAGGGCTGACGGACCGTGCCCTCGCGCTTCCACTCGTAGAACGAATCGACGGGGACCAGGCAGCGCCGACGATGGAACGCGGCCCGGAAGGCGGGGCTCGTCGGCAGCGTCTCGGCCCGGGCGTTGAACATCCGTGAGCCGCTCTTGAGGTCCGTCGACCAGTGGGGGACCAGGCCCCAGCGGTAGGCCGTGATCGCTCGCCGGTCTTCGCGCTGCACGACGACGAGCGCATCATCGGTCGGGGCGACGTTGAAGCGTGCGCCTGGATCGTCCACCAGGGGCTCGGCGGCGAAGATCTCGGCGAGCTCCGAAGCGGGGCGCTGTTGGGTGAACCGTCCGCACATCGGGCCAAGTCTAGTATCGTCGGGTCGATGGACGACGCACCCCGCCCCGCTCCCCTCGACCCGGCCCGGACCGGGCGCCTGTCACGCGCCGAAGCCGTCGCCCTCCTGGAGTCGGGCGACGCCGCCCTCCAGTCCGGTGATTTCAGCGATGCGGCCATCCGATTCAGCCGGGTGATCGGGTTCGATGACCCAGCGATCACCGGCGCCGCCCTGCTGGGCCTCGGCGAGGCCCGCTACCGGCTCGATGACGAAGAAGCGGCCCGCAGCGCCTGGGAGCACGTCCTGCAGCTGCCGGAGTCGCCCGCGACGTATCGCGCCTGGCGGAACGTGGCAGCGGCGCGCGTACGGACCGGCGACCTCGTGGGCGCCATCGCCGCGTACCGCGAGGCGGACAAGCGCGCGCCCGAGGAGGACAAGCCGGAGATCGCCAACCGCCTGGGCTGGCTGGTGAAGGAGACCGGCGACCCAAAGGCCGCACGCCGCTACTTCGCCAAGGGTCGCGGCGACGGCCCGCTCATCTCGGTCGTCACGATCCTCATCGCGGCGACGGTCATCGTGTCGCTGACAGCGCTCCTCTCGAGCGAGGGCTCGGTGCTCCTGGAGACCTTGTGGCTGGACAAGGCGAAGGTCGCGGCGGGTGAGTACTGGCGGCTGTTCACGGTCACCTTGCTGCACGGCAGCCTCATCCATCTGGCCTTGAACATGTACGCGCTCTGGATCATCGGCCCGATCGTCGAGCGCTGGTACGGCCCGATCCGCTTCATGCTCTTCTACCTCGCCTGCGCGGCGGGCGGCTCGGTGGCGAGCTTCATCGCCAGCGACGTGCCGGCGGTCGGCGCCTCTGGTGCGATCTTCGGGTTGTTCGGGCTGTTGCTCGTCTCGTCGCGGCTGCACAACCCGGTCGATCGGCAGAGCCGCATGCTCGTCAGCCAGCTGGGCATGCTCATCATCATCAACATCGTGTTCGGCTTCGTCATCCCGAACATCGACAACGCGGCGCATATCGGCGGCCTGGTGACGGGGGCGTTCCTGGGATTGGTCCTGCCGCCGACGCGGGTCCAGACGATGGCCACGCTGTGGCAGCGCGCCGATGCCTCGGGCACGGCCCACCGAGCCTCCGTGCCGGCGTTCATCCTGCCGGTCGCCTTGCTCGTGGTCGTGGTCGTGGTCGTGGCTGGACTGGTCATCGGCACGCCGATGCGGATCGCCTGACCGCGGATCGCCTGACCAGAGCGCCCCGCAGGATAGCCGGCCGCCGAGGCCCGGCGCGGACTAGAATTCGCCGAAGATGACCTGCGGGCCGGGCTCGCCTTGGGCGCCGCCCTCCGGCTCCAATGTGACCATCGCGGCCGCCGAGCCGGCCAGGTCCACGCCGAACGACGCAACGAAGGCACCCGTCCCATCGTGGTGGAACGTGCCAAGCGGATGGACACCGGTGTCGTCCGCGAACCACAGCTGGTAGACCTGCCCATCGGGCGTCGCCGGCAGCCCGGTCGCCATGAGATAGGACTCGTCCGAGCCCGGGCGGAACACGACCATGGCCGTGGCGTCCGGCGCGACCGGCTCGGCATGGAGCGACGCCGTGACGTTCCCGGGCTCCGCGAGAAGAGTCAGGGCGGCGTTCCGTGACGTGACCTGGGCCTGTGCCTCGACCAGCAGGACGCGGGTTGCGGCGACCTGGTCGGTCAACTCGGATGTCCGGGCCCCAAGACCCACGGCCGCGATGGCGAGCACGGCAGCCATCCCGATGCCGGCTGCTCCGATGGCCCGCCAGCGTCGACGTTCGGCCAGGTCGACGACCGGCGCGACCGCGGTCGTGCCCGGCATGGGGCCGCCAGGCACCTCCGCCGATCGAGCGGGCCCCGTGGACTGCGGCGTGGGCACCTCGAAGTCGACGACGACCGGGGCCCGAAGCGCCGATAGCACCTCGCGCTTGAGTGAGGCCGGTGGGTGGAGTTCCGGGACAACGAGCGCCAGATCGGCCAGGACGTCCTCCAGCTCGACGCCCAATGCGGCACACGACGCGCACGTCGCGCGGTGCGCGTCGAGGTCGGCGCGCTCGGTCGCGTCGAGGTCGTCGAGGGCGGCGCCGGCCGCTAGCTGCTGGAGGCTTCTGTGGTCCATCGGGGTGTCTTTCTGGCGTAGGGATCGTCGTCCTCGTCCTCGGAGACGGATGTCCCGAGGGCGTCACGGAGCTTGAGCAGGGCGGTCCGGATGCGCGTCTTGGCGGTCCCCAGCGGGATGCCCAGGCGCTCGGCCACCTCCACGTGGGTCAGGCCGGCGAAGAACGCCAGTTCCAGTGCGGTCCGCTGCGGCTCGGAAAGCTGGGCGATGGCGGCTCGAACGCGGTCGCGACGGAGGTTCTGCCAGACCTCGCGATCGACGTCGTCAGAGGCGACCTCAAGCTCCATGTCGACATCGGCCGTGCGCTTGCGGATGTTGGCCTCGCGGCGGACCAGGTCGATGGCTTTGTGACGGGCCAGGCTGAACAGCCACGGCGCCAGCGCCCCCCTCGTGGGATCGAACCGGGTGGCGTCCTTCCAGATGGCGATGAACACCTCCTGGACGACCTCCTGCGCGAAGCGGTCCGCACCCGTCACCTGGTAGGCGAGCGAGTACAGGGGACCGCTGTAGCGCGCGTAGAGACTCTCCACGGCACGCTCGTCGCGTTCGACGATCCGGGCCAGCAGCGCGGCGTCATCCACGCGCCGAGCTTCCCGGTCGACGTTGACTGGCTCGGGCAACTCCCTCTCCGTGGTAGCTCGATCCGATGTCCCACCAGCGGCCACCGTCGTGTCGGGGCTCGACGCGCGTGGCAGGCGACTCGGATGATACCCGGCCCGAGGGGTCCGCCCAAGCGACGGCGGTCGGAGCGAGGAGAGGAGCGGGTTCGGGAGCGCGGTCGCACGGGGGTCCATGTCTCCTCTTCGCGCCACGGCCATGCACGGATGGGCGATCGGCCGCGGGCCGTATGCTCCGCGGCATGTTCGCGACCCTGCTCGGTCCGCTGCCGCGGCCGCCGCTCCCCGATGACGCCGCCGCGGAGGCGCTGCTCGACGCTGTCCTCGGCGCGCAGGTGCAGGCCGGCCTGGAGCCGCTGACCGATGGTGGGTACGCCCTGCCGGGCCTGGATCCGGTGGCCTCCTGGCGGGCGACGCAGTCCCGTGCCTCCGGCCTGGTCAAGGCGGTCATCGTGGGCCCCATGAGCGCCGGCCAGCCGGTCGCGGTGGTCCGGACCACGCTCCTGGGTCTCGTGGAGGCCGGCTGTGCCTGGGTGGAGATCCACGAGCCCGCCGCGACGGCCATCGGCGCGGATGCCGCGGCGGGTGATCGGTTCGCCGACACGCACAGAGCCCTGACCGCGGACCTCGCCGGCGTCGAGGGCCTGCACCTGTCCCTGGCCATCACCGGCGGCAACGCCGATGCGGCCGGCATCGGGACCATCCTTGCCGGCGCCTACGCCAGCCTGGCCGTGGACCTCATCGCCGGGCCCGACAACTGGCGCCTGGTGGCCTCGGCGCCCGGCGATCGGGGCATCGTGTGCGGCGCGATGGCCGCCCGGCCGGACGGGGATGAGAGCCCGGAGCTGCTCCTGTATGCGGCTGGCTACGCGGCGTCGACCGCCGGGCGCGGCCCGGCCCGCGTCGGCCTGGCGACGACGGGCTCGTATGCGGACTTGCCATGGGAGGTCGCCGTCCGCAAGCTCACGCGGCTCGGCGAGGCTGCCCGGCTGGCGGTCGCGCCGGCGGCGGAACGTCGGGCGGCGCTGGATCCGCGCGGCGTGGACATCCGGAGTGCCGCGCTGGGCAGGCGCGCGCCGACGCCCAGGCCGCCCAGGCCGTCCATGCGGCCGCCCAGACCGCCCATGCGGCCGCCCAGACCGTCGTGATGGACCGGCCCGGCCCGACGCACGGCTGACGCCCTACCATCATGGCCATGACCACTTCCTTCTGGCACGGCTTCGCCGACATGCACCTGATCAAGGACGCCGAGCTCGTCATGCGCTCCGGCCAGGGCGTGTGGCTGGAGTCCACCGACGGTCGCCGCTTCATCGATGCGACCGCGGCCCTCTGGTACTGCGCCGTCGGCTACGGTCGCCGCGAGATCGCTGACGCGGTCGCCGAGCAGCTCCTTCGTTTGCCGGCGTACTCGTCGTTCGGGGCCTACACCACGGAGCCCACTGTCCAGCTCGCCGAGCGCCTGGCCGCGCTGTCGCCGATCCCCGACACCCGGGTCTTCCTGGGATCCGGCGGCTCGGACGGCGTGGATACCGCGGCCAAGCTCGCCCGTCGCTACTGGGATGTCACGGGCCAACCGCAGAAGCGGGTCATCGTGTCGCGCGAGCACGGCTACCACGGGATGCACGCGTGGGGCACGGCCCTTGCCGGGATGCCGGTCAACAAGGCGGGCTACGGCGGCGACATCATCGAGGAGGTCGTGCACGTCGGCTGGTCCGATACGGAGTCGCTGGGCGCGTTGTTCGAGCAGCGCGGCCACGAGATCGCCGCGTTCATCGGCGAGCCGGTCATCGGTGCCGGCGGCGTCTATCCACCGGAGCCGTCGTACTGGCCCGAGGTCCAGCGCCTGTGCCGCGCGCACGACGTGTTGCTCATCGCCGATGAGGTCATCACGGGTTTCGGCCGGACCGGTCACCTGTGGGGCTCGCAGCGCTACGGCATCGAGCCGGACATGATCATCTTCGCCAAGGTCGTGACCTCCGGCTACCAGCCGCTCGGCGGCGTGCTCGTGGGCGGCCGTGTCGCCGCCCCGTTCTGGGACGGATCCGCGCCCGGGCCGATGTTCGTCCACGGCTACACGTACACGGGCCATGCGGCGGCCTGTGCGGCGGCCATGGCCAACCTCGACATCATCGAGGGCGAGGGCCTGGTCGCCCGGGTCGCCGGGATGGAGGCCGGCTTCGACGCCGCGGTGCGGCGGCTGGAGGGTGCCCCGCTGGTCGGCGAGGTGCGGACCGTGGGCCTCACCGCGGCCGTCGCGGTCGCCGCCGACCGGCTTGCGGCCGATCCTTCGCTGCCGGCCAAGGTCGTCGGCGCGGCGTTGCGCCATGGGGTCGCCACGCGCGTCGTGCGCGGCCACGCGCTCCAGATCTCCCCGGCCTTCACGATCAGTGACGGAGAGCTGGACACGCTCGTCGATGGCCTGGGGGCCGCCTTCGAGGACGTGGCGGGCGCCGCCCCCTGACCGGCGCCGCCGCCGACTGACCGTCGGCCTGCGGCCTGCTGACCGGCGGCCTGCGGCGCACTCGTGCCCAGTCGGTGCGCGTGTGCCCTCAGGCGTCCCCGGCCCTCCCGTCCCCGGCTCCGGCCCGGCCCCTCCGGCCCCGGCCCCGGCCCGGCCCCTCCGGCCCCGGCCCTCCCGTCCCCTCAGGCGGCCCTAACGTCGATCGGTCGAGAGGATGACGTCGCTCCTCCGACGTTCGTCCCGCCCCAGGAGCCACCCGTCGGAGGAGCGCTGACTCTGGGGCCTTCGATCGACGTTAGGTCCGCGGGGCGGGACTCTTGGCGCCCAGGGCCCCTGGCCCCTTCGGGCCCGGCCCTGGCCCCGCCCCCGCCCCCGCCCGCGCGCGCATGGCCTGGCCCCTCCGCGGCCTCGGCCCAGGCGCGGCCCGGGCCCGGCCCCTCCGCGGCCGCGCCCCGCGTGGCGGTCCCGCAACCTGGCCGACTTGATTCCGCGACCGAGCGGTGCCACCATCGGCGCACCTCCCGTCGGATGACGCGGCGACCACCCCACCGTCGTACCGCCGACCCGAGACTCGAGTGCTCCAGGTGGACGCAGCCATCCGTCATCCGTACGGCCCGGGAGTCCCGGACCGCGCGATCAGGCAGTCGTCGAAGGAGGTCCAGCCGGTGGGCGAACACATCTCCATGACCGTCAACGGCACCACTCGGGAGCTCGATGTCGAGCCCAGACGATTGCTCGTCCAGGTTCTGCGCGAGGACCTGGACCTGACCGGCACGCACGTCGGCTGCGATACCAGCCAGTGCGGCGCGTGCACCGTCCACGTCGATGGCAAGGCCGTCAAGAGCTGCACGATGCTGGCCGTCCAGGCCGACGGCTCGGCGGTGACCACCATCGAGGGCATGGCCGAGGCCGGTGACGGCGGCGCGCTCCACCCCCTCCAGACCGCGTTCTGGGAGAAGCACGGCCTCCAATGCGGGTTCTGCACCCCGGGCATGATCATGACCGCGGCCGACCTCCTGTCCCGCAACGCCGATCCCTCCGACGAGGAGATCCGCCACGCGCTGGAGGGCAACATCTGCCGCTGTACTGGCTACCAGAACATCGTCGCAGCGGTGCGGGCCGCGGCGGTCGCGATGGCCGACGGGGCCACGGCTGGCGAAACGGCCGGCGCCGGCGTCGGCGCGTAAGGGCGAGGAGACCACCATGACCGACCTGCTCGACGCCCCCAGTAGCCCCCTCGGCAAGCCCATCAAGCGGACCGAGGACCCGCGCTTCATCACCGGCGAAGGCCGCTACGTCGACGACATCAAGCTCCAATCGACGGCGCACATGGCCATCCTGCGCAGCCCCTACGCGCACGCCAACATCCGGTCCATCGACACCAGCGCTGCCCGGGCGATGCCCGGCGTCCTGGCGGTCTATGTCGGCGCGGACATCCCGTACAACCCGATGCCCATGGCCTGGCCGGCCGGCGGCAGCGCGGGCATCCAGAACAACGTGAGCACGCCCCGGACGCTCGCCACGGACAGCGTCAAGTGGACGGGCGAGGGCGTGGCCGCGGTCGTGGCCGAGACCGAGGACCAGGCGTTCGATGCCCTGGAGGTGATCGCGGTCGACTGGGAGCCGCTGCCGGCCGTGGTCGACGCCGAGAAGGCCCTGGCCGACGGCGCGCCGCAGCTCCACGAGAACGCCCCGAACAACGTCGTGTTCGAATGGAACGTCGGCGACAAGGCCGGCACGGACGCCGCCGTCGATGGCGCCGAGGTCGTGGTCCGCCAGCGCATCGTCAACCAGCGCCTCATCCCCAACCCCATGGAGGTGCGCGGCAACATCGGCTGGTACAACCCGGGGACGGACGAGTACACGATCTGGATGTCCAGCCAGACGCCGCACATCCAGCGGCTGCTCCTGGCGGCCTTCGTCATGGGCATCCCAGAGCACAAGATCCGGTGCATCAGCCCGGACGTCGGGGGCGCCTTCGGGACCAAGATCTTCTGCTATCCGGACTACGCTCTGGTGTTGTTCGCCAGCAAGAATCTCGGCGGCCGGCCGGTCAAGTGGATCGAGCAGCGGCGCGAGAGCTACGGCAGCACGATCCACGGCCGCGACCACATCACCTACCTGGAGATCGCGGGCAAGCGCGACGGCGAGGTGACCGGCCTTCGCGTGAAGACGCTCGCCAACCTCGGCGGCCGCCTTTCGACCATCGGCCCAGGCATCCCGACGACCCTCTACGCCCGCGTCCTGTCGGGCTGCTACAAGATCCCGAACGTCTACGCCGAGGTCACCGGCGTGTACACGAACACGGCGTTCGTGGACGCGTATCGCGGTGCCGGCCGGCCCGAGGCGACCTACGTCATCGAGCGGGCGATGGACCTGTTCGCGGCGGAGATCGGCATGGACCGGGCGGAGCTGCGCCGCAGGAACTTCATCCAGCCGGACCAGTTCCCGTACGAGAACCCGTCCGGACTCGGGACAGCCAGCGGCGGGGCCAAGATCTACATCGACTCCGGCAACTACGAGCCGGCCATGGACAAGGCCCTGGGCATCGTCGGCTACGCGGACCTGGCCGCCAAGAAGGCCGAGGCCCTGGCTCGCGGCAAGCGCCTCGGTCTCGGCTTCTCCACCTATATCGAGGTGTGCGGCGTCGCGCCGTCCAAGTGGATCGGCGCTGTCGGCGAGGGCTGGGGCGCGGCGATGTGGGAGTCCTCCAACATCAAGATCCACCTGACCGGCAAGGTCGTGGTCACGATGGGCACCCAGCCCCAGGGCCAGGGCCACGAGACCACGTACGCGCAGGTCGTCGCGGACCAGCTCGGTGTGCCCATGGAGGACGTCATCGTCCAGCACTCGGACACGCAGGGCACGCCCTTCGGCTACGGCTCGTACGGCTCACGCACGAGCTCGGTGGGCATGACCGCGGCGGTCAAGGCAGCCCAGAAGGTCAAGGCCAAGGCCGCCCGCTACGCCGCCCACATGCTGGAGGCGAACGTCGAAGACATCGAGATCGACGGCGCCGAGTATCGGGTCAAGGGCAGCCCCGACAAGAAGAAGACCATCCAGGAGATCGCCTTCGCGCTGGACCTCGCGTTCGACGCGCCGGAGGGCATGGAGCCGTACCTCGACGAGACGGCCTACTACGACACGCCCAACTGCACCTGGCCGTTCGGCACGCACATCGCCGTGGTGGAGATCGACGACGAGACCGGCCACGTCGACCTCGTGCGCTACGTCGCGGTCGACGACGTGGGCAAGAAGATCAACCCCATGATCGTCGACGGGCAGCTCCACGGCGGCATCGCCCAGGGCGTCGGCCAGGCGCTCTGGGAGGAGGCCATCTACAGCGACGAGGGGCAGCTCCTGTCGGGCTCCATGCTCGATTACGCGCTGCCGCGTGCCTCGTGGTTCCCGCACATCGAACTCGATGAGACGGTCACCCCGTCGCCGGTCAACCCGCTCGGGGTCAAAGGCGTCGGTGAGGCCGGGGCCATCGCCAGCACCGCGGCCGTGGCCAATGCCGTGATGGACGCCCTGGGGGACCTCGGCATCCGGCACCTGGACATGCCCTACACGTCACAGAAGGTCTGGTCCGCGATCCAGTCCGCGAAGGGAGGCCAGTCGTGAGCCAGGCAGCGTTCTCGTACCAGCGGGCGACGTCCCTCGACGACGCCCTCGCGGCCATCGCCGGCGGTGACGCCAAGGTCATCGCGGGTGGCATGAGCCTGCTGCCCTTGATGAAGCTGCGGCTCGCCTCGCCCGAACGCCTCGTGGACATCGGGCGATTGTCGGAGCTCAAGGCCATCCACCCGACGGCCGACGGTGGCCTGGAGATCGGGGCGCTGGCGACCTACGCCGACATCCTCGCTGCCACCTCCCTGCCCATCGCGGTCCAGTGCATCTCCGATATCGGCGATGTCCAGGTCCGCAACCGAGGCACCGTCGGTGGGGCGATCAGCCATGCCGACCCGGCCTCGGACCTGCCGGCCCTGGGCCTCGCCCTCGACTACTCGGCGGTCCTGCGCTCGTCCCGTGGTGAGCGCACGGTCCCGCTCGATGGCTTCTTCACCGGCACGTTCACGACGGCCCTGGCGCCTGACGAGCTGCTCGTGAAGCTTGTCCGACCGGCCCTGCCCGCGGATGCCGGTGGGTCGTACCAGAAGCTCAAGAACCCCGCCTCCGGCTACTCCATCGTCGGTGTCGCGGCGGTCGTCGCGATGACCGGGGGCAGCGTGTCCCATGCCCGGGTCGCGCTGACCGGCGTGGGCGAGGTGGCCTACCGGGCCAAGGAGGTCGAGGCGGCGCTTATCGGTTCCGACGGCTCGGCGTCAGCGGTGGCCGCTGCGGCCGCCCATGCGACCGTTGGCCAGATCGTCAACGGCGACATCCATGCCGACCGGGCGTACCGCGCGAGTATGGCCGTCGTCTACACCAGGCGCGCCATCGAGGCGGCCCTCGGCCGCTGAACCCGCCCTCACCACCGCGTCCCAGGCGAACGGATCGTGCGCGTCGATCGGGTGACCCCCGGCCGGCGCGCACCCGCGCGTCTGGAGGGGGCGATCCTGGCCCGCGATGTGGAGTTCGGCGGCGGCCGTTGGTCCAAGGGCCGCCGGCTGTCCGCGACGGACCTCGTCACCCTCGCGTCCGCCGAGCACGGCGAGCCGGTCACGGTCCTCATCCTGGAGCCCGGTGAGCTCCACGAGGATGACGCCGCAGTCCGCCTGGCGAAGGCGGTGGCCGGGCCGAACCTGGCCGTGCGCGGGCCCAACCAGAGCCGCCTGGACCTCGTCGCGTCGGTGGCTGGCGTGGTCAACATCCGGGTCGCCGAGCTGGAGCGACTCAACCGCCTGGACCCACTCGAGGTGTTCACGGTCTACGACGGTCAGATCGTGTCCGAAGGCGACCTCGTGGCCAGCGTCAAGGTCGCCCCGCACGTCGTGGACTCGGCTGTCGTCGACGCCGGGGAGCGGCTGGCCGGATTCGGCAGCCAGCCCATCGTGTGGGTCGCGCCGTTCGTGGCGCGACGGGTGGGCGTCGTGGTCAAGGAGTCGGTCCGGGCCACCGCCCGGGAGCGCTTCGAGGCGTCGGTCCGGGCCAAGGTGGAGGGCCTCGGGTCACAGATCATCGCGATCGACTACGTGGACGATGACCCCGAAGCCGTGGAGACCGCGCTCGGCCGATTCGTGCGCGGCGCCGACACCGCCGATCTCATCCTGACCGCCGGGTCCGCGTCGACCGATCCGCGCGACGCGTTCTATGTCGCCATCGACGCGCTCGGCGGGCGGGTCGTGCGCCGGGGCGTGCCCGCGCATCCTGGGTCCATGCTCTGGCTGGCCCGTGTCGGTGGGACGGCCATCCTGGGGCTGCCCACGTGCGGGGCGTACTCCAAGGCCACGGCGGCGGACCTGCTCCTGCCGCGCCTGCTGTCCGGCGAGCCTGCCTCGGAGCGGACCGTGGCCAAGCTGGGCCACGGTGGCATCCTGACCCGCTCGCAACGATTCCGATTCCCGCCGTATGCGCGGGAGTTGGACGCGCCGGACGGGTAGGGGAGCGGTCGCGCGCGTGCCGTGGGCGCGCCGTGGGCGCCTCGCGCGGGATGTCGCCCCGCCTCGCGCGGGATGTCGCCCCGCCTCGCGCGGGATGTCGCCCCGCCTCGCGCGGGATTTCGCCCCGCCTCGCGCGGGATTTCGCCCCGCCTCGCGCGGGATTTCGCCCCGCCTCGCGCGGGATTTCGCCCCGCCTCGCGCGG
>Ga0163144_10010836_pt1 | contig 19376 bp, 16 predicted proteins | sample OliLak19BULKMAT1_FD_123175 | JGI IMG/M metagenome (GOLD analysis project Ga0163144, IMG submission 123175) | Freshwater microbial mat bacterial communities from Lake Vanda, McMurdo Dry Valleys, Antarctica - Oligotrophic Lake LV.19.BULKMAT1 | ecosystem: Environmental > Aquatic > Freshwater >... | reverse complement strand
GCCCGCCGGGCCGGGCAGTGGGATTCGGCGCGCGTTTACCTGCTGGAAGCGGCCCGTGAGATGGTCGCGCTGAGCAAGGAAGCCCAAGGTGACGAACTGCGCGAGGCCCGCAAGGAGGCCGCCAGAAAACTACTTGAGCTCGCCAGGGACTGCGAAGCCGCCAAGTCGTCCAACCGTTCACCCGGGACAGGTGGAACGGCGACACGCCAATCGGCCGCGCAAGGGTCGTCCGAATCATCGAATGAATCTTCTGCCAACGACTGGCTCGTGAAGGAACGCCCATCGATCCGCTTTGACGATGTCGCGGGTCTCGACGAGGTGAAGCACGAGATCCGCCTGCGGATGATCTACCCGTTTAACCACCCAGACCTCGCACAGAAGTTCGGCATTCGCACCGGGGGTGGCATCCTGCTCTACGGCCCACCGGGGACTGGCAAGACGATGCTCGCCAAGGCGGTCGCGGGCGAACTGGACGCCGCGTTCTTCCGTGTGTCACCAGCCGATGTGCTGAGCAAGTGGGTTGGTGAGGCCGAGCAGAACGTGAAGAAGCTTTTCGACGCCGCTGCGGGTGAGACGCGGTCGGTCATCTTCATCGACGAGATCGAGGCGCTCGTGCCCGCGAGGCGCGATGAAGGGTCGAGCGTGATGAGCCGAGTCGTACCGCAAATTTTGCAGGGGATGGAAGGATTTGATAAGTCGAAATCGTCCAGCGTGCTGTTCCTGGGCGCGACGAACGTTCCTTGGCAACTCGACCCTGCGGTTTTACGCCCGGGTCGGTTCGACGAGAAGGTTTACATCCCGCTACCGGACCTTGCCGCGCGACGTAAATTGCTGGAACTGTACCTCGAAAAGCGACCCTTGGCTGAGGACGTCGACCTCGACTCGCTTGCGAAGGATCTGGAAGGCTTCAGTGGGGCCGACATCAAATATCTGAGTGATCGCGCTGCGGTCATCCCATTCCTGCACGCCGTAGCCGGCAAGGGCGAGGCGCTGATCACGCCCGACGTGATCACCGAGGTGCTGTCGACGACGCCGCGCTCCGTAGCGCCCGAACACGTCAAACGATTCGCGGCCTGGGCGACGACGATGCAGGCGTAATGAACGTCAGGATGCCGAGGAATCTAAGCAACGGCCGTCGAGTTGATGCGATCGCAGCGTGACATCTCCGGTTGATTGATATTACGCCTACTCTTGGCGCTCTCACCGTACATTTCTGCCGTCCTCATCGCGCCATCGCGCGGCCAATCTCCTATAATTTGTCCACCGCTATGTCCGTCGACCTCCGCGAACACCTTCAACAGCACTTTGGCCTTGACGAGTTTCGTCCCGCGCAGCGCGAGGTGATCGAGGACGTGCTCGCCGATCGCGACGTCATGTGCGTCATGCCGACCGGGGCGGGCAAGTCGCTGTGTTATCAGTTGCCTGCGGTGGTGAAGGGTGGATTGACGGTCGTCGTTTCGCCGTTGATTTCGTTGATGGAAGACCAGGTTCAGCAGTTGCGCGACGAGGGATTGAATGCCCTCATGCTCAACAGCGCTCTCTCGGTCCAGCAGCAGCGTGAGGTTATCGCAAGGCTTCAACAAGAGTTTCACGGGCTGCTCTACGTTGCGCCTGAGCGATTCTTCAGCGGCAACTTTCTGTCGATGATCGCGGCGCTCAAGCCAAGCTTGTTTGCAATTGACGAAGCGCACTGTGTCAGTCAATGGGGGCATGATTTCCGCCCGGAATACGCGCGACTGGGCGAGGTGCGCCAGCGGTTGGGTTCGCCACCGACGATCGCACTGACGGCGACGGCGACCGAAGATGTTCGCAACGACATCATCCATCACCTCGCTCTGGCCGAGCCGAACGTTTATGTCACTGGGTTTGACCGGATCAATCTGGCCTACGAGTCGCGCCGAATGGCGTCGGCGGCGGATAAGCCATCGGAATTGCTGCGACTTCTGCAGCAGGAACTCGGTAGCACGATCGTCTATTGCTCGACACGCAAGAGCGTGGATGAGGTGACGTCCCTCCTTTCGGGTCGCCTTAGAGACCGGCCGATCTTCGCGTACCACGCCGGCATGGACGCCGCCGCCCGCACGTCGAATCAGGAACAGTTCATGCAGACACCGCGCTCGATCGCGGTCGCAACCAATGCGTTTGGCATGGGGATCAATAAGCCCGACATACGGCTCGTCGTGCACTACAACATGCCCGGCACGCTCGAGGCCTATTACCAGGAGGCCGGCCGCGCGGGGCGCGACGGTCAGACGAGTCGCTGTGTGATGCTGTTCAGCTATCAGGACCGCTATACGCAGGAATTCTTCATCGGCAAGATTGGTGAGGACAGCGCCACCGACCCGGCCGTCATCGCCGAGATGAAAAAGCACGCGACCGACAAGCTCGACTGGATGGTTCAGTACGCGCAGACGCATAAGTGTCGCCGGTTGATGATCCTTGACTATTTCGGTGACACCGCGCCCGTCGAGGGTTGCCGCTGTGACGTGTGCCGGCGCGGCAAGCGGGACGGAGACGAACTCGAACCCCAGCAGCAGGTTGTGATTCCTGATGAGGTCACGCTCCTGGTTCGACAAATCCTTTCCGCCATCGCACGCATGCGTGGCAAGTTCGGTGTGGGCGTGGTCGCCGAAGTGCTCGCCGGCGCGAGCAACGAGCGAACACAACGCTGGGCATTGGACCAACTGACGGTCTTCGGCCTGCTGAAGACGTACCCGACCAAGCGCATCGTCGCGATGCTGCATCGGTTGATGGAATCCGGGCTGGCGCGGCAAAAAGATCCGGATGGCGTCAAGTTCCGCCCGGTGATCGAACTGACCGCAGCGGGCCTCGTCGTGATGAAAGGCGAGCAACCCCCTCCTGCGCCGTTGGTCGATCTGATTCCGCGCCGTACACCGCGGCAAAACGGAACCAGCCCTCGCGCGTTGGGAACGAATCCTCGGGCGGTCCGCAAACTGGAAGATGGTCGGACCTTGGAACTCGTCGAGTTGCCCGAAGAAGAAATGGACCCCGACGCCGCCGAACGTTTTGGTAGGCTGCGAAGCGCGCGATCTGAACTGGCAAAACTGCGCCAGTTGCCACCGTACTGCATATGCCACGACTCGACGCTGAAGCAGATCGCGCGCGTAGCGCCAAGCGATCTAGACGCGTTGCAAACGATAAAAGGCATGGACCCGCACAAAGTGAAAATGTACGGCGAACGGTTGCTCGACGCCGTGCGCAGAGCATAATTTTTGCTAATTGCGGTTGGCGTATTGGCCTTAAAGGATTAGAACGGCGGGATGCCCAAGCCCATCGTCGTCCTCGGTTCGATCAACATGGACCTCGTCTGCCGCACACCACACATGCCTACTGGCGGTGAAACGATCCTCGGCAGCGACTTCGTTACCATCCCCGGGGGTAAGGGCGCTAACCAAGCGGTTGCGGCGGCGAAACTGGGGGGTGACGTGCACATGATCGGCGCCGTGGGGGACGACGATTTTGGCGCGCGGTTGCTCAACGGCCTGAAGCTACACAAGGTCAACACCCGACACGTGAAGGTCGTCGAAGGCATGTCCAGCGGCATCGCGATGATCCTCGTAGACAAGAAGGGGGAGAACTCGATCGTCGTCGCGCCCGGGGCCAACGCGAAGGTCACGCCCGCGGATGTCGATGCAGCGAAAGATCTCATCGCGTCGGCGAGCTGCGTTGTGATGCAATTGGAAATTCCGTTCGACACGGTGAGGCACGCGATCGCGCTGTGCCAGCAACTGGGTGTGATGACCGTCCTCGATCCCGCGCCGGCGCCGGTGAAGTTCCCGCGGGCGATGTACGGCGTGGACGTGTTGACGCCGAACCAATCCGAGGCAGAAATCCTGCTCGGCAACGATCCGACCCATCACGTGAAGAGCAAGCGCGTCGTCGACCCCAAGCAGATTGCCGGTGAGTTGTTGGAGCGCGGACCGAAGTCAGTCGTGCTGAAGTTGGGATCGCGCGGGGCAATGGTGGTGGACCGGGATGGGTTGATTCAGAAGATTCGCCCGTTCAAGGTTAAAGTCGTCGACACCACCGCAGCCGGTGACGCGTTCACCGCGGGGCTCGCGGTTGGTCGGGCCGAAGGCAAGAGTGTGGCCGACGCCGCGCGCCTCGGCAACGCCGCGGGTGCCTTGGCTTGCACGGGGTTTGGCGCCCAACCGGCACTGCCCAATCGGACGGCGGTTGAACGATTGATCAACGGGTAAATGTCGGCCAATCTAAACGCTGACCGATTCCGGGATATCCGCATTGTGACTGACGGATTGCACGTCGTCATTGTCTTCCAACGTGTCGATGAGCTTCAGAATCCGCTGGGCGTTTTCCCCTTCAACCGCGACGGTGCTCGTCGGCAGGTGGGTGACGACCGAGGCCTCAATAGTCACCTTGCTGGCTGTCAGGGTTTCCTTGACCTTGTGGAATGCAACGGGCGACGTAATGACTTCGTAGACCTCGCCTGAGTTGCGTACGTCTTCCGCGCCAGCCTCGAGGGCCAGCTCAAGCAGGGCGTCTTCTTCGATCGTGTCGGTCTTGACTGAAATAATGCCTTGTTTGGTGAACTGAAACGCAACAGCGCCCGTGGTCGCCAGATTACCACCACCGCGCTCGAAGATGGCGCGCAAATCAGGAGCGGTACGCGAGCGGTTGTTCGTCAACGCTTCAATGAAGATCGCCACGCCCCCGGGGCCATACCCTTCGTAGGTTGCATCTTCGTAGTTTTCGGCGCCGAGCTCACCGGTGCCTTTTTTGATCGCGTTTTCGATCGTGTTGCGAGGCATGTTTGCCTCTTTGGCCTCGGTGATAACGTAGCGGAGCGCGAGGTTGTCCTTGGGGTCGCCGCCGTTCTTAGCAGCGATGATGATCTTGCGGGCGATCTTGCTCCAGATCTTGCCCCGCTTGGCGTCGTTTGCGCCCTTAGCTCGTTTGATCGTGGACCAGTGACTGTGGCCGGCCATGCGTGCGTTCTCCTGCAGGACGAAAGTAGAGCAGAGATTGTATCGAGCCGGCTGCGGGAAGGCGACGGGAATTGAGGAGGAAAAGCAGGATCATTGAGAAGGGGAAGCGCAAAGGTGCCAGCTACGTGGACAAGTCAATTGCGCATTTTAACTTCGGTTATTCATCGACCCGTGCCGACAAGACCCCCTTTACGACCACGTCCCGTTCCTTTGCGTCGAGCGCCAATCGGTTGAACGTGCCACTGATCGTCGCGGTGATAACGTGCGCGTCGCCCGTGAAGGTGACGTCCACGTCAATCGGGACGAGTTGAATTGTCGACCCGTTGAGAAAAAGTCCATTGGGGGTGTCGTTCTCGGCGTCCTTCGATTGCCCGGTGATATGACACGACGACGATGGCAGTTCGGTCACGTCATCCACACTGACGGGCATCGACAGCAGCACCGTATTGGCGGTGCGGTCATCGACCAGGGCGGCGTCGTCGGTGTAGAGAACAACAGTAACACTTCCGGCGCTGGTAGTGTCATCAAGCTTGATCCGGCAGGTTGGAAACGCGGTCGGTGACCCGTCGATCGTCACGACCGAAGTGGGCAGGGAAACTGGCTCGGTGGTCGGCGAGGTCGTGGCGGGCATTGTCGTCGGCGCAGGAGGCGCGTCGCTCGAGCGTTTGCAGCCGACGACCGACAATGCCAACACGATTGCCACCAAGGTCTTGTCAGTCATGAAGCGGAGATTGTCGAACGTCGATTGTGAATTGTCGAGGCGCGCCGCCGACGGCGACGGATGAGAGCGCTATGATGGAGGGTCATGGCACGCGTCGCCCCCAATCTTCCGACCGAGTCCGACCTGCTCTGCGAGTCCTGCGGCTACACGCTCAATGGTCTGCCCGCCGATGCCCGCTGTCCTGAGTGCGGTGAACCGGTGCAGGCGAGCATCGAGGATGGCCGCACACCGTCGGCGTGGGAACGCAAAGCCCAAGGCGGTGTGGTCGGCGCGTTCTTTGCCACAATGTTTCGCGCCCTGTTTCGACCCACTGTGTTCTTTCGCAGGTTGAGCGTGCGGGGCTCGGGCTCGGTCTCGGTCGCGCAGAATTTCGGGCGCATTATGCTGGGCGTGCTGGCGATCCTCTTCGGCTGCATCGCTGCAGGTCACTGGATGCTTGTCGCGGGTCTGAACTGGAACACGCCGCTGACGATGATCGTTTTCGCGGTCGCGGCCATCTTGACCCCTCTATGCCTGCACGGGTTGACGACGATCGCGGCGCGGTTGACGAACTGGGAGGGCACTTACCGTGGGTATCGATTGCCGTTACCGGTGGTGAAAAAATGCATGGCATATCACTACGTGCACTACCTGCCGGTCGCGTTATTGGTCGTCGTGACGACGATTGTGTTCCTTCAGGCGCGCGAAGGTCGCGTACCGATACTACCGGCGGCGCAGTCGGGCGTGTGGTACCTGTACGTCGTCGCTGGTGAGGTCGTCTTGTCCGCAGCCTACCTCTTCTGGACTTACTGGATCGCGATGCGCAACGTGATGTACGCGAACCGTTGACACCGCGACGTTATCATGCCGCCGCACATGACCTCCTCGAAACGATCTCGCCTGCTGACGCTCGTCGCCATCCTTATGGCGACTGCGTTATTGCTGTGGTTTCTCTTCGGCACAGCGGCAGGGCGACAATGGACCGATCAACAATACGTCCGCCAAGTGATCCAATCGGCCCCGACGATCGCGCCGCTGCTGTTCGTGCTGGTCTATGCGGTGCTCGGTTGCATGATGATCCCGATGTGGGGCATGCAGGCGCTGAGCGGTTACTGTTTCGGGCCGATCAAGGGTGCGATCCTCTGCACGATCGGTGGTGCCATCTCGGCGTTCGTCACAGTGGCACTGGCAGAGTGGATGACGGCGGACATGGCGATGCGGCGAATCGAACCCATCCTCACGCGCATGCGACGGTTCCAGCACCGCCTGGGTTCAACCGGCATCCCACTCGTCATGGCGACTCGACTGGTCCACGTCATCCCGTTTGGCCCGTCGAACGTCGCGTTTGGTCTGATGGACATCCGCCCGCGCGATGCCGCCATCGGCACGGCGCTGGGCGTGTTCAGTGGTGTGGGGTTCTGTGCGGTATTGGGTAGTGCCGGCCCGGACTTCAAGGCCGAATGGCCTCAGGTCTGGCGCATGGTATTGGTCCTGATCGCGATCAACCTGACGCTCGCGACTCCGATCATCCTGAAGTATCGAAAGCGCCGGCGGGAGCTCGATCTCGACGGTGCCGCGAACGTCACCGCTTAATCCGACTTGCCACCTCGCTCGCTTTCCCCTCAACTGCCGAACCACGTGACCACGCAACGTTACAAGCTCACGATCGCCTATCGCGGCACGCGCTATCACGGTTGGCAGACGCAGGGCATCCCAGAGTCCTGGACCGGTGACGCGCCACCCGCCGGGCAGGGGTTGCCGACCGTTCAGGAGACGTTAGCGCGGGTAATGCGCGGTGTGATGAAGCATCCCGTCAAACTATCGGGCTCGTCACGAACGGACGCGGGTGTGCATGCCAAGGGGCAGGTGGCGCACTTCGATACACCGATGATCCAGATTCCAACCGAGGGCATGAGACGGGCGATCAACGCGCGTCTGCCCGAAGACATTCTCGTCCGTTCGATCGAACCTGTCCCCGATTCCTTCGACGCCGGCCGCGGGACCACGAGCAAGCGATATCAGTACGCCATCTGGCGATCGCTCGACCGCCCATTATTCGCGTCCGACCTTCTATGGCATCGCTGGCAACCGTTGGACATCGACGCGATGAAATCCGCCGCTGAACACTTCGTTGGAACACACGACTTTGCGAGTTTCGTGCGCCCTGGTCATGGCCGCGATACAACGGTTCGCACCGTACTGGCGTGCGACGTGGCCTCCCGAGGGCCGCGTCTGATCATTGGTGTCGAGGGAACGGGCTTTCTGTGGCACATGGTCCGCATCATCGTCGGCACACTGGTCGAGGTCGGCCAAGGACGGGCAAGAGCCGAACAGATGCCGGCAATGCTTACCGCGAGAAACAGGACAGCGGCAGGACCGACGGCACCACCGGTGGGGCTGTATTTGCAGTGGATTCGGTACGGGCAATCGACCAGGCTTCCCTTGTATCCGCCGGTTGCTCCGCGATAATCCGTCACTGGAGTGTCTCGGAGAAGATTGGGCCTATGGACCGGGCGACCGGCCACATGAGGTGGCGAACATGCGAACGATTGCGATGATGAATCAGAAGGGTGGCGTCGGGAAGACGACCACCACGGTGAACCTCGGTGCCGCGCTGGCGGAACAGGGCAAGCGTGTCTGCCTCATCGACCTAGATCCGCAGGCCCATTTGACGATTAACTACGGCGTCGACCCGAGCCCGGAACTCGTCTCTCTCTACCACGTGCTGATCGAAGATCGCAGTATCCTGGAAGCCGTTCAAAAAGTCGGTGAGAACATCGCGCTGGTCCCAAGCAGCATCGACTTGGCGGCAGCGGAGATCGAATTGGTCAGCGTTCTCGGCCGTGAAACGTTGATGCGTAAGAAGCTCGAGAGTGCGCAGCACGATTTTGACTTTATCCTGTTCGACTGCCCGCCTTCACTGGGGTTGCTGACGATCAATGCGCTCGCAGCGGCTACCGAGGTCATCATCCCGATGCAGCCACATTTCCTGGCGCTGCAGGGTGTGGCCAAGCTACTGGAAACCGTGCAGCTCGTGAACAAGCGCATGAACCCGAAGCTGAAGGTGAGTGGGATCGTGCTGACCATGTTCGACTCGCAAACGAAGCTGAGCATGGAAGTGGTCAACGAGTTGCAGGGCTTCATCGAACAGGCCAAGGGCAAGCCGTTGCCCTGGGCCGAGGCGAAGGTGTTCAGCACGAAGATCCGGCGAAACATCAAACTGGCTGAGAGCCCGAGCTTTGGCAAGACGATCATCGACTACGAACCGGCCAGCAATGGTGCCGCCGACTACCGGGCGCTGGCGCGCGAGGTCATTGCGATGGACGCGGCCACGGCACCAGCAGTACCCGTCAGCGTGACGGTCCCCGAGGTCGACAAGACTCGTCTGGCCGCTGCGAAAGCGACCGGCAAAGTCACGAAGTCTGCCCCGGTCACCAAGACCGAAGCGGCTGCCGGCGCCGTTTAGTCGCCATTGCGAAGGATCAACGTCGTACTCATGCCCCGAGCCGCACGCATCACGCTTCTGATCGTCCTGATCGTATATTGGCTGGCGATCTTCACGGTTACGCACCTGCCACCGAGCAAGCTGCCCCACGTGGGCGTCAACGACAAGGTCGAGCATTTCGTCGGGTATGGCATTCTGGGGGCGCTCTTCTATCTGACCGTTTGGGCCTACCGACCGGAGTTCCGACATGCGTGGCTGCTCGTCGTCGTGACGGCGATGTGCTACGGCGCGATCGACGAATGGCTGCAACTGGCCGTTGGGCGCACGTGCGAACTGGCGGACTGGTTAGCCGATGTCGGCGGTTCGGTCATCGCTGTCATCGTGCTGAGCAGCGTTCGCTGGGTGATGTGGAAGCGGATGATCGACCGACAGAAAGACGCATGGAAGACACGGGTAGAGGTCAAACAGCGGGTCGGTGCCTGAGGCGACATTGGCCCCATAGCCCGACATTTCCGGTCGTCCCCCGTCGCTTTCAGCCTCCATTGCCCCGCTGTGTGCCACCAATACGGTTCGGCACGCCACTTGCATTAACTCTTCTTGATAACCTACCCCGGCAAGTTCAAACGACAGGCTGTGCGGGCCTGGACCGGGGAAAGGGAAACAGGAGAACGTTATGTTGACCACACTTGCTACTGCGGCCTTGGTTGCTCAGGCGGTTCCGAACCTGCTCTGGCTCGCGATTGTATTTTTCATCATTGCAATCGTTGCTTATGTACTTGGCGCACGTGGTGTTGCCGGCATGAGCGCCGGCATCGGCCGTACGCTGCTGTTCGTGTTCATTATCCTCGCGGTCATTATTGCGATCGTCTCGCTGATGCGCGGCGGCTCGGTCGTCTAGGCTCGACCGTTGCAATACTTGGCTCCGGGCTGCGGTCGTCTACGTGCGATTGCGGCCTTGGGGCTATCGGTATCGGTTTTGCCAATAAAAACTGACGCTTGCCCGTGGATCGCTGATCGCAGCATTAAGGGCCTATCTGTTAAGATGGTCGCTAATGACCAACGAGCGATCGGCGGGCATCGTCGTTTACATTTCGACCCTTCTTGGTCGCGAGTATCTGCTGCTCGACTACGGCAAATATTTGGACTTTGCCAAGGGCCATCTCGAAGCGGGTGAAGATGATCGCACCGCAGCTATTCGAGAGTTGCGCGAAGAGACTGGCATCACAGACATTCGCTTGCATCCCACTTTCTCCCGAGAAATCGAGTACATGTTTCGCGATCGCAAGGGGCGAATGATCCACAAAACGGTAGTGTTCTTCGCCGGTGAGACCACTTCGTGCGACGTAAAAATCAGTCATGAGCATGTCGGTTATGCGTTTGAGCCTTACAGCCATGCGATCCAACAGGTGACATACAAAAATGCTCGTGACGTTCTGCGACTGGTGGAGGAACATCTCACCGCCAGTCAAATATAGGACAAATTGACGTGTTGCCTGTCGCGGTTGGGGTCGGTTTGAGCGCTAGGCGGCTGTCTTTCCGTTCACTTTAGAAACGCGTTCGGCCAGACTGACCGCAATTTCGTGGGCTTCGCGCAACGGATTGGACAGCCCGTCAATCCAAGCCATGGTCTGTCGTGAGAGGTCCAAGTCGTCTGAGCCTCGACCGGTGCTCCAACTGATCAGCGACTTGGCCACTTTCCGTTGCGTGCTCCAACGCAACCAAAGCCATATCACCGTGAAATAGACGACGAGGAACCCCGCGGTCGTCAGCAGGTAGGTAGTGCCGAGTAGTTGAACGATCAGCAACCCCAGTTTGGCGATCGCCTCGTTGAGGCTGGTCTGAAGCGCCACTTCGAGGAAGGGCTGAATGAAAGGGAACCAAAGCAACGCGCCGATCGTCAGTGTCCAGCGAGTCAGAGCCGAAATGGGGTTTCGCGACGCGCCCAGGCGCGCCACGACCTCGGCCCGTTGGCGCTCGATTGTGTCGATCGCAGCGGTACGCAGTGAGTACGCCGCCTGCTCGGCACCGCGCCCTTCCCATGGTCGGCGATGGGCATACAGATTTGCGACGATGGGTGACGTCTGGTGGACGTGTGCAAAGGTCGCCTGCACGACCTGGTGCAACGGTTGACCGTCGACCGTCAAGTGCGCGTCGACCAAACCTGCGCTCGTCCCCATCGCCCGTGCGGTGCCACCTCGGACGAGCGCGATCGCGGCTGACAGAATCGGCGCCAGTAGCGTGTGGACGAGATTGACCAGTGGCCACCTCGCGACTCGCGCGGCCATCGCTTGATCGGTCAGCGTCGCTCGATACGCCACATCGTCCGCCAGCCGTGGGATGGCCCGCTCGAGCAGTGGCCCTGCCAGGCGAGCCGTCAGCAGTTCGCGCGCGTCGATCCAGAGCCGTTCCAGCCTCGCGGCCCGCTCGGGGAGGTTTTGCGTCTCCAGCCAACGCACCAACGACGCATCTCGACGTAAACCGGCCAATTGCCGTGACGTCGTGACTTCACTGGTCGATCGATCGCGCGACAACGTCTTGCGCAACGCCGGCAGGTCGTAGCGATCGGGATGAAGTGCGCTGACCACCCACACCTGTGGCGACTCGACCACCATCGTTGCTGCCAACCTGCGGGCGTAGTCGTCGCGAATCTCGGTGACGGCGTCATCGTCCAACTGGTCGGCTTTGTTCAGCACGAAGAGAAAGTTCTGCGGGTCGTTGCCTTCGGCCACGCGGGCGAGCATCTGGCGCGGTTGGGCGTCGGCGTACTTTTCGATGCTGACCATCCATATCGGGTAGAGCATGTGCCGCAGCATCCGCCGGGTCAGCAGAAGGTGGGACTGGAAATGACTGTCGATATCCGGCAGGTCCAGCAGCACGCGCGCCTGCTCACCGGCCATGCTATGGGCCACGATGCGATATTGGCCCGGCGCTTCACGCTCCAGCAATTCTCGCACAGCAGTTTGGCGAGACGTGTGCGCGTACGCGACGACGGTATTCGTCCCCGCGCCGTGCGACGTCACTGCGGAGATCGTCTGGCCGGCCAGAGCGTTGACCATTGCGCTTTTGCCGACCTCTTTCCCACCGATCAGCCCAACGAGGTAAAACGATGACGAATTATCGGTCAGCGCCAAGGTTGGCGCATCCGTCTCCAACAGGCGTGGCGGGGGAGCGCCTGTCTGTTCGACCGTGTCGTGGACCAGTTGCTCGATGTCGACACCGTCAGGCATGGTCCGCGATCCTTTCTTCAAGATCGGTCGTAGCACGTTCCAGCGCGTCGATCGACCGGGCGTCCGGCGTTCGCGCGTCGAGCCATTGGCACATCGCGTTGACCTGCTCGTGCGCCAGCCGGGTGAAGCGGTCGGCAATCGCGCGATTGGTCGCACGGGTGCGGCTGGCGACTTCGTTGCTCATACGCTCGGTGAACCACGCGACAGCGCTGTACCCACCGAGGATGATCAGATCGACGGGCCCGAAAAACGCGTGATGGGTCGCAACGACAACTGCCAGCAGGTACGGCGCTGCTTCCGACCATTGCGACAACCTGGCAGCGCCGGGCAGGGACTTGAGCAGCTTCTGGACGACACGCGTGTCGCGCGGGTTGGCGTTCCAACGCTCTTCAAGCCATCGCTTGAGCGCGGCGAGTTCCTCATCGGCAATCGTTGCGGCGCGGTCGGTGGAAAGCAGAGTGGTCGCGTAGGTCGGGTCGTCCGTCGCCGATGACAGGGCTGGGGTCGATCGGACCACGTCGTCCACGCGTGTGCGAACGACTGCGAACGAGTCGGCCAGCAATTGCCGGAAGTCGGGAACGGTGCGATCGTCGACCACCGCTGAGGGTTGTTCAGTCTTAGGTAATTCACCACGAGCGACATAGTCCCACGCCGCACGGGGCAGGCGTGCAAGCAGAGACGGCACCTGCCGTGCGCGATCCAGCACCCGTTGCGGGCCAATCAGATAGAGAATGCTCCGCTGCTGCATTCGGCGTTGCAGTTGCTGTGTCAGCGGGTTCACATCCACACCGGCCGGTGGGGTCTCCATCGCTCGAAGCTGCGCGATGACAGCGTTGACCGCCTTTCGTTGCGCACGCAACGGCGCGATCACCTGGTCGCGCAACCGACTGGTGAAATCCGCCAATCGCTCGGTGGCAGGCGCGGGCTCTCGACTAACGTTCGCCAGCCACTGGCGCAAGTCGGTCAGCGTCTGGCCGGGTTGCGGTTCAAACGCGGCGTCGTCGCGCGGGATGACGAAGAGACTCGCATCCGGCCAGTCGCGGCTAGCGAGCAAGGTGCGGTAGTCCTCGACCACCGCAGCCTCTTCCGTCTTGTTCATCACGAAAACCGCGGGCAGGCCGTACCGATTTGCCAACCGGTAATAGGGCAGCAACTCGGTCATCTGGTATTTCTCGGGCGTGACAACGAAGACAGCCCCCGTCGCCCAGCGGAACGCGCGGTCGGCCTGCGCGTGGTGGGCAGGGTGGTCGCCGTCCAGATCAGGTGAATCGACCAGCACGATATCCAGCGATGCCGGGGCGACAATCGTTAACTGATCCAACGTGCCGCGTGCCGGTAGGTCGGTCGCGACGAAATGTTCGACACCCAGCCAACCTGCGGGCACATCCCCGGCCTGCCGCGCAATCGCGACACACCCTGCGGTGAAGGTTCGCCGAAAGCTCGCCGCGGTGACGGTCTCAGTCAGCAACCGGTTTACCAGCGTGCTCTTACCAGTGCCGGTGCCACCCAGAATTGCGACAAGCGGTGCCTGGCGACCCGTGCGACGGAGGTGAAACGACGCCGCTGCCGCATCACCGCGCAGGCGGACGATCGCGTCGGACCTGGGCAATGGCCCGAGCGCGGCGTCCACCCGAGCCAGTGCGGCGTCCAGTTTTGCAGCGGATGCGGTCATCCACTTCATCATAGCCGAAGGTGCCGATGTCCGTCCTCAGGCACGGGACGGTAACTATTCGTTCTGCGAATACCGCGTCGCGCGGGCCATGAGGAAGCCGCCTTCACGCCTGTGTTTTCGGTGAAGGATTAACGGTGTCGTCATCTTATTTTGCTTTAGCGGCCTGAACGTTGATCGTCTTCTTCGCGATTTGCGTCAGCAGCTTGTCGGCCTTTTCCTCTTCGTCGAGTGTCTGGGCGAGCAACTCTGCCGTCTGCTTGTCACCCAAAAGCTTCGCGAACGTGACGGCCGAGCCATACCCGGCGATCTCGTAGTGCTCGACCTTCTGCTGACCGACGATCAGACCCGCGGCCAACACATCGCTGTCGGCGTCCTCCTCGAGCAGTTCCTTGTTCTCGGTCAAAAGGCCTTCCATCCCCTTGCAGTGGTGGCCCGATGGCTTCTCACCGAGCTTCTTAAAGATCCGCTCCAGGCGTTCGACGTGTCCCTCGGTCACCTTCAAGTGTTCCTGCAGCGCAGACTTGAGCTCTTCGCTCTCGATGGCCTTGGCCATCTTCGGACCAGCCTTGAGGATCTGGCGCTCAGCGCTGTATAGGTCCTTTAGGTTCTCAACGAGTAGGTCTTGAAGCGTTTCCATTTCCATTGCGTTCTCCTGGCGTGTCAGCCGGTTAAAAAGTGTGCGAGCGAGCCGATGTGCCCGACTTCCCCGCCACGACGCAATCGGCATGCCGCGAAGCGCGCGCCCCGACGTGATAGAGGGAAGGCTGATCCGACTAAAGCGAACGCGACAGATCGACAGGTGCGCCCGGTCGATCAGTCGCAAAACCCTTGCACGCGCAACCATTCCCCGCAGAGGCTCGGCCACACTTTGAGTGTGGCGTTATCTTGGGCAAGACCTACCCCGTGATTGCCTTTCTGGAAAACGTGCAGTTCAAAGGGCACGCCTGCCTCGCGCAACGCCGAGGCGTAGGTGAGCGCGTTTTCGACGGGGACGGCACCGTCATCCATCGTGTGGAAGATGAAGGTGGGTGGTGTGCGCGGGCTGACGCGCGTCTCCATCGACATCTCGCGGATCTGGCTTGCCGACGCGCGCGGGCCCAGCAAGTTGTCGCGTGAGCCGAAGTGCGAGTAGGGCTGTTCAAACGAGATGACGGGATACGTCGGGATCGATACGTCCGGCCGGCAACCAAATCGTTCGACCGGATCAAGCGAATTCTCGAGACCGTCGTCAAAAAGGTTGGACGCGCTGGCAGTCAGATGGCCACCAGCCGAGAAACCGAGAATGCCGACACGTTTCGGGTCGACGTTCCATTCTTGTGAAAATGCGCGCATCGTGCGGAGGGCCCGCTGGGCATCGAGCAAGGGCGCAGGATGGCGATACTGCGGCGCAAGGCGATATTTGAGGACGGCGGCGGTAATGCCAATCGAGTTTAGCCACAGCGCGACGGGCTCGCCTTCGTGCGCCGCGAGTTGGCCATACCCACCACCGGGCAGCACGACGACCGCGGCGCGCGGCGCGGTGCCGGAGGTGGGTTGGTAGACGGTCAGTGTCGGCACATCACCAGCCTCGTCACCGACAGCCAGTGGAGCACGGTCTTGCCAAAGACGATGGACGAGTGAAGCGGTTGGCGTCATCTGGCTGGGCAGCATAACGCCGCGCGTCGATTCTTCCATCGGTTCTCCACTGCCTTTTGGCGAGAAAGCGGTTATGAATGGCGATACGCCCATAGACTTCAACGATGGACCCCCTTTGAACCGCATTGTCTGGACGAACCTGAGCCTCTTGTTTCTCGCTGCCGCGACCCTCAGTGGTTGCGCCACGATCCGCGTGACCGACCCCCCGCGCACGGCGACCGAGCAATTCCTGATTCGCCAAGCGGCCTCCGATTCGATCCGTCAGTTGTCATTCGACCCGCTGCGCGATCGGGCGGTGTACGTGGAAACGACCTACCTATCGGCCGTCGACAATCCCTCGACCGACGTCTCGTTTCTGCTCGGTGAATTGCGGGCGCGCATCCTCAGTACCGGCGCTCGGATCATGAACAACCGTGACGATTCGCAAATCATCCTGGAAGTGCGCAGCCCGGGTATGGGCATCGACCGCGTCGAGTTTCTGCTAGGCATTCCCGGCCTGTACCTGAGTACGGGCGTCAGCGCCGCAGACGTGCCCATCGCGACACCGGAACTCGCTATCCTCAAGAGCACAAAGCAATACGGTTTTGCGGGTGTGGCGTTTGTTGCCTACTGGCGCGATACCGGTGAACTGGTGTACCAGTCCGGACCGTTCATCGGTCGAACCACCCGTGAAGACTGGTGGTTCTTCGGCATCGGCCCGCGCACATCCGGGAATATACCCCCGACAGAAAAGGCAAGGTAATCACGACGTTGCAGTCGTTCCGAGCCGATGTCTGACTCACCTGCCCAACCTCACCGCCGTCGCGTGCCCCGTTGGGTGGTGCGCATCGCGCTCAGTGTCGCGGTGCTGGTGGTAATCGTCGTCATCGCGCTGCAGGTCCTCTTCTGGACGAAGGTGCCGCGCAACCTGGTGATTGGTGCGGTACAGCAGGCGCTGGGCCTTCGCGTGACAGCGGCGACTCTTTCGACGGGGTTCTTCGGGCACACAACGCTCACCGACGTAACACTGGCGCTACCACTGGCGGACGAATCGTTTTTCAAAGTCGAGCGGTTAGAGGTTGAGCACACGTCGATACCGGGACTGATCTTCAAGCGAACCGTCGCGGTGCAGTCGGTAGAGATGCAGTCACCGCGAATTGTGGTACGACAGGACGCTGCGGGCAATTGGAACCTGCAGGACGTAGTGACGCTCATCGGTCGCGCCGGGGGCAGTGGCAACCCGCAGCAGGCCGAACGCCCCGCTACGACGTTGCAGTTACCCAAAATCACGATCGTCGATGGAAGCGTGCTCGTGGTGGCCAACAACGGTCAGCAGGCCGAGATCGCGCCACTGACTGTACGCGGTGAACCCGAAAAAACGTTAACGTGGAAGTACGACATCTCCATCGGCAAGCAGCTTAGTGCTGTCGGTCGGGTGGCGCCGGGTGGAGTGTTCAAGCACGAAGTCGACATCAAACTGCAGGATGTGGACGAGTGGATCGCGCTGCTCTCGCCGGGCTTTAAGCACGACATTCATGCCGACGGAACGTGGCGTGGACAGCTAGTGGACGGTGGGGTGGCAGGGCAATTCCAACTGAAGAGCGCCGGGTTTGACCAATTGAGCGCCAGCGGAACCGTCGACATTAGCGCCGGCGCGACGATCGAGGCCCGGCCTAGCGGGCTTACGGTGCGGACGGGCAATCCGATCCTGCCCGAACTCACAGTGCTGGGTGGCGTTGTGCGCCGCGATGCCTCGGGAATCGTCGCAGACCAAATTCGCGCGACGATTTCAGGTGGGAAAGCGGCGCTGTCTGCGCGATATGAACCGGCGTCGAGAAATCTCACTGCGGGCGCGATCTGGCAGGATGTCAGGGTCGTTGGCACGGCTGTTCAATCGGGCAGCTTCAACCTCGCGATGAGCGAACCGTTGGCCAACCGTCCTCAAATCGAGGCAAAACTAACGACCGCCGGTCACGCCGATGAAGCAACGTGGGACCTGGCGTTGAACATCGCCGGTGAAGGTCGCAGTTATACGGATATCGACTGGACTGTCACGGCCGACCGACTGGCCCTGAAAGCCGGAAAGCGTCGCGCTAACCTTGCTGGCACGATCGCGCGGGTAACGACAACCGACAAGCTGATCACACTCCATTCCCTGCAACGCCCCGACGCGACGGCGTTGGCAGGGTCAGGTCAGTTCGACCTGGCGAAGAATACCTGGAATCTCTGGCTCGACGGCAAGGGCCCGCGCCTTCCTGGTGGCGATGAGGAACCACTGACGTTCATGGTCAACGCCTGGAGCACCGGGCGGGTCATCGTCCTCGACCAACTCTACCTGCGCGACTCCGAACTGGAATTGACCAGCAAGGGTTACTACATCACGGCGAACCCGGATCCCGTCTTTCTCAACCTGTCGCTTTCACAACTGAAGCGGCGACCGGCCAGGTTGAGTTCAACGGAAATCGAACAACGACTCGTGGGTGGTCAAATGCTCGGCGACTTTTACGTGTACGGGAAGCTCGACCCGATCGACCTTTACCTGCAGGGTTGGCTGACCGGTAAGAACGTCGTAATCGCCAACCGCGATCTTGGCGATTTGAAGATCGCATTGGATGGCAAGATCGACCCGCAACGACAGTTAACCCTCACGACGCAGGAACTGTCGTTCCTGGACGGCAAGTGGAGCATCGACGCGGTCAGCCCCACGCCTTGGGACTCGACTCGATTCAATCTGAAGGTCCGCCAGCTTCCGTTGCGCAACGTTGGTGAACTGGCAGGTCGAGACGACTTCAGTGGCATCGTCAACGGTCGGTGGACGTTCGAGGCCGCCAGCTTCGCGCGCAACGAATGGGGGCTGAACGGCACGTTTGACGGTAAGGACTTGAAGGTTGGCCCGCTTGTCGCGCAGACGCTCGCAGGCAAGACGCGCTTGCGCAACGGCACGCTCACAAACGAGTTGAAGTTCAACCAGGACGCTGGCGACGCCAGCATCGTCGTCGCGACCGCGCTGGCCGACCCTTTGGCGATCGGGGTGGTGCTTGACGTTAACAACTGGCCGACAGCTTTCTCACCGCGCTCGCGGGCCGTCACGTCGATCGACGCCAACCTGCGCGTGGACGCCAAGGCCAAGTCGGCTGTGGGCATTGTGTCGATGGGCAGCAACGTGTTCCTCGACGACAAGTCGGTAGGAGAAGCAAAGCTGCAACTCGACGCCGCTGGGCGAGTCATTCGGATGACGCAGCTTCACGCGCAGGTGCTCGGTGGAACCGCAAGTGGTGTGGCGACCGTGGACCTCGACCGCCCACTGACGTCCGTCGTCGACCTGAATCTATCCAACCTCGACGCGACCTCACTCGCGAGCGTCATCCCCCAGGCGGCGGACTTGAAAGGTCAGTTCAAGGGCTCTTTCAAGGTTGCACCCAATACGAACCCGCGACCCATTGCCCCGCTGGCCGTCACACTTAACCTCTCACCGACCGAGGGAAGCTTCCGTGGTATTCCTGTTGGTGATGTCGATGCGCGGCTCGCGGTCGATTACAGTGAAACCTTCCGCGCCGTCCTCGATCAATGCACGATCAACCTCGCCGGCGGTAAGGTCGAGCTTTGGGGTCGGGCGTCACAACACAACAGCAACGACCCGGTGCTCGTCCGCGCCGGCAAGCAGAATTTCGTCGGGTTGCAGGGAACCGTCCGGTTGGTCGATCTAGACCTGCACCCGATCGTGCAAGCCTACAAACCCGACGACCGCCCG
>Ga0163144_10010835_pt1 | contig 19381 bp, 16 predicted proteins | sample OliLak19BULKMAT1_FD_123175 | JGI IMG/M metagenome (GOLD analysis project Ga0163144, IMG submission 123175) | Freshwater microbial mat bacterial communities from Lake Vanda, McMurdo Dry Valleys, Antarctica - Oligotrophic Lake LV.19.BULKMAT1 | ecosystem: Environmental > Aquatic > Freshwater >... | reverse complement strand
ATTGTTTTCTTCCAAGTGTATTCTTTGGAAGCATACCTTGTACAGCATCCATAAGAATTAATTCTGGATGTTTTGCAAGTTGTTCTTTAGCAGTTCTTTTTTTGATCCCGCCAATGTGATTTGTGTGCCAGTAATAGTCTTTATCGTCCCACTTTTTACCAGTGAAAACTACTTTCTCAGCATTGATAACAACAACGAAATCCCCAGCATCAGCGATACTAGAAAACATTGTGTTACTTTTTCCTCTTAATAGATCAGCAATTTGAGTTGCCAATCTTCCTACAACCTGTCCGCTTGCATCGATTAGATGCCAGCTTTTCTTAGCTTCAGCAGGCTTAAACGCAACAGTTTTTTGAACGTACATAAACTACCCTTGTATGAAATTTAACCAATAGAATTACGACTTATAACGAATTTAACCCCGCACCGTCAAGAAAAGATTATATAAAAATTCAAAAGAAGCCTATTGATAATTGGAAGCGGCCAAAAGTTTCTTCTTGCTCTGCTGCATTGCGCAGTCTCTCCAGCTTAATACCATAATCAAAATCAAGTGAACCAACCGGTGTAAGTACTTTATATGATACACCCACAGCGGTTCTAAGCTTCGTTGGCTTTAAGTGATTCACATAGATTCGCCCAGCGTCAAAAAATAATCCCACAAGACTCGAATCATTTAAATAATAACGAGGCTCAATTTTGGTATTAATAAAATAGGCGGTGTCTTCAATTAGAACTTCACCAACGTCTTTATTTAGACCCTCAACCTGATTTATTTCGTTATCAGAAAAGCCTCTTACATTATCAATCCCCTGTAATCTAAATGTTTTTACGCCTGGTATATATCCACGTGTATTTCTCGTGCCAGTGCTGTCTTGATAATAACTTGATGCTAAGTTTTTTTCTTGGCCAAAAGTAAACGAAGAAGCAATTACAAAACGATATAAGGGAATGTAAAATTTATTGCGAGAAATTAATTTATAATAATTGATCTCTAAATCACTACGATCCTTTGAACCTAGATCCGGAGTGGCATATTCACATGACAATGAAAAATGAGCGCCCTTTTTAGGATTAATTTTTCGATCTCTTAAATCAAAAGAAATTGCTGGAGTTGCTGATCCAATTCTAAAATAACCTGAATCTTTGCTTTCAGTTGCGTCAGACTGTTCAATAGACTCTAGTTGGTATTTAAGCGAGACGGACCATTTCCTGCTAAGGTTTTTTGTAAATTCATTCGATATTTTATTTATATCTGCATCAAACCCATAAAATCTTTTTCGCGATGAACTCACATCAACTTTCCAATCAAACCCTTTCCCAAACACCTGAGGTAAAAAATATGGTTCTAAGTAAGTCGCTTTTACATCATATTCAATCAGCTTTGATCTTTCTGTTCTTCTACGAGCGTCTAAGCTATCAAACCCTAAACGATAATTCGCTTCAGAAATTAAACTGACAGTTCTGTTCATTCCCATTAAATTATTTAATGAAATTCCCGCCTTTGCTTTAAGTCCAAGATCAGTTCTATAACCTGGGCCAGTTTCCAAAACTACTGAATCTTTCTCTTGAACACTAATAACAATATTCGAATAAATGATCTCGTCGTCACCATCAGAAGCAATGACAGGATTAACCTGTACGCGAGAAAATAAACCGGTTGAATTAATATTTTCAAGTGTATTTTCCACTAGGTCAGGTGTTAGTGTATCGCCGATCTTAAATTCCAATTCTCTACGAATAACTTCTTGCAATGTTTTTACATTACCAGAAATAAAAATCCCACTGATCTTCGTTTTTTTGGCATTTTCTATTTTTAGATTGAGGCTTGCCTCCGTAAAACTGTTATTAAACTTTAAAATCTCTTTTGGCACCAGACTTTGATAATTTGAAAAGTAATAACCTTCGTCTTTAATTTTTCTCAGTAAAAAACCTAAATCCGCATCAAGTTCAATAAGATTTGTCGGGCCATCTACTTTATTTTTCAATTCGAATAAATAACTCTCTAATGAAGGTGAAGAAAATCCTTCGACACTTATTGTTTTTAAAATTGTTTGTTGCTGTTCATTAATCAAATAAGTTAATTGACAGTTATATTTCTGACATTGTACTTTTGGATCATTTACTGTAACAAAATTATATCCCATTGAAATATATTTTTTTGAAATTACCGAGACAAAATCTTTAGCGTATAACTCATCATAAAAACCTGCATCGGCCAAGTCTGTTGAGGAATCGAAATATAAATCCTCTAACTCATCCGCAGATAAAATATTATTTCCAAAAAATTCCAGTTTCGTAATTTTGGACTTACTTCCCTCATCAATATTTATATAAACATAATAAGAAGGCACATCAGAACCTGGTTTTTTATTTTTTTCATATCTAATTTTGACTACTGCCCCATGCCAACCACGTTGACTATATAAACTTCTAATGGACTGATCTAAGGCATTTAGACTCTCAACATTTAGCTCAACTTTGATCACTTTTCGCGCTTCTTGTCTTAAAATGTCATGTGCAAGAATTTTGTTTCCAAAAAATGAGAGAGCCACAAATTGCCCGAACGAAACATTTACTTCTAAATTTATTACCTCAGGACTCATTTTTATTTCTTTAGTATCTACTGTGGAGTTAATATATCCCAAGCTTAGTAATTTCTCTTTTATTTCATCTATCGAGATTTTAAACTGAGTTTTATCAAAAGATTTGTCTTTAAAAGACAAAAGCTTCAGTTTAACCCAGTGCTCGTTATTTTTTTCTTTAAAATTAACGATAATTGATTTGACTAGGATTATATTTTTTACTTTAACATCAATCACAAAATTGGCGATTTGATCTTTCACTTCCTTGCGAATAACAATTTCTTCAGCTTCAACACCTTTGTCGGTCAAAAACTTATTAATTATTTTTTTACTGTCTTCAATCTGCAACTCTTCAAACGGTGCATCAGGCTTCAATGGTATTATCTGCGTTAATTCTGGAGCAATAACTTTTCGATCAAAGTTAATTGTGATTTTACCGACGATTTCCTTTTCCGCAATATTGATGTCTAAGCTCGCCTCGTTTTCCTCTTTTAAGGTAAGATTATAGTCAAAATATTTAATCGTTTTATCCACCAATAGAAATCGAATACTTTCTTTTAATTCCTTTTCTGACTGATAGACGCCTTTTAAATCTTCGAACTTTTTTGAAACTTCGTTGCATGAACGTAAATTTATACAATTAATATTTATTTCAGAAAGCTGGAACGCACTGACCGTTAAAGAATAAAATAATGTAAAATATACTAATAACTTCATTTATTTAAACGTTTTCCTAAATAATAAATCTAAGCCTAATGAGCCGGGAGATTGTTGTGTTGTTTCTTCATTGGATGACTTTACCTCATAAACACCTTGTACGGAAACTGTTTGCGATAAATTTAAATTCACATTCAGCTCTTGCTTCTGCCCCTGGGTAGAACCCACCGTACTCGAAACGCTCACATCAACTAAATCATTTACCTTTTTTTGTACTTTTAATTTTGTTGCTGATTTATATTGAGAAGTCGAAGTTGAAGTTTTCCCTTGAGTTGGAAGCAAGCTCTCACCAGATTGTGTCAATTCTGGTGCAATGGAAAAATTCAATCCAAGCGACGATTTTAAACCTTGATTGATTTTAAATCTATCCGCCAAAAGACTTCCAATCCCAACAGAAGTTAAATAAGAGCGTTCATCCTCTTGCAATTTAGAAGAGTCTGATGATGTTATTCCCAAAGTTAATAACGATAAGATATCTTGCTGTGAAAGTGCAGGAGTGGAAGTCAAATCGATAGACATGTCTGCCACATGACCATAAACCGCCAGTTTCACTTTGTAACTTTCAACAGTTGATTGCGCGATAAAATTTAAAAGGGGTCCTCGATCCTGTAATTCTGAAATAAAGTCAATTTTTCCGTATGTAATAAAAAACTCATGTCCCTTAAAGACAAACTTACTATTTAAAATAGACGACTGAACAGAGCCATTAAGTCTCGGGTTTTGCAAATCACCAAACAAATAAATCTTTCCATTCATTTCTAAATCTGTAATAGAGTTTTTAACTTTTATCGATCTTAAGATTTCACTTTGTATTGAATAATTGATTAAACTTTTTTGCACATTCGTACGATTGGTTGGAATATATTTACGATCAAACTTAGACTTATCGCTCTTACCAATCTCGTCAAATTCATCTAAAATCTCACCATGTAAAAGCAATAAGTTTGCATTATAAAAATATGGCAACCTGTCTCCAATGAGATCTCCTTGTCCTGATACCACGATGTATGATTTTTCAAAAAGTGGAATTTTAATTCCATCCATAAATGTTTTCAGTTTTAACTGCGGATAAGGGGCCTTAAGAAGTCCCTCACCTTTTATTGACATAGTTCCGCCACCCATTTCGCTGGTGAATTTATCAACAATAAACTTATTACCATTAATATTAAAATCAGCATTTAAGTTCTTGCAGTCTACTGGTATATTCCTAAAGCCTAAACTGGTCTTTTGCAGTGATATTTTTCCTAAAGTACTTGAAATATCTTTGCTAATTCGCGCGGAGTAATCAATGGCAATTCGACCAGTTGCAGACTTAATTTGATCGATCGCAAGACTAAGTATTCCGGCATCAATACTACCCTTTACATTCATTGAAAAGTCACGCTCCAGATTTCCAATACCGTTAGTTGCGAGTTGATCACCATTACTATTTATTGCGAAGTTCCAGACTTCAACTTGTGAGTTTTTAATTTTTATTTGTTTTGGAGACTCAATATAGTAATGACTTGCTCCGCTATTGATTTCAAAGTTATTTACATCTAATTCGAGCCATAAATCCTTTGTCAGATTATCATAATCAAAAATTGTTTTTAAAGAGGCCCTCATTTTTCCATTGAGGCTTTTATTTTCCATATTGTGTTCAGAAAACGAGGAAAAAATCTTTTTTATATCATTAGTATTAATCGTTAAGTCGAGCTTCGACTTAGCTTTTGTAAACTTTGAATCATTTAATTCGAGTGCGACATTCACTTCACCACCTAGAAGATTTGCAGTTAAAGATTTTTGGCCTTTGTTAAAAAAGTAAACGAGCTTACTACTTTGCACTGGATAGTTTGCAATGTTTGCATTTTTAATATCAATTAAATTTCTTCCTGAAAGATCATCCGGTCTTCCTGAACCAAAAAACTCTCCAGTTATCACTCCGTCGTAAGCAATCGGAAAATTTTTATACATTTTAAGATCACTTAACTTAACCTCTGCTGCTGAAAAATCATATTCGAGATAGTTATTTTTTATATCAACAAAAACATTCCCATTGATTTTGCCTGGGCCTTTTTTTGCTTGAATTTTCTTTGAATCTAATTTCATCTCCTCAAAATGTAAATTACCAGTGACATCGGTAAAGTCCTCTTGAGTTAAACTCAGATAACGCGATGAATACTTCCCATCGACATTGAGCTTCTCAATATCTAATCCACCTGTGATTTTGGCATCTAGCTGGAGATCAAAATCTCTAATGTCATCGGTATTAATATTTTTAAGTATGGGATGTAAAATACTTTTTGTTGTTAAAAGATTGGCCTCTGACATTTTTACATTTAAGCGAACCAATGACTTTTCAAAATCAAGCTCACCACTTCCACTCAACTTTGTGTTTTGTTTTTGTGACACCAAGTTATGAATTGTTAAGACAAGATCTTTTAATGCCAAGTCAAGATGTGTTCTCACGTTACCCAGATCAAACTCAAGTACATTCATTTCTTGCAGTGTTGGTTCTAAGTCAATAATGACATTATCTAGATCGCCTGAAATTCTCCCTTCTATTGGTCCATAGCCGCGAATTTCTTTTTTTACTATCGGCCCAAACTCGAAAAAATTTATTTTTGAACCTGGCAAAATTTTAAAATCTAATTCATCATGATCAATAAAACCTTTCACAATAAGACTTGATTCTTTAAACTTTAAATTTGTTGTTAAGTTTAATTTAAATTTCTCCAGATTAATATCTATTGAAAAATCCTCTAGATTTATTCGGTTTTTATTTTTTAAAATCTCTTCGCCAGTTTTTTTATTTTGCAGTTGAAACTCATCCAAGACTAAGCTTTCTTTTCCCTTTATAATTAACAAACCTTGGTTCACTTTCAAATCGATGTCACCAGTTATATACCCCTTTAGACCTTTAAGATCTGGCACAAAAGTAAAAAGCTGATTAGTAAAAACATGATCTAAGCTCACACTTATATCAATATTTTCAAAGTGACGTTTTTTATTATCAAATAGGTTAAACGGACGTGCTAATCGCACATTACCTTTATCCATTTTAGCAACGAAACTTGTTATTTTCAGATATTCATTTTTAAATTCTATTGATGATTCCAAACCTTTTAGATCACACCACTTGGTGACGATATCTGCCCCTTTTATTTTAAAATCTGCTTCCAATTTTTTTAGTGGTCCATTGAAAATTAAGTCTGTAGATATGATTCCTGATATTGGATTAAGTTCAGGTAACAAAAATGCTACTTGCTGCAGATCCAAATTGGCAGAGCCTGAACCTTGTATAAATAAATTATTTTCATGATTTCTAACCAGGCCGTTAAAGTTTGCAGAGGTAAGCCCAGTCACAAGTTTCAACTCTTCCAAGACGAAATCATCAGTGCTTATGATGGCCGAAATACTTCCCTCATCTAGAAGATCTGTACTCTCGCTGATGTATTTTGAGAGATCCACATTGGTCAATCTGACTTTGGCCTTTAATTTTTTCTTGTGTTTTGTTATCGTTATTTCCCCTACTTCTTGTTGCAGATCCAGCGATGAAACTGTTGAGTTATTTATTGAGACCTTGTTTATTTCAAAGGGAATTTTATTAACTGTCGTATTTAATAATTCATATATGTAACTAAGTTTTATTTTATTGACTTTGTCCAAGAGTTCAGAAAACGAAACTCTGGATTCACCATTTATTAATTCCTTATTCAAATATATTTTCGCTTCATCAACGACAATTTCAGAAAATGTCAAATTTTTGGAGAACAAGTCCTTAAGCCCCAATTCAAATCTTATTTTCTGTGCTTCAATTGAATTTCCACGAACATCACGAACAACAAGACCATAGACATCTGTCGAAAGAGGGAAGACTGTTATGTCGAATTTTTTAATTTGTAAAGAGGCCACTTCACCAATCGTCTTATTAATTTCTTGAGTTAATAAACTGGCAAATTTCTTAGTGCGCACGAAAAACAATATAGACTGCACAACGACCATGCAAAATAAGATGAAAGCTAATATAAATATATTAATCTTCTTCATTCGTCTTGTGATTCCATTTGATTCAAAAGCTTAAGTAAGCTTGACTTCTCCTCTGATAAAAAGCTTGCGTTCGCACAGTAGTCGTCCAGTGTTTTTTTCGCTAAACCTTTTTCACCACAAAGATATAAGGACATCACATATAAATAATAAAGTTTTCTTCTTTTATCTTCGTCGATCTGCTTAATCAGATATTTTTCTAGCAGAGCAACACTTTTTCTGTTCAAACCAAGCTCTAAATAAAAACCCGCCAACTCTAAAAAATTATCTTCGTTATCTACTAAATTTAGTAGATCTTTAGTTGTGTGTAAATCTGCTACTTCCAAATACACTCGCCTTTCCTCATTAGTGAACTTAACTAACTCTTTTACTGGCTTAACTTCCATAACGTTTTGTTTGTTACTTTTTTTCTTAAAAAGATCCTCACCAAAATCATATGTTTCTGCAACCTTTGCCCCTCGCTGATCAGAAAAGTTACTATATCTTTTCAAGTTTTGTTCTATTTTAATATTCGATATTTTTAATGCGCGAACTACACCCTCTGTGGCAAGTAATAGGTTTTTGTCTTGTCTTTCCACGGCCAGATCCGTAATTTCAGAAAGAAATGTTTCATCGTCAAAAAATAGAATTGCTTCATATAGAAAATTTACTAATTCTTTTACTCTGTTTTCTTTTTTAACTAAAATACATTTCTCCAAATGCTCTTCTTGACGAATTCCATATCCTTTGCTCGCATTTTCATCAAAAGTAACCCGAATTCCAATTTTCTTGATCTCTTGATAGTTTTTTTTATAAATTGAATAATGCTTAAAAGCGATAAGTTCTTTTAGGTGTCTTTCCGCGACAACCGTCGCCTTTTCTAATTCACCAATTTTAAAATAAGCTTTCCATAAAATATTCAGTACAAAACTAAATTGTTTCTTAGTCCTAAGAAAATATTTTTCTATTTCTAGAATATTTTCTGATGCATCATCAACTACAAAACTTTTTGAAAGAAAAATAATTTTTTTTAATGAAAATGTGTTTTTTAACTCCATGTCATTTTTTAAATCAATAATTTGCAATATTAAATCAAACGATTCTTTAATTGCCTGAATTTCAGTATTTTCTATTTTTTCAAAAGGTGTGTTTGCTTTCGAATTTAAAAATTCGGCCAAAATTATGATGGCCTCATCATAAGAATATGACGAAATTAAAGTTTTTGCTTTGTTCAAAAGTTCCACATAACCCCAGAGTTTACAGGTAGTTATATTTTACTTTATTTTTATTTATGCGTTTGTGTTGGGAACAAATTCCCATGCTAAAATATTATAAGAGAAGAAAAGTCGACTATTCCTTTACGCGCTCAACATACTCAGCATTTCGAGTATCAATTTTCAAAAGTTCGCCTTCTTTTATAAATAGTGGAACGTTGATTTGTAGGCCCGTTTCCATAATAGCTTTTTTCATTCCACCAGTGGCCGTGTCACCCTTTAGCCCTGGATCTGTTTCTTTAACTCTTAAGTTCACAAAATTTGGCAATTCAGTCGCAATTGGGCGACCATTATAATAAAGAATAGCGATTTTCATCCCTTCTTGAAGGTAATCTTTAGCTTCACCAACATGTTCACCAGAAAGATTAATGGTTTCAAAGTTTGCTTGATCCATGAAATTGAAACCTTCCATGTCTGCATAGAGATATTCCACCATTTTTTCTTCTAAATTGGGTTGAACGCAACCTGTTTGAGTACCGACTTTGAAAGTTCGCTCAATAACCTGCGTTGTTTCGAGGTTTTTTATTCTGCAGACTACAAAAGCAGAGCCCTTACCCGGATTGCGATGATCGGCTTTTATAATAACATAAGGCTTTCCCTCTAGCTCAAACTTCAAACCCTTCTTCATCTCCGTTGTATCAAACATAAAATCCCCTCTTAAACCTGTGACAACACCGCTATTAAATAACTCTTTTTTCCAAATCCTTCAACTATTCCATTACAAGATTCGGCAATAATTCTTGTTTTTCGAAATATTTCACGAGCATGTGTGTTAGATAAATGAACTTCAATCTTTTGCTTTTTAACCATTTTGAGAGCGTCATGGATGGCGACACTAGTGTGTGAGTAAGCACCTGGATTGATAATCAAAAAATCATAGGTATCATTTTTCAAAAAGGATTGATGAATTTTTTCGACAATTTCACCTTCTATATTTGACTGAAACCACTCCATTTTCACCGCAGAACCATCAATATTTGCTTGAATATATTTTTCAATATCAGCGAGCGTCTCGTGGCCATAGATTTCAGGTTCACGAGAACCCAACATATTCAAATTTGGACCGTTGATAATTAAGCCTTTTTTCATTCTGGCAAAATATCTTAACAAGCTTGATTTTTCAAGTCCTCTTTTCTGTCGCTTTTTGCTTCACTTGTTTTAGGAATTTTTCTAAAACGCTGTAATTGATATTAGATTTTTCGATCACTTTTTCATCGATAATGTTCATTAATTTTTTTCTTCCAGTATCCTCAACTGATTCTGCATTTCTTTTTAAATTTATCAATGTTCTTAAACGTAATCCCTCCTGATCATTGGGACGCAATTCTAAAATTTTATGCAAAACTTCTTCGGCTTTTTCCAAATAACCTTGATTTACATAAAGTTGAGCAATGCTAACTGTGTTTAATGGCTCGTCATAACTTTCTTCACCAATCGCGATAAAAACTGTGTTGTTTTCGACAATATTTCCTACTGTTTTAGAAAAAAAACTTAGCTGTTGCCAACCATCAATTTGTTGCTCATCTTTTTCGGTTTTATTTATTTTCGGAGTCAAGGCAAACTCTGTCGCAAGAAAGTCTTGAACCGGATTAACTTGCTCTTCAATCTCTTTGATTTTTTGTGCCACTTCAAAATCTTTAGGATTTAAAAAGAGTAAATACTTAAAAGCAATTAGCGCCTCATCGAATTTATTTAGTTCCTTGCAGATGAGAGCAAAAACTCTTTGTAGCTGAAGATTTTCTCTGTGCGATTCAATAAAAGGACGAAGTGTATCATAGGCCAAGTTGTATTGATTTAAATCAAAATAGCAATTAGCTAAAACCAAATAACCTAAAACGTATGAAGGATTGTACTTTAAACCCTGCTTTAGTGTTCTTAAAGACTCGTCAATATATCCGGCCTTACGATAAAGCTCTGCCAGTGGAGCAAACGCTTTAGACCTCGCGTCCTTATCCAGCAACTCTTTATATTTTGAAATACTTTGAGTTAAGTTTTCTAGTCGCGACATAGTTAACCCTCTTAGCTCTCTGTATCAACCAGACCGGCTTCCTCTTGGTTAATAATTCTTGGAGTAAGAAAAATAATCAATTCTGTTTTTGAAGTAGATGGATTATAAGGAGTCCTAAACAACCAACCAAGAAGTGGAATGTCCTTTAAGAAAGGAATTCCAGAATGACTTTCGCTTTTATTAAAAGAATAAATACCGCCAATCACGATAGTTGAGCCGTTATCAACCAAGACATTCGTCGAAATATTTTTACTGGTTTGCGGTGGAGGAGTTGCTGCACTCACCTGCGTTCCAAAATCACTCTTATTAACATTAACCTTCATAATGATTGAACCTTCATTTGTGACTTGAGGATTAACTGTTAAATTCAAGGTCGCACTTAATGAACTAATACTTGATGATGAACCGGCAGTAGCCGTGCCCCCAGATGTCGATACTAAAAAGTTTCTCTGGTCAGTTGAGGAAATGGTAGCGTCTTGTTTATTTAAAGTGACAATTTTAGGACTTGAAATAACCTTGCCCTTCGATTCCTGCTCCATAAGCTGTAATGTAAAATCCAAATTTACAAGTCGGCTCATTCTCGCCACCTGTAGCCCCATAAAACTTCTGCCGCCGGATTGAGGAGCAGTACTAAAAGTAAAGCCTGGTCCAGAATCCACAGCTCCCGTTATATTGGGGTTTTCTATTGGATCGTAGCCAAATGTAACACCATTTTTTAAACCGATTTCTTTTGAACTTGACTCATTAACTTCAACAATTTTAGACTCAATCAATATTTGCGGAGTTTGAGTATCAAGCACCTCAATAATTTTCTTCATCCGCTCAATCACATCAGTAGTGTCTTTTACTATAACTGAATTGGTTCTGACGTCTAAAGCAATGCTTCCTTTTGATTTTCCATCGTCTCCAACTGACAAGTAATCTTTTAATATTTTTTCCATATCTTCAGGTTTTGAAAAACTTATTGAAAAAACTTTTGTCACAAGCGGCTCTCCCTTTCGATTGAGACTTTTTGCTTCAATCTCTAACTTTCTCTCAGCCGTCGCTTTTTCTAAAGTTGTCACCATCAATATGGATCCATTGCGAGTTGCGACCAGTTTATTAAGTGCCAGTATTGTATCAAGCGCTTGATCCCATTCAACATTGGTTAAATTCAGAGTCAAGGTGGGCAATCCAGAAATTTCTTTTGTCGTGATAATATTAAAACCTGATGAGTCCGCAATTGTTTTTAAAATATCTTCAACTGCAACATCTCTCACGTTAATTGATATTTTTTTACCTGAATATTTCTTTCTACCACTTTGTGTTAAGTTTTCCAGTAAATCTTCTAAAGAATCTGACTTCGGGATATTTACACTCGAAGTATCCCCATTCTTTCCATTTCGGGATTCTTCTAAGCTTTTGCCGGAATCAACTACTTTTTGATTAAAAGCACCAAATCTATTTTCAATTTTCACGATTATTTTTCGAGGAAATTTCTCTATTATTGAGCGAACATTTTCTCTGAGTTGAACAGCTACTCGTAAATCGTCCTTAGAATTAGGCTTTTTGTACATATTGACAAAAACAACTCCGCCAGAAAATTCAGAAGCATCAAAGGCCCTTCCGGCCTTTTCAGTTACCGATGTGTCTTTGAAATCTATTATGATTTGTTTATCTTCTGTTACTTGGAATTTATTTACAATAACGTCATCACTATCTAGGTTAAATTCTAAGATGCTAACATCGCCCGCTTGTTTGAAACTTATCGTTTTGATTTCTTTGCTATGAACCAATACTGTCCATAAGAAAAATATTACGTGAATTTTGAAAATCATTTTCATTTAAATTCCCCTTCCTGTGAGAATAACTTTGCATATTTTATTATAGCATAAGTAAAAACTTGGACTATTAAATTTCTACTTTTCCGACTTTTCTAGTTGAGTACTTAATAGAATTATGGTTTCGATATATTCTTCTTGATCGTATATGTTTTTAATTTTTTCAACTAAGGCAATACCTCCGGGCATAATTGCTTTTAATTCAGCCGTCCCTTTCGCCAGTTTCATGCCTTCACGTAAAATAAAAGTATTACCTTTCCCAACTTCGGCCATTGCACGACGCTCTTTTCCCATAAAAATACCAACAATGCGAATTTTATCCAATTCTGCATTTTCAACAATACTGATGTCGGTAAATGTGCCTCCACGGTGAACCGGGCCAGTGTCTGACTTTTTAGTCGCTTTTGTTTCAAATTTTCTTTTAAAAGGATCACGCATACTAAACGGCGCTTTGATGCTCGTTTTTTGACCACCGAAAAAATCAGTCATGTCCTCGGCAAAAGAAGAGGTGATAAAAAATAAAAAAATGACAACAATGAATTTAATCACCACCACCGTCGTCTTTATTTCCACGAGGAAATCTTTTTGATTTAGGTGCTGCTTCGGTAGGCTTAACTTCAGTCTCAATTTTTTCTATTCCCCTATCTTCTTTATAAATAGGGTTATATTTATAAGATTCTATCGTCAAGACCCCTGCTACAACTTGATAACGTGACTTTTGATTAAGTTCTTTGAGTTTTAAATTTATACTTCTTACATTAAAAATTCTTTTAAAGTTTGCCAGTTGTTCAATAAAAACTAAAAACTGAAGATAAGTTCCAGAAGCGCGTAACTCATATTCTTTTGTAAAATAAAAACCTTTATCTTGTTCTTGGATGGGAGTTAAATAAACATCCTTCATGTTGATTCTTCGAGCGATACTAGAAAAGTTCTCTAGATTTGTTGTATCCTCAAATTCATTCGGTAATTGTTGTTGCATTTTCTCAATTTCTTGAGCAACTCTCTCAATACTAGTTTTTATTTGATCTACTTGCTTAGAATACTTATTAAATTCTCTCTTTTGTTTTTGAGCCTTGCTTAAGCTGCTTTCGATTGCAGCTTTCTCATTGGACTTCGCTTCCATTTGCTCAACATGCATATTATACATTTCGTAATATTGATAACCATAATAAGCAATAAAAATTAAATATATATTTTTAATCAAGGCGCTCATATGGAACTACCAAATGGCTCAAAAGTTTGAATTTTCCCCTCGAAATGAAATGATTCAACACGCTTGTTTTTGTCGCCTTGTTCTGCTTCTGTTTTTGTTTCCAAAAGACCTATATTTCCTTGAAAAAATGGACTACTTTTAAAATAGGCAAGATAATCACCAATACTTTTATAATTACTAGAAAAACCTTTAATATTAAAACTTTTATCACTTTTTATGGTTACTTCATCAAACCAAAGCTCTTCCGGCATATTGCGCACAATTTTTTCAAGAAACCTAGTAGGATTAATTTTATCCTTAATTACTAATTCCACTTGTTTTGTTCTACTATTTAATTTTTCCAGCTGACTTGAAAAAAGTGCAACTTTATTTGAAAGAACATCATTTTTCTTCAAATCTTCTTCAATCTTGGTAACTTGCTCCCTGAGTATCGCAATTTCTGTGTCTACGACGGCTACCTCATCGGAAAATTTTGATGGCAAGTAATAATCAGGAAGAATGCAAATAATCCAAACAAATATAATCAATTTGAAATTTACTTGATTTAAATCAACTCCTAATACAACAGGAAGTTTCGCCTTTTTCTTTTTGGCAATTAAATTAATCTTAATCATCTTCTAAACCTCGCATGCTTAATGCAAGAGCAACGCCGCCCGTATAAGCAATTGAATTTAACTCCTCCTCAGAGAAGTTTTTAGAAGAATAAGTAAATTTCTCTAATGCGTTCAAAATTTCTACATCAATTCCCAGCAAAGACTCAAGCCCAGCAACTAAACCAGGAAGCATCACGCTTCCTCCGGTTATAAAACATTTTTCAAATGAATCGTCAGAAGAAGACGTTACATAAAAATCAATCGATTTTTTTATTTCAATGAAGAATATTTCCAACACTGTATTTATTATATTTATAACATCTTCAGGCAGATTGCCTTTTTCATCACCACTACATTTTAAAACTTCGGCCTCATCATAGTTAACACCAACCTGACGTTGGATTTCTTCAGTAACATTTACACCGCCAACTGCAATTTCTTTGGAAAAAATGATAGAATTGTTACGATAAATAACGAAATCCGTTTTTTGTGAGCCAATATTCAAAACGACATAGGATACATCGGGCACTAACTCAGATTGTTTTAAAAATTCAAAAAAATTAATTATAGCGACGACAGATAAATCAAAAACTTTAGGAAAAAGCTCGTTTTTATCTAATAAACTTGAAAATGACTGTATGGTCGATTTTTTAGCAGCAACTAGCAAAAGATCTACACCACCTCCTGGATTTTCTCCAAATAGATGATAAGAAATATTACATTCTTCAATCGGAAAAGGAACATATTGCTCGGCTTCCCATTGCACTTGCTCATCGATTTCTTCTAAGCTCCCTCCTGGAAGTTGAATTCTTCGAATTGAAATATTTGGCCCAAATAGACCCACACACATCATTTTACTTTTAATATTAAGTTTTTTTAGAGCACTCGAAATAATTTCTGTAATTTCTTCACTTTTTTGAAATTCATCCTCGATAATTGAGGCCTCTGGTAGTTTTTGAGAAATGAATTTATCAATATAATATCCATCTTTAGTTTTTTTTACTTCGGCCAACTTTAAAGAATGTGAGCCAATATCCAAACCAATTGGATCCTTCGGACCAAAATTGAGGTTTCTCTTAATATACGACTGTACCTGTTTTTTAATTTCTTCTGGCGTCAACTATAATTCCCTCTACAGTTTTTAAGATTATATCTCTATGTGTCACTTTAGATCAACTGTTTGTAAGTAAAAGCCTAATTAAAGCAGCGGCGATAATATACGGGCCGAAGGGGATACCTTGATTTCGGTCCATTTTTTTTATTAATATTAAAATTATTCCAATTACGGATCCCAATAGACTACTGATGAATAGGATGTTCATTATTTCTTGTGGGCCAAAGAAAATACCGAGCACTGCAAATAATTTTACGTCTCCCATTCCTAGTCCATCTTTTTTAGCAAGCTTTTCAAAGATATAAGCAATTAAATAGGGTACGCCAAATCCTAACAACAAGCCGAAAATGGCCTTCTCATAGGTGGCGAAGTAAATTGTCCAAATTGAAAATAAAATGAGTAAAAATATATTTACGATATCGGGTAAAATTTGAAATTCTAAATCTATAAATGTGTGAACTATAAAAGCACACGTCATTAAAAAATAAATCAATGCAACAAACCAGGAATCATAATGGATAAAATAATAAAGTCCGAAAATTCCGCATAAGAGTTCAACAAATGGATATCTTAAACTAATTTTTGTTTTGCAATTGCGACATTTACTCTTTAATAAAATATAACTGATCAATGGAATATTGTCGTACCACAATATTTTTGCAGAGCACTGCGTACACTGTGAACGCTGCCATACAAAATCTAAATCTCTAGGGTTTCTATAGATAAGAGCATTCAAAAAACTGCCTATCAATGTCCCAAAAATAAAAATGTAGCAGTAAAAAAGTATCACTCTAAAGACTTTTGATTAAAAATGAGAACACTTACAAGAATAAGCACTCCAATATATAGCATTGCATAGGCGTAGGAATAACTAAAGTTGAGTTGGGGATAGAATTTTTCATAAAAGATGTAGGGCTTATAGTTAATCTTACTAAAATCTGGCATGATAAAAGAAGATGATTTAATCAAAAATAAAAGATCCGGATTTCGCTTTACAGCTGAAATCGTATAAATTGTTTCATAGGAGTGACCAATAAAATAAATGGCAATAGAATTTATAACAGTCAAAACAGTATTTGTAATTAAAGATAAAATAATGACAATAATAAATACCATAACGCTCTCTAGGAAAGTATAGATGATTTGATGATAAATAATTGGGATTATTTGACCTCCCATGGCCTTGTATATGGATAGAATTAAAATACTAAAAATAAGAACATTGATTAATAAAACTAAGATTAAACCTAAAACCCTACCAACTAAAAACTCTCCTCTAGAAACAGGTCTAGATAAAATCATATAGAGAGTTCTGTTTTCAATTTCCGTTGTCATTAAAGTTGCGCCCATGAAAATTGAAATACCAACGCAAGATAACGTCATTAAGCCTAGGCCAACATCCAATGATACTTTTTCTTGAACTCCGTATGAAAACTCATAAGAGACGTAACAAATTAGGCATAAAAAGAGTCCTAAAAAAAATACATTATAAAGGACACGACTTTTAATAAGCTCCTTTAAAGTAAAAAAGCTTATGGTTAATAGATTACGACCTGGATTCATAAGACCTTATTTTATAAACAACTTCTTCCAAAGTTGGTTTTTCCGGAACAAGACTGTAGATTGCACTTAAATTTAAATTCAAATCTTTTAGTACATTTTGTTTTTCCTCAGAAGGTATTTTTAAAATCATCAACTCATCATTTTGATAAGTTAAAAAACGCATGAGTTTCTCATTAGGTATGAAATCTTTTTTGATTAATTTTAACTCAAAAAGATTTTTTGAATTATTTTCAATAAAAGAACTAATTCCGCCACTATATATTAACTTTCCTTTTTCTAAAATAACCACTTCTTGACAAATTTCCTCAACATCAGAAACTATATGACTACTAAAAAAAATAGTCTTGCCTTCCTTACTTAATTCGATCATCACATCCTTAAATTCTTTTCTTCCAACGGGATCAAGCCCTGATAAAGGTTCATCTAAAATTAAAAGCTGTGGTTTATGCAAACATGTACTGGCAAACCCAACTCTCTGCAGCATCCCCTTAGAATAAGTCTTTAACTTACGATCTATGGCATGGGCAATACTTAGTCTCTCAGACCATTTTTTAATATCAACTAAAATTTGATATTTTTTCATCCCTGAGAGCATTCCCATATAAAGCAAAAACTCTTTACCCGTTAGACTCGGATAAAAATACGGCCGCTCAGGAAGAAACCCAATGTTTTTAAAAATTTCTTTTGTATCTTTTCCCAATTCAGGTGCGAATTCTACAGATCCTTTAGTGGGCTTAATGAGTTGTAAAAGAATACGAAGCGAAGTTGTCTTGCCGGCCCCATTGGCCCCAAGAAAGCCAGTGATGTTTCCTTGATTTACGGAAAATGAAACATTTTCGAGGGCAACAAAATCTTTTTGCCAAAAATCTCTTGAAAAGTTCTTACTAACATTATTAAATTTGAAGAGCATGTATAAATTCTATGCTAAAATTTCTTTGATGAAAACATTTCTTATTTTGCTTTCTATTTTTGTACTTTTTTTTGCACAATTTAAAACAAAAAACTCCATCTTAAAACCACAAATTGAAATAGACGCGCAAGCTTCCGCGCTTAATTTTGAGCCAGTGTTTATTAAACTCACTTCATTTGGTAATAGTCGTCTCGTTTCGGCGTTTTTATGGAGTGCCACACTCCTTTTTTCTGATGAAACTCACCTCACCAAAAAAGATAAGTTCTCTTGGATGTACTATCGTTTCAAAAATATTTCTGATCTAGAGCCATATTTTTACAAGAATTACTTATGGGGAGGTCAATATTTATCAGTCATTAAAGACGACCGGGCAGGGGCGCTCTTGCATCTCGAAAGAAGTGTTACGCTTTTTCCAATCGATATGAAATTAAACTATTACTTGGGCTATCATCAACTATTTGAAATGAAGAATTACGAGGAGGCGCTTAAGCATTTTAAAATTGCCTATTTAAACGGGCACACATACAGGTCCTTGCCCGGACTAATCGCTAAACTCGAATACAAAACTGATGAGATTCAAAAAGAATCATACAAGTTATCTTATGAAGCATACCTTAAAGAAAAAGACGAAATTTTTAAAAAAAAATATTATCAGAATGCTTACGCTCTTAAAGCAAATTATGATTTATCTTGCCTTAATAACAAAAAGTTTGAATTATGCGATAGATTTGATTTGGACGGTAAAAAATATGACTATGTAGAAAAACTTTGGACTGCAAAAAAGAAAATCAAATTAGAATTGAAATTAAAGAGGTAGGTCATTAACCTACCTCTTTTTTATCCCTAGTAGCCGTCTCTAACTTTGTTTAATAATTTATTTTGATTTATTTTCCATGAGCTTGCAGTAGCGGCTGTTATACTTCTTGCATCAACAGGTCCAACGGCACAAGCTGAAAAAGCGTCACCGTTAGCTGTAACAGTCGCATCCGCAGCAATCGGTGGTGGACCTGCTGCGAACGCCACTGCTCCACAGTTTGCAGTTGCAACCCAGGTTGCTGCAGCAAAAACGTTTGCAACTCTTTTTCCTGCAGCAAACTGAAAATTACCTACAACGCATGTATTGGCCCCATTTAAAACTGCGCTCGCGATTGTACCGGCAACATCAGCAGCAAATCCAGTGGCAAAATATCTAGCAACAGCTTCTGTTGAAGGATCGTACCCCATATTGGCCAAGCAGGTAGAATAAGTGTCATAATCACCAGCAAATGCAGTTTCAGCAGAATAAATCGCAGCAAGTTGCAATTTAGCTTCTGATGTTTTAGTTTTTGCTTGGTACTGTTTAAAATTAGGAATTGCAACAGATGCCAATAGGCCAATAATCGCAACAACGATCATTAACTCTACGAGCGTAAAACCTTCTTGATTCTTCCTAGAAGGAAGAGTTTTCATTATCTTCGACATAGAAACCTCCATTTGAACTTAGATTTAGACTAAGTTAATAGTTACATAAGATGCTATCTTTTTTCCAAAAGGGAATATTTTTACATCTTATGTTCTAATTATAAGCCAAATTCATTTTGTT
>Ga0163144_10010834_pt1 | contig 19381 bp, 16 predicted proteins | sample OliLak19BULKMAT1_FD_123175 | JGI IMG/M metagenome (GOLD analysis project Ga0163144, IMG submission 123175) | Freshwater microbial mat bacterial communities from Lake Vanda, McMurdo Dry Valleys, Antarctica - Oligotrophic Lake LV.19.BULKMAT1 | ecosystem: Environmental > Aquatic > Freshwater >... | reverse complement strand
CAGGTGTCGGACATGGGTGTACCGCTGCTCGATCTGGTGGCGCAGTATCAGGCGATCAAGGATGAGGTGCTGCCGGCGTTGATGCAGGTCATCGAGCGGCAGGCCTTCATCATGGGGCCGCAGGTCGGTGAGCTCGAGGCCGCCATCGCAGCGAAGTATGGCGTGGCTCACGCCATCGCCTGCGCGAGCGGCACCGACGCGATCCTGCTGCCCGTCAAGGCCCTGAACCTGCAGCCGGGTGATGAGGTCATTGCGCCGTCGTTCACCTTCTTCGCCACGGCGGGAGCGATCCACAACGGCGGCGGCACGCCGGTGTTCGTCGACATCGACCCCACGACGTTCTGCATCTCTGCCGACGCCATAGCGGCCGCGATCACGCCGCGCACGAAGGCCGTCGTCGTCGTGCATCTGTACGGTCAGATGGCCGACATGACGCGCATCATGGCGATCGCCGAGCGGCACGGCTTGGCGGTGATCGAAGATGGAGCGCAAGCGATCGGCGCCCGGCAGCAGATGGGCGACGAGTGGCGGGCGGCCGGCACGGTCGGTACGGTCGGCACGCTCTCCTTCTTTCCGAGCAAGAATCTCGGAGGGTGGGGCGATGGCGGCATGATGCTGACCAATGATGACACGATTGGTACACGCCTCAAGAAGCTGCGTCTGCACGGCGGTGCCAAGCAGTATCATCACGAGGAAGTGGGCACCAACAGCCGGCTCGACACGGTGCAGGCGGCGGTCCTCTTGGTGAAGCTGCGCCATCTCGACGCGTGGAATGTGGGCCGCCGCGCCCGGGCACTCCGCTATGATGCCGCCTTCGCGACGCATCCGGCGATCTGCCCGCCGCGCGTGGCGCCGGGCAACGAGCACATCTATCACCAGTACACGATTCGCGTGGACGATCGCGACGGGCTCAAGGCGCACCTGACGGCCAAGGGGATCGGGTGCGCGGTGTACTATCCGACGGCACTGCACCAGCAGCCGTGCTTCGAGGACCTCGGCTACAAGCTCGGGGATCTGCCGGTGACCGAAGCGGCGTCGCGACAGGTGATCTCGTTGCCGATCTATCCTGAGCTCACCGATGCGCAGCAGGATGAGGTCGTCGCGGCGGTGACGGGTTACTTCGCATGAGTGCGGTCAGGCTTGGCGTGGTGGGCGCAGGGGCGTGGGGCAAGAACCATGTCCGCACCATTGCCGGCCTGCGGGATGTGACGCTCTCCGCCGTGTGCGATGCGAGCGAGAAGATTCGGGCTGGCATCCAGTCCCAGTATCCGGACGTCTTCGTCACCGATTCAGTTGCTGAGCTGCTAGAGCGGGTCGATGGTGTCGTCATCGCGTCGTCGGCCCGCTCGCATGGGCCGCTGGCGCTGCAGGCGATCGCGGCGGGCAAGGCGGTGCTCGTCGAGAAGCCGTTCGCGCTGTCGGTGGAAGAGGCGGAGTCGATGTGCGAGGCGGCGGCCAGGGCGGGCGTGCCGCTTCTTGTCGGGCACCTGCTGCAGTTCCACCCCGTCATCGACCATCTCAAGATGCTGCTCGAGACCAAGGCGCTCGGCGACGTCCACTACCTCTATTCGCAGCGCCTCAATCTCGGGCAGGTGCGCCCGGACGAGAATGCGCTCTGGTCGCTCGGCCCGCATGACGTGTCGGTGGCGATCCATCTCCTTGGCGAGGCGCCGGTGTCGGTGGCGGCGCAGGGGCATGCGTATCTGCAGCCCGGCATCGAGGACGTGGTGTTTCTGACGATGACCTTTGCCTCCGGTGTGGTGGCCCATGCCCACATGTCGTGGCTTGATCCGCACAAGGAGCGGCGACTCACCATCGTGGGGTCGAAGCAGATGGCCACCTTCGACGACATGGCCCCGCGCGAGAAGTTGCGCATTTACGACAAGGGCGTGAACCGCACGGAGTTCGTGTCGTTCGGCGAGAGTCTGACGGTGCGCGAGGGCGACATCTATATCCCCAAGACGCTGACGACCGAGCCCCTTGGCACGGAACTCGCCCACTTCGCGTCGGTCGTGCGCGGGGCAGCTCCCACGCGCGCAGATGCGCTCGATGGTCTCCGCAACATTCAGGTACTCGAGGCTGCCTCGCGCTCCCTGCGCGCAGGTGGTACTCCGGTCAAGATCGGACTCGGATAATGACGTTGAAGGATACGTTGATCGCGAAGGCCGAGAGCCGTGAAGCGCTCTTCGGCATCATCGGCTTGGGTTATGTGGGTCTGCCCCTCGCCGTGGAACTTGCCAAGGCGGGCTTCAAGGTGCTCGGATACGACATCAGCCAGCGCGTCGTCGACGGGATCAACGCTGGCCGCTCGCACATCAAGGACATCAACGATGCCGAACTCGCCGCAGTGGTGTCGCAGGGGCTGCTGAGCGCCACGACCGACGCCGCGCGCCTTGCGGAGCCGGACGCCATTTCGATCTGCGTCCCGACACCGCTGTCGAAGTTCAAGGACCCGGACATGAGCTACATCCAGGCCGCCACGGATGTGGTGGCCCGGACGCTTCGTGTGGGACAGGTCATCATTCTCGAAAGCACGACGTACCCGGGCACCACGCGGGAAGTGGTCTTGCCCGCGCTCGAGAAGACCGGGCTCAAGGTGGGTCAGGACTTCTTCCTCTCGTTCAGCCCCGAGCGCGTGGACCCGGGCAACGCGACGTATCACACCCGCAATACGCCCAAGGTCGTCGGCGGCATCACCGACGCCTGCCGCGATGTCACCATCGCGCTCTACGGCCCGGCCATCGATACGCTGGTACCGGTCAAGACCACCGAAGCGGCCGAGCTCGTGAAGCTGCTCGAGAATACGTTCCGTTCAGTCAACATCGGGCTCGCCAACGAGATGGCGATCGTCTGCGACAAGCTGGGCGTGGATGTCTGGGACGTGATCGAAGCAGCTGCCACGAAGCCGTTCGGTTACATGAAGTTCCTGCCCGGACCCGGCCTCGGTGGACACTGCATTCCGATCGACCCGCACTACCTCGCGTGGAAGATGCGCGGGCTCAACTACAAGACCCGCTTCATCGACGTGGCCGGCGAGGTCAACACCGAGATGCCGGTGTTCTGGGTCCGCAAGGTGGCCGACGCATTGAACCGCCGCAGTCGCGCCGTCAACGGCGCGAAGGTGCTGGTGCTCGGCGTCGCGTACAAGCGCGATATCGACGACATCCGCGAGTCCCCAGCACTCGACATCATTCATCTGCTCGAGCAGCGCGGCGCCATCGTAAGCTTCCACGACCCGCATATTTCTACATACCGGGACGAGGAGGGCCACGCCCGCGAGAGCGTACCGCTCGAGGCGGCCACCTTGGCGGCATCGGACTGCGTAATCATCATCACCGATCACACGTCGATCGACTGGCCCATGGTGAAGGCGCATGCGCCGCTCGTCGTCGATACGCGGAACGTGCTGAGCAAGGTGCAATAGGTGCGCATCGTCGTCGTCGGCTCTGGCTACGTCGGCCTGGTGACAGGCGCCTGCCTCGCCGATACGGGTAATGATGTCTGGTGCATCGACATCAACGAGGAAAAGGTGGCGCGGTTGCGCCGGGGCGAGATTCCGATCTACGAGCCCGGCCTCGAGGCGATCGTGGCGCGCAACATCGCCGAAGGTCGCCTGCACTTCGACACATCGCCGGACGCCGCGCTGGTGGGTGCTCGCGTCTGCTTCATCGCCGTCGGAACGCCGCCGGGCGACGACGGCGCCGCGGACCTGCGGCAGGTGATCGGTGTTGCCCGGAGCGTGGGTGCAGCGATGTTGGGCGAGCTCGTGGTCGTCACCAAGTCCACGGTGCCCGTCGGCACGGCGGAGAAGGTACGCGCGGCGCTCGCGGTAGACGCGACTTATCCCTTCCACGTCTGCAGCAATCCCGAGTTCCTGAAGGAAGGCGCAGCAATCGACGATTTCATGCGGCCGGACCGCATCGTCGTCGGCGTCGACAGCGATGCCGCGCGCGAGGCGATGCGGGAGCTGTACGAGCCGTTCGTCCGTAACGGCAACCCCGTGCACTTCATGGACATCGCGTCCGCAGAGGTCACGAAGTATGCGGCCAATGCAATGCTCGCCACGCGCATCTCGTTCATCAATCAGATCGCGGAGTTCTGCGAGCGCGTCGGCGCCGACGTGAATCAGGTGCGCGTCGGCATCGGCAGCGACAAGCGCATCGGACCCGCATTTCTGCATCCGGGTCCCGGCTACGGCGGATCGTGCTTTCCGAAGGATGTGCAGGCGTTGATCCGCTCGGGCGCCGACGCCGGCGTGCAGTTCGATCTGCTGGAGGCCGTCGAAGCAGTCAACGTGCGTCAGAAGGAGCGGGTCGCGCGGAAGGTACTCGACCGTCTCGGCGCATCCGCGTCTGGCGCCACCGTGGCGATCTGGGGACTCGCCTTCAAGGCGGAGACGGACGACATGCGGGAAAGTCCGTCGATTCCCGTCATCGAGGCCTTGCTCGCCGCCGGCGTGACGGTGCAGGCGCATGATCCAAAGGCGATCGAGACGGCCCACGCCGTATTCGGCGATCGCCTCACATATGTGGACGATCATTACGAGGCGCTCCGCGATGTGCAGGCACTGCTCCTGCTCACGGAGTGGCGCGTCTATCGCCAGCCGGATTTCGAGCGGATGCGCGGCGTGATGCGCCGTCCGCTCATCATCGATGCCCGCAATCTCTGGGATGGTGCGCGGCTGCGCCCCATGGGCTTCGAATACCATGGCATAGGACGCCCCTGAACATGCGTTTCGTCGTCACCGGCGCGGCCGGATTTCTCGGGTCGCATCTTACCGATCGGCTCATCGCCGAAGGGCACGAAGTCGTCGGCATCGACAACTTCCTCACCGGCAACCCCGACAATGTTGCGCATCTGTTCGGCAATCCGGCCTTTAAGCTGATTCGCCACAACGTGTCGGACTTCATCTACGTGCAGGGACATGTGGATGGCGTCTTTCACCTGGCGTCGCCCGCCAGCCCGATCGACTATCTGGAGTTGCCGATTCAGACGCTCAAGGTGGGCTCCCTCGGTACGCACAACGCCCTCGGCCTCGCGAAGGCCAAGGGCGCGCGGTTCTTCCTAGCCTCCACATCCGAGGTCTACGGTGATCCGCTCGTGCATCCGCAGCCCGAGAGCTACTGGGGCAACGTGAATCCGATCGGCCCGCGCGGCGTCTACGATGAGGCCAAGCGCTTCGCCGAGGCGATCACGATGGCCTATCACCGCGCGCATGGGCTCGACACGCGGATCATCCGGATCTTCAACACGTATGGCCCGCGGATGCGTCCGTCCGACGGCCGCGTCGTGTCGAACTTCATCGTGCAGGCGCTGCGCGGCGAGCCGATCACGCTCTACGGCGACGGCGAGCAGACGCGTGCGTTCTGCTACGTGAGCGATCTCGTGGACGGTATCTGGCGTCTCTTTCAGCATGGCGACGCTCAGCCGACGAACATCGGCAACCCGGGCGAGTTCACCATGCGCCAGCTCGCAGACAAGGTGCTCGCCGCCACCGGTTCCCGCAGCGAGATGGTGCTCCGCCCCCTGCCCACCGATGATCCCAAAGTCCGGAAGCCGGACATTACGAAGGCGCAGACGCAACTCGGCTGGATGCCGACGGTGTCGCTCGATGCCGGTCTCGCCTTGACCATCCCCTACTTCAAGAGCCGTCTCGCCTCCGGGTGACGCGCGCCGCGCTCGCCCTCGGTATATTTCTGGTTTCCTGTCGGCCCGGGGGGAATGCTCGGGCCGGCGACCGCGCGTATGTGAGCGGGCGTCACGGCGAAGCACTCGGCCTTTACGCAAGCGCCTTGGCGTCGGCCGACGGGGCGATGGCCGGGAAGGCGCTCGCTGCGGCGGTGCGCACGGGTGACGTGACCACGGCGCGCGCCGCCGCAGAGCGCCTGGCGGAGATGGAACCGTCACGGCGCGACGAGGCATTGGCCTGGCTCTTTGAGGCGACCCGCGGACCGATCGATTCGGTCGGCGTGTTGCGGACGCTCCTCGGTGGCATCCTGGCGCTCGACAGTACACCGGCTTCGATCGCGATCGGCCGCAGTGCGGCGACGGTCCTGCTCGAGGGTGTGGGCGACGAGGAAGGGCTGGACGTCTTGGCTCCCGGCGCACTGGCTGCATCTGGCGAGCCGGAGGTGACGGATCGCCTGCTGCTTCGGTTGGCGCAGCTGCAGGAGCGCCGCGGCGCGTGTATCGAGGCGAGCCGGGCGTACGCGGCGGTACGGCGGAGGGCTCATGAACCGGCGGCTGCGGTGCAGGCGGCGGAAGGCGTGGTTCGTTGCGCGTTACGCGTGGGCGAAGCCGCACTTGCCCGGCGCGATGCAGCGGTTGCCGAACAGTGGTTTCGCGCGGCGATTTCCGGGGATTCATCGTCGGTCGCGTCGCGCGCTGGGCTCGGCGGTATCGGACGTGCGCGTGCACTGATCGGCGATGCGGACGCCGCGCGTGCCGCGTTCGCGGCGGCGGCTCGCAGTGCCGCGGATTCTTTTGTGGTGGTGGCGCCCGCGTTCCGCGATTCGGCGGTGGCGGCCGACACCACCCGGATTGAAAACTGAATGACGCGTTGGATCTTCAGCATTGCCATAGCCCTGCTTGTTGCATGCGGCGGCAAGCCGTCGCCGGCAAATCCGTCGCCCAAGGTGGTGCCGGTTGTCTCGTCGGACTCCGTCTGGCGCGTCAGTGAGCTGGCGTTCCGAAAGGGCAGGTGGGCCGATGCGCTCAAGGGGTTCGAGAAGTACCTGACGCTGGTGCGTTCGGATAACGATAACGCCAGCCGTGCGCACTTTTTCCTCGGCGAGATTCACTTGGCGCAGGGGAACGGCATTCTCGCGGCACGTGAGTTTCGCCGGACGGCGGACGATGGGGTGGTCGAGGGGTTGGCGCCGGACGCGCTCTTGCGTACCGGCGATGCGTACGCCGAACTCTGGCGGCGTCCCGAGCTGGATCCGTCGTTCGGGTCGACGGCCATCGCCACGTATCAGGAAGTGCAGTCCCGGTTTCCGCGGTCCGAGGCCGCCGTGAAGGCGAAGGCTCGCGTGGTCGAGTTGCAAGAGCGCATGGCCTACAAGACGTACCGGGCCGGGCTCTACTATTTCCGCCTGAAGGCGTACGACTCGTCGATCATCTACTTCCGCGATCTGGTGGCGACGTATCCGCGTTCCGCCTCAGCCCCGTCGGCGCTGCTGAAGATGGTGCAGGCATATCGCTCCATCGGCTACGTCGAGGAACTGAAGGAAACCTGCGGGTACATGCGCAAGTTCCATGCAGACGCGCCGGGAGTGGTGGACGCATGCAAGGATGTGCCGGTGGCCGGCTGAGCCGATGATCGGCATCTTCGGCGGGTCGTTCGATCCGGTGCACCTGGGGCACCTGATCGTGGCGCGTGCGGCGCAGGAGGCGCTGGGTCTCGATGAGATCCGGTTCGTGCCGACGGGCGAGCAGCCGTTGAAGCGGGGACATCTGGCGCCTCCTGCGGATCGGCTGGCGATGGTGAGAGCGGCGGTGGGAGATACGCCGGGGTTCGCGGTCGAACCGCTCGAAATCCAGCGTGCTGGCCCGAGCTACACCGTCGAGACGCTGCAGACGCTGCAGGCCCGGCTTCCCGGCGTACCGCTCGTATTGCTGATCGGCGCCGATGCGGCGCGCGAGTTCCCGAAGTGGCGTGATCCGGACGGCATTCGCCGGCTGGCGCGGGTGGTGGTGCTGACGCGGGATGGCGATGCGGACCGGATCTCGGCAGGGCTCGAGGTGGTGCGCGTGCCGGCAGTCGAGATTTCGGCGACGATGATTCGTGCGCGGGTGCGCGCCGGGCACTCGATCCGCTGGCTGGTCCCCGATGTCGTAGCGGATCTCATTGCTGCGCGCGGCCTTTATACTTTGCAAGACGACGTGGAACGATGATCAAGAATCTGGTGACCGCGCTCTTCGGAACGCGATATGACCGTGAACGCCGCAAGCTCGATCCCATCCTCGCGGCCATCAAGGCAGCCGAGGCCGGCCTTGGTGCGCTCGATGACGCGGCGCTGCAGGGGCAGACGGTGCTCTTCCGCGCGCGCATCGCCGAGGAGACCAGGGCCGCGCATGACGCGCTGGAGGCGGCTCGGACGGCCAAGCGCGACAACGGTGATGCGGCGAGCCGCGACCAGTTGGAGCTGGCGGCGGCGGATGCGGAGCAGGCATGGAAGCGGGCCGTCTTCACCGCGCTCGATGGGCTGCTGCCCGAGGCGTTTGCCACCGTGCGCGAGGCCAGTCGCCGCTTGGCCGGCACGACGGCGCTCGTGACCGGACAGGATCTGCGCTGGGACATGGTGCCGTACGACGTGCAACTGATCGGCGGCACGACGCTGCATCAGGGCCGCATCGCGGAGATGGCCACCGGTGAAGGCAAGACGCTCGTGGCGACGTTGCCCGTCTATCTCAATGCGCTCGCCGGTCGGGGCGTGCACGTCGTCACTGTCAACAACTATCTCGCCCGTCGAGACTCGCAGTGGATGGGACATCTGTACCGGTGGCTTGGCCTCACGGTCGGCTGCCTCGATGATACCGAGCCGTCCACGCCCGAGCGGCGCGCCGCATACAATTGCGATATCACGTACGGCACGAACAACGAGTTCGGCTTCGATTATCTGCGCGACAACATGGTCTTCTCGCTGGAGCAGCGGGTGCAGCGCGACCATGCCTTCGCCATCATCGACGAAGTGGACTCGATCCTCATCGATGAGGCGCGCACGCCGCTCATCATCTCGGGGCCGGTCGGCCACGAGGGCGATGACAGCTACCAGCGCGCCAACCGCCCGGTGTTCGAGCTGGTGCGGAAGCAGACTGCCGTCGTCAGCCGGCTGATCGCCGAAGCGGAACCGCTCCTGGCGGATCCGAAGACGCGTGACGACGCGGGCATGAAGCTCTACACCGCGCAACTCGGCGGGCCGAAGAACCGGCAACTCGTCCGCCTGATGAACGAGCCCGGCATCAAGGTGCTGGTACAGCGGATGGAGCTCGAGGCGATTGCCGATCGCAAGCTGCCGATGAAGCAGCAGCGGATGCGCGACCTCGAGGAAGCGCTCTACTTCGTGCTCGACGAGCGCGGCCATTCGGTGCATCTCACCGACCAGGGCGCCGCCGCCATGTCCCCGCACGATCCGACGCTCTTTCTGGTGCCGGACATCAGCGAGGCGGTGCATCGCATCGACAAGGATCCCACGCTCGATGCCGCGGAGCGCCTGGAGCGCCGCCGCCTCGTCGAGGCCGAGTACGCGTCGAAGAGCGAGCAGTTGCACGTGATCCACAAGCTGCTGCAGGCGCATGTGCTCTACGAGCGGGATGTCGACTACATCGTGGATGATGGGCAGGTCTTCATCGTCGACACCAATACGGGCCGCATGATGCCGGGCCGCCGCTGGGCAGACGGACTGCACCAGGCCGTCGAGGCGAAGGAAAGCGTGCAGGTGAAGGGCGAGACGCAGACGTTCGCCACGATCACCATCCAGAACTACTTCCGCATGTACGACAAGCTGGCCGGCATGACGGGCACGGCCGAAACGGAAGAGACCGAGTTCTATTCGATCTACGGGCTCGAGGTGTCGGTCATTCCGACCAACAAGCCGATCCGTCGTGCGGATATCGCCGATCGCATCTACAAGACGCGCCGGGAGAAGCTCGAAGCGATCATCGGCGAGGCCGAGCGGCTGCATGCGCTGAACCTCCCGATCCTCGTCGGGACCGTCAGCGTCGAAGTGTCGGAGAAGCTGTCGGGACTGCTCAAGCGCCGTGGCCTGAAGCACGAGGTCCTGAACGCGAAATACCACCAGCGTGAAGCCGAGATCGTGGCGCTCGCGGGACAGCCCGGCAGCATCACGATTGCGACGAACATGGCCGGCCGCGGCACCGACATCAAACTCGGTGCCGGTACCCCGATGGAGGGCGCCGAGGGCGGCCTGCAGGTCATCGGTACCGAGCGTCACGAGAGCCGGCGCATCGATCGCCAGCTGCGCGGGCGTTCGGGCCGTCAGGGAGATCCGGGGCAGACGATGTTCTTCCTCTCCCTCGAAGACGACCTCATGCGGCTCTTCGGCTCCGACCGCATCGCGGCGTGGATGGACAAGACCGGGGCGGAAGAGGGAGAGGTCATCACCGGCGGTCTCATCACCCGGGCGATCGAACAGGCCCAGAAGCGCGTCGAGCTGCAGAACTTCCAGGCCCGCAAGCGCCTGCTCGAATACGACGACGTGATGAACCAGCAGCGCGAGGTGATCTACGGCATCCGCCTCTTCGCGCTCGAGAAGGGCGAGCAGTTGCGGGCGGAAGTCCGGCGCATGGTGGAGCAGGCGCTGGAGCGTGCGGCGCTGCAGCCGATCGACGGCATTTCGGCCGACGAGTGGGATCGCTCCGTCCTGCACACCTCGCTGCTGATGGGGTACCTCGTCAACTGCGAGGCGGTGCTCGATGCGAACACCACACCGAACGCCGCCGCAGTCGTCGCCGCGGTGAAGGCGGAGGCCGAGGCAGCCTTCGAACGGAAGCTGCTCTACCTGCGCGAGTTCGGCGCCATGATCGGCGCAGACGGGGTCGACGAGCAGATCCTGTCGCAGGTGCTGCTGACGGTGCTGGACGAGAAGTGGAAGGATCACCTCTACGACCTCGACCAGCTGCGCAACGCGATCCACTACCGCGGCTGGGGCCAGAAGGACCCGCTCGTGGAGTACAAGAAGGAAGCGTTCGAGATGTTCGAGGATCTCATGCGCGATGTGAATGCGTCCGTCGCCGAGCGCGTTCTGAAGGTGCAGATTCAGGCCGAGCCGACGATGGGCGGGCCCACCGACGAGGAACTCGCGGCGCTCACCGAGAGCGGGCCGGATGAGCCGGAGATCGGTGTGGCCGACGAGGCGCGTGCACTCTTGGCTGGCGGATCGGATGCGCTCTTCGCAGGGGGGGCTGCGGCTCGCACTCCCAGCGTAAAGCCGCAGCCTCCGGCCATGATGCCGGCGGGCGCGTACAACGGCCCGATGGTGGGCCGCAACGATCCGTGCCCCTGCGGCTCGGGCAAGAAGTTCAAGAAGTGTCACGGGGCACAGCTCTTCTGAACCGAGTGACGCCGAGTGATGGAAGCGCGGGGCCGGCAGCGATGCCGGCCCCGCGCTGTTTGCCGGGTCCATTCCGCGTGATTCGGGTCAGCAGCGCGCGCAGCGGATGCGGGTGCCGGCGCACGCAGGCGCCATCATGACGGCATGACCTCGCTCTCTCTGACGCCGGCGCCCGATCGACCGCGTGAACGCCTCTGGGCGCTGGGCCCTGCGGCGCTGACCGCGGCAGAGCTCCTGGCCCTGATCCTCGGCACCGGCTCCGGCGGTGATGATGTCTGCCTGTTGGCGCAGCGCATCCTCGACGCTGGTGGCGGCTCGCTTCGTGCCCTCGCGGCCCGTCCCAGCGCCTCGCTGCTGCGCATGGCGGGCATCGGGCCGGGGAAGGGCGCCCGGCTCTTGGCCGCCTTCGAGATCGCCACCCGGCTCACCCGGGAGGAGCGCCCGGTGCGTGCGCGCATTCGGGAGCCGGAAGATGTCGTGCGGCGGATCGGGCCTCGACTGCGCGACCTCGCGCACGAGGAGTTCCATCTGCTGGCGCTCGACAGCCAATCGGGGGTGCTGCGTGATATCCTGATCACGCGGGGCCTGCTCAATTCGTCGTTGGTCCATCCTCGTGAAGTCTTCCGGGCCGCGATTGTCGAGGCCGCGGCGGGCATCATCGTGGTCCACAACCATCCGAGCGGCGACCCCACCCCGTCCGCGGAGGATCGGGCCGTCTCGCGGCAGTTGGCGGAGGCGGGGCGATTGCTGGATGTGCCCCTGTACGATCACGTCATCATCGCCGGCGATCGGTGGCTCAGTTTTGCGGCATCCGGCCTGCTTTGAGGCCGGTCCGGCGGCGTACGCATTGACAGGCGAGCGGCCGGGTACGACGCTTCGACATGGCCAGCATTCGCACAGGTACCCGCTTCCCGTTTTCCGTCCCCGCTCCAGCCGCCGACACCGGGCTGGATGCGGTGCCGCCTCGCGTGCCGGCGGTGGAGTTCCGCGCCGCCATCGGGCGGCATGCCGAACGGCTGGATCTGCCGACGATCGAGCGGGCGCTCGACTACGCCGCCGCCGCGCACGTGGGGCAGAAGCGGCGGAGCGGCGAGGACTTCGTGGAGCACGCGATCGCGGTGGCGACGCTGCTGGCGGAACAGTTGCCCGATACCACGAGCATCGTTGCGGCGCTCCTGCATGACGTCGTCGAGGACTCCGAAGTGCGCCTCGAGGACATTGCGCGCGACTTCGGCGCGGATGTGGCCCACATCGTCGACGGCCTCACCAAGATCGGGCACCTGACCTTCCGGTCGTCCACCGAAGAGCAGGTCGAGAACTACCGCAAGTTCCTGCTGTCGATCGCCAAGGACGCGCGCGTCATCATCATCAAGCTGGCCGATCGTCTGCACAACATGCGCACCCTCGATGCGTTGAACGAAGAGCGCCGCTGCCGCATCGCCACCGAGACGCGCGAGCTCTACGCGCCGCTCGCGCATCGCTTCGGCATGGCCGGGGTGAAGGCCGAACTCGAGGATCTCGCCTTCAAGTTCCTCGAGTCCGACGACTATCGTGAGCTGGCACAGCAGGTCGCCGCGAAGCGGGCGGTGCGCGAGCAGCAGATTCTCAAGCTGCGCACCCCGCTGGTGCATCAGTTGCAGCAGAGCGGCATCGACCGCGTCGAGGTCACGGGACGTCCCAAGCATCTCTGGTCGATCTATCAGAAGATGCGGAAGCGCAACAAGGGCTTCGACGAGATCTACGATCTCATGGCGATCCGCGTCATCGTGCGCTCCGTGCCCGAATGCTACCATGCGCTCGGCGTCATCCATCACGCGTGGACGCCGATCGCCGAGCGCATCAAGGATTACATCGCCAGCCCGAAGTCGAACGGCTATCAGTCGCTGCACACCACGATCTTCGGTCCCGGCGGGCAGCTCTTCGAGGTGCAGATCCGCACCGAGGAGATGCACCGTACCGCCGAGCACGGCATCGCGGCGCACTGGGTGTACAAGGTGGACGGTTCGCCCGATGAGCTCGATCAGCACCTGGGCTGGTTCCGTCAGTTGCTGGAGCTGCAGCAGGACACGCACAGCCCCGAGGAATTCCTCGAATTCCTGAAGATCGATCTGTATCAGGACGAGATCTTCGTGTTCACGCCCAAGGGCGAGGTGAAGCGGCTGCCCAAGGGAAGCTCGCCGATCGACTTTGCCTTCCATGTGCACACCAAGGTCGGCGAGCGCTGCCAGGGCGCGAAGATCAACGGCCGCATTGCGCCGCTGCATCGCGAGCTCCGCAACGGCGATACCGTCGAGGTGCTCACCTCGCCCAATGCGAAGCCGAGCCGCGACTGGCTGAGCCATGTGCGCACCGCCCGCGCTCGGCACAAGATCAAGCAGTGGATTCGCGTCGAGGAGGAAAGCGTCTCGCTGCAGCTTGGCGAGGAGATCCTCAACCGCGAGACGAAGCGCCGTCGCCTCGAGCTCCCCTCCGAGCAGCGGAAGGCGCAGGCCGCAACCACGTTCGGCCTGGAGCACGGCAACGCCCTTGTCATCGGCATCGGGCGCGGCGATCTGGCGCTCGGTGCCGTGATGCGGGCGCTCTATCCGGAGCTCCCGGTCGACGTCGCAGAGCCGAAGCCGTCCGTGGTGGGCCGGGTGCTCGATCGCATCCGGCTTGGCCGGGGCATCCGGATTCAGGGTGTGGACGGCATGATGGTCCGCTATGCGCAGTGCTGTCAGCCGGTGCCGGGCGACAACGTCGTCGGGTTCGTGACGCAGGGTCGGGGCATCTCGATCCACAAGGGCGACTGCGCGAATCTCCTGACGCTGGCGCCGGACAGCCGTCGGGTGGAAGTCGATTGGCAGGAAATGGAGGGCGAGGCCTTCCACGTCCGCCTGGGACTCTCGGGCGAGGACCGCCGGGGCCTGCTGGCCGACGTCATGGAAGCGATCAGCGGGACGGGGACGAACACCAAAGGCGTCGAGATCCACACCCGCGATCAGACCGTCTTCGGAAGCATCACCGTCGAGGTGGACAATCTTCCGCATCTCGAGAAGGTGCTGAAAGCGGTGCGGCGGGTCCGGGGCATCGCCGACGTCGAGCGGCGAGAGGTCGCTGCCACAGCCTGAGGCACGTCTTGCCCCCCGCATCGGTCGGGGGTTCGTGGTATTTTCGGGCATGGCCTACTGGATCCTCAAGAGCGAACCGTCCGTCTACCCGTTCGAGCGCTTGGAGCAGGAGCGGCGCACCGTGTGGGACGGCGTCCGCAACCCGCAGGCGCTCGGTTACATCCGCCAGATGCAGCCGGGCGACACCGCCCTCATCTATCACAGCAACGAGGGCAAGGAGATCGTCGGTACCGCGACGATCATCACGGCCGCCTACCCGGATCCGGCGGAGGATGACGACAAGATCGTCGTCGTCGAGATCGAGGTCGGCACGCGGCTGCCGCATCCCGTGGGCCTCGCGACGATCAAGGCGACGAAGGCGCTCGCCGATATCGGTCTGGTGCGGCAGTCGCGCCTTTCCGTGATGCCGGCGACACCGACGCAATGGCAGACGCTCCTTCGTCTCGCAGGCACCAAGGCGTGAGCCAGGCGTTCGAGGTCGTCGCACCGTTTGCACCCGCCGGTGATCAGCCCAAGGCGATCGCCGAGCTGACGCGGCTGCTTCACGCCGGGCAGAAGTACAGCACGCTCCTCGGCGTGACCGGCAGCGGCAAGACGATGACGCTCGCGCACGTCATCGCCAACTATCGGAAGCCGACCCTCGTTCTCTCGCACAACAAGACGCTCGCCGCGCAACTCTACGGCGAGCTCAAGCAGTTCCTGCCGCACAATGCGGTCGAGTACTTCGTCTCGTACTACGACTACTACCAGCCGGAAGCGTACGTCCCCTCGAGCGATGTCTACATCGAGAAGGACGCCTCGATCAACGAGGACATCGAAGCGCTGCGGCTGCGAGCCACGTCGTCGCTGATGGAACGCGAGGACGTCGTGATCGTCGCCACGGTCTCGGCGATCTACGGCCTCGGCGATCCGGCGGCGTATCGGCAGATGATGGTGCAGGTCAAGACCGGCGAGACGCGCGGCCGCGACCTCATCCTCGCGGATCTGATCCGCATTCAGTACCAGCGCAACAGCGTCTCGTTCGACCCGGGCACCTTCCGCGTGCGCGGCGATTCGATCGAGATCAATCCGGCATACTCGGAGCAGGGTGTCCGCATCGAGCTCTGGGGCGACGACGTCGAGCGCATCTCGAAGATCGATACGCTCACCGGTGACACCATCGCCGTGCTCGATCAGTGCGCCATCTACCCGGCACGCCACTTCGTGACGGAGCGGCCGAGCGTGGAGCGTGCCGTGAAGGCGATCCGGGCCGAGCTCGCGCCGCGACTGCACGAGCTCAAGGCGGCGGGCAAGTTGCTCGAAGCGCAGCGACTCGAAAGCCGCACGGGCTTCGACATCGAGATGCTGCTCGAAGCCGGCATGTGCCAGGGCATCGAGAACTATTCGCGGCATCTCTCGGGGCGTGAGCCAGGTGAACGGCCCGCCTGTCTCTTCGACTACTTCCCGCCCGACTTCCTCGTGGTGGTGGACGAGTCGCACGTGTCGCTGCCGCAGATCGGCGGGATGTTCAACGGCGACCGCGCACGCAAGACGACGCTCGTCGAATACGGCTTCCGTCTGCCCTCGGCGCTCGACAATCGCCCGCTCCATTTCGACGAGTTCATGTCGCTCGTGCCGCAGATGGTGGCGGTGAGCGCGACGCCCGGCGAGCTCGAGCTGCGACTGTCCGAGGGCGCCATCGTCGAGCAGATCATTCGTCCGACCGGTCTTGTCGATCCGCTCGTGGATATCCGTCCGGTGCGCAGTCAGGTGGACGATCTGCTCGCCGAGATTCGCATCCGTGCGGGCAAGGACGAGCGCGTGCTGGTGACGACGCTCACCAAGCGCATGTCGGAAGACCTCACCGACTACCTGCAGCAGCATGGCGTGCGTGTGCGCTACCTGCACTCCGACATCGACGCGATCGAGCGCGTGGAGATTCTGCGTGGTCTCAGGCTCGGCGACTTCGACGTGCTGGTCGGCATCAACCTGCTGCGTGAGGGCCTGGACCTGCCCGAGGTCTCCCTCGTCGCCGTGCTCGATGCCGACAACGAGGGCTTCCTGCGCAGCGACCGCTCGCTGGTGCAGACCATCGGCCGAGCCGCGCGCCATGTGAATGGCCGCGCCATTCTGTACGCCGACCGAATGACCGGCTCGATGCAGCGGGCGATCGACGAGATGGATCGCCGCCGCGCCATTCAGACGGCGCACAACCTCGAGCACGGCATCACGCCGGTCAGCATCACGAAGTCGCACGATCAGGTGCGGCTCTCCACCAAGGTGGCCGACGCACGCAGCGAGAAGCCGGAGCGGCGCACGCGGCCGGATGGCCCGATCGGGCCGGTGGCCGAGACGCGCTCGCGTGAGGAGGTCGTCGCGGAGATCGAGCAGCGGATGCGCCAGGCGGCGGCGAACCTCGAATTCGAGGAAGCCGCGCTTCTGCGGGATCAGTTGCTCACGGTGAAGGCGGGCGGCGCTTTGCCGATGCGTGCGTCCGGCGAGGGGGAGCCGGCGAGCGGCGGCAAGCGGTCCGGCCGCAGCGGCGGGCGCGGCGGGCGGCGCGGTGCCGGCGGACGGAAGTAGCATGGCGTCGCTCGATCAGCGCGCGCTCGAGGCGTGGGCGGCCGCGCATGCGCACACGTTGCCGCACGGTGCGGTCGTGGCGCTGCATGGCGAACTGGGTGCGGGGAAGACCACCGCCGTGCGCGCCATGCTGCGCGCGCTCGGTGCGTCGGAGGCCGGAACCTCGCCCTCCTACGCCTTGGTGCATCGGCATGAGACGCCGGCCGGTCCGGTCTTCCATCTCGATGCCTGGCGGCTTCGGGATCCCGAGGAGGCCGCCGATCTCGACTTGCCGGGCCTGATGTCGGAGGGCCGCGCCATCTTCATCGAGTGGCCGGATCGACTCGGCGCTTGGCTGCCCGCGCCGCAGGCGGAACTCTGGCTGGCGTACGCCGATGGCGGCGAGCGCCGCACGGCGGTGTGGCGATGAGTCTCTGGCTAGCCCTCGAAACCTCGGCGGATCTCGCCGGCATCGCGGTGCGTGGTCCGGATGGGGTGGTGCAGGAAGCGCGCATTGCGGGTGCACGGCGCCATGCGTCGGCGACGATCCCGGCGGCCATCGAACTGTTGGCGCCGTTCGGGGGAGTGGCGGCGCTGACGGGCGTGCTGATCGCCGATGGACCGGGCAGCTTTACCGGCCTGCGCGTGGCGGCGGCTGTCGCGAAGGCGCTGCATGCCTCGCGCGCGGTGCCCGTGTGGGCCGGGAGCGCGCTCGCCGCCCGGGCCGTGCGGCACGCGCCACCGGAGGGCGGGCAGGTGCTGGTGGCCGTGAATGCGCTCCGGAACGAAGCGTACGCGGCGGTATTTCGCGTCGAGGCGACCGGCCTCCAGGTGATGTTCGAGGCGCGGACCGTACCGGTCGGCGCATTGGCGGCGATGGCGACAGGATGTGCCGTCGTCGTCCTCGATCTGCCTTCCCCGGACGGTCTGGGGGTGCCCGAGGAAGGCCACCCGGTTAGGATCGTCGCTCCGGACGCCGCGCCGTCGGCGGCGGGCCTTCTGACGCTGCTCGACGTAGCCGGCGGCGCGACAGAGATTACCGATGTGGCGGCGTGGTCTCCCGTGTACGGGCGCCCGGTCGAGGCACAGATTCGTTGGGAAGAGACCCATGGACGTCCCCTGCCGCATCCGCTCCGCACAGGCGGCTGATGCCCGCGCCGTCAGCGTCCTCGAGCGCCGAGCTTTTTCGGACCCCTGGTCCGAGGAGTCCTTCCGTGAGGCCTTCGGCCCCGGCTGGAGTTTCGGACTGATTCTCGAGCAGGGCCTCGGGATGATCGGATACCTCGTTGGCCGCGCGGTCGCCGGCAGCGGTGAGATCCTGAATGTGGCGACTGCCCCTGAGCATCGGCGGCAGGGTCATGCGCGGCGCCTGCTCGAAGCCGGCTTTGTGGCACTGGCGGCGCGCGGGGCGGAAGAGGTCTATCTCGAGGTGCGCGAGTCGAACACCGAGGCGCGCACACTGTACGCGTCGATGGGCTTCGAGCAGATCAGCGAGCGACACGGCTATTACCGCGAGCCGGTCGAGGATGCCCTCGTGTTGCGGAAGTTCCTGACGGCGCCGTCTGACGCGAGCGCGTGAAAACGTGCCGCCGCTGACGCAGACGATGAGACGGCGGCGCACGCATGCTGCCACACTACCGGGCACGCAGATTCACTTCGCGCCCAACTCCTTGGAGGACACACATGTCTCGTTCGCTCAATAAGGTCACCCTGATCGGCAATCTCGGCGCCGAACCCGAGGTGCGCTCGACGTCCAATGGCGGCAAGGTCGCCACACTCTCGCTCGCCACCGGCCGGCAGTGGACCGACGCGAAGGGTGAGAAGCAGGAGAAGACGCAGTGGCATCGCGTCGTCCTGTGGAACAACAAGGGCGCCAGCTTGGCCGACGTCGCCGAGAAGTTCTGCAAGAAGGGCGACAAGGTCTACATCGAGGGCGAGATCGAGTACCGCTCCTGGCAGGACAAGGATGGGCAGACCAAGTACACCACCGAGATCAACGCGCGCGAAATGATCCTGCTCAGCGGCAAGGGTGAGGGCAGCAGCGGCGGTGGATTTGCGGCGCCGAGCGGCAGCGCCCGGGCACCAGCCGGCGCGGGCGCGGCCAAGCCGAAGAAGGAAGAGTCCTTCGACGATTTCCCGGGCGCGATGGACAGCGAAGACGACGACCTGCCGTTCTAGGACACTGTTCTCTGAACAGTCGCTTTTCATATCAGGCTGTTTGGGGTTGTCCTACAGGAGAGACCACGGGCGACAAGGTCCTTTTTGGGGGCTTGTCGCCTGTCGCTTTACTCATGTACTACGGACAACAGCGGTGAGACGCTGCCGCTGCTCGGCCGCGACTTCGACGGTCTGCGCTATGTCTACGGTTGAGCTGAGGCGCGCTTCCCCGGCCGGGGGCTCGAGGGCCGCCTCGCGGAAAGACCGCTCAGACGCGCTGACCTCATTGACCTAAGGGATTTCCTCCGCCAGCCATCGCCCTCCACCGTCCGAGAGGGGAGCCCAGCATCGCCCACCACAGGGGCGCGGGCCCTTACCGCGAAACTCCTCGTGTCGTGGGCACTCAGTCCCGCGTCGCGCAACGAGCGAGGGGCGGAGCCTGCTGATTCGGCGATGCACCAGATGACGATCGATGGCGTTTTGGGTCCGCTGGTGGGT
>Ga0163144_10010833_pt1 | contig 19383 bp, 18 predicted proteins | sample OliLak19BULKMAT1_FD_123175 | JGI IMG/M metagenome (GOLD analysis project Ga0163144, IMG submission 123175) | Freshwater microbial mat bacterial communities from Lake Vanda, McMurdo Dry Valleys, Antarctica - Oligotrophic Lake LV.19.BULKMAT1 | ecosystem: Environmental > Aquatic > Freshwater >... | reverse complement strand
AAGAATTCCTCCATTTAACGGAAGGATATTGCTCAACTATCGTAAACTAAAATGGATGGCTGCAACGGAGTATTTATTTGCAGGTAAACAAAGCAGGCTTGCACAAGGTGATAAAGATGACAATCGAATTCCGAAAGGCGGCACTCCCGGCTGGAATATCATCAATTTATATGGCGGTTATGTAACCGCTAAATATTGCATTCGCATAGGTGCACAGAATATTTTTAACAAGGATTATCGTACACATGGAAGCGGCATTAATGGTATGGGCAGAAGTGGCTGGCTATCGATGCAGGTGAATTTGTAACAACCATTGCTCAGCTGGTTTATAAGTATAATTTATTTCTTTCCTGCTTTAGCGAATACGGTCTATTTTTCCATACAAAGGTTCCGGTTAAGGATGGCGGTAAAATAATTTCAGCAGATTTGATTGTTCCTTCTTTTTATGAGCGAATATAAATTCCTATCCTGCTTACCACTTAACAATCAGCCCGGTTATAATAGCAAGCCCAATACTCATCAACGTCCCAATTACCAGGTATTCAGTTTTAATTTCGGGCCGGTCTTTTTCATTAAAACGGATAATCCCCTTTGCAGCAACCAATAAACCAATTGCAGAAAACTCATTAAATAAAACAAAGATGAAAATAATTATTCGTTCAGTTATTCCAATCCATTTTCCTGCATTGGCAAGGCTTACTGCATTTACAATCTGGTCTCGCCACTGTTTGGTAAACTGACCAATTAAAATACCTGCGGGTGTTGTTAAAAACACCAAAGCAGTTATGGTTTTCCAGATGCCAGTTTGGGTATTCAACTGCTGCCAGGCCAATTGTACATCTATCCATTTGAGAAAGGAAAAATACCAGCAGATTACAATGACTATCAAATGTAAAAACTGATCTATTAAAAAATACCTGGCGGTGGCTTTTTGATACGATTTCCATCCGTCAATTACAGTGTGTGTTAGCCAGATAATTAATGCCACCAGCCAATACTGCCATCCAATTAATAACCATGCAACAAGACCGGTAATAAATCCATGCAGATATAATTTACCAGAATAAAAATGTTTTTGTGTACGATCTTCTACCCAGGAAGTAGGCTGGAGCATAAAATCTGTAATGAGGTGTGCCAGTATAAGTTTGGTTAGCCAGATTGATTCGATGATCATGTAATTTGGTTGATGATATTTTCGTATTGCTGTAACAGCTTTTCAATTTCGGGCCACCGCCCGGCACTTACCCGCTGGTTGATGGTACTCTTTGATTTTTTCATTTTTACAGCTACCTGCTGCTGCGATTCGCCTTTTAATAATTCAAAAATAACTGCTGCCTGTTTACTGGTCATTACTTTAAAAATGGCATTGATATAATCTGCTATCACCTGAAGACCGGTATTTGCCAGTGAATTGGCAGTTGAGATCACAAGCCTTGTATCCGTGTGCATTATCTCATCAAATGCCCGGCCGGATAAAACAAATGCTTCGCCTTTGGCATTGCCTAAAGCTTTAACGGAAGTGTTTACCTGTCCTATACCAATACTTAACCGAACATCGGAGGAAGCAACCATATCATTTTGTGTAATACTCATACCAGCCGTACGGCATAGTAACGCAATTTGTAAAGCCTGCTTTGGTTCCTTTATAAAAACCTGCAAACTGTCTCCCCTGTAAAATTCAAACAAATGAGCCGCCAATACCTGCTGAAGGCTTTTAAGTAACTTCCGTTCATTTACCTTACCTATCCTGGTAGAGTTAACAATATCTCCCGTTAGTACTGCCCTGATTGCCATAACAAATAATTGGATGTTTTTTAAATGTACGAATATTATTTAAATCGGAATAAATATACAATTATAAACCCAGTTCGTACATTTATACGAACTTATCACCGATTCGTATTAATGTACGAATCATAATTTAATTCGTATGTTTATACGAATCATCATTTAATTCGTATGTTTATACGAATCGGTCAAATCATTAGTTGTACGCATGAGAGTACACTCATTTATTAAAAAACAATACTTGCAGCAACAATCATTAGAATGAATATTTACAGTTAAACAGCATACAATTATTTGTAACAGCAAAAGTAATAATACAATCCGCATCGGCAAATAGACAGGAAAAATGAAAACATACCAGGTAATAAATTCATTAGAGATTGAAACAATTTATTATTTCAATTTATTTGTGAGAGAATAAAATAATATTGCCAGACAGGTATAGATTTTAAATGTTTAAAAACCGGGTTCGTATAAACGCAACCTGTTTTTTAATACATTCATTTCCTGCTGCATTGAATGCATACTGTGCAATAAATGTGTGATGGTTTCAATACCTTCCACATTAATATCCATTTCAAAATACATTCTAACAATACGCTCTAATTGTTCCAATTGAGCCGCAGGTAGAAATGGGGCTTCTTCAATAAAAGTGATGTCTATCAATCCGGACTCAAACAAAGTTTGGATAAAGGATTGCTCAATAGCATGACTTGCACAAAATACTTTGGCCGGTATTAGCTCTGTTTGCATAAAGTTGTTTTTAAATTAAGATGCGGACAACTCCCTGAAAATTTCCTTTTGTTTTTCTGTTAAATTGGTTGGCAATTTTACCTGCCATGTAACATACAGATCACCGAATTCGCCTTCCTTTTTATATACTGGATAACCCTTTCCTTTCAATCTTATCTTAGTGCCATTCTGAACTTCAGGCTTTACTTCCATTTTTATCTTACCACTGAGTGTATCAATAATTTTCTCCCCTCCTAATAAAGCTGTGTAGAGATCAATTTCTTCTGTGCTATAGAGATCATTGCCCATCCTTTTAAATTTAGTATCACTGGCAATAACAAAGGTGATAAACAGTTCACCGGCAGGGCCTCCGTTTCTTCCGGGAGCTCCATATCCTTTCAGCTTTATCACCTGACCGTTTTCTACGCCTGCTGGTATGGTGATACGCACATTTTTACCATTCACTGTCAGCGTTTTTGGATGGGTAGTATAAGCATCTCTCAGGCTAAGTTGCAATTCTGCGTTGTAATCCTGCCCTTTAAATTTAGCCTGACTCCTGTTACCTGATCCGCCAAACATAGATGAAAAGAAATCTGAAAAATCCTCTTCACCATAATTACCACCAAAAGAACCTGATCCGGAAAAGGGCTGCTGCTGCCGGGACTGCTTTGCTTGCTCAAACTGGTCTGCATGTTGCCAATCCTTTCCATACTGGTCATACTTTTTGCGTTTTTCCGGATCGCTTAATACTTCGTTGGCCTCGTTTACCTCCTGAAATTTTTTATGCGCCTCCTTGTCATTTGGGTTAAGGTCGGGGTGTAATTTTCTTGCCAGTTTTCGATAAGCTTTTTTTATATCTTCAACAGATGCCTGCTTATCTACTCCCAAAATTTTATAGTAATCTACAAAGTCCATCTGTTCAATTTTTGTGATCCGTTATCAATGTAATGATTCATTGTTTTAATTATGTTTTAAACACAGTAGTAAGTTACTTAAAATAAACATTTTCTCAGCAGTTATTTTGGTTATACTACGGAAGGGATAAATTAGCTAGCAATTTTTTTATGAACCGGGCAGAAGTTTTTCAATTAAGCTTTAGTGGCAAATATGATTTTGTTATTAATCCTTTTTGGTAAAAAGGATTGATAATCATCCCGATTGCTATCGGGATACATTTTATCAATGAGGGACTAAATACCAACTCACTAATTTACACGTTGCGAAGTATAACCGAATGAAAGAAAACATCTGTGCCGCTAAATATTAGCAGTTGTAAATAACAGGCTATTGCTCATCTTTAAAATAAACTTTGTAATAGTTCAGGTTCTTTTCTTCATCAAAACCTTTTTCTATAAAATCCTTGTTGCCATGAATATAAATATGAAAGTTCCTGTCCAGTTTTATCACACTTTTAAATATCCTTGCCTGCTTTTTTACTGCAACATCAGAAATTGAAAATGAATTATTGATTGGAGCATCAAATTCATCTTCATAATTTTTTTTGTAGTTTTTAAAAGCTTCAATACCTTCCGGATGGGCAATTACCTCCGTTGAAAATTCATCCATATCAAAATGATCTTTTTCTTTAAAATATTTTAAGGAGCGGTTTAATAAATCTATCTTATCCGCTTTTGAAATATCGAACCCCTCCTCTATCTTATTAGTTACAAAATCCTTGTAAACACTCATTACATTGTTTGTCTGGTTATAGTTATCATTCCTCACTTTTAACTTAAGAAATTCATCCATCCAATAAACCGCTTCAGACCGGTTAGTTTGGTCAACTACAGCTACCCGGTAACCTTCTGCTTTTTCTGTATTAAATACAAGACAGCCTTTGTCTAATTTTTTAATGTTGATGGCCTCCTGTTCATATCTTATTTCAAATGCTTTCTCTTCCTGAGATACAGTTAAATAAGGTTCTTTATTCTCCGACTTAAAAATACCTATAGCTTCCAGTGTCTCCCCTTCTATCTGCAAGCCGGTAAAATGGCAAACATACAATTCGCCCGATTTAATTTTAGGATGGTTGGATATATCGTATAAATGTTTGGTGATTTGCTGAGAACATGGATGAAAGTCTGCCGGCTTATTGAAAATCATCTCAGCAAAATGAAATATTTCATTCAATTGTAAGTCGCCCGTAGGATGAGACAAGCGGTAAATTTCATTCACTTTTTCAAATGGCTGTAAAAAATATTGCATCAGCAAACTTGCCAGCACTTCGTCGGCTATTTGAACAGGTTGTTCTGATATTGTTATTGGTTCATCCAATAGTTTATTACCTACCTTATGGATAGATAACTGCGTAAGAGTTGCATCAAAAAAAGTTATCATGATTTACTAAAATAAAAATGAAAAGCGGGGTTTGTTCTTTGCTGATTGATACTATAAAAACAAAAAAAGGATTATAAACTCCTTATAAATTAACCAGAGCCTCTTCCTTCTTCCACTCTCTATCCATTATAATAGTTCCGAAAGGTAACAGGGAAGCCAATCCAGCTTTTAATAACCAAAGAAAACTTTTACGATAATCCCCCTTTACTTCCCATGCCAATACAACAAAAGCCACAAATAACACACCATGAATGCCTCCCATAATTTTAACGGCCAACGGCATATTGGCAAAGTATTTTAAAGGCATTGCTACAAACAATAAAAGCAAAAAAGATATCCCTTCTGCTATTGCAATTTTTCTAAACCAGCTAAATGTTTTTTTCATAGTTCTATTGATGTTTCATTTTAAAATCATGCAAATATCCAATACAGGATTGAATAATTTTAAAAAATTATTCAATTATTCTGTCTGGCGCATTACTTCATTTTTAGAAAAAAGGTCTTTTCGCACTTAGTAAAACTACAATGGCTTTACCTCCAACTCTTTTACGTTTCCTGTGCGTTTTAAAACACCCCATCCCTGTAATTCTCCTTTAATTGCTTTATTAAAAGATTTGATGATGATATATTACATCAATTGGTGATAAACAGTCTTTGTGGTATCATCCAGATAAGCTTTTTATAATCCTCTTTGTCAAAGGCAAATACAAGTGCTGCACCTGCCCCATCTACTAATTTATCTTTTGCGTATTATTGCAACAAACAAAATCAATTACCTTACAATTCTTCTTTTTAACTTGTTTTGAATTTTAATAACAGTAAAAACCGATTTATGAATAAACGTTCATTTGTAAAAAACTTTTCATTGTTGGGCATGGCAGGTGTTACTGGTGTAAATAAGTTAGATAAATGGTTGAAACAATATGAAGAAGCCTTACCAGCTGAACTTGCAGGTGATGAAACATTTTGGGAAGGTATAAGAAAAGGTTACAGGATTAAACCCGATTACATCAATCTGGAGAATGGCTATTACTGTTTTCTTCCGCAGGAAATACTGGAGAAATCCATTGAACACATCCGTGAAATAAATTACCAGGGTTCGTATTATATGCGTACGGTGCAATTTGATAACAAAAAAACGATGGCAGCTAAACTGGCTGCCCTTGCCGGTTGTGGCGCAGATGAACTGATTATTACCCGCAATACTACGGAATCGCTGGATATGATTATCAGCGGCATGCACTGGCAAGCCGATGACGAAGCTATAATGGCAGAGCAGGATTACGGATCGATGCTGGAAATGTTTAAGCAGGTTGCACACCGGCATGGGGTAGTAAATAAAATAATTTCCGTTCCCAATCATCCTTCATCCGATGATGAAATTGTACAATTGTACGCTAACGCCATCACTGCAAAAACACGGCTGCTGATGGTTTGCCACATGATTAACATTACCGGACAAATACTACCTGTGCGTAAAATATGCGATATGGCGCATGCAAAAGGAGTTGCTGTAATGGTAGATGGTGCCCATGCTTTTGCACATATTCAATACTCTATCTCTGATTTAAATTGCGATTATTATGGTGCCAGTTTACACAAGTGGCTGAGCGTTCCGCTGGGTGGCGGGATGCTGTACGTGAAAAAAGAAAATGTTAATAAAGTGTGGCCGCTGCTGGCAGAAAGTGAAACACTGACCGATGATATTGCCCGTTTAAATCACATTGGTACGCACCCGGTGCATACTGATCTGTCCATTGCTGATGCCATCGATTATTATTTTAAGATTGGTCCAGAAAGAAAAGAGGCACGCCTTAGATACCTGCAACATTACTGGACAAGCAAAGTGAGAAATATGCCCAACATTATTTTAAATACGCCTGATGATCCTGTACGAAACTGCGGTATAGCCAATGTAGGTATTGAAACTATACTGCCGGCTGACTTAGCAACTACACTTTTAAAAAAATACAAAATTTACACCGTGGCAATTGATTACGCAGGCGTACGAGGTTGCAGAATTACGCCTAACATTTATACCACTCCTGTAGAACTGGATCAATTTGTAAAAGCATTAATTGAACTTAGCGGAAATTAAAAAAATTATGATAAAAAAAATTGTATTTGTTTTTACAGCCAGCTTTTTAAGTCTGGTATCTTTTTCTCAAGAAATTGATAAAATTATCAATGCAACTGAAGTAGAAAAAATTGAAAGCACACTTTCTTCGGATGAAATGGCTGGAAGAAAAACTTTTAGTCCGGAAATTGATAAAGCTGCAGAATTGATTGCAAATGAATTCGAAAAAAATAAACTGCAATTTTTGGGTAACAGCAACAGCTACTTCCAGGAATTTTCGATGATTAAAACAAAGCCGCTTCAATCTCTTTTGCTGCTTAACAGTGATACGGTTGCTGCAGATAAATATTTTGTTTACACAACTTCTACTCAACTCAATTATCCCTCCACCGAAGGTTTTGAAATTGTAAACATTGGCAAAAATGATAACTATTCAAAGTCTATCCAATCATCAATTGGAGCAAAAAAAAATACATTAGTACTGATTGACACAAGCTATGCAAACAGGTTCAAACGCCTCCAGGGATTTTTATCGGCTGCCCGTTTTGCATCTCCTAATCAAATCATTTTTATTGTTACTGCCATTACAAACCCTGTCAATTTTAAACTGGACGCAACCAATGAAATATCAGTACAACAATTAAAAAACGTGGTTGGAATCCTGCCCGGTAAAACATCGGACAAAAAAGGAGAATATGTAATCTTTTCGGGTCATTACGATCACCTTGGCATCGGAAAACCCAATACCGACAGGGATTCTATCTATAACGGTGCCAATGATGATGCTGCAGGCACCACCGCGGTAATGATGCTGTCGAGATATTTTAGTACGATAAAAAATAATGAACGCAGCATTATTTTTGTTGCATTTACTGCTGAGGAAATTGGTGGCTTTGGATCTCAATATTTCAGCCGGCAATTAAATGAGGATAGTGTTGTAGCCATGTTCAACATTGAAATGATTGGTACCGAAAGTAAATGGGGAACTAATAGCGCCTACATTACCGGTTACGAAAAATCTGATATGGGCAAAATACTCCAGGGCAACCTTACCGGTTCCAAATTTCATTTTGAACCAGATCCTTACCCGGAACAAAACCTGTTTTACAGAAGCGATAATGCTACCCTTGCAGCATTGGGTGTACCTGCCCATACCATCTCTACCTCCAAAATGGACAGTGAAAAGTTTTATCATACACAGGATGATGAAATAGAAACCCTGGACATGAATAACATGGCAGAGATAATAAAAGCGATTGCCATTAGCAGCCAATCAATAATCAGCGGCAGGGATACACCAACAAGAGTAAAAAAAGATTAAAAACGGGCGCTTATAAAACGAAATAAATTAGCTAATCATCCATCTGCAGCAATGCAGCCATTGGTAACATTTATGGAGATTGACCTGTGATTAAAATAGCTTTATAAAATATCGGTGAGAGTTGTGTAATGGTTGCCTCCATTTTTTATTTTCATTAAAATAACGGGAAATAAAAAAGAGTTGCAATTGCAACTCTTTTTTATAAAATATTGTTTGGCATTACTTAAAAAAAGGCGAATATTTTAACCCAATTTGTAAACCGGCAGAATATAATTTTACACTACCCTCTCCCACTCCTGCAAGGGGAAAACTAAGATATGGCTCAGCTAAAAATGAAAACCGGGGCCCCAGTTTTTTTTCGATGCCTGCAGAAATGCTGAGCACAGAAAAAAGATTTTTATTACCGGTATAACTCCTGGCTTTTTCGTAATAATTATTATTGTAGGTATAGTAGTAATTATAATCTTCTTTCTTCATAATAAAAGAAGAAATGCCTGTAGTTCCATAAAAAATAAGAGTATTTTTTTGAACAAAATTATATCTTACAGTAACCGGGATATCATATATAAGGCAGGATGCGTCAACCTTTTTAATATCCACCGTACTCCAATAAGAACCAGCTTTGGCATGATAATCTTCAGAACCTCCAATATATTTTTTTCGTCCGGCATAAAAACCAGTTTGCACACTAATTTTTTTATTTATCTGGAAGCCAATACCAGCGCCATACCTGGGAGTAACTGTACTATTGAGGAAAGACAAAAACTTTACGCCGGATACTTCTGTGCCCAACGCTGCTAAGAGGTACCACTTGGATAATCCTTTAGCAGACGATGGTTTCCTATTGGCCTTATTGGTGGATGCTATAAATTTTTTTTCCGCAGTGGTTGGCTTTGTCTCCTTAACAGCCGCCGCGTTGCTAATAGAATCTGTAGCAATATTTTTTGCAATTAAATCAGTGTTTTCTTTTTCTGCTGTACTTATTGGTTCGTTTTCTTCAGTAGTACTATCCCTTACAATTTCGTTATCACCCATAGTTGCATTATTTTCTGTTGAAGCCTCGCTATCACCTATTTTAATGGCAGTTGATCCTTTCTTTTGCAACTTTACTTTTTTTACCATTGAGGTGCTTGCAAAAGTCAAATGACTGTCCTTTACATCCTTTTGCCGGGAAACTGATTTTTCTTGTTGGTTGAAAGTTTCTTTGTTTAAGGTACCTGCATCTTTTGATTGAATACCGGCTTTGCCAGAGATGATTTTTTCAGTTAGCTTTATTGTCTTATTTTTTTGCTCAACATCCAATTTAATTTTGTTAGAATTTGTAAGATTAGGCTCATTGATGGTTGTAGAAGCAGTGTTAACAGTAGCTATTTCAGCCGTAGTTTTTTCCACAGGCTGTTTATTAAAATACCAATAGCCTGCAACGCCAACAGCAATTAACAAAAGTGGCAAGCCATACCTCGACCAAATAAAAAAACGGCGCTTTTTCCTGTCTTCTTTATTGAGCAACAGCTCCATTTTAAGCCATGCCTGCTCATCAAAATCAGGCTCGCTGTTTGCAGCGGCCTCCCTTATTGTATTTTCAATATCGTCAAACGATTTTTGGCTCATAATATATTGTTGCCTCTTTTAACATTTTTTGAATGTTTGCTTTTGCTTTAGACAAATTTGATTTTGACGTACCAGTTGTGATATTTAACTGGGCCGCAATTTCCTCGTGGGTAAATCCGTCAATCACAAAAAGATTAAAAACAGCCTTGTAACCCGGAGATAACTGTTGCACTACCTGCATTATTTCTTTATAGGACATTTTATCAATAGTTGATTCTACCGTCCCCGGCATTTCAGTATGCGATTCCTGTATATCAGTAAGTAAATGATTTTTATTGTTTTTTCTAAAATGATCAATGCTGGTATTAATTACAATAGATTTCATCCAACCCTTGAGAGAGGCTTCATAATTGCTGTATGCTGGTTTAAAAAAGGGCAATTGTCTAAATATTTTTAAAAACGAATCATTTACCACTTCCATCGCTTCGTCATTGGTAGTACAATAGCGCAAACAAATTCCCATAGCAAAGCCATAAAAATTCTGATAAAATTCTTTTTGACATTCCCTTTTTGCTGTTACGCAACCATGGATAATATGTTCAAGTTTTGAATCTGTAGTTACCATCAAGGTATTTTGATATCGTATTAACTAAACAAAAGGTTGCTTTATTAATGAATTACCTGAATTCAGAAAATAAAAACAGCCTGGTATAAATTTATAAAAACTTGAGAAAAGCTAGCTACATTAATATAAAAATTGTTAGGAATTGAAATAAATTTATTTTGAGTGCCCGGTTTCCTATTAACATAAAGCTACAAAAAGAACAATATTTGCACAAATGTAGCTTACAGAAAGAATGTTGTAACATTCATATACCAGTTTATTCAAATGGACGAGGTATGTTTGTTGCAATTGTTGGGCAACCGAAAGATAATACCGGTACAGATTTTATATGCAAGTTGTTTAATGATTTTGTTTGCCCTTATTTCAATCTGTAGTTCTTCATTCTTTTTCATGCTGTAACTGGTGTCGGTAACCGGTAAAAAATCAGGCGATGCTGGCTGATGCCCGGTTAATTTAGGAGGGAACACAAATAACGTATGCTGTGTAAATGCTGCAAAACAATATAAAGTTGATACAAAATTCTTGTTTCAACTTTCGTAAAATGACAGCCTGTTTGTAAGCTGTACAATATTCAATTGCATATACTTTATGCGTTGTAATAAATAGGTAATGGTTTCAATGCCTTCTATGTTAATATCCATTTCCTGTTTTAAACGGATCAATTGTTCTAAATGCTTTAGCTGACTTACCGGCACAAATATATTTTCTTCAATGTTGGTAATATCTATCAGGCCCAACTCATTGAGGGAATAAATAAAAGACAATTCAATATTGTGATACAAACAAAATTCACTTGCTGGTATCATGTTTTCTGATTCCATAATCAATTTAGTTTAGATAATTCGGTGAACAAACTTTTTTGCTGCTCTGTAAGGTTAGCAGGTAATTATATTTGGTACGTAGCATACAAGTCTCTTGCTTCACGTTCTTTTTTATACACAGCAGATATAGTAATACGTAAATTTTTACCATTTACAATCATGGTTTAATGGCGGGCTTCAATGACATCAATCAGGCTAAGTGTAAGTTCGGATTAGTGTTGTAGTTCTAAATCCTTTCGTATTTTGATAGACTAAGAAATAGCATAAGCCGGCTGCTTTTGCCGGGGGCTTTTTATATCTTATTTTCCTTCTCCATACTTTCAATTTCCGTTTTCTCTTTTTTAATATCCTGTCTTAGCAAGTTGAATACACTCATATACACATTAGCTATCCATACCAGCGAAAAACCTGCAATAATATAGCCCCGCCAGTCATTCATCAGCAGTTTATAATTGGTTAAAAAGAGAAACAGCACGGTAACATAATGGCTAAAGCAATACTCACAGGTAAAGAGGTAAAAGAATTTTCTTTCCATCAAAGTTTTACCAATTCTGCATCGGTTAGCGCAATATTCCCTTGGCTCCCGAAATACTTCTTCATGTGTAACCGTCCATGCTACACAGGCAATGGGTATTGCTAATAGAAAAAGCCAGGCTACCTGTAAAGTAATTGTCATACAGTTTGGGTTTGTTGCTGATGTACCGGATAATCAGTATAACCTTTATCAGCAGCACTATAAAATAAATCCATGTTAAGTTCTTTTGATAAAGGCCAGTTATTGGCAAGCCTTTCAACCAAATCAGGATTATTGATAAATGGCCGTCCAAATGCAATGAGGTTTGCCAGCCCGCTGTTTATGTCGGCTTCTGCTCTTTCTTTATCATAACCTCCGCAGAGAATAATGTTATTTGTGAAATTTTTGCGAATCAACTTCTTAATTTCAATTGGTACAGTTGGTGCACCCATGGCACTGTGGTCAACCAAATGGATATAGGCGATACCAAGGTTACTCAATTGCTTAGCCAGGTAATGGTAGGTAGCGTCTATTTCAGGATAATGCGGCATATCACTTGCCACACCATAAGGAGATAAACGGATGCCCATATTTTCTTTTCCAATAGCCATGGCAACAGCATCAACCACTTCAATAACAAAGCGGCAGCGTTTTTCAATGCTTCCTCCATAATTATCTGTACGAATATTGCTGACAGGAGATAAAAATTCTTCCAGCAAATAACCATTGGCTCCATGTAATTCCACACCATCAAACCTTGCGGTGATGGCGTTTTTTGCAGCAGTAACAAATTCTTTTTTTGTCTGGAAAATATCTTCTGCTGTCATTTCTTTTGGCACTTCAAAATCCTGTAATTGTTTAGCATCCGTCCACATTTGACCCGCTGCTTTTACGGCTGAAGGAGCAAGTATCACAGCATCTTCCGGCATATTCAATGGATGGCTGATTCTACCAGTATGCATTAACTGTACAAATATTTTTCCACCATTTCCGTGTACGGCATTGGTTACTTTTTTCCAGCCATCTGTTTGTTGTGCGCTGAATATTCCGGGTATTCTTGCGTATCCCAATGCGTTGGGAGATGGAGCAGTGCCTTCGGTTATAATTAATCCCGCTGCAGAACGTTGCTCATAGTAGGCTGCCATTAAATCGTTGGGGATATTTCCACTGGCCCTGCACCTTGTCATGGGTGCCATCACAATATGATTTAATAAAGTGGTTGCTCCAACCGCTGTTTCGCTAAATAATCTATATTCTTTCATGTTATTCAAATTTATTTTTGATGTGATTCAATTTTTTATTTTTTCAATTCTCATTGATAACCTAAAAGCTTTTTGTAAAATATCATGCACTTTAAAAACAGTTGCCAGTTTTACTTTCAATGGCGTTTTTCAACAACAATAAATTCATTTGCCATCATCAGTACAATAGAAATAAACAACACAATAGTAGCCATGCTGATGCCGATTGCGTATCCCTTATTTCCTTTTCGGTGATGATTAAATTATGTTGTAAGGGCCACCGTGGCTTCAATTTTAAACAATAATATTTCTTTGCAAGTTTTTGTTAGAACGTCTTTGAACTTTGATAAAGCTAAAGCCTGGTTAAGTGGCTTTTTTTTGAAAATACCAGGCAGTTAAAGAATAAACAATATAAATGAATTAAGATGAATTAAATGATTTCAATATTAGCACCCATACCACTTAAAACAACGGAATGAACAAAACTGTGGAGCCCATAATTGTTCTTGCATAGGCATGTTGCTGCCAGTAAGAATAAAACTGCTTTTCAATTATTTCGTTTTAATTAGTAACTAGGAATTGCGAGTGTTTAGGCTCTTCCAAATTGCTATTTACTCGGTTGCCTTCCCATCAAATACTTCGCCATTGCTTTCAGCATCCTTTTTGGTTTTACGCAATGTGCCATCCTGGTACTTAGGCGAACCATAGATGGTGTACATTTTAAATGGGGTGTTGCCCGTGTTAATTACGTTGTGCTTTGCACCGGCAGGTACCACAATCGAATCGCCTTCAACAACATTATATTCGTTGTTGTCGATAATGCATTTACCTTGCCCGCTTTCAAACCGGAAGAACTGGTCGTTGTTTTCGTGTGTTTCTATACCAATATCTTCGCCTACTTCCAGGCTCATCAACACCAATTGAAGATGTTGAGCCGTATAAAGCACTTTACGAAAGTTATCATTATCTAAAGTGAGTTGTTCAATGTTTCCTTTAAAGCCCTTCATGTTTATTATTATTTTGAATGTGATAATTCTTTTTCGCCGGCCAATGTTTTTAAAAGCAGTTCTGCAACAGCTTCAGAAGATGCAGGATTTTGCCCTGTAATTAGTAAGCCGTCGTGTTGCGTATATGAACTCCAATCTGCTCCTTTGCTATAATGTGCTCCCAGTTTTTTTAACTCGTCTTCTAATAAAAAAGGAACTACTTTGGTTAGTCCTACTGCTTCTTCTTCTGTATCAGAAAAGCCGGCAACTTTTTTTCCTTTTACTAGTGGTTCACCATTTTCTGCTTTTACTTTTATTAAAGCGGCAGGCGCATGACATACAAAGGCAATGGGTTTTTGAGTGTTATAAAACTCCTCAATTAATTTTATTGAATTGCTGTCATTTGCCAGATCCCATAAGGGGCCATGCCCGCCGGGATAAAAAACAGCATCGTAGTCTTCAGCTTGTACATCACTTAGTTTTAAAGTGTTGGCTACTTTGTCAATTAATTCAATGTCCTTATAAAAACGTTCAGTGGCGGATGTTTGGGCATCTGCAGCTTCACTCATTGGGTCAACAGGCGGCTGACCACCAGCAGGAGATGCAATGGTTATAACTGCACCGTTATCTGCCAGTACGTAATAAGGCGCAGCAAATTCTTCAATCCAAAAACCGGTTTTTTTGCCAGTATCTCCCAACTCACTGTGGGAGGTTAATACAATTAGAATTTTCTTTGTCATTGTTTCATATTTTAATTTAAAAAAATTGTTCTAGTTATTTAATGCTATCCCGAAAAGGGTGCATTTTAAATTACGTCATTTTTTGTTTCAATTTTTTGTTTCAATTTTTTGTTTCAAGAGGTAAAGTTTATTTCTTAATCTTATTCAGCTTAAATATTTACTGTTGCTTTTAGAGCAACTTTTATTTACACATTAATCTGTAAAACTTAATTTGGTTGAAAAATAATGTTGCCTTTTTATTAACTGAATTATTTACCATTAAAGGTCTTTGTATAAGCGTTGGAATGTATTACACAAATTTGGAAATTAGTTGCATCTTTCACATGTTTGTTACATAATAGAAACAGCATGAATTTTTTTAAATTAAATATTATCTCAAACATGGCAGCAATAATTAATTGTACCCTTTTTCAAACTGGTATTTTATATTTCAATTATTTTAAGATTTGCCTATTTTACAATCTATAATATATCCAACATATATTTTAATGATGCCGGTAGAAGTAACTCAATCTTCAAGATAATCAGCAGTCTCTAATTTCAATTCTGGAGAAAATTCATACACCCTTGGGATACCGGTAGCAATGTTTACGTCTGCAATTTCTGTTTCACTAAACCCATCCAGATACATCATTAAGGCAGGTAAACTATTGCCATGCGCCACAATCAATGTATTTTTATCTGTTTTCAATTGAGGCTCAATGGCTGTTTTATAGTAAGGCACTACCCTGTTATAGGTATCTTTCAGGCTTTCTCCGTTTGGTGGAGGTATGTCGTAACTCCTTCTCCATGTTAATACTTTACCTGCACCATATTTATGCTCTGTTTCAGTTTTATTTAAACCCTGGAGGTCGCCGTAATTCCGCTCATTTAAAGCAGCAGATTGAATTATAGGAATACTCTTACCAATTTCATTCAAAATGATGTCCAGCGTATGAATGGCTCTCTTCAATACGGAAGTAAACGCTACATCAATTATGTAATCCTCTAAAAGAACCCCTGCCAGCCTGGCTTCGTGTTCGCCGAGTGGAGTTAGATCTACATCTACATTGCCCGTAAATTTGTTTGCAAGGTTCCAGGTAGATTGGCCGTGCCGTAATAAAATTAATGAAGGCATAGAATTATTATTGGTGTTGAAATTTTATTTATGCTTTATAAATTTCTATATGCAAGGCATCAACCATTTTACTAAGTGGAGAAGGAAATTCCAAATGTACCGGTAACCTACCATTTAGGATTTGCAATCCAGAACCTGGATAAAATAGATTTCAAATTCTTGTCATTTTTAGTTCTACATTTTAAATTTCGAATCGCCCATTTACTTCCATAATTTGCTTAGTTGCCCCGTAGCATTCAGGAAGGATAACTCAAAGAGCCATGCCTTTGCCTTTGTATTTTGATAATCTGTCAACAATTTTTGCAATTCAGTTTCCTGCCTGTTTAATTCGATTGCAGTTATTTGTTGTTCTTTAAATCTGTCCTGCAATATTTGCAACGTTTCTTTATACAGCAAAATATTGTCTTCCTGCGTTTTTAATTGAAGGCTTAACCGGGTTAATTCTAATGCAGCAGTTAAAGATTCCTGGTTAAGTTGTGCAGATTTATCATCAAGCTGCATGCTATATTGCTGCGATTGTAGTTGCAGTTGTTGTATCTTATTCTTTTTATCTTCTCCCAGCAGCAAAGGAATTTTTATGTTTAAACCAATATAACTGTACCCAAACCACGAATTAGCTTTGATGGGATTGAATTCGTTGCTAAATTGATTGGCACCTAAAAAACCTTTAAGACTTATTGCCGGAATATATTTTGACTTTTCAGTTTGTTGCTGTAAAAGCGATAACTGTTGTTGTAGTTTCAATTGTTGAAAAACAGGAATACTATCTATTACAACTTTTGTATCAGCGAACAACAAATTATTGTTAGTAAAAATGGTTGTGTCAATATTGAAATCAGTTGCTGCACCAGCAAGGTTTCCCGTTACAAATAACAGGAACACTTTATTTTCCACCAATTGTATGGTGGCATCAGTTAACTGTTGTTTTGTGTTGTTATGGTTGATGATGGCAGTATTTAATTCAGATTTTAATAACCTGCCTGCTGTATAATTACCTAATTGCAACCGGTAACTAAGCCAGGTTCTGGCAGTATCTATAATAGCCGAACTTATTTGCTGTTGTTGCAACCAAATATTGATGTATGCTTTTGATACTTCGTAAGCCAGTTCGTATGCTGTTTGAGCTTGCGATGCCGTGCTTATTTTTTCCTGCAATCGACTTTCATTTATTTGCTTTTTTATGGTTGCATCAAACAATGGCTGGCTGGCAGTTATACCTGCCGATTGCGACCAGGTAGTACCAAACTGAAGGGTGGCAGTTGCATCTGTTGGTAAAGCCGGATTAAATTTACCAACCGGAATAATGGAACTTTGTAAAATTGGATTGTAGTTGTAATTGTATTCCGCAGACACTTGTGGGCCGTATTGTTTATATAAAGCTTTTGTTTTGAGTTGTTGTATGGTTATATCTATTTTGCCAGCCTCCATATTTTTTCTATTACTAAAGGCTGCATTAATTGCCTGAGACAAAGACATAGTTTGCTGTGCTGCTACTTTAGCAAACATCAATACAATCATTATCAACGATATGAAATATTTATTTTTCATTTTTTTTCAGTTATCTAAATACAGATGCTGGTTCAACTCCTTTTATTCGTCTCAATGCAAATGATGCACCACCAATAGATATGAATCCAATGACCACAAAAATGCAGCATAAAAGCAGGGGTGAAAAGCTAAAAATCAAGCCTGAAGAAGCAACCCCTTTTTTAAAACCAAGCAGTAATAAATACGCAATGGCAAAGCCAACAATAGCGAAGATGGAAGCTTGTGTTAAAATTAAACGGGTGATAAATTTATTACTGGCGCCAATGGCTTTCAATGTGCCATAATCTTTTAATCTATCTAAAGCAGAGGTGTACATGGTTAAGCCGATTATAAAGAAGCCGGCTATCAAAGCAAAAATAATCAGTGTGCCGGTGCTTAATGCAATACCACTGCTACCTAAAATTTTCTTTAGCGTAGCCTTGGCTAATTTTTCTGATGGCCATGCCTTTACTCCAAATATAGTTTTGTTGATGAGGGCAGAAATGCTGTCGGCATTTTGGTCTGGTGTTATTTTTATGAGCACAGCACTAATGATATTTGAAGATTGGTTGGAAAAATATCGTGCCTTATCAATAGTTGTAACACAAAAACTGGCACCAAAACCACGAAAGCCTTTTGTTTGCATTTTAAAAAAAGCACGTTTGCCATTAATTTCTAATGCTGTACCTATATCAATATTTTCGCCTAAATTTTTTCGTTCATAATATTCACCACTAATGGCACCGTCCGCTTGTAAATCCGATGGTTTACCAGCAATTATTTTTGATGAATCCAATACCGCGTTGAGCTTTTCAATATCAACACCAATGAGAGTTATGCCGCCACTTTCTCCGCTTTGATAGTTAGCGGCTGCACCAGTTATGAAAACAGGAAAGGCTTCCTGTATACCCGGAAGGCTTTGCACGGCTCGTAACACTCTTACATCCAATTTGCCCAACTGATTTACATCCATTGTTTTGCTATCTACCACCCAAATATCTGCCTTTACATTTGTGGCAAGTGCTTTCATCGCATTGGTGAGAAAAATAAAAATGCCTAACTGTTGTCCAATTAAAAAAGTGCTAATCATTATTCCAACCACCACACCAATACTTTTGGCTTTGTCGAAACGAATAAATTTCCAGGCAGTTTTTAGTATAAACATTTTATTGGTTATTTTTTGAAATAGCTACAACACATTCAACCCTTGCATTCAATAGAATAGCCGCAGGATTATCCAGTAAAATTTTTATTTCCCGTACACGCCTGTCTTCCTTCTCCCCAGCCTGGTCTGTAAACAATGATTTCATTTTAAGAAAGGATGCTGCAAAATATACTTCCCCAGTAGTAAGCGTATCTAACGAACCAAAATTTCTGATAACGGCGTATTGACCTACCTTAATTTTATTTGCGAAGAGTTCATCAATTTCACAAACGGCAATTGTTTTACCTTCAGGATTTAACTGTGCAAAAATTTGTTTGCTATCAATATAATTTCCTGTTTGGATATTTAGTTCCAATAAAATACCATTTACAGGCGCTTTGATAAATTTTTGCTTTAACTGAGCTTCTGCCGTAGCTACTTGCGCCTTTGTTTCTTTCCATCTCATGGTAGAAACTTGTACAATTGCCTGCAACTTTTTTATGTTTACCTCAAAAGATTGCATTTCTGTAACGGCGTTATCTACTACTTGCTTTGTCTCTGCTCCTTTTGCCAATAAATTTTGTAAACGTTGTATTTCAACAGAAGCATTGGCGTACCTGATTTGCAACTCTTTTATGGCAGTCTCATCTACTTTTATTTGAGCTTTCTGTATAGCAACTGCACTATTAAGCTGCGATATATTGGCATCTTCAATCGTGTGTTTTAATTCCAGGATAATATCACCTGCCTGAACGGAATCATTTTCATTTTTATAAATTTTTTGCACAATGCCTGCAACCTCTGCAGATAGTTGTATGATTTCATTTTCGGGTTCTATTTTACCAATACCTACAACCTGGTT
>Ga0163144_10010831_pt1 | contig 19384 bp, 20 predicted proteins | sample OliLak19BULKMAT1_FD_123175 | JGI IMG/M metagenome (GOLD analysis project Ga0163144, IMG submission 123175) | Freshwater microbial mat bacterial communities from Lake Vanda, McMurdo Dry Valleys, Antarctica - Oligotrophic Lake LV.19.BULKMAT1 | ecosystem: Environmental > Aquatic > Freshwater >... | reverse complement strand
CAGCGATCGTGAGAGATGATCAGCACTGTGCCGGGGAAGTTGAGCAATGCTTCTTCCAGGGCGCGCAACGTTTCGACGTCCAGATCGTTGGTCGGTTCGTCGAGCAGCAGGACGTTGGCACCACGCCGCAGCAATTTGGCGAGGTGCACACGATTGCGCTCACCGCCTGAAAGCTGACCAACAAACTTCTGCTGATCGGAGCCCTTGAAGTTGAATCGGCCGACGTAGGCACGGGTCTGCATTTCATAGGTGCCGATACGCAGAATGTCCTGACTGTCCGAGATTTCTTCCCACACGGTCTTGGAACCATCGAGGCTGTCACGACTCTGGTCGACGTAGGCAAGATCAACGGTGTCGCCGATGGTGATTGAGCCAGAGTCCGGGGTTTCCTGCCCGGTCAGCATCTTGAAGAAGGTCGATTTGCCGGCGCCGTTGCCGCCGATGATGCCGACGATGGCGCCGCGTGGAATGCTGCAGTTGAGATCGTCGATCAAGAGCCGATCACCGAATCCTTTTGAGACGTGCTCGATCTCGATCACTTTCTCGCCAAGCCGTTCGCCTGGTGGGATGTAAAGTTCGGATGTTTCGTTCCGCTCCTGCACTTCCTTCGACATCAGTTCATCGAACCGTGCGAGTCGCGACTTGCTTTTGGCCTGACGGGCTTTCGGGTTGGCACGTACCCATTCCAGTTCGGATTTGATCGTGCGCTGGCGAGCTTTCTCCGAAGAGGCTTCCTGCTGCAGGCGGGTGTCCTTGTTTTCGAGCCAGTTGGTGTAGTTGCCTTCAAAAGGAATGCCACGACCCCGGTCAAGCTCAAGAATCCAGCCGGCGACATTGTCCAGGAAGTATCGATCGTGGGTGACTGCGACCACCGTGCCCGGATACTCGCCGAGGAACCGCTCGAGCCAGGCGACGCTGTCAGCATCCAGATGGTTGGTGGGCTCGTCGAGCAACAGCATGTCAGGGTTCGAAAGCAGCAGTTTGCACAAGGCAACCCGCCGGCGCTCACCACCTGAAAGTCTGGCTACATCGGCATCCCATGCTGGCAGGCGCAGGGCGTCGGCGGCGACGTCAAGTGTCCGATCCAGATCCCAGCCGTTGCAGGTATCAATCTGTGTAGACAGCTCGCCTTGCCGGTCGATGAGGCGTGTCATCTCGTCATCTTCCATGGGCTCGGCGAACTGGTCGGAGATGGCGTTGTACTCATTGACGAGATCAACGACGTGCTGGAGCCCGCCTTCGACGTTGCCGCGCACATCCTTCGTTTCGTCGAGCATGGGTTCCTGCTGGAGGTAGCCGACGACGATGTCCTTCTGGGGTCGGGCTTCACCTTCGATTTCAGTGTCCACGCCGGCCATGATGCGCAGCAGCGTGGACTTGCCCGAGCCGTTCAGGCCGAGCACGCCGATCTTGGCGCCAGGGAAAAACGACAGGTTGATGTTCTCCAGTATCACGCGCTTCGGCGGAACGATCTTGCCGACGCGTTGCATGGTGTAAACGTACTGCGCCACGTAGTTGCCTCGTGTATTTCAGGTCAGATTGGAGGATGTTTCGCCAGTGCCATTCAAGTCAAAGCTGAATGCCGTTGCAGGCGAGGATCTGGTGTGTCCGTTACAATACCGCGCATTCGCTGGTTTGACACCCGTCCAGCCCTATTCCGTACAGAGTCAGATACAGATTCAGATACAGAGGATTCCATGTTCAAAGGGAACGAGACCATTGCCGGATTTGATGATGAGCTCATGGCAGCCATTCGGAGCGAAGAGCGCCGGCAGGAAGAGCATATCGAGTTGATCGCTTCCGAGAACTACGCGTCGCCGCGGGTGCTGGAGGCACAGGGCAGCGTGTTGACCAACAAGTACGCGGAAGGCTATCCGGGCAAACGTTATTACGGCGGCTGTGAGTACGTAGACATCGTTGAAGTGCTGGCGATCGAACGGGCAAAACAGCTCTTTGGTGCCGACTTTGCAAACGTGCAGCCACACTCCGGCTCGCAGGCCAATGCGGCGGTATACCAGGCGCTGTTGCAACCCCACGACACGGTGCTGGGCATGAGCCTCTCCGACGGCGGTCACCTCACACACGGCGCCAAGGCGAACTTCTCGGGCAAAACCTATCACGCGGTACAGTATGGCCTCGACAACAGCACCGGCCTGGTGGACTACGAAGCGGTTCGGCGTCTGGCACGGGAACACCGGCCGAAGATGATCATCGCCGGTTTTTCTGCCTACTCCCGAAAGATGGACTGGCAGATCTTCCGCGATATCGCCGATGAAGTTGGCGCCTTTTTGATGGTGGACATGGCGCACGTGGCAGGGCTGGTCGCCGCTGGGCTCTATCCAAACCCGGTGCAGATTGCAGATGTCACCACATCAACCACGCACAAGACACTGGGTGGACCGCGTGGTGGCATCATCCTGGCGAAAAAGAACGAGGAGATCGAAAAAAAGCTGAATTCGGCGTTGTTTCCCGGCATTCAAGGCGGCCCGCTGATGCATGTCATCGCCGCCAAGGCGGTCTGCTTCAAGGAAGCGCTGCAGCCCGAGTTTCGAGCCTATCAGCAGCATGTGGTAACCAATGCATCCATGATGGCAACCACGTTCCAGTCTCGTGGTTACAAGGTGGTTTCCGGCGGCACCGACAACCATCTCTTCCTGCTTGATCTGATCGACAAGAACATCACGGGCAAAGACGCTGACGCCGCACTCGGCCGTGCCAACATCACCGTGAATAAAAATGCCGTCCCCAATGATCCACGTTCGCCATTTGTGACGAGTGGTCTTCGGCTTGGTTCGCCTGCAGGCACGCGGCGCGGCTTCGGTGAAAAAGAGTTTGCGACGCTGACTGGCTGGATGTGCGACATTCTCGATGACATCAAGAATGACAACATGATCGGTTCGGTGAAACAACAGGTGGTTGAGTTGTGCAGCCGTTACCCGGTGTACGGCAAGCGATAACAGAGTTGTCCACAGGAGCGTGTTGAACCGTGCACTGCCCGTTCTGCAGCGCTGACGATACCAAGGTGATCGACTCCAGGTTGGTTGCCGAAGGTAACTCGATCCGCCGGCGGCGAGAATGTACGACCTGTGGCGAGCGTTTCACGACGTTTGAAATGGCCGAACTGGTCATGCCGTATGTCATCAAGCGCGACGGCACACGCGAACCCTTCAATGAAGAAAAACTTCGCCGCGGCCTGTTGCGGGCACTGGAAAAACGGCCTGTTTCTGCGGAACAGGTAGAAGGCGCCATCAGTCACATCAAGCACCAGCTCCGCACTGCGGGCGAACGTGAGGTCCCGGCCAAGCAGGTGGGTGAAGAGGTCATGTCTGAGTTGAAGCGCCTCGATGCAGTTGCCTACGTACGGTTTGCATCGGTCTATCGGGACTTTCAGGACCTCAGCGAATTCCAGGAAGAAATCCGCCGTCTGACGACGGACGCCCCGGTCAAGACATGAGCTCAGCAGGCCACCCGCCTGGCCGGGACGCCGACGTCGCATGGCTTGAACGGGCCGTTACGCTGGCCAGCCGTGGCATGAATACCACTCCTCCCAATCCTCGTGTTGGGTGCGTGATCGTGCGTGAGGGCAAACTGCTTGGCGAGGGTTGGCATCAGTGGGCTGGACAAGGTCACGCTGAGGTAAGAGCCATCGCCGCTGCAGGTGGGAATGTGCGGGATGCGACGGTCTATGTGAGTCTGGAACCGTGCAATTTTGTTGGTCGAACACCGGCTTGTTCGGGTCGTTTGATTGCCGAAGGGGTTGCGCGGGTGGTGGTTGCCGAAGTTGATCCACATCCACGAGTGTCTGGTCAGGGTCTTGCGGCGTTGCGAGCAGCCGGGATCACGACTGAGGTCATCGAACTACCACAGGCACGCGCACTCAATCCTGGATTTCGCTGTCGATTCGAAAAAGGTCGGCCCTTGATTCGTATCAAGATTGCGGGTTCGCTTGATGGGCGTACGGCGATGGCTAATGGCGAAAGTCAGTGGATTACCGGGCCGGAGGCCAGAGCTGATGTGCAGGCGTTGCGGGCGCGTAGCTGTGCCATCCTCACCGGCAGCGGTACCGTTCTGGCCGACGACCCGTCGCTTACCGTTCGTGAGCCATCCTTTGGAGTGGATGGGAAAATACGCCAACCTCTGATTGTGGTAGCGGATTCGGCGCTCCGCTCCCCGGTATCGGCGAAGATTTTTCAGTCAATGGGTGGTGTTCTGCTGGCGACGGCTTCAGCAAAACGGCTCGCCGGTGTGGAGGCTCAGTATTTTTCAGCCGCAGCTGATGCGGAAGGTCGTGTTGATCTTGAAGCCCTGGTCAAACACCTGGCGAACCTCGAGATCAACGAAGTGCTGGTGGAGTCCGGCCCAACGCTGGTTGGTTCCCTGCTGCGAGAATCGCTCTGGGACGAGATCGTGCTGTATCAGGCGGCGCGATTCCTCGGCAGAGATGCACGTCCAATGGCGGAACTCACTTTCCAGTCCTTGTCCGGCACGATCGGCGCTAAGATTGTCGGTCATGACCTGGTGGGCGACGATCTGAGGCTCACCCTTCACCCACGCTGAGTTGCATCGGAGTTGCATAGCAGTTGCATAGCAGTTGTATAGCAGTTGCGCAGACGCACCCGGCATCTGAACGAGACAAACGATGAGCAAGCAGTCCATCTGGGCACGCAAAAAAGCCCGGCGCGCACTGGTGCAGGCGATCTATCAATGGCAGATGACCGGTGCGACGCCAGGTGAGGTGATCAAGGAATTTGAAGAGGGCGAAGCGCTCAAGAATGCGGACCCGGTGTTTTTCGCAGATGCACTACGTCGGGTAGTCCTCCGTACGGATCTGCTCGATGAACAATTCACCCCATTGCTGGATCGTGCGCACAAGGACCTCGACCCGGTCGAGATGGCGCTGTTGCGTCTTGGTGTAGACGAACTGATGCACCGCCCGGATGTACCGTATCGGGTGGTCATTGATGAATACGTGGAACTGGCCAAGACCTTTGGCGCTGAGGAGTCACACAAATACATCAATGGCGTGCTCGACAAACTGGCGCGGCAACTGCGCCCTGCGGAAGTAGCGGCGCGATCGGGTGCAAATCGACGGGCGCCGGACTGTTGATGGCAGGGAGTGGCGGCTTGCGCGTCATCATGGAGTCGACCCATGCGTGAGTTCGAATTGATCGACGCATTGGTGCAACGGTTCGGATCCACAGCCGTGGGTGGGTGCCTGGTGACCGGTATCGGTGACGATTCCACGGTTACGCAGGTTCCGGAAGGACATCACATGGTGTCCTCCATCGATACTTTGTTAGCAAATACTCACTTTCCTTCAGATGCCGATGCGGAAGCAGTCGGCTATCGCGCAGTGATGGTGTCGCTGTCGGACCTTGCCGCCATGGGCGCAACGCCGTTGTTTGTGCTCCTGGCGCTCACCTTGCCAGATGATGCACCGGACTGGGCGACCGGCTTCGCTACCGGAGCAGCCGAGGCAGCGCGCGTTGCGGGTGCAGTCATTGCGGGAGGTAATCTCACACGCGGTCCACTTGGTGTCAGCGTCAGTGTTCATGGATCGATCCCTGCGGGCAAAGCGGTGCTGCGCAGCGGCGCGCGTCCAGGGGATCGAGTGTATGTGAGTGGTCACTTGGGTGGTGCATCAGCTGCATTGCGGCTTGGCTTTGTCGACCACGCTCTGAACGAGCGCTTCTACAGGCCATTGGCTCGGGTCGACCTGGCGGAAGGTTTGCGTGCCTGCGCCAGCGCCGCCATTGATATCTCCGACGGTCTGCTCCAGGACCTCGGTCATCTGGCGCGCGCCAGTTACTGCCGCATAGACATCGTCGCTGCCAGGGTTCCGCTGTTTCCTGGCGCAGACCTGGCCGACGCACTCTATGGTGGCGACGATTATGAACTGTGTTTTACGTCGTCCTCACAACCATCTTTTCCTGCCGTTGAGATCGGGTTGGTCAGCGACGGCAGTGGGGTCTGGGTCGATGGTCAAATGCCCGCCCGCAGTGGCTATCAGCACTTCGGCTGATTTGATCGTGACCTGGGACGAGGCCTCGGTGTCATGGCCGACGACGTTCTCACCGAGTAGTCGCTTGTGGTGTGCTGCAACTCGCAGTTCAACGACTCAATGGCATAGGCCTTCCCGCAGCCGGTTAGACTAGGAGACTGTCGGACTTGAGACTGATCTACTGCGCCGGTGGGAAGAGCGGTCCATTTTTCCCCGATTTCGAGTTGCCCTGTTTTTTTTGTACAGGGGCCAACATGCGCCTCGAAATTGTGAACAACTGTTCTCGCTCTACCACCCGGCTCCCTACGATCGCTCAAGTCCGACAGGCTCCTAGACCCGTCCCGGCTCGGTTCGTAACATGAAATTGCTGAACGTCGTTTTTGTCGTGCTGTTAGGATTCTCAGCTCCGAACGTGTTTGCTGCCGTTGAGGTGGTAGGGCTGTTCAAAGACCGCGCAGTCATCAGAACCCCGCATGGGGAGGAGATGGTTCGTGTCGGCCAGACATCTCCCAAAGGCGTACAACTCCTGTCCTCCAATGCGCATGGCGCCAAGGTCAGTTATCAGGGTCAGGTCTACGATCTGAAGATTTCCAATCGTGTCGGGAGCGCGTTCAAACCCGTGCAATCCCGCTCGATTACGGTCAATGCAGATGCCACGGGACAGTACCGGGTCACGGGTCAGATCAATGGCAGCCCCGCTGGTTTTCTCGTGGATACCGGGGCCAGTGTGGTCGCGATGAGCAGCAAACACGCCATCAGCCTCGGAATTGACTACAGCATCGGTCAGCAGGGATCAGTGGTCACAGCACAGGGGGAAGTGCCAGCCCGATACGTCACCTTGTCGCAAGTCACCGTCGGTGGAGTAACGGCGCACAACGTGGCGGCGACTGTCATCGAAGGAAACTATCCTCTCGATATCCTGCTCGGCATGAGTTACCTCAATCAGGTCGCGATGCAGAATCAGGGTGGTGTGCTCACACTCACCGAACGTTGATAGTCTTGTCAGAAGGATCGTTTGACAGCGAGTGTCGCCAGGGTGCGCAGACGATCATCCTTGAGCGGTAGACCATCAAGGTCTGACATCGCCTTGTCCAGTACCCGCTGTGCCTCCTGGCGCGCGCCTTCCACCCCGAAATAGCTGACAAATGTCTGCTTGTTTTCACGTACGTCGGACCCCGCCGGTTTCCCGAGTACCTCTGTGCTTGCGGTGACATCGAGGACATCGTCCGTGATCTGAAAGGCAAGTCCAATGCCGTTGGCAAAGCTTTGCAGTCGATTCAGTGTTGCCTCGTCGGCCCCGGCAACGTGGGCGCCAAGTTCTACGCTGGCACGGATGAGTGCGCCGGTTTTTGCCGCATGGAGGGATTTGAGTGCTTCAACGCCGGCAGGAGACGCGTGATTGCTGGCCAGTGACATATCCAGAGTCTGGCCACCTGCCATTCCAGCCCAACCGGATGCTCTTGCCAGGCTGATCATGCAGGCATTCACGATTTCTGGGCCGACCCCTGGCATGCCGGCGAGCGTTTCAAATGCCAGAGTCAGCAGCGCGTCCCCGGCAAGGATGGCCATCCATTCACCGTACACGATATGCACGGTCGGTTTGCCGTGACGAAGATCGTCGTTGTCCATCGCTGGCAGGTCATCGTGCACCAGCGAGTAGGCGTGCACCATTTCAACGGCGCAGGCCGCGGGTAACAAACGGGGCAATGGTGAACCCAGACTTTCACCAACGACGCACGTGAACATTGGCCGCAAGCGTTTTCCTCCGCCGAGCAGTGCGTAGTGCATGGATTCAAGCAGGCGGGGAGCAATCGCGGAATGATCAGGGAGTGATGACGCCAGTGCCGCTTCGATCGAAGTCTTCAGGGAAGTGAAGGAGTGCAGGGACTGCGCGGAACTCACTCTTCATCCGTTTCGTCGGCATCAATGTCCATGGATACGAGTGAGCCTTCGGCCGTCAATTTTCTGACACGCAGTTCAGCGTTTTGCAACGCTTCCTGGCAGGTACGCGTGAGGGCAATGCCGCGTTCGAAGGTTTTCAGGGAATCGTCCAGCGACAGATCGCCCTTTTCCATGCGCTCGACCAGCGCAGCGAGTTCAGCCAGTGCGGCTTCAAAATCTGATGTTGTCTTGTTGTCTTCGCTCATGACGGCAAGCTAACCGTTTGTGGAACGATTTGCCAAGCCGGCTGATGCCCCCAGGAACAGAAAACTGTGTCTAGACTCCAGAGGTCCGCGTTCCTTTTGGACCTTGCATGGATCTTGCGACTTTCATCGGCATTGTTGGAGCCTTTCTGGTTGTCATCTTTTCGATGTCCCTTGGTGGTCCGCTATCCATATTTTTCGACCTGCCATCGGTTCTCATGGTGGTTGTCGGATCAACATTTGTCGTGCTGATGAAATTCAGCCTGAAACAGTTTCTGGGCGCGATGAAAGTTGCCGGTCGTGCATTCAGTTACAAGTTGACCGAGCCGACCGATCTGATCGCCGAAGTGGTGGTGCTGGCCGATGCAGCTCGCAAAGGTGGGCTGTTGACCCTGGAAGGCAAGGAGGTGTCCTCGGACTTCCTGAAAAAAGGGATTCAGTTGCTGGTGGATGGCCACGATGCTGACGTGGTCAAGGGCGTTCTGAAGAAGGAGTTGGGTCAGACTCTTGAACGTCATGACACAGGCCAGAAGATATGGCGCGCATTTGGCGACGTCGGTCCGGCGATGGGGATGATCGGTACACTGGTCGGTCTGGTCGCGATGCTGGCCAACATGAGCGATCCAAAGACGATCGGTCCGGCTATGGCGATCGCCCTGCTGACCACGTTTTATGGCGCCATATTGGCCAACATGATCGCTCTGCCGATCGCGGACAAACTCGTCCTCCGAAAGTCTGAGGAAGCGAGAATCAAGTCCATGATGATCGATGCGCTGCTTGGCATACAGGCTGGGCAGAACCCGAGGATCATTGAAGAGATGCTGCGCACCTATCTGGCACCAAAACAGCGCATTGCCAAGGAGTAGCGGCGGGTCATGGATGATGAAGACCAACGGGAATCGCCCAGCCCTGCGGGCTTACCCGGCTGGATCGCGACGTTTGCAGACATGATGACACTTCTGCTGTGCTTTTTTGTGCTTCTGCTGGCCATGTCAGACACCAACGCCAAGAAGTACCAGCGGGTCGCCGGCGCCATGGCGAATGCCTTTGGCGTACAGGCAGAGTTCGAAACAATCGTCATACCCAAGGGTACGAGCATCATTGCCGAGCAATTTTCACCGGGTACACCTGATCCAACGCCGATGAATGAAATCCGGCAGAAAACGAATGACAATCAGCGTGAGTCCCTTGAAGTGCAGTGCCAGGACACAGGCTCTTCCAACAGCGGCGAACAGGGTGAAGCTCAAAAGCAGATCATCGTCGACAAGATCCAGGATCTGGTGGGTGAAACCGAGCAGGAAGCCATCGAGATTGCGACCGCTCTTTCGAAAGAAATCAAGGAAGGCATCATCGAAGTGGAAACGTCGGGCCGGAAGATCGTTGTTCGCATCAAAGAGCACGGGACGTTTCCATCCGGTTCTGCCGATCTCACCCCTGACTTCACGCCAGTACTGAAAATCATCCGCCAGGCGCTTGCAGACACCGAAGGCAGCTTTGTCGTTGAAGGTCATACCGATCCTGATCCGATAGCCACGACCCGATTCCGCTCCAACTGGGCGTTGTCGGCCGCGCGCGCAGTAACCGTGGCGCATGCATTGTTTGATGAGGGCAAACTCACCCAGGATCGATTCGCCGTCTCCGGTCATGCGGACACTCGTCCGCTCGTTGCCAACGACACACCAGCCGGCAAGGCGCGCAATCGTCGTGTTGAAGTTCTGATCGATCAGGGACTCAATGAAGAGGTCAAGGAAGATCTTGAGGTCATTCGCGCCGAGGATCCTGGGCTCTATCAGGAGATCAAGAGTGAATTGATCTATCGATTTGAACTGCAGCCTGAGGAAGTCTTCTAGCCTGCATTATTCAAGACTATTCGGCTACGGCTGCCGATATAGGTGAAAACACAGTGCGAGTTCTTTCCAGGTGCTCGCGGTACTGCGCGGTACTGATAGTACAACTGCGCGCCTTCCACTCCGCGCCACACTGTCTTTTCGCGCATCTCGTCACTGGCGACGAACCTTCATGAATAGTCCGGGCTGGCGACCTGACCTACCACGACCTCGTCATTTCGGTTGGCGGACGGTAACCTCACCATATGCCAAGGGGGGCAATTGTGTACGTCGAATGGTTGTTGCCAACGATTGCTGCGCAGGCGGAAATGGCCGACCAGACGCGCAGTATCAGTACCGAAGTGATTGCGGCCATCAAGTCATCGGACGTGATGCGGCTGTCCGCCAGCACCGAGATTGGCGGATTGGGAGCGGCTACCTCTGCAATCGGCCACGAACTGCAAGCAGTTGCTGCCGCCTGTACGTCTACTGCGTGGTGTCTGTGGAACCACCTCGGAACTTTTCATCTCTTCTGCGGTCTGCTTGGCCCCGCACACCAGCACTTTCTGCAAGGTATTGTCGAGAGGCAGGAATGGGTGTGCTTTCCGGCGGGAGCGAGTACTGCAGTCACGGCACAAGCCCATGTCGATGGCCTGTCGATCAGGGGTGTAGCAGCGTTTGGCTCTGGTGCCCGTTATGCTGAATGGGCAGGTGTGAGTTTTGTCACGGAAGTACGGGTACCTGAATTCACCATGGTGGATTTGCGCAGCCCGGGAGTGCGCGTTGATCCAACCTGGAAGGCCATGAGCCTGCGCGCCTCGGCAACCGATCATGTTCATTACGAAGGTGTCGTGGTGCCTGCAGATCGCCGTGTGCCGTTTCCGTTTCGCTATCGAGAAGTTTTCCGCGAAGCAGGACATCCAATGATTCATCATCGTTATCGTGAGGACTGGGTTGCGCTGTCGAATCTGTGGCTTGGCGCGATGGCGGTCGGAGTGGCCCAGGCGTCTTTGTGCGAGTGCGCAGAGAGCATTAAAGGGCGGATCGCCATCATGGGCACGAAGATGGTGGAGCGGCCAACGATCCATGTGAATCTCGGTTTTGCGCAGGCAGCCATTGCGGCGGCCCGTGATACGGTGTACGCAGCCTTGTCAGAAACCGATGAACGGATTACCTCGGCCACGACACCCACCGAAGCAGACTACCTGCGTCAGACCGCAGCCAGCATGCAGGCCATTGCACTTTGTGATGAGGCAATGCGGTTGATCCAGCGCGTAACTGGTGGAAATGGTCTACGAGAAGGTACCCGCTTCGAGCGTCGCTATCGAGATTTTCAGGCCATGCCATTGCATATCAATGCACACAAGGATCGTGTGAGTGAACAGGTTGGACGACATCTGCTCGGTCTGCCAACTGACAATGCATTCTAGCCGCCTGGAAGTGCTGCTCTGCGAAGTGCGTGGCTGCACACTTTGTGCGCCAGAACTTCCTCTGGGTCCGAGGCCCGTCGTGCAGGCCGGCTGGAGAGCAAAAATTCTCATCGTCGGGCAAGCACCGGGCACAAAGGTGCATGCGACGGGCATACCGTTCAATGATCCGAGTGGTGATCGTTTGCGAGAGTGGATGGGCGTTGATCGCAGTACTTTTTATGACACCGATCAGATTGCACTGCTGCCCATGGCATTCTGTTATCCAGGACGAGGCGGGTCCGGAGACCTGCCTCCACCACCTCGTTGCGCGCAGACATGGCGGGCGAGGTTGTTACGTGAACTGCCGAATATCGAATTGACGCTCTTGCTCGGACAATATGCACATGCGTGGCACCTGCCAGCGAGGAGTTGCGTCGAAAGCAGAGGGACGTTGACTGACAGGGTGCTGGCCTGGCGTGAGTTCATACCCGAACACGTGCCCATGCCTCACCCAAGTCCACGCAACAACCTCTGGTTACGACGAAATCCGTGGTTTGAAACCGATGTCATTCCCTGGCTGCGACGGCGTGTGAAAAGCCTGTTGGGGTCGGGTTAATCCAGCCCGTCGTTCGAGCCATCAGATCACCAGTTTGGGGAGAACAAACGTGACCAAGGGTTTGCCGGGCTTGCGCGGCGTCGATCACATCGGCATCACTGCGCCGGAATTCGAAGCCGCCGCAGAGTTCCTTGAAAACGTCCTTGGCCTTGAGCCGTTTTACGAGCACGGTCCATTCGGTTCGACGGAAAGCAACTTCATGCACGACATGCTCAACGTGCACCCTCGCGCCATGATCCGCAAGGTTCGCCACTATCGATGCGGGCATGGACCGAATATCGAGCTTTTTTGAATACACGGCGCCAGATCAGCGACAGGTGATGCCAAAAAACAGTGATTGGGGTGGACCTCACATCACGCTGTACGTCGATGATTTCGATGCCGCGATTGCCCACCAGCGCGCTCACGGTGTGCGACTGATGCCAGGCGGTGGTGGCCCCGAGATTGAAGACGGGCCGGAAGCCGGTTTGCGATCCTGGTATTTCCTCACCCCATGGGACCTGCAGATGGAGTTGATCTCCTACCCGCGTGGCAAAGGTTATGAAAGCATCACAGACAAACGGCTTTGGGATCCTCGATCACCAGGTAGGTGATATTCACGACTCGGAACTCCGTGACGTGATACCCCTCCTTGCGGAACAATGCCGCCCTCTCGGGATTGCAGGTCATTCATGAAGCGCTTTTTTGGCTGGTTGTTCATCATCGTGTCGCTGACACTTCTGGTTGGCCCTTTTCTGGTCCCGGTGCCTGAGCTTGAAGATACTATTCCTGCAAGCGAGTTAGCGGATGCTGATAGCCGCTTTGTCGACGTCGAAGGCATCTCGGTGCACTACAAGCGTGATGGTGACGCAGCGCCGGAATTTCTGCTGTTGCATGGTTTTGGTGCGAGCACCTTTACCTGGCGTGAAGTGATGGATGACTTCTCGGCGCTTGGTCAAACGGTCGCCTATGATCGAACGGCTTTTGGCCTTACCGGGCGTCCGTTGGATTTTCAGGGTGAAAATCCCTATGGGATGCAAGCCCAGGTCAAACAGGCGGTCGGGCTGATGGACACACTCGATATGGAACGAGTGGTACTGGTTGGCAATTCGGCGGGTGGCAGCACCGCGGCGAGTGTTGCCTTGGCGCGTCCAGAACGCGTGCGAGCGCTTGTCCTGGTCAGTCCAGCCATCGCCCTTGGTAGTGCACGCATGAACTGGCTGCAACCACTCATGCACACCCCACAAATGGACCACCTCGGTCCGTGGCTTGCCAGGCGAATCAGTTCTTCAGGCGGTGATCTGATGCAGCGGGCCTGGCACGATCCGTCGCTGCTGACTCCAGCAATCATTGAGGGCTATCGTTTGCCGTTGAAGGCAAAGGATTGGGATCGCGCGCTCTGGGAGTTTTCACGGGCACCCCGAACGGATGCGCATAGCCGAGGAACCACAGCGGACCGATTGGAAGAACTGGCCGATATCCCGACACTGGTGATCACCGGTGATGATGATCGCGTGGTACCGATGAGCGTGAGCCGGTCTGTTGCAGGAAAAATCCCTGGCAGTCGCTATGTCGAACTGCCGGCGTGTGGTCATGTTCCGCAGGAAGAATGCCCGGCGGCGTTTTTTGCAGAAGTTCGTGCGTTTCTCAGTGATAACGATTTGCTGGTTTCGCCGGCACCCGCCGAGCCAATGATAACCGTTGAGACGATGGAGGAGGCTGGCTGACTCCTATGGACCTGCGCAGACTTCAGAATCGGTTACAGGCGTTTGCGGATGCGAGGGACTGGAACCAGTTCCATTCGCCAAAAAATCTCGCCATGGCGCTCTCGGTAGAGGCGGCCGAGTTGCAGGAGATCTTCCAGTGGATGACCGAAGCCCAGTCACGGGAGTTGTCAGCGTCGCAACGAACTGCGCTGGCTGACGAAATCGCAGATGTGCAGATCTATCTTGCGCGTATCGCAGACATGGCCAACATCGATATCGAAGCAGCGGTGGAGAAAAAGCTCGTCAAGAACGCGATGAAATATCCGGTGATCTGACCTGGGTAAGTTCTGAGCTGGCAGCAGGCTTCGCAAGGCGTTTGTTCGCGCTACTCATTCATGGACCAAGTGGAGGATGATTTTTCAGCGCTTGAATTTCTGATGGTTTGCGCATTTCGAGCGAGTGCATAGTGCTGCGATGCCTTGTTTCCTTGACGTCCTGCTTTCACGGAGCACACCATGCTCCCTCCTAATAAACTGTCTACGGGAGATATGTGTGACCCAAATATGGACCCTGGTGACCACCGAATCGGCTGTACCGATCGAAGTGTCACAAAGAGGTGATCAACTGTTGGTCACCACGGCCGCACTTGAAGCGGCGACCGGTTGGTCGACCAAACCGGAAGGCTTCTGCCTTGGTGATCGTTGTGTGCCTGCGGGCACAGCAGTGGAAGCCGACGGTCGCGTGAATTTCGAACGGTTTGCAGGTCGACTGCACCGGCCTGCGGTGATTGAAGCCAGTGAGCGGATGATCGCGCTTGGTGAGGCAGCGGCGGATCGGACCAATTCGTTGCAGACTCTGGTTGCGCCGGACTTTGAGTTGCCTGACCTCAGTGGCCAGATCCATCGATTGTCGGACTACCGCGGCAAGAAGATTCTGCTGGCCAGCTACGCCTCCTGGTGAGGCTGCCGTGAAGACCTGTCCGGGTGGCAGGAAATCTACGAAGAACTGAAAGGCGACGGCTTTACCGTCATCACTGTGGCACTCGACAAGGATGCGGAATCTGCAAGACCCTGGATCGAGGCGGCGTCACCAACACATCCCAGCCTCATCGATACCCGCTATGTGGTGTCGGATCTTTACAACATGGTCAACGTGCCGACGATCCTGTGGATCGACGAACAGGGCATGATCGTGCGGCCGAACGATGTTGCCTATGGCAACAACAAGTATCAGCAGGTCACCGGGCTGGACGCCGAAGTACACAAGGACGCTTTGCGCGCCTGGGTGAAAGATGGCGTCAAGCCGTGGTCGGATGACCGGGCGCGTGCGCTGCAGTCTCTGCCTACCACCGAGCATCAACTTGCACGTACCGAGTTTGCATTGGCCCGACACCTGCTCGCACTGGGCAAGACGGAGAAGGCTGAACAGCACTTCCAGCGTGCCGGTGAGCTTGCACCGCATGACTTCAACATCCGCAGAGGCTCCATGCCCATGCGTGGTATTGATCCGATGGGTCCGGAGTTCTTCAAGATGGCCGGAGATTGGGCAGCGGCAGGTAACCAGTACTATGACGTCCTGCCTGCGTCCTGATCGGGTGTTCCTGCTGCTCTCCTGATCCAACCAAAACGGGTTCCGTCGCCTGGTGCGGCGGAACCTCGACGTTAGTATGTGTTGCCGGGTGATTGTCATTTTTGCGCATCTGGCTTAGTGTTGGAGCATGACCAAGTCATCGACGCATAGCCAATCATTGCGGTCCCGGTTCCTGCCGGCACTGGCGCTGGCTGCGTTTCTGTTCGCGCAGCTGGCAAACACGGTACATGCGAATCAGCTGGATAATCATGATGCCGGCCAGCTATGCGAGTTCTGCCTGCTGTTCAGCCAGAATCTCGCGGCCCTGCCTGCAACTGCCGAGGAACATGAAGGCGTCGATACTGTTCAACTGCCAACGGTTGCCATCGCCGATGTTCATGCGCAACAGACATCCCTGCATCTCCCTCAAGTTCGCGCCCCACCTGTACAAAGCCGGTAACTGACAAGCGGTCCCACACCGCGTGATTGATGCTCAGGACGATCTGACTTTCGTCCGGTTATTGGTTAACAGGAATTTTTTAATGAACAAATTATTGCTGTCGCTGCTTGCAGCAGCGGCCTGCGGGCTATGGGCCGTACCCGAGGAATCTCTGGCAGAAGAAGTAATGGAGGAAATTGTCGTCAGCGCCAATCCGCTGGGTCGGACTGCAGATGATCTGACACAACCTGCTTTGGTTCTTGATGAAGAGGATTTGCTGAAAAAGTCTGCCAACTCGATCGGTGAGACATTGGCCAATGAGTTGGGTATGAGTACAACCTATTTTGGACCCGTAGCCGGCCGCCCCGTCATTCGCGGTCAGGATGGTCCACGCGTTGCGGTGCTCGATGGTGGCCTCAGCACGCTGGATGCTGCTGATGTCAGCCCTGATCATGCGGTCCCGCTCGAACCGCTGTTTGCAGAGCGAATCGAGATTCTGCGCGGACCTTCCACGTTGTTGTATGGCAGCAACGCTGCAGGTGGTGTGGTCAATGTGATCGATTCGCGAATTCCCGAAACGGCGCAGGAGCAGCCTCTGTCGGGGGCAATGGAATTGCGCGGCGGCAGCGCGACCGAGGAGTTGGCTGCAGCGGCCCGCCTTGACGGTACTGCTGGCGCGATGTCCTGGCACGTAGATGGATTCAAGCGTGACTCTGGAAACATCGAGATTCCAGGGTTTGCAACAGCGCGGGCTGAAGAGCGCCCGGACGACGAGGTCAAGGGACGCGTGATCAACTCGGCTGGCGAAGCCGAGGGTTACGCGGGTGGGCTCTCATGGATTGGTGATCACGGTTTTATCGGCGCGGCGGTATCTCGGTACGAGACCACCTACGGACTGCCCGGTCCTGAAGCAGGTGAAGAGGAGGAGGCTGATGAAGCGCCGCTGATCGCCGAAGGACCGTTCATCGAACTCGAACAGACCCGTGTTGATGTACACGGCGCACTGGAGTTCGCAAACGTGCTTGAGAGCCTTCGCTTCAAGGTTGCCCGCAATGACTACCAGCATCAGGAGATCGAGCCCACCGGTGAGGTCGCAACAACCTTCGAGAACGACGCCTGGGAAGGTCGGGTTGAGCTGGTGCACGCACCCATGGCGGGCTTACGCGGGTCCTTCGGGGTACAGCTGAGCGATCGCGAGTTTTCTGCGGTGGGCGCGGAAGCCTTTGTCCCTGCGACGGAGACCCGGAGTCTGGGGTTGTTCATGCTCGAGGAATATGCGCTCGATCGTGCGCTCATCGAGTTTGGCTTCCGTGTTGAAACGACGGAGCACAAACCGGATAACGGTCTGGAGTCGTATGACAAAACAGCGCTCTCGACTGCGATCGGACTGAATTGGGACTTTACGGATGAATACGACTTCACAGCCAATCTCTCCCGTTCCGAACGCAACCTCAGTCTGGAAGAGCTCTATTCCAACGGCGCCCATCTGGCAACGGGTCTGTTCGAAGTGGGCCTGCTTGCCAGCGAAGGAGGCCGTATCGAACAGGAAGTGGCGACTAACCTGGATGTGGCCATTCATCATCATGCGGACTGGGTTGATTGGCATGTTGGCGTGTTTTACAACGATATCGCCGATTACATTTTCAGGGTTGCGACGGATGCGGAAGAAGACGGACTGCCGTTGACACCGTATGTCCAGGCGGACGCGAAGTTCTATGGCATCGAGGCCGAAGTGGTTCTGGCACTGGCTGGACCGGATGCCGGCTGGAGTCTGCGACTGTTCTCGGACTATGTTCGCGGCAAGACCGAAAACGAGGATTTGCCACGGATACAGCCGCTGCGGCTGGGTGCCGAACTCGGTTACGCGAGTGATTCATGGTCGGCCGGTGTTGAGGCGATTTATCACGCGAAACAGAATGACATCAGCTCCTTCCAGACCGACGACTTCACGATGCTCAACGCCAATGTGGTGTTTCATCTGAATGACCAAGGCCCGCTGGTCTGGGATGTGTTCATGCGCGGAACCAACCTGCTCGACGAGGATGCCCGCCGCAGCACGTCATTCCGGGCGGCGTTTGTACCGATGCCTGGCGCTTCCCTCCACGCAGGCCTCAGAGCCCGTTTCAACTGAAGGCGTTTCGATCCTCTACTGACTTGCCTCGACCCTGTGACCGGTGTCAGAGTGGCGCCGGTTCACACTCCCGCTGACGGCAATGATCAACGCTTATCTCAACGAGCAGGAACGTCTGCTGTGTACCCGCGCGGACATCGGGAATCTGGATGGCGTGGTCTGGATCGATTTGTTTGAGCCCACGCGCGAAGAAGAGTCCTCGCTGGAACGAGCGCTCAAGCTGGAAATTCCCACCCGGGAAGAGATGGATGAAATCGAAGTGTCGTCACGTCTCTACGTAGAGGAAGGCGCAATCTATGTGACGGCAACTCTGCCTTCGCTCATGGATACCGATGAGCCCATTCTTGCCCCGGTCACGTTTGTCCTGTCTCACCATCGATTATTGACGGTGCGTTACCACGAACCACGCGCTTTCAAGACGTTGCCAACACGAGCGGCCCGTGTACCGATGGGTTGTTACGACGGGGAGTCTGTCCTGCTGGCATTGCTTGAAACGCAGGTGGATCGAATGGCCGACATCATTGAGCGGGTCGGCCATGATATCGCGGCGATTTCGCACAGCATCTTTCGAACGGCCGGGGGAAAGCGGCGGCCGAATGCCAAACTGCAGACCATCATCGAAGAGATCGGCCGTGAAGGCGATCTGACCTCAAATCTGCGTGAGTGTCTGGCTTCGCTTGAGCGGGTGATGGGCTTTCTTGCGCAGGCCATGCAGTCGCCTCGCAATGAAAAAGAAATGAAGGGACGGATCAAGACAATATCTCGAGATCTGCGCTCGCTGTCTGATCATGCCGATTCGCTTACCCACAAGGTGACGTTCCTGCTCGATGCAACGCTCGGCCTGATCAATATTGAGCAAAACGCCATCATCAAGTTCTTCTCGGTTGCGGCTGTTGTGTTCCTGCCGCCAACGTTGATTGCGTCGATCTACGGGATGAACTTCAAATTCATGCCGGAACTGGGCTGGCACTATGGATATCCGATGGCGATCGGGTTTATGGTGGTTTCGGCGGTGTTGCCCTACACGATATTCAAACGCCGAGGCTGGTTATAACAGGTCGATCAACACACCGGTTGCCGCACTGTCGGCGATCACTTCAAGTACACCTCGTTTAATCTGCACAGGGAGGGTAGAACGAACAACGCATCGACAAGCATTCCTGGCACCGTTCGATGCATCAACCAGCCGAGGTAGGTGGCGAGCTGCTGTGTCTGCGGACCGGGTAACACCCTGTAGCAGTTAAGCGCATGGCGGAAGCGACCTTCGGAATTCCAGCGTCGCCATTCAACGAGTTCCTGTTGCATGATCGCAATCTGACCTGCCGGTCCATCAAAGCTGATGAACCCCAGCGTCAGCCAGAAATCCAGGGCCGCTCGCAGCGGGACAGAGTCTGGCAATTTTGTCGTATCCCGCAGTTGAGGGCGCTTATTTGTTCAGCATTACTCAGCAGTCAGTAATATAGGCTACAGACGGATGCTTGAAGAAGGAGCGGACCAATTCCGGATTCTGGCCAATTGATTCAAGCTGGTCATGCACGCGTGTCTCCAGTTTCTCACCACTTTG
>Ga0163144_10010830_pt1 | contig 19385 bp, 11 predicted proteins | sample OliLak19BULKMAT1_FD_123175 | JGI IMG/M metagenome (GOLD analysis project Ga0163144, IMG submission 123175) | Freshwater microbial mat bacterial communities from Lake Vanda, McMurdo Dry Valleys, Antarctica - Oligotrophic Lake LV.19.BULKMAT1 | ecosystem: Environmental > Aquatic > Freshwater >... | reverse complement strand
GAAATCTGGCGTTGTACGAATTGTGACGGCGGTAGTCCGAGCTGGACGAAGATTGGCGGGGACGGATCAGGTACGGCCGGGCAGTCTTGGGCCACTAGTGTCTACGAGGAGGTTTCGGCTCTGACTATTGTGAACAGTACGACACTGGCGGTGGGTCTCGGGACGACCGCAGGCGATGCCGAGCTTTGGACCTGTGCGACATCATCCTGTACGGTGACTACTGGCTGGACGAAACGCGGCGGTGATGCGACTGGTTCGGGAGGACAGAGTTGGTCAAATGTGATTGAAGAAATTCGTTCTATCACGTCGAGCGGGACAGTAGTCTATGTCGGTCTCGGTATTACCGCTGGTGACGCCGACGTTTGGCGCTGTGATCTCGGTGGTACTTGTACCACGACCTCGGGCTGGACCCAAGTCGGTGGTGATGCGCTCAACTCCGGCTGGGCTGCAAGTACCTATGAACGTGTCTGGTCACTCTTGGCCAGTGGCACGACAGTGTATGCGGGCCTCGGTGACACGGCGGCCGATGCTGAAGTTTGGCGTTGTACGAATTGTGACGGCGGCAGTCCAACCTGGGCCAAGCTCGGCGGTGACGGTACAGGTATCAGTGGTCAGTCCTGGGGCAATGCGACTGGAGCATCATTCCTCTACGCATCGAGTCTGGCACTCATCGGGACTAATCTGTTTGTCGGGGCGAGTTCGGGTGCAGGCACATCGGGTGCCGAGGTCTGGACTTGTGATACCGGGGCGACTTGCACGAATACGGCTGGCTGGACTCGAGTAGCAGGGAATTATTTGAACAAAAGCTGGGGAGTCTTCAACTTGAATAGCGTAGAGTCAATGACAACGACGGGTGGCAAGCTCTATGCGGGGACGGGCTATGATACGGGTGCTGCCACCTCAAACGGGAACGCTCAGGTATGGGAATTCGACGGCACGAATTGGACGATGATCGGCGGTCAGGGGATAAATAGTTCTTGGACATATGGACATCCGACACTTACGACAGTTACCTATCGTTCCATCACTTCGATGACGGGGTACAATGGGACGCTCGTGGTCGGTCTCGGTGGCGGGACCAATGGTGATGCGGAAGTCTGGAGCTGGAACGGGTCTACTTGGACCAAGATTGGCGGTGATGGCACGGGTTCGGCTGGACAGTCTTGGGCGGCTGGGACCAAACGTTCTGTACCAGCCATGATGGTCAGTGGTTCGATGCTTTCCGTGGGGCTTCAGGGTACGGCAGCTGGTGATGGTGAACTCTGGACCTGTGACCTGGCGTCTACGTGTACTACGACCGCTGGCTGGACTTTCCGCGGTGGCGATGCGAGTGGTACTGCTGGACAGAGTTGGAACAACACGACCTTTGAGGCAGTCTGGACTATGACAGCTCGAGGCAGTAACCTGTATATCGGACTCGGTACAAGCGCGGGCGATGCCGAAGTGTGGACCTGTGATACGAGTGCGACTTGCACGACGACCGCCGGTTGGACCAAGCTCGGCGGTGATGCCGTCAATTCGAGTTGGGCCAACGCAACGTATGAAGAGGTGACAGCACTGATGTGGTATCGGGGCGAGCTCTATGCTGGGCTCGGGGCGAGTACAGGAGATGCGGAGCTTTGGAAATGGAATGGGACGAACTGGGGCAGCGCCGCAGTCGCTGGTGATGGACTGAACGGGAGTTGGACGGACAGTCTTTATGAACGAGTGAAGGGCATCGCGAGTTATAATGGCGATCTGATCGTAGCACTCGGCGATAATGCGGCGGGTGAGGGCGAGGTCTGGCGGTATGATACCAATACCTGGTCGCGTATCGGTGGTGATGGGAGTAATTCTGGTTGGACTAGTATCATCGAACGGATTAATGCTCTCCAAGTGTATCGGGGGAAGCTCTATGTCGGAACGGGGCTCACGGTTAATACGGATGCAACTATCTGGGCGTATGGCAATAATGTGCTCGTCGAATCGGCGGCTACGAGTCAGGATACCAGTTGGCACCATCTCGCCGTGACCTATAATGGAACCACGCTCAAACTGTTTATTGACGGCGTGGAGGGCGGGAGCGTGGCTACTGGTGCGACGATGCTTGATACCAATCATCCGTTCCTTCTTGGCGCTTTGGCAGGCAACGTCGGAGCAGACCGGCTCGCTTCAGGCTTTACCGGGATGATTGACGAGGTCCGGATTAGTAATAGTGTACGCTCTTCTTTCAATACAACCCCTTATACGAATACCCGCGTCGCTGTACGACCATCAGCTGCCGTGCGGTTATCCGGCACCAAATCCTGGGATACGTTTACGACGACTGAGACGGCCAATGGGGGAGCCGTCACGTATCGTCTTTCGGATGATGGCGGTGTGGCTTGGAAGTATTGGGATGGAGCCGCTTGGGTGACGTCATCTGGATTGACTCAGGCCAATAGTGCTGCGACTATCGATAGTAATATTGGTACCTTTCCAGTGACCGATGATGGGTTTTTATGGCAAGCGGTGCTGTATGGGAATGGCAATCAGCTCGTAACTTTGAACGAAGTGGTGATGGAGTCAACATCTGACGTGGTGGCACCAGTAGCTCCGAGTGCTCTGACAGCACTGAATGAGAATGGCGGACTAACTTCACTTACTACCAATACTTGGTATCCTTATACGGCCCCACATTTTAGCTTTAGTGGAGCGAGTGATGTGGGCGGATCCGGAGTGTGGGGCTACTATGTCTATTTTGGGACTGACAATACGGCCGAACCATCGACAGCGGGTACGTTTCAGACAGCCAGTACTTTTGTACCATCAAGTATGACGAGTGGGCAGACATACTACCTCCGTATTCGAGCGCGTGACTATGCTCAGAATGTGAGTACGGTGTATGCTGCTTTTATCTACAAACTCGACAGTACCGGACCACAAAATCCAACTGGTGTGACGGTGGCGCCGACGGGGTATTCTCCAACCAATGACTTCACGTTCTTTTGGACAGTGACGGCGAGCGATGCCGCTTCTGGGGTGGCGGGGTATCAGTATCAGGTCGGAGCCTCGGTCAATCCCGGGAGTTGGTCCTCGACCACCTCGAGTACCAGTGTCAACTTGCCTGGTGCTGCCTACCAGACGGGAGAAAACTTTTTCCATTTACGAACACTGGATAATGCTGGGAATATTTCGAGTGTGAATGTTCAGGTGGCATTTTACTATGCGGGCAGTGGTCCAACCGCCCCTCAAAATCTTGATGTTTCACCTGCCACCAACAGTGTGAACTCGTTTGCTTTCTCCTGGGACGCTCCGTCGAGTTATTCTGGGGACGTGAGTGATCTGAAGTACTGTTATACCATCAATACCTTGCCATCGGAGATTACCTGTAGCTTCACCTCTGCTGGCGCGACATCGCTCGCAGCTTCTTCTTTCGCTACTCAGGTCGGTGCCAATACGTTTTATATCGTGGCAAAAAATGATGCTGGTGTGGGAGGTGCTATCAATTATGGGGCCTATGACAGTGTGACTTTTACGGCCAATACGAGCGCTCCTGGTATACCACTCAACACGGAAATCGCCGATGTGTCAGTCAAGAGTACCAACTCGTGGAAAATTGCTCTCTCATGGGAACCGCCATCATCAGGAGCAGTAGAGGAGTACGAGATCTACCGTTCGACTGATGGTTCAAGCTATAGTTATTCAGCAGCAACCACAGGTATTGCTTTTGTTGATACTGGTCTTGCTCAGACAACCTACTACTACAAGGTGCGAGCCTGTGACAACGTGAGTAACTGTGGTTCTTTTAGTACGGTAGTAGAGCTTTTGCCATCGGGGCGCTTTACTTCGGCAGCGGAACTGACATCCGAACCAAAGGTATCGCTTATTACAACACGGTCCGCTACGATTAACTGGAGTACTGATCGTAATTCTGACAGCAAGATTCAATATGGGAAAAGTGCTCGATCGTATTTGAGTGAAGAGCCCAGTAACTCTGACCAGTTAACTGAGCATGAGATCAAGCTTACGAATCTTTCTCCCGGGACCAAATATTTTTTTAAGGCAAAATGGACTGATGAGGATGGTAATACTGGAGTATCAACTGAGGATAGTTTCGAAACCATTCCGGCTCCAACCGTGACTGATCCGAAGGTGAAAACTACTGGCCTTTCTGAAGTGGTATTGGAATTTACGACAGAGGATGCGAATACGGTCAAGATTTACTATGGAACGACAGTGGCATTTGGAAGTGTGAAGGAAATAGCGACATCGACTACCAAAACTACGTATAACGTGACGCTCGATACGCTGTTGGATGGAACGAAGTATTACTACAAGATCAACACGTTGGACGCTGAAGAGGAGGAGTACGATGGAAGTACGCTCTCGTTTGAGACGCTGCCTCGACCAAAGATATCAAATGTTCGTATACAACAGGTGCGTGGATCAGCCCAGACAGTGATGCTCGTGACTTGGTCAACCAATACCGATACCTCATCGATTGTGAGTTACTATCCCGAAGGGAGACCAGAGGAGCTCATTGATGAAGTCAACGTGAAGCTGCAAAAAGGAGAACACCGAGTACTGGTACGCAGTTTGTTACCACAGACACCCTATGTTCTGATTGTGAAGGGTCGGGACAAGGCTGGTAATGAAGCAGAATCCGATCCTCAGCGATTTACGACTGCTACTGACACAAGGCCACCGCAGGTTTCTGAGGTCAATGTTGAAGGAACCGTTGCAACGCGTGGTGGCGGTGGTGCCGAAGGTGAGGCCGAAGCACAGCTCGTGGTTTCGTGGACTACTGACGAACAATCCACTTCTCAGGTAGAATATGGAGAGGGGACAGGGACAACCTATGCTCAAAAAACACAGGAGGACGCCGGACTCGTTACAAACCATACAGTGATTATTTCTGGATTGACCCCATCGAAGGTGTATCATCTCCGTATTGTGTCTCGTGATAAAGCAGCAAATGTTGGGAACTCGATTGATACTGTTGCTATCACTCCCAAAGCAACGGCGAATGCTCTTGATTTGGTGATAGCAAGTCTGCGATCAATCCTCGGTCAATAAAACAAAAACTCATGCCTGCTCCTATTGTGCGAAAAACCCGTCAGAAAAAAACGCCAGAAAAAGTTTCTGAGGAAATGCCTGCGGCTGATCCTGTTCAGGCTGTGGTAGCGACTCCTCAGAAAGAGGTTCCACAAGGAGCCGCAGTACCACGAGAATCGATGTTACCAAAGACGATGCAGCCACTCGAAAATATCGGTGAAGAAATTATTCGAGCCGAAGGAGTTATCAAAGCGTTTGATATTGGAACACAAATGGTGCTCGTTCTGAAAGGAGTCTCCTTTACCGTGACACGAGGTGACTTTGCTGTGTTGTTCGGATCATCTGGTTGTGGCAAGTCAACGCTCCTCCATATTCTGCTTGGACTGGAGCCACCTACGAAGGGAACTGTTACTTTTCTGGGTGAAAATATTTATGATGGACGAACCGAAGATGATAGAGCCCAATTTCGGAAGCATCACATCGGTATGGTGTATCAGCAGTCAAATTGGGTGAAGTCGTTGTCAGTACTGGAAAATGTGGCCTTCCCTTTAATGCTTTTGGGTCATGATAAAACAACTAGTCTCGAAAAGGCCTATGAGACACTAAAGTTGATGAAAATGGAAAATTGGGCGAATTATCACCCGATGGAGCTCTCTGGAGGACAACAGCAACGTGTCTCGGTGGCACGAGCTATCATTACCGATCCTGAAGTATTGGTGGCCGATGAACCAACCGGAAACCTCGATTACGAGGCTGGTCAGAATCTGATGTACCTCTTGAATGATTTGAATAATATGGGAAAGACTATCATCATGGTGACACACGACCTCGAATATATTCGCTATTCCAAGACAGCGCTCAATATGCGAGATGGTCGGATCGAAGGAGTGTATCGTGGTGACGACAAGGCAGCACTGGAATCAAAGCTCACTTATAAAAAAGCTGATCTGAGCGTTCTTGAGAAGAAATAAGAATATACACATGGCATTCTGGAATTTCAAAAAGAAAACCGAACCACTTGTACCAAACTCGGTAGGAGAGACAGCTGCTGCGATACCCAAACACTGGGGATTGAAAGGCTTCTTTTACTCGATGGTGAATTTTTTCCGGCATAGCTTTGTTCGGATTGCTATGTTTATTCTCCTCATTTTGACGTATTTGTTGGCCAAGATCACGTTTCACATTTGGTACTGGCGCGTTCTTTGGCGGGAAAAACATAGTTCTCATGAGACACTTGTGGCAACTATGCCATCAGAAATTCTTTTTTCTCGTTACTCCGGACGGTTCTTTAAATTTTTTCATACCTCCAACGGTGAGAGTATCGACAAAATTAGTCTGATTGAGATTGCTATCCGTAACATGAAAGCCAAAAAAACGAGAACGGCTGTCACTATCGGTGGTATGGCTATTGGTATTGGCTCGATCGTATTTCTGGTTTCTATCGGCTATGGACTGCAACGACTCGTTATTTCCCAAGTAGCAGAACTTGAAGAAATGCAGCAGGTAGATGTTGCATTGCAGCCTGGCGGTAAGATAAAAATAAGCGATGCGACTCTCAATGACTTTGAACAAATTCCGAATGTGCAGTCAGTCGCTCCACTCATTGCAGTGGTTGGTAGAGTCAACTATCAGAACTCAGTCTCTGATATGGCTGTGTATGGTGTGACGAATGATTATCTGAAACAATCGGCTATTCGTCCGGTGCGAGGTGATTTTTTCGAAAGTAACGAGCGGGTGGTTTCTGCGGTAGAGGAGCAAGGTGGACTCGCAGTCAAGGATGTCCCAAAAAAAATGGGTGCTACTATCGGCGATATCGCTTTCTCTGGCAACGGGCTCAATTGGGTACGGTTGCGCGAGACCCCAGAGGCGGACGCGCCGCTCGTTGGTTTTGGCAAGATTGAAACAACAGAGCAGTTCGGTGCAATGGTGTGGGGTGGAAGCTATACTGCCAAAGATGAGTTTGGGAATGCTGGCACCGATGCTGATGGCAAGGCCTTGGGGAAATGGATTCGTTCTAGCCTCCCTCTCTTTGAAGAAGTATCTTGTTCTGAGACAGATACAGATTGTGTTGCTGGAAAATATTTGTTATTACGAGATGACAATAGTGAGCCAATAACCAAACAGAGTTATTTTGCTGTGACTGATGATTGGTTGACGCTTCGCGAACCGACAAATAAGGAACTATCAGAGCTCGCTCAAGGAGGTGGAGCGTTATCCACACTCAATATCACAGACTCTGGAGATGGCTGGGTGGAAGTTGAAGGTGAGGGCGAAGTAACAGCTGAGGAAAGTGTTGAGCGAGTCCCTCTTTCATCGAGTGCCAAACAAGAGGCTGTCGTCAGTCGAGCGATGCTGAGAGTGCTATCAATCGATGAAGCAACAGCCGTCGGTCAGACCTTTAATACGAGTTTTGTCATTACCAGTAGCCTTCTTCTAGATTCACAAAAGAAAGTGGAGTCTGTTTCAGCAGACTACACTATAGTGGCAGTGATACCCGAAGATAAGAGCCCGATTTTTTATGTACCCTTTATTGATCTTCGAGGACTTGGCATCGAATATTATTCTCAGGTAAAGATTACAGCGAGTAATCAGGAAGTACTGCCTGATGTGCGGAAGCAGGTTGAGGGTATGGGGTACGTGACGACATCGGTTGCTGATACGGTGAGTCAGATCAATTCCTTTTTTGCGAGTGCCCGTATTATTCTGGGGCTCCTCGGTATGGTAGCTCTCGGTGTGGCGGCACTCGGTATGTTCAATACACTGACGGTGTCTCTTTTGGAACGTACCCGCGAAGTTGGTCTCATGAAGGCTATTGGTATGAAGTCAGTCGAAGTTCAAGAACTATTCCTGACAGAGTCGATGGTGATGGCCTTTTTTGGCGGCATCCTCGGTCTTTTAGTAGGCCTGGTGGGTGGTAAGGCTCTCGGTGCGGGACTTTCCCTTCTTGCTATCTTTAAGGGAGCGGGTGCTATCGATGTTTCGTATATTCCACCATCCTTTATCATTGCTATCCTTATATTTTCTCTTGTGGTTGGTATTGTGACTGGTATTTATCCTGCGCGACGCGCGACCAGTATCTCGGCTCTCAATGCTTTGCGCTACGAGTAATGTGATTCATGTTAAAATAACTAAAAGTAATAAGAAAATTTTATGCCTACAGTACGTGATATCATGACAACGAACATTATTTCAGTGAAGGGGGATAGCTCAGCTCAGGCGGTTGCCGATTTGATTACTCAGCACCAGATTCATGCTGTACCAATCGTAAACGAATTATTCGAACTTCAGGGTATCGTAGCGGAAGGAGATTTCTTCTACGGACATTCTGGACCAGTATCGATGGCTTCGTATCTCATGAACCTTACGACCAAAAAAAGTAAAGTCGAGGGGAAGTCACTTTCGGAAATTACCGTGGGAGAAATTATGACAGCGCCTTGTATTTCTGTTCTGCCATCTCTTTCGGTTGAAGAAGCTGGAGCGCTCTGTGTCGACAAGAGTTTCAATACGTTGCCGGTGGTCGATGAAGGGAAGACATTGGTCGGTATCGTTACGGCGCATGATATTCTCAAGTCTATTCTTTCGAGCCGATAGTCAAAATATCAATGTATACTATGAAATTTTCTTTTCGTACCAAAATCTACAGCGGAATTATTGCAACGGCACTCCTTGCTTTTGCAATTCTTTGTCTCTATCTCTGGTATACAGGGAATCGCGTCGTGGAGGGTTTTCAGCATGAGAACGCCAAAGACAAACTCTTCCTCCTCGAACGATTGCTTCAGAATGAGCTTCAAAATCAGGCTGTGAAACAGGCTGACTGGGCTCGTTGGGATGATGCCTATCAATTTATTACGGACCGTAACGAGCCTTTCATTATTTCCAATATGAATGATGAGTCCCTCAAATTGATTGAGGTGAATATGATGGCCTTCGTCAATAATTCTGGAGAAGTGGTCTATGAAAAACAAGTCTATGATCAAGCCCTTGGCGAGCACTCCATCCCAGAGAAATTTCTCGGTTCATTTACAGGAGAGAGCTCCCTCCTTGATTTTGATGAGCTTTCGTCAGTCAAAAAAGGAGTACTGGTAACACCAGAACATATGCTCTTGGTCACGGCGCAACCGATTACCACGAGTGATGGCAGAGGAGCACGACGAGGGACACTTATTTTTGCTCGGTACATTGATGATTGGTATATGGACACGCTGAGTCGGCTTTCTGGTATGAAGGTGGATTTTTCTCCCTATGGCTTTGCTCGTACAGGCGTGAACGTGAAGCATATATCACTGAGTCGTGGTGTACCAGTGATTCATATTGAAGATGGTATGGTAGCGAGCAGTCTCTTGGTGGACAATATTTTTGGCAACCCCTCCCTTATTCTCGGTGTCACTTATCCAGCAGCTATTGTAGAGAGTGGCCGTGGCTCTATTGGCCAGATACTGGGGATACTCTTTCCAGGATTTTTAGTGTATGTCAGTATTCTTCTTCTCTGTCTGGAGGTTTTTTTGGTACGCAGGATTGAAAATATTCGTCAGGTGGTACGTCAGGTCAATACCCTCCATCCTGGAGGAATGAAAGAAGGCGATCTTGATGATCTCTCTTACCTATCTGGAGTTATGATGGGTGCTATCGAAAAGGTACAGGAGTCGAATGATTTGGCGGATGTTACCCGGAATGAAATAGCCAAGTTTCGATTGGCTCTTGATCAGAGTTTCGATCATATGATTATTACTGATGCCGATGGTAAAATCCTCTATGCGAATGTGGCTGCCGAAAAGATGACAGGGTATAGTCGGGTTGAGATGCAGGGGAAGACCCCGGCCCTTTGGGGGCGGCAGATGCCAAAGGAATTCTATGGAGAGTTCTGGGATACGATACGTATGAAGAAAAAGGCCTTTGAAGGAATGGTGAAAAACAAACGAAAGAACGGCGAGGTGTACGAAGCGCGAATTCGTGTCGCGCCGGTACTTGATGACAAAAAACGAGTACTCTACTTTATTGGCACAGAGCGCCCCCTAAAATAGGTTCTGAGAGAATTTTTTGACTTTTGTCTTTCTTGACAATCATTTTTTAGCAATCTAAAATAGAGAGTGCTAATTAGATGATATGAAATACTATGGCCAAACAGATAGCATACAGTGAGGATGCCCGCAAGAAAATTAAAGCGGGTATTGACCAAGTGGCGGACGCAGTTAAAGTCACGCTCGGACCGAAAGGGCGCAATGTTATTTTGGGAAAAACATATGGGAGTCCAATCATCACCAATGATGGTGTTTCGATTGCCAAAGAAATTGAACTTGCTGATGCTTTTGAAAATCTGGGGGCGAGCCTGGTGAAACAAGTGGCCGAAAAAACAAACGACGTTGCTGGAGATGGCACGACTACAGCCACGGTTATCGCTCAAGCACTTGTGCGTGACGGTCTCCGTTCTATTGAGACAGGATCAAACCCGGTCTCTGTGCGTCACGGCATGGAAGAGGCCAAGGATAATCTGGTCGCGGCGCTCAAGGCAAGTCGCAAAGAAATCAATAGTAAGAAAGAGATTGCTCAGGTAGCGACTATATCAGCCGAATCGGCGGAAATGGGAACGCTCATCGCAGATGTGATGGATACTGTCGGCAAAGACGGCGTAGTGACGACCGAAGAGTCGCAGACGTTTGGACTTTCCAAGGAAATCGTCGAGGGCATGAATTTTGACAAGGGCTATGTCTCTCCCTATTTCATGACCAGTGCGGAGGAGCAATTAGCAGAGCTCGTCAATCCAAGCATCCTCATTACTGACAGAAAAATTTCAGCGATAGCCGAAATTGTTCCGGTGTTAAACGAATTGGCCAAAGTCGGGAAGAAAGATATCGTCATTATCGCTGAAGATATTGACGGTGAAGCACTCGCGACGCTCGTGGTCAACAAGCTCCGAGGGGTGCTCAATGTCCTTGCCATCAAGGCCCCTGAGTTTGGTGATGGCAGGAAAGCAGTTTTGGAAGATATTGCCATCTTGACTGGCGCCCAAGTGATTGCGACCGACAAAGGTATGAAGCTCGAAGCGACGACTCTCGCTATGCTCGGTACGGCGCAAAAAGTGATTGCGACCAAAGATGATACTACTATCATTGCTGGTAAAGGGAAGAAGAAAGGTATTGAGGGTCGGATTGCGGAAATACGAACACTCAGAGAGAAAGCGAAGAATGAGTATGAGCGTGAAAAGCTCGATAAGCGCTTGGCTAAACTGACTGGTGGAGTGGCGGTCATCCGAGTGGGAGCGGCGACAGAAACCGAGCTCACTTATATGAAGCACAAGATGGAAGATGCTGTTTCTGCTACCAAGGCCGCTATCGAAGAGGGGATTGTTGCGGGTGGCGGCGTCGCACTTGTGAAAGCTTCAGTGAAAGTGCTGGAAGCCTTTAAAAAGAAGAAAGAATTTTCCGACTCGACTTTTCTTGACTTCAAAGCGGGCTACATGACCGTACTCTCAGCTGTCAATGAACCGCTCCTTCAGATGGCCCGAAACGCTGGCGTGATGGAGCAGGTTGTTTTCGACAAGGTTTCAAGAAACAAGTCCCCGTACAGTGGGTACAATGTGCTCTCGGGTTCGTATGAAGACGACATGCTCAAAGCCGGCATTATCGACCCTCTCAAAGTGACCCGTTCAGCTCTCGAAAACGCTGTTTCAGTGGCAGCGCTCCTTCTGACGACCGAGACGGCAATCGTCGAGGAAAAGAAGGAAGAAACCCACGGCCCCAGTATGCCTGGTATGGGCGGCATGGGGATGTAAAAGGAATCGGAGAGAAGAAAGAATTAAAGAGGCTCAATTGAGCCTCTTTAATTTTAGGTAATTTTGCAAAATTTACAAAAAGGTTTATAGTAGAAATGTTTTGAGAAAATTTCTCATATTTTACAGATAGAGAAAGTATGTGCACGGCACTTGCTATACTCGATTATGTGAATAGCTGTCGGATCGATTTACTTTGGTTTGTCGAGTCGGCTTACTTTCGAAGATTTGGGAAATCTATCCCGTCAAACGCCTTGGAGGAAGATATCAGGCATATTACCTCCGCTGAGGGTGTCAATGAGCTTCCTAGAAGCCTCTCGTACCTTGATCAGTTCCTTGAAAATTCTCAGGCAAGCTGATGAGCGCCAAGTTGACAGGCTATCCTCCCTATCCTATATGGACTCAGGGAGTTTTTTCTTTTTTCTCATCTACTGTGTGATATACTGAAAGTAAATACAAAGAAAAATATGCGCATTGAGCTCAAACAATTCGAGCAGTTCTTAATTGACTCCAATCTTGTTTCTAAGGACAAGTTGGAGGAGGTAGTTCTCGAAGCGAAAAAAAACCAAAAAGACTTAGGCTCGCTCCTGCTTGAAAAAAACCTGATCAAAGAAGTAGATCTTCAGAAAACGTATGCCTATATCCTAGGCTTTCCTTTTGTCGATCTCTCGAAAGAGGCGGTGGCTATCGAGATTCTCCAAATTGTTCCCGAACTCATTGCCAAAAAATATAACATTGTTTCCTTTGAAAAAAGTGGCACCAATCTGAAGGTGGCCATGCTCAATCCCGAAGACCTCCAGACTATCGATTTCATCAAGAAAAAGACGGGGCTGAAGATTGTCCCATGCCTCACGAGCCGTGAAAGTATCCAAAGCGTGCTCCGTCAGTATGGACGGAGTCTGGAAGCAGAATTCGGTGATATCTTAACAGCTGATATCAAGATAGAAAAAGATGAAGATGATAAGGACCTTGAGAAGGTGGCTGCTGGACTACCGGTTATCCGCGTGGTCGATACACTCCTCAAGCATGCTATTCTGCAGTCGGCAAGCGATATCCATATTGAACCCGAAGAAAAAGAAGTACATGTGCGCTACCGTATCGACGGCGTGCTTCACGATGCTATGACTCTTCCCAAGGACATCGCCTCGGGTATCGTCGCCCGTATCAAGGTGCTCTCGAACCTAAAGCTCGACGAGCATCGTTTACCACAAGACGGCCGTTTTAAAATCGAGAAAGATGACTACAAGATCTCATTTCGAGTGAGTATGCTCCCAGTTTTTGATGGAGAAAAGATTGTTATGCGTCTCCTCGATGAATCTTCCAAAGGGCTGACTCTCGAAAAAATGGGTCTCTCTGGATCTGCGCTCGAAGCAGTGCACCGTGAAATCAACAAGCCAAACGGTATGATCCTCGTTACTGGTCCGACTGGCTCCGGTAAGACTACGACCCTCTATACCGTCATGGATATTTTAAATACGACCGAAGTAAATATCTCTACCGTTGAGGATCCAGTCGAATACCGTATGCCCCGGGTTAACCAGACGCAAATCAGTCCAAAAGTTGGGATGACTTTTGCAGCTGCGCTTCGGGCCCTTCTTCGTCAGGATCCTGATATTATCATGGTGGGAGAAATTCGCGACCAAGAAACTCTCGAAATCGCCATGCACGCGGCGATGACTGGTCACTTGGTGCTTTCGACGCTTCATACCAACTCGGCGGCCGCGACTCTGCCACGTATGCTTGATATGGGCGCGGAGCCATTCCTCATTGCCTCGACTGTCAACGTCATTATTGCTCAGCGTCTGGTGAGGCGGCTTTGTCCTGAATGTCGGAAAGAGTACAAGCTTGAGAAAAAGGAAGTCGAGTCCCTCGGGAAACTCTACCATCTAGAGAGCGTACTCGAATACCTGAAACGGACACCCGAGAGTAAGAAATTTGTCGAAAGCGTCAAAACATGGGATGACGTGACGTTTTACAAGGCGGTTGGTTGTGACCAGTGTGGCGGTGAAGGGTACCGTGGTCGCAACGGTATCTACGAAGTACTCGCGATGGATACCGCTATCCGGAAACTCGTGACCCAAGAAGCGACTACCGAAGAGCTGGAGGCGGAGGCTAAAAAAACTGGTATGGCTACCATGGTGGAAGATGGCTTCCTCAAGATTGTTCAGGGCGTCACGTCGCTTGAAGAGGTAATGCGCGCTACCAAGGAGTAGGAGTTACTCTTTGGTAAATTCACTCCGTTTGTGTTCGTGGCGAATATGGGATCTAGCCGTTGAGGTTTTAACAAAGTTGAGCCAGTCGAGGCTCGGCTTTTTCCTTTCTTTGACGGTGAGTATCTCTATGACTTGACCGTTTCTGATATGATAGTTGAGCGGTACGATCTTGCCATCAGCTTTGGCACCAACAGTACGATTACCAATTTCACTGTGAATAGTATAGGCAAAGTCAATTGGAGTTGCCTCTTCGGGGAGCTCAATAATGTCCCCCTTTGGAGTAAAGGCAAAGATATGATTTTTGAAGAATTCAACTTTGAGTCCAAGGGCGAATTCTTGGTCATCGCGACCGATGTCTTTCTGCCATTCTTTGAGTTGGTTGACCCACAAAAGCTCTCGTGGTGCCGAAGCATCTGCTTCTTTGCGTCTTGAAAAAATATTTTTCCAGATGGAACGAGATTTTTCTGTGTAGAGCCAGTGGGCAGCGATGCCGTACTCAGCCTCATCATGCATTTTTTGAGTGCGTATTTGGACTTCGAGAATCCGACCATCTGGACCAAAGATAGTGGTGTGAAGTGACTGGTAGCCGTTTGGTTTTGGGAGCGAAATGTAGTCTTTGATGCGGCCGACCATGGGACGCCACTCCCGATGGATGATACCGAGGGCTTCATAGCAATCAGCGACTTCTGGCACGATGATACGGATGGCCACGAGATCATAGATTCTCGTTATGTCCATATCATGACGCTTCAGTTTTTGGTACAAGCGGTACAGGTACTTGGTGCGGCCACTGATAGCAACGACCTGGATTTTTTCTTTGAGAAGAAAGTCTTCAAAGAGTTTTACGGTGCGGTCGATATACGCCTTGCCCTCGTGGAGGTAGGTTTCTTCGATAGTCTTGGTTTCTCGATAGTGCTCTGAGTCGAGGTACTTGAAACACAAGTCTTCGAGCTCACCCTTGATCTCACCAATGCCAAGTCTATTGGCGATAGGAGCATAGATTTCGAGCGTTTCGCGAGCGATTCGTTCTTGTTTATCTGGACGGAGGTGTTCGAGGGTCCGCATGTTGTGGAGACGGTCGGCAAGCTTGATGATGACCACGCGGATATCCTGCGCCATAGCAAGAAACATCTTGCGGAGATTTTCGAGGTAGTATTCTTCTCTGGAACCCCGAAGCTTGATTTTACCGAGCTTCGTGATGCCATCGACGAGCAAGGCCACCTCGCCTCCGAAATTTTTTTCTACCTCGGCCAAGGTAATCTCGGTATCCTCAGGAACATCGTGGAGAAGGCCGGCCGCAAGAGTTCTTTCGTCCATGCCAATCTCTGCGAGATTTTTGGCAACATGAAGAGAGTGGATAATATAGTCTTCACCCGATTTTCTTTTTTGGCCACGGTGCGCCTTTTCAGCAAATTGATAGGCCTCCATGATAAACTTTTCGGCTTCTTTTGAGAAAGATCGGGGAGCGCTTTTGAGAACGTCTTTTATAGTGATTTGATTCATAGTTTATGGTGAGAGTATATTCTCTAGTATAGAGGAAACAAGCGCGAGAGCAATGCTCGAGTAACTGGCTTTATTCATATGATATACTCTCTATGTATGTACCATGCTATTTCCACGCTCGAAAGGCTCGCTTGGAACAGAAGCCAGCACCTCTCTGGGATCTTCAGTACCCCACGGAGGGCAATCCATAGCGAGGTTGACTTCCCCCGTAGTCTCTTGGGCGCAATTTCATGCGCTGGGAGAGCGGTAGCACCACTCCCTCAATCCTTGCGGGTAACATTTTCCACTGTGGCTAGCTTCAGGTGATATCAGTCGCTAGAGTATACAGTTCTCGCAGCAACGCTGCTTCCCAGTCTTTACCGGCTGGGTTTTTCTTGACTTCTGCAACTGAGTTGCTATAATAAAAAATAGGTATTTTTATTGCGCTATTCACTATGAATGAAGCAGAGCTCTCGCTTATCTTTAAGAAAGCAGGACTCAGGATTACTGGTCCACGTAAGGCGTTTGCCTCAGTGCTTCTTGAGGCTACGAAACCGCTTTCGGCTAAGGCTATTTTAGAAAAACTTAAGGGGAAGCAAGTAATAGTGAACAAGACGACAGTGTATCGAGAGATAGAGCGCTTGGAAAAACTTGGGATGCTTCGAGGCATTGAGCTCGGAGATCGTCAAAAATACTACGAACTCACTCTCTCTGATCATCACCATCATTTGGTGTGTGTCGAATGTGAAAGTGTAGAGGATGTTGATCTCAACGAGTCCGCCCTTTCCAAACAAGAAAAACAATTTACAGAAGAAAAAAACTTCAAAGTTTTACGTCATTCGCTCGAGTTTTTTGGTATCTGTCAAAAATGTCAGTGCGCTTAAATTCTTTTTTCGTAATAACGTATGTCTATGCAAAAAATTATTGCTCTCTCCGGCGCTATCATTGTTATCATGGTTTCTCTCTTTCTGTGGCGGAGCCCTATGGCGCCCGTAGAGACAAGTAACAAAGAAGCAAAAGAAAATAATAAAAAGATAACTGTGGTTACGACTTTTTATCCTCTCGCTGATTTCGCGCGTTCGGTAGGAGGGGAGCGAGTGATAGTAACCAGTGTGGTTCCTGCTGGAACAGAGCCTCATGACTATGAGCCGACCCAGCGTGATATCGTCTCGGCGTATGAGGCTGATATCTTCCTTTTAAATGGAGCGGGTTTTGATCCCTGGGCTGAGAAAATCAGACCAGAGCTTGAGGCGCGTGGAGTACGAGTAGTCCAAATGTCAGAAATGGTAACGCTTCTTCCTGGCACTCATGAGGAGGATGGTCATGGAGAGGAGGGCGCGTCTGAGCACGAAGAAGGGGAAGAGGAGAGTCATGAAGAAGAGGTATTTGATCCGCACTTTTGGCTTGATCCGCTTTTGGTTGAAAAACAAGTGAACGCGATAACGAGCGCCCTCATTGCTCTCGATGCAGGAAGTCAGAGTGATTATGTAAAGTGGAATGCAGAGTATCTCATGAAACTTCAAGCCCTTGACGCGACCTACCGATCAGATCTTAAAACGTGTGACTTAAGAACCGTCGTGACTTCTCATAATGCTTTTGGATATCTTGCCAAGCGCTACCAATTTGATACTATCGCGGTAAGTGGCCTTTCCTCTGAAGATGAGCCATCCCCTCGTCGTCTCGCCGAAGTGGCTACGCTCGTGAAAGAGCGTGGCATCAAGCACATATTTTTTGAGACCCTCGTTAGTCCAAAAATAGCCGAAACCCTGGCTCAAGAAACAGGGACGACGACACTTCTCTTTAACCCTATTGAAGGGTTGACCGCCGAAGAGGAGGCGCGTGGTGAAAATTATCTCAGTATCATGCAGTCAAACTTAGAGAATTTAAAAATAGCACTCCAGTGTCAAACACGGTAAATCCTATCATCGAGTGTCACGACGTCTGGTTTTGCTATGGCAATGCCATTGCTCTTCAGGATATTTCTTTCCGTATAAGCGAAGGGGAGTACGTGGGTCTCGTTGGTGGCAATGGGAGTGGCAAGACGACCCTTCTCAAAATTATCCTTGGGCTCTTGTCGCCGAGCGAAGGGGAGGTGAAGTTATTTGGTCAAAAAGTGAGTGAGTTTCGCGACTGGGACAAGATTGGGTATGTACCACAAAATGTTTTTCGTGGAGACCTCGGGTTTCCGGCGACCGTACGTGAGGTAATCGAAAGTGGTCACCTCAAAGCGAATACTTTTTGGTGTCGTTTCGGGACTCAAGGTTGCCTTGATGTGCTTGAGGTAGCCAGGCGCTCTGGCGTCTCCCATCTCCTCGGTAAGCGTATTGGAGAGCTTTCGGGCGGAGAGCGTCAGCGGGTATTTATTGCCCGTGCTTTAGTCTCGGCTCCACGCCTCCTTATTTTAGATGAGCCAACAGCTGGGATTGATAGCGAAACCGAGGAGCAGTTCTATGCTTTTTTAAATGAGCTTCATATGAGCGGACTGACTATTATATTAGTGTCTCATGATCTCGAAGTAGTGAGGCGTGAAGTTGGGACGGTCCTCTGCCTCAATCGCCGGCTGGTATGTCATGGCAAACCAGAAAGCCTAGAACAAAAAGAGGTACTCGAGGCTCTCTATGGAAACAAAAAAAACATCCTTCATCATGAGCATACTGATCACCCATGAGTATTTTTTCACTCTTTCAATTTGACTTTATCGTGAGGGCATTTGAGGCAGCGCTCCTTTTGGGGGTGCTGGCTCCGCTCGTTGGAATGTTTCTCGTCGTGCGTCACTATTCGCTTTTGGCTGATGCTCTGGCGCATGTCTCTCTTCTTGGTGTAGCGCTTGCAATTTTTTTTAAGATACCCATTTTTATCGGCGCTTTGTTTACGTCGATTCTGGCCGCTTTGAGTATCGAGCGTCTTCGTCGGGATGGACGTGTACTCGGTGAGGCGGTGATCGCCCTCTTTCTGTCGAGTAGCCTCGCTCTTTCTATCGTCATTATCAATCTCAAAGAGGGGATCAATGTTAATCTGATTTCATATCTTTTCGGAAGCCTCACCACCGTGACAGAAAGAGACGTGTTCATTTTACTCGGACTGGTTATGGCGACACTGTGCTTTCTTCTCTTCTATTATCGAGAGCTATTTCTCCTCTCTCTTGATGAAGAGTTAGCCACAGTGAGCGGAGTACGAGTAAGACGGCTTTCGGCGCTTTTTATGATTCTCGCTGCCTGCACCGTCACAGCCTCACTTCAGATGGTTGGAGTGCTTCTCATCGGTGCACTGATGGTGGTGCCAGTACTCACCGCTATGCAGTTTCGTCTCGGCTTTCGGCTGACACTTTTTCTCGCGGTTGGATTCTCTCTTCTTTCGGTCGTGAGCGGATTTTTTCTGGCGTATTACTTTGATGTCGCGAGTGGGGGCGCTATCGTTATTGTGGCCGTCCTTATCTTTTCCTTGGTCACCATTTTTGATCACTTGAGAACAGCCTTTTTTCAGAGGCGCGCGTAAAAAAAACGGACCTCGCTTGGTCCGCTTTTCTTCCTCATTTCTTCTTAACCTCCAGTTTTTCCGGTCGGTGGTTAGGACACTCTTTTTTGCTACAGCGCTCAGGAATGGTTTTGGTCCCTTCCATCATCAGTGATTGACAGAGTGTGCAGATATTGCCTGTGGGCTTGGCCTTGATGGCATTTTTGCACTTTGGGTAGTTGGTGCAGCTAAAGAAAATACCGAACCGTCCGCGTCGCTCCGCCATTTCGCCGTTTGCGCACTGTGGACACTTGACGCCCGTCGTTGGGTTCAGGCTATCGTCTCGTTTGATGTGCTTACACTTGGGATAGTTGGAACAGGCGATAAAACGCCCAAAGCGACCGTCTCGTTCAATTAATTTTCCGTCTTTGCAGTCCGGGCAAGCCTCGCCAGTT
>Ga0163144_10010829_pt1 | contig 19385 bp, 11 predicted proteins | sample OliLak19BULKMAT1_FD_123175 | JGI IMG/M metagenome (GOLD analysis project Ga0163144, IMG submission 123175) | Freshwater microbial mat bacterial communities from Lake Vanda, McMurdo Dry Valleys, Antarctica - Oligotrophic Lake LV.19.BULKMAT1 | ecosystem: Environmental > Aquatic > Freshwater >... | reverse complement strand
GGTTTTGTAGGCCACCATTTCGTCGCTCGTGATGACGTGGCGGCCGAAGCGGCGGATGGAGAGCGAAGGGCCATCGAGCGAGAGCGGGGAGATGATGGCGTTGACGCGGGAGCCGTCCTTGAGACGGGCGTCGACGATGGGTTGGGCTTCGTCGACGCGGCGGCCGACCTGGGCGACGATCTTCTCGATGATGTGGAGAAGATGGGCGTTGTCTTTGAAACGAACCGAGGTCCGTTGCAGCTTGCCGTGGCGTTCGATGAAGACTTTGTCGTAGCCGTTGACGAGAATATCGGAGATGCTGGGTTCTTTGAGCAGCGTTTCGAGCGGGCCGAGGCCGAGGACTTCGTCGAGGACTTCTTCGACGATTTTGTTTTGCTCGGCGGTGGTCATGGGAACGCGTTCGTCATCAAGGAGGCGTTCGACGACGCGGCCGATTTCGCTGCGGAGCCGGTCCTTTGGGATGGAGGAGACGCGATCGAGATTGAGGACGCCGATGAGCTTGCGATGGATTTCGCTTTTGAGCTCGAACATGCGGTCGGCCGAGCGAGGGGTGCCGGCGGCGTTGACGGGGTGGCGCTCTTTCGATGGGGAAGGGCGATCTCCCGAGGGGAGCTTGGCTGCGCCGGCTTTCGCGGCCATCAGTTGAGACAGGCTGGGGCGGGCGGCGGGCTTGGGCGGAGTTTGCGGATCAGTCGACATCGGGAATCAAATTAAAACCCAAAGTAGCATGAGAAGTTGCTCAGAGGGCCCGGGGATCGTGTACACTAACACGGATGAGCCAGAAAATTGATGTTGTCGCGCACATTGAGGCGCTGCCGGGCGAAGAAACGCTGGTCCGAGAGGTACTGGAAAGCTATGTGGCACCGACGCGGCTAGAGGATGGTTGCGTGCGCTATGACTTGTTCGTGGACGAGAGCAACCCTTGCAAGTTCACGTTTATCGAGGAATGGGAATCGAAGGAGGCGCTGCAGAAGCACTCGCAATCGGCGCATTTGGCGGCGGGACGGCCGCGGGTGGCGGGGAAACTGGCCGGGCCGAATTGGGTGCAGATCCTGAATCGGATTGCCTAGGATTAGGCGAGCATGGCTTTGACGACGTTGCCGTGAACGTCGGTGAGGCGGAAGTCGCGGCCCATGTGGCGGTAGGTGAGTTTGTGGTGATCGAAGCCGAGGCAGTGAAGGATGGTGGCTTGGAGGTCGTGCACCTCCACCTTATCCTTCGTGATGGTGAAGCCGAGTTCGTCGGTTTCGCCGATCACCTGGCCTCCCTTGATGCCGCCGCCGGCCAGCCACATGGAGTAGCCGCTGGGGTGGTGATCGCGACCGGCGTTTTCGGGGTCGGAGGTGTTGCGGATTTCAGAGATGGGGGTACGGCCGAACTCGCCGCCCCAGACGACGAGCGTTTCATCGAGCAGGCCGCGTTGCTTGAGGTCCTTTAGGAGAGCGGCGACGGGCTGGTCGGTCGCGTCGGTCTTCTTTTTGAGGGCGCTATTGAGGTTGGTGTGGGTGTCCCAGGAGGCGTCCATCATGAGGACGAAGCGGACGCCGCGTTCGACCATGCGGCGGGCGAGGAGGGCGTTGGTGGCGTACTGGTTAGTGGGTTCTTTGCCGATGCCGTAGAGGTCGAGGGTCGCTTTCGATTCCTTTGAAAAATCGAGGAGTTCGGGGGCGGAGGTCTGCATGCGATAGGCGAGTTCGTAGCTCTGAATGCGGGCTTCGATTTCGGGGTCGCCTACGTCGGCGAGGTGGGATTCGTTGAGTTCTTTGATGGCGTCGAGGCCAGCGCGTTGCGTGGCGGGGCTGATGCCTTCGGGATTCGAGAGGTAAAGAATGGGCTCGCCGCCGCTCCGGAACTGGGTCCCTTGATAAGTGGAGGGCAGGAAGCCGCTCATGAAGTTGGAGGCGCCGCCAGAGGTGCCGACGCCGCTCGACAGGACAACGAAGCCGGGCAGGTTCTGCGACTCGCTGCCGAGGCCGTAGACGCTCCAGGCGCCCATGGTGGGGCGGCCGAACTGGACCGAGCCGGTGAACAGAAAGAGCTGGCCTGGATGGTGGTTGACGGCTTCGGTATGCATGGAGCGGACGAGGCAGATGTCGTCGGCGAGGCCGTGCATATGGGGGATGTAGTCGGACATCATCATGCCGGACTGGCCGCAGGGACGGAAGACGCGAGGGCTGCCGAGGGCGGCGGCGTTGGGCTTAGTGAACGCTAGCTTGAGGTCTTTGGTGAACTCGGTGGGCACGGGCTTGCCGTGGTACTTCATCAGGGCGGGCTTAGGATCGTAGAGATCCATTTGGCTGGGGCCGCCTTCCATGAAGAGGAAAATTACGCTTTTGGCTTTGCCCTTGAAGTGGGGCGCTTTGGGGGCGAGCGGGTTGGAGGAGGCGGCGTAGCCGTCCTTGACAAGCAGATCGCCGAGGGCCATGGAGCCGAAGCCATAGGCCCAGTTTTTCAAAAATTGACGGCGGCGAACGGAGTTGAGTTGTTCCATGGCTTTAGTTCCGGTTGATGAATTCGTCGGTGTTGAGTAAGACCCGGGCGACGCCGGTCCAGGCTTCGCCGGGGGAGCGGCCTTCGGCTTTGAGGATGGTGATCTGCTTGTCGAGATATCGGGCGAGCGATTGCTTTTCGGCGTCGCTGGGGGTTCGACCGATGACGATTTCGAACATGCTTTGGAGGCGGGCGGGGGAGTCGGCTGTGCGGACGGCGAGGGCGTGAGCGGCTTCCAGGAAGACTGGATCGTTGAGCAGATTCAGCGCTTGGAGGGGCGTGTTGGAGGCGCGGCGGCGGGAGCAGGAGACGTTGGAATCGGGCGCGTCGAAATTGACGAGGAGCGGGTAAGGGGTGGTGCGCTGATAGTGGACGTAGAGGCCGCGGCGGTAGCGATCCTTCCCGGGGCTCTCCGCCCATTTGACGCTGTTGCCATAGCCGAGTTCGGCGACTCCTTTGGGCAGGGGCGGCTTGATGGACTTGCCGCCGACTTGGAGATCGAGGATATCGCCCGAGTAGAGGGCGGCGTCGCGGATCTGCTCGGCGGAGAGACGAAGGCGGCTTTGGCGGGCGAGGAGCATGTTGTCCGCATCCTTTTCGGCGACGTCGGGGCGGTACTTAGAGGATTGCTGATAGGTGGCGGAAGTGACGATTTCGCGATGGAGTTTTTTGATGCTCCAGCCGCCGTCTATGAAGGACGCGGCGAGGTGGTCGAGGAGTTCGGGATGGGAGGGCTTGTCGCCTTGGGTGCCGACGTCCTCCGACGTCTTTACGAGGCCGCGGCCGAAGAACTCCTGCCAGTAGCGGTTCACGGTGACGCGCGCGGTGAGAGGGTTATCTTTGGCGACGAGCCAGCGGGCGAAGCCGAGGCGGCCGGGTTCGGTCATCGGCGGAAGGATGGATAGGGTGCCGGGCTCGACGGTGATGCCGAGGTTTTTGTAGTCGCCGCGGACGGCGATTTGGGTGACCGGGTGGTCGGGGTGGGCGGCGATTGTATAGGCCTGGGTGAGGGCGGGGAAGTCGCCGTCGAGCTTCTGGAGCTTGGTCCGCAGCTCCTTAAGCTTTTCGGTCAGCTCCTTCTTGTCTTTGAACTGGGGGCCGGGGTTGTTGACGAAGTAGGTATAGAGGCGATCCTGCTCGCGTTGGCTTCGTTTCGCAATTGGGGTGTGGACGATGCGTTTGGCGTGGTCGAACATGGCGGACATGGAAGTGACCCAGAAATCGAATTCGGGATCCTTGCCGGGGTTGGCCCAGGTTTCGCGCATTTTGTCTTCCCAACTGGCGAGGAAGCCGGGGATTTTGTATTCGTCGAGCAGGGCTTGGCGCCGCTGGCGATAGGCGGGGAGGGCGCGCAGGAACGGACCCATTTCGCCGTTGAGCGGGGCGTCGATATCGACGTCGTCGGCTCCGTTGAAGAGGGCGAAGAGCTGGTAGTACTCTTTCTGCGAAATGGGGTCGAACTTATGGTCGTGGCATTGGGCGCAGCCGGCGGTGAGTCCGAGCCAGGTGGTTGTGACCGTGTTCGTGCGGTTGATGATTTGCTCGAAGCGGGCTTCGGCGCGGTCGACGCCGGCTTCGCGGTTAACGAGGACGTTGCGGTGGAAACCGGTGGCCACTTTTTGGTCGGTGGTGGAGTTGGGGAGGAGGTCGCCGGCGATCTGTTCGATTGTGAACCGATCGAAGGGCATATCGGCGTTGAGGGCGTTGATGACCCACTGGCGATAGCGCCAGGCGTGGGGACGAACCTGGTCTTTTTCGTAGCCGTCGGAGTCGGCGTAGCGGGCGAGGTCGAGCCATTGACGGGCCCATTTTTCGCCGTAGTGGGGAGAGGCGAGGTAGGTATCGACGAGGCGTTCGTAAGCGTCCGGCCGGGGGTCGGCGAGGAAGGCGGCGACCTCGTTGGGGGTGGGAGGAAGGCCGATGAGATCGAGTTTGAGGCGACGGATGAGTTGCGCCTTCGTGGCCCGGGGCGACGGGGATAGGCCTTCGGCTTTGAGGCGGGCGAGGACGAACGAATCGACGGAGCCGGCGGGGCGTTGGATGGGTTGGAAAGCCCAGTGGGAGGCACCTCGGCGTTTGGCGGCGACGCGGTTGCTTTTGGGCCAGACGGCACCGGAATTGATCCAGGTTTGCAGGCGGGCGACTTCGTCATTCGAGAGCCGGGGGCCGGTGGGCGGCATGACGATGGCGGACTTGTCGCTGAGAACGCGGCGGATGATTTCCGATTCGGCGGCGCGGCCGGGCACGATGACCGGTCCGCTGTAGCCCCCCTTGAGAGCGGCTTCGCCATCGTCGAACCGGAGGCCGTTGGTCTGGACGGCGGGGCCGTGGCAACCGAGGCAGGACCGCTTGAGAATAGGCTCGACATCTTTGGCGAAATCGACGGACGATTGGGCCATCGCCCCGGCGGCGATGGACAGGGACAAGAGCAGCCTGCGCATACCCCTATTCTATTACCCTGGCATGTGGCAAAATGCAGGGCATGAACCCTTCGTATCAACAACCCCCGATGCCGCCGCCGATCCCGACGAAATCCGGGGTGCCCGTGTGGGTCTGGATCATCGTTGGGTTGCTTGGGTTGTTCATGCTGGCGGGAGTCGCGGTGGTGGCGACCGGCGTATTCGTCGCCAAGCAGGCGGCGAATAATCCCGTGGCGATGATGGCGAAGATTGCGGCGATGGCGAACCCGAATATTGAGGTGCTGAGCGTTGACGAGGCGAGCGGCAAGGTGACCATCAAGGACAAAGAGTCCGGGAAGACCGTGACGGTTTCTCTGGACGATTTGAAGCAGGGAAAGCTGGAGATCAGCGGCGAGGATGGAAAGATTCAGGTGGGGGCGAATGTGGATGCGAAGATTCCGCAATGGGTGCCGATCTATCCGGGGGCGAAGCAACAAAACGTGATGAGTACTCAGACGGCGGAGGCCGATGGGGGGACGATGATGCTGGAAGTGAAAGAAGAGTTTGGAAAGGTGAAGGCTTGGTACGAGGAGCAGATAAAGGCCGGCGGGTTCGAATCGAAAATGATGACCTCGACGGAGGGATCGGAGGGCCCCGGGGCCATGTTCGTTGCGAGTAAGAACGACGAAAAGCAAAGCCTGCACATCATTTTGAACACGGAACCGGAGTTTACGCGGGCGACGATCACGTTCGGGTCGAAGAAGTAGGGCATGGCATCGGTTGAGCGTAAGCGCTTGAGCGCTTGAGATTGCATACAGTCTGTGATAATGTTCGTCGCACGGGGCGAGCTTCCGCTCTCCGTCAATAACGAGGTTTCATGAAACTGTTCTGTGTTCGAACTGCCTTAGCCATGGCGCTACTGAGTAGTCTATGGAGTACCAGCGCCGCGGCTCAAACCGTGGCGGGGACGATTTCCGGATTGGTCACCGACGCCTCTGGGGCGGCCGTGGCCGGCACCAGCATCGTGGTGACTGACCTTGATCGCAATGTGAATTTGCGGTCGACGTCGAACGATGCCGGGTTTTACCTGGTTACGCCGGTGCCGCCCGGCCGTTATAAGGTGCGTGCGGAGAAAGCTGGCTTTCGGAGCTTTCTGGTTGAATCGTTGCCGATTGCGACGCAGCAGAAGGCGACGATTAACGTCTCGCTGCAGATTGGAAGTTTGACGGAATCGGTGACGATTTCAAGTGCGGCGCAGGTGATCGATACGACTTCGGCGACGTTGAGCGGGGTGGTGGAGAACAAGCGGATTATCGACCTGCCTTTGAACGGGCGCAACGTTTTCGCTTTGGCGACCTTGACGCCGGGCGTGATGGGCGCCCGGCCCGGCGGCGGCAATGGAGGCATTGGCGAAGGGTTTGAGTCGATCGGCCGGTTCACGGTGAATGGTGGACGCGACTCTTCGAACGCGATCATGATGGACGGCGTCCCAGTGACGATGAACGCGAACACGAACAACATGAACGCCAACAGCGCTGTGCCTTCCGTGGAAGGCGTCGAGGAGTTCCGCATTCAGACGAACTCGTATTCGGCGGAGTATGGCCGGTCCGGCGGTGGTGTGCTGACGATTGCGACGAAGTCGGGGACCAACACACTGCATGGCAGCATGTTCGAGTTTTTCCGGAATTCGAAGCTCGATGCGAACAACTGGTTTGCCAATGCGAGTGGGCAAAAGCTGGGTTCGTTTCAGCGGAACGAATACGGGGCCAGCCTTGGGGGACCGATTGTAATCCCGAAGGTCTACAACGGAAAGAACAAATCGTTCTTCTTTATGGTATACGAGGGCCGTCGCCAATTGGCTGCGCGGACGCAGTTCATGACGCTGCCAACGGACGATCAACTGACGGGCGATTTCTCGAAGACGCTGAACAGTGCGGGTCAATTGCGGACGATTTATGATCCGTTCACGACGGCGGCGGACCCGAATCGGCCTGGACAGTTTTTGCGGACTCCTTTCGCGGGGAACCGTATTCCGGTTTCGCGCTTCGACCCCGTGGCGGCCAACGCGCAGAAGTTCTATGGCCCGCGTCCGAACCTGCCCGGGCAGGCGTTTACGAACCAGAACAACTTCTTCTTTCAAGGCAAGGCACCGACGAACGTCGACCGGGCCACGACCAAGGTTGACCACAACTTCAACGATCAACAGCGCATCTTTGTGCGCTACACGATCTTCAACAATCGGAATGCGGCTCCGACGTTTTGGGAAGGGCCGGGCTGCCCGGACGGCGGATGTTTTTCGAATAAGGAGCGGCAACAGAACGCGGCGCTCGATTACAGCTGGACGATTAGCCCGACAACGCTGCTGAGCGTTCGGTACGGCTTCGCGCGTTCGATTCTGGATCGGCAGAGCGATAACCTCGGGTTTAAGCCTTCGTCGCTCGGCTTGCCCGCGTCGGTGGAAAGAGGTGCCGATCTGCTGGCTTTCCCGGAGTTCGGGGTCGAGGAGATGACGATGCCCGGACTGCGCCATCACTGGAACTTCCGGTCGGCGAATCAATCCCATACTTTTGTGGGAGCGCTCTCGAAGGTTTATCGGAGCCACACGTTCAAGGCCGGGACCGAGATCCGCGGCAACTACGTGAACCATTCGCAGGCGCCGTGGAGCTTGAACTTTACGTTTAACCGGGCGATGACGGCTGGTCCGGACCCGCGCGTTGTTAACGCGGTGGGAGGCTTTGGCTACGCTTCGTTTCTGCTGGGGACGGGTGCTGGCGGCAGCGTGGTAAACGGCATCCGGCCGGCGCTGGGGAGCAAGAGCTACGGATTCTACCTGCAGGACGATTGGAAGGTTTCGCGGAAGCTGACGATCAACATGGGTATCCGTTGGGACTTCGAATCCGCAGTGACGGAACGCCACGATCGGTTTGGCGTGTTTGATCCCAATGTGGTCAGCCCGCTGGCGAGACAGACCGGCCTGGATTTAAAGGGCGGTTGGTTGTTCTCGGATAAGGGTCTTGGACGGAATTCGCTGAAGCCGATTGAGTGGGCCAAGATCGCGCCTCGGTTGGGCATCGCTTATCAGATCACCCCCCAAACCGTGTTTCGGGCGGGCGCGGGCATCTTTTACACCGCAGCTCCGTACGGCGCGAACAACTACGGCACGGCTCCCTTCCGGGCGTCAACTCCGTGGGTGACGACGGTGGATGGTGTTACTCCGACCGACCTGCTCCGGAACCCCTTCCCGAACGGCGTGCTGCAGGTGGAAGGTTCGACGAACGGCTTGCTCGCGGCTCTGGGACAGGGCGTTGGCTCGCCGGTTCCGAACACGATGACCACACCGTATAACTCGCAGTGGAACGCCTCGATCGGTCATGATTTCGGGCGCGGAACAGTGCTCGAAGTAGCCTATGCCGGCAATAAAGGGACGAATCTGCCGATTGCCTTCCAGATGGACCAGTTGGCGACGAACCAGATTCGGCCCGATGCCGGTCTACTGGACACGGTGCCGAATCCGTTCTTTGGAATCATTCCAATCGGGGCGATGTCGACGCGGAACGTGCAACGCGGTCAGCTCTTGACGCCGTATCCGCACATTCCGGGCGTATCGTTTGCGGGCGCTTCGTGGGGTAACTCGAATTTCCACAGCTTGCAGGCGAAGTTCGAAAAGCGGTTCTCGCAAAACGGCATGGCTGTCGTCTCCTATTCGTGGTCGAAGTTGATCTCTGATGGCGGTGACAACGCTTGGGATTCGGCCGGCTGGCGGGACTTCAACTGCCGCGCCTGCGACCGTTCGATCTCGCCGTATGACTACCGTCACCGGCTGGTGACCAGCTACACGTATGAACTGCCGTTCGGCAAGGGCAAGCAGTTCGGCTCGCAGTGGAATGGCTTTATGAATGCGGTGTTAGGCCAATGGCAGGTGAATGGAATTTTCACCCTGAATAGCGGAGCGCCGTTGCAGATCAACACGACCGGAAATACGAGTTTCTCTTTCGGAGGCGGCCAACGGCCGGATTCGACCGGGAAGAATGCGCAGCTCGATTCTCCAACCCTCGACCGTTGGTTCGACACGAGTGCGTTCACTTTGCCGGCGCAGTACACGTTCGGGAACATGGGCCGCATGCATCCGAACCTGCGGAGCGACTTCATTGAGAACCTGGACCTGTCGGTATTCAAGCGCTTCCGCGTGAAGGGTGAGCGGGTTTCGCTCGAACTTCGCGGGGAGAGTTTCAACATGGCTAACCACCCGGTGTTCGGTTCGCCGAATACGACCGTGGGCAATGCGCAGTTTGGTCGTGTGACGGGGACGGCGAACCCGCCGCGTCAGACCCAGGTGGCGTTGAAGTTACTGTGGTAGTTTAGGCTCCGAAACAGTAGACCCGGCCATCTTGCGCGGCAATAACCACTTTGCCGTCGCTGATGGCCGGGCTGCTGGATACGGCGGCCCCGGCCTCGTATTCCCAAAGCTTCTTGCCCGTAGCGGCATCAAGGACGTAGAAGCGGCCATCGTTCGAGCCGATGTAGACGCGGCCGGCGGCGGCGGCGGGACTGGATTCGACTCGGCTGCGCGTCGTGAAAATCCAAGCGACTTTGCCGGTTTTGGCGTCGATCGCGTGGACCATTTTGTCGCGGCCGCCGAGGATGACTTTGCCGTCGATCAGGGTGGCGCTGGAGTAGAACGGGAACTTGCGAACGGGGTGTTCGTAACGCCAGATGATCTTCTTGGCGATCATGTCGACGCCATAGACTTCGTTGCCGAAGGTGCCGAAGTAGGCCATATTGCCGGCGAGGGCGGGGCTGGCACCGGTGTAAGCGCCGCTGGAGACCTGAAAGATCTCCTTGCCGTCGGCGATGCGAATGGCGCGGAAATGTTCGTCGCAGCCGGCGATGTAGGCGATGCCGTCTTTGACGGCGGGGGTGCCGTGGACGGGGCCGGTGGTTTCATACTTCCAGGCGAGTTTGCCGGTCTTGGCGTTGAGCGCGTAGAGGCTTTGGTCGTAGCTACCGATGAGGACCTTGTCGCCATGGACGACGGGCGAGGATTTGATTTCGGTGCCGGTGGGATAGGTCCAAAGGCCTTTGCCGTCGGCGGCGTTGACGGCGTGAAGGACGCCTTTGAGATCGCCGACGTAGACGATGCCGTTGGCGATGGTGGGGGTTGACTCGCCGATTTCGCTGCCGGCTTTGTACTTCCATTTGGTTTTGCCGGTCGAGAGGTCAATGGCGAGCAGGTCGCCCGCGCCGGAGCCGATGTAGACGACGCCGCCGGCGATGATGGGCGAGGATTCGAACTGTTCGCCGCCCTCCCACGTCCAGAGGAGCTTCAATTGGGCGGGGGGAGCGCCGGAATCGGCGACGCCGGTGAGGGCGGGGTTGCCGCGGAACTGGGGCCATTCGGCGAAGAGGGTGGTGGCGAAGAAGAGAGCAGTTAGAAGGCGCATTGATAGAGTTCCAGGGCGGCGGCGGCATCGAACGGACGGGGGTTGTGGCGGCCGGTCCATTGCTGGGCGGCGTCGTCAGCGAGTTGGGGAAGGGCGTCGGCGGGGATTTCGTATTCGCGGAGGGGAAGGGCGAGGCCGACGGCTAGTTCGGCGAGGCGGTCGGCGAGATGGGGGTGCAGCTGGGCGTATTCGGGCGCGTCGTTCCAGCGGACGACGTGAGGGAGCATGACGGCGATGGCGACCCCGTGGGTGATGCCGTAGCGGGCCGTCAGCGGGTTGGCGCAGGCGTGGGCGGCTCCGAGCATGGAGGCTTCAATGGCGCAGCCGGCGAACCAGGCACCGAGTTGGAGGTCGGCGTTTGATTCGAGAGAAGCGGGGGCGGCGTAGCTGCGATGGAGCAGATGCCAAGCTTGACGGGATAAGAGTTGGGAGGCTTGGGTTCGTTTCGTAGTTACGAGGGTTTCGACGGCGTGGCTGATGGCGTCGTAGCCGGCGGCCGCGCGAACGTGGGCGGGTTGGGAGAGGGTGAGGAGGGGATCGAGGATGGCGTAGCGAAACGAAGCGGTGGGGTCGCCGCAGGCCATTTTGACGTGGGTGACGGGGTCGCTGATGAGGGCGTAGGACTGGGCCTCGCTGCCGGTGCCGGTGGTTGCGGGGATTCCGATCATGGGGAGCAGCGGGTGGGTGGCTTTGCCGTAGCCCCAGTAATCCTTCATGGTTCCGCCGTTTGTGAGGACGAAGTTGATGCCCTTGGCGGCGTCGAGAGAGCTGCCGCCGCCGAGGCCGATGAGCGAATCGATGTGGAGATGGGAGGCAAACTCGCGACCGTGCTCGATCATCAGCGAATCGGGGTTGGCGCCGAAGTTGCTCCACGGGGTGGCTTCGACTCCGGCGGCCGAGAGGGTGGCGATGAGAGAGGCGATGTGGCCGGCGTTGTCCATGCCGTGGTCGGCGACGATGAGGGTGCGACGGAAGCCAAGGCTGTGGGCGAGGGGGCCGACTTGGGCCATCGCGCCGGGAGCGTAGAGGAGGGGAGGCGCCGGGTTCATGGTTTGCGTGCTTGTTCGACGAGCGCTTTCACTTCGGTCATAAGCCGGGGGACGTGATAGGGGAAGCCGGCCTTGATGGTCCATTCGATGCCGGTTTTGGTTTCGGCGTTGGGCGAGACGGGGTAGAGGATTTTGAAGTCTTCGAGGGGGTTGCCGTTGACGATGAGAAGGTCCGCGGACCAGCCGGCGCGGACGCGGCCGATGGTGCCTTCGGCCTTCAACACCTTGGCCCCGTTGACGGTGGCGTGCTTGATGATTCTCAGGGGGTGGAAGCCGGCTTCCTGGTGAAGTTCGAAATTGCGGAGCATGCCGAAGCCGTACATCTGGTAGATGTAGCCGGCGTCTTCGCCCATGGTGATGGTGCCGCCGCGGGCTTCGAAATCGCGGACGGCGGCGAGCCAGAGGCGGAAGTTTTCCTTCCAACAGGTTTCGTCGGTCGAGGACCAGTTGATGAAGTAGCTGCCGTGATTGGCGAGGTTCGGTTCGAAGAAGGCCGCGAGGACGGGGTGGAGGTAGTCTTTGAACCAGGGTTGATTCTGGGCGCGTTGGAGGTCGCGGGAGGCTTCGTAGATTTCCAGGGTCGGGTCCCAGGCGACGTTGTTGGCGACCATGCCTTCGAGGACGGCGGCGAGTTTCTTGGGGTCCGCTTCGCGCCAGAGGCGGCCGGCGTGGCGGAAGCGGTCGGCCTCGTTCCTGTAGTTGTAGGTGGAGGGGAAGTTCTGGACGCCGGCTGCGAGTGCGGCGTCGGGGATACCGTACCAGTGCTCGATGGTGGCGACTTTGTTCCTGATGGCGTCAGCGGCGGTGGTTTCTTCGACGCCGATGTGGATGGCGATGGGGAGGCCGGCGGCGGTCGCTTCCTGGGCCGCGGCATCGAAGGTGTTTCTCCAAGCGCCGACGATCTTCATGCCGTCGGCACCGCGCGATTTGAGCTCCTTGACGCGGTTGACAGCGGCTTCCGGGGTGGCGGGACGGCCGAGGACGGGGTAGACGAAAAGGCGGGGGGCGACGACTTCGCCGCGAGCGGATTTCGCCTTCGTATCGAGGGTGAATTGGAGGTTGCTGCCGACGTCACGGACGGTAGTAATGCCGCAGGCGAGCCAGAGTTTCAGGACGTAGTTCGGGTCCATTGGGACGCCGCCGCGTTCCTGATGGAGGTGGCCATGCATGTTGATGAAGCCCGGGAGAACGTACTTACCGCGAGCGTCAATTTCGACGTCGCCGGGACGCGATTGGGAGCCGCGGGCGATCTGGGTGATGACGCCGTTTTCGATGGTGATATCGAGCGGCCCCTGGGCCGGGGTACCGGTGCCCTCCACGACCATGGCCCCTTTGACGATCATGCGGGCGGGCCGGACGCCGTGCTGTGGTTGCGCGGCCAAGGCAGCGGCGAGTAAGAAGACAAAGTAACGCATTATTCCCCGTTTTGCGCGATGAGCTTGGCGACGAGGGCGGTCCAGCCGGTTTGGTGGCTGGCGCCGAGACCTTCGCCGGTGTCGCCGTTGAAGTATTCGAAAAATAGCAGATGATCGCGGAAGTGGGGATCGCTCTGGTGCTTTTCATAGGGGCCGAAGACGGGGCGGCGCCCGGTGCGATCCTGCTTGAAAATGTCCGAAAGCCGGTGGGAAAGCGCGGTGGCTAGCTCCCAAAGGTTGACCTGGTCGCCGGACCCGAGGGGATATTCGACGGTGAAGTTATCCCCGAAGTAGAAGTGAAACTTTTGGAGGGATTCGATGATGAGGTAGTTGACCGGGAACCAGATGGGGCCGCGCCAGTTGGAGTTGCCGCCGAATAGGCTGGTGGTCGATTCCGCTGGTTCGTAATTGACCCGATAGGTCTCCTGGTTGACGTGGAGTTCGAAGGGGCTGTCCTTATGGAACTTCGATAGGGCGCGGACGCCGTAGTCGGAGAGGAACTCGTTGGGGTCCACCATACGGTGGAGAATGCGGCGGAGTTTGTCCGGGGTGACGACCGAAAGGAGGACCCGTTCTTGTTGGCCGCGTTCGAAGAGCGAGGCGACGTTGTGGCAAAGGTCCGGCCGGTGCCGCATGAACCATTGCATCCGGTGGCGGAAGCCATGGAGGTTGGCGATCTGGGTGGCGTCGATGGTGGTGACGGCGAACAGCGGGATGAGGCCAACCATGCTGCGGATGCGCATCCGGAATGGCTCGCGGTCGGGCACGCGGAGGAGGTCATAATAGAAACCATCCTGTTCGTCCCACAGGCTTTCCTTGCCGGGCTTGTTCATGGCGCTGGCGATGTACAGAAAATGCTCGAAGAACTTACTGGCAATATCCTCATAGGCGCGATTGTGTTCGGCCAAGTCGAGGGCTAATGTCAGCATGTTCAGGCAATACATGGCCATCCAACTGGTGCCGTCGGATTGTTCGATGATGCCACCGGTGGGTAGGGGGGCGGAGCGATCGAATACGCCGATGTTATCGAGGCCGAGAAAGCCTCCTTCAAAGACGTTATTGCCGGCGGCGTCTTTGCGGTTGACCCACCAAGTGAAGTTCATCAGGAGCTTATGAAAGCAGCGTTCGAGGAAGGCGAAATCGGGCTTGCCCGCGAGACGGCGGTCGATTTGGAAGACCCGATGGACGGCCCAGGCGTGAACGGGCGGATTGACGTCGCCGAAGGCCCATTCGTAGGCCGGCATCTGGCCATTGGGATGCATATACCATTCGCGGAGGAAGAGCTTTAGCTGGCTTTTGGCGAAGCCGGGGTCGATCATCGCCATGGGGATCATGTGGAAGGCTGAATCCCAGGCGGCATACCACGGATACTCCCACTTGTCGGGCATGGAAATGATGTCGTCGTTGAATAAGTGGGCCCAGTCTTGGTTCCGGCCGGACTTACGCGACTCAGGGGGAGGTGGCGTGGTCGGGTCGCCTTTCAGCCAGTCCTCAATTACGAAGTGATAGAACTGTTTGGTCCAAAGGAGACCGGCCATGGCTTGGCGGAAGATGCGGGTGCCGTCTGTGGTGAGAGGGACGCTTTGTACGCCTTTGTAAAAGCGATCCGCTTCGGCGCGGCGCTGGTCGAAGACCTCGTCGACGTCGATCGGAGTCGGCAAATCGGCGTCGTCTTTGAGGCCGGTGAGGCGGGCGAGGATGGTGCGGGATTCGCCGGGGCCCAGCGTGAATTGAAAGACCCCGGTGGCTTTGGTGCCGGAGTGGGCTGGATTAACGGCGTCGGTTTGGCCGTCAATCAGGTAGCGGTGAAACGCGCTCTTCACATAACCGCTGTTTGTGCCGCCCCAGAGCCGTTCAGTGTCCCCGTTGTTTTCGGTGAAGAGTAGGGTGGTGGATTCGGCGAAGGTGAAGATGTAGCTGCCGAGTTCCTGGTGTTTGCAGGCGATGGCGCGGTCGTTCACTTTGTACAGCACTGGCTTGGGCGAGTGGGAGCGGCCCCAGGTCCACGTGTTGCGGAACCAGATTTGGGGGAGGAGCCAGAGGGGTGCCGCTTCCGGTCCGCGGTTGGTAACCGTGATCTCGATCAGAAGGTCGTCGACGTCGGCCTTGGCGTATTCGATCTGGACGTCGAAGTAGCGGTCCTGATCAAAGATGCCGGTGTCGAGGAGTTCGTACTCGCGTTCGTGGCGGTTTCGGCGGCGGCTTTCTTCGAGTAAGTGCTGATAGGGAAAGGCGGCCTGGGGGTACTTATACAACGCCTTCATGTAAGAGTGGGTGGGCGTCGAATCCAGGTAGTAGTAGAGCTCTTTGACGTCCTCGGAGTGGTTGCCTTGCGGTCCGCCGAGGCCGAAGAGCCTTTCCTTTAGTACGGGGTCTTTCCCATTCCAAAGGGCCAAGCCGAAGCAGAGGCGCTGGTGATTGTCACTGATGCCGAGGAGTCCGTCTTCGGACCATCGGTAGGCGCGGAGATGGGCGTGTTCGAAGGGGAAATAGTCCCAGGCGGTGCCATTTGCGGAGTAGTCTTCGCGGACGGTGCCCCAGGCGCGGTCGCTTAAGTAAGGGCCCCATCGACGCCAGTGGCGCTCGCGTTTATCGGTCTCGATGAGGCGAAGGCGTTCTGGATCCATAATTCATGGTAACGCTACTGAATTGCTCTCGACTCCGCCGGTGGAGACGACGAGCGGATCGCCGGGAGAGAGACCGCGGAGGTTGATTTGCTGCAGGCCGATGAAGCCGGGGGCGGCACCGGAGAAGAGGACCTCAACCGGGCGGGTGCCGGAGCGCGCTGTGAGCGGGGCGGTACCGAAACCGGTTCCGTAGACCTCATAAATCGTCTCGCCGCGCGGGATGGCGGCGGCCTTGCCGGAGGCGGCGTCGAAGAAGATGCCGGGTTGGGCGGCCAGGACGGTGGCCGAGATGGTGACGATGCCGGAGGTGTTGCGGGCAGAGACGTCGGTGGGTCCGAGGGGGAGTCCGCCCGGGACGGCGAAATTGATTTGGTTATCGGTCGAAAAGAAGACGCGGGCTACGGTGCCGCCGACTGTGACGCGGGCGTTCCGCAGGCCGGTGCCGAAGGCGGTGGCGATGCCGCCGGCGACCAGGCCGGGCCGGAAGGAGGCGGCGTTGACGACTCCACCGGTGATGAGCGCGGGGGCGCGAGGGACGCTGAAGGTGATCGTGGTGCCGCCGAGCGAGACGGATTCGACGCTGGCGGGGAAGGCGGCGCGGCCGTCCGCATCGGTGACGGCGACCTGATTTTTGGCGGTGAGTTCGAGGCCGGGGTAAGGAAGCTCGTTCACGTCCTGCACGCGGAAGACGGGCGGCGCGCCGGCGTCGCTGACGACGACAATTTCGGCTCCGGCACCATCGGCCGGCAGAATCTGGACGCGTGCTTCGACCGGGGCAAACGCGGCGGGACCTTCGGCGCGAAGGACGTCGACGCCCGGGCGGAGTCCGGCGAGGCGGAAGGTCGTGCTGGTTTGTCCGGCGGGTATGGTGACGCTGGGCGGAGGGGAGGCGAGGCCAGATTCGGCACGGAGGAGAACGGTGGTGGTCGTTTCGGCGGGACGGTCGAGGCTGACGGTGGCAGTGGCGAAACGATTGGCGAACAGGCCGATGGCTGGTTCGATGCTCAGTCTCAGGTTGCGGCGAAAAGTCGTGTCCATGCTGGCGCGGCCGCCGGAGTAGCGGGGCCAAGCGCGTTCGAATTCGGCGCGGTAGCGTTCCACCTTGGCGAGCTCTGCCGGGGAGGGCGTGGTGCCGGCGGGGACAATGAGGACGAAGCCGATGCGATAGCGGCGCTGCTCGACGGTGTGGTCCGGGGTGCGGCGGCCTTCGGCGGTGATGAGTTCGTCGACCTGAACATCGCGCCGGGTGCCGCCGAACGTAGCACCGACTCGCGGAGAGGTTAGCGCCGAGGAGAGTCCGGAGTTTTGGACGTAGAACGTTGGCGGTACGTCGCCAGGCGGGCGGAGGCCCATCAGATATTGGTCGAGGGGCGAGAATCCTTCGACCGTGGCCGTGGTCCGAAAACGAGGGGTCGCGGCCTCCCCCAAGTCCTCGATGCGATTGCCTTCGAGAAGCGACGCTTCGGAGTTAAATGAGAAAGCCCAGTGGAAGCCTTGGCGGCCGAGCATGGGCCGGTTCTGCCCTTCGCGGACGGAGGCAAAGGCAAGGAAGAGGTGGCCGGCTTCGTGGGCGACGACGGTGAGGCCGGTGTCTCCGGTGCCGGCCCGCGACGGCATGGAGGAATTGGGGTCTTCGGGGTATTGAGAAACAGGCCCCAGGTTGAGCACCGCTTGCAGGCGGTTGGCGGAACCATACTCTTTGCCGACATCGGTCAAGGTGTCGCCGATTCCCTTGCGGCGAGCGCGGACGGAGACTTCAAAGGCGATGACTCCACTGCCGGCGGAGACGCCGCCGGAGTTGAAAAACGCGAGGTAGTCGTAGGCGTCGTCCTGGGATTCATAGACCTTCTGCGAGGCTGTGACGAGGTCGACGGCTGTAGAATCGCCGAAGCGTTCGGCGACGGTTCCGGGGAACGTTCTCTCGCTGCCGGCCGCGAACGAGACGAGGGTGGTGGAGCTGAGCAGGCCACCGGGCGACAGGCCGACCACCGACTCGGCGACATTGATTTGGCTCCAGGCGAGAAGGACGTTTCCGTTGGGAGAGAGGCTGATTTGGAAGGTCTGCTGAGGGCCAAAGCCGAAGTCGGTGTATTCGCGGACGCGGAGCCAGGTGATCGAGAAGCTGCTGGCATCGCTGCGAACGCGAACCCCGTCGCCGGCGGCGGAGGGGTCGAGATCGGTGAACAGACCGGCGATGCGGGGGCGGCCCGAGTTGAGCCGTCCGATGCTGCGGGAACTGGTATCGGAATCGCCCCCGCCGAAGGTGACGTTGCCATCGGAGTTGATGAAAATCTTTCGGTAAGTCTCGCCGTAGAAGGGGAATGGGAAGGGGAGATCGATCTCGCGGGTATCATCGTCGCCGAGTCCGGTGAGGGCGGTGCCGGGGTTGGTGGTGTCGATGGCGGCGGTACCGGTAATGAAGCGATAGCCAGCGGAGGAGGGGGTGAACGTGACGCTGCGGTTGTCGAGGTTGAACGGGTTGCGGCGAGCGACTACACCGTCCGAGTCGTCAAGGATGAGGAGGTTGCCCTCCAAGCGAGCGGCGGTTGGGCTGGTGGCCGACCTGTATTTGCCTGCGAGCCGGGATTTGCGATGGAGATCGAGTTCTTCGTGGGTCTGCCCGGGGTAGGTGCCGCACCACTGCCCGTTCGATTTCGCCACGGCCAGCGGACCGATTAAGGGAACGACAAGCGCGAGAACTGCGTAACGAAGTATCGAGGGGACCATCCCCCATTGTAAAATAGAGGATTCGGAGGAATTGAGATTATGGCGTTCTGTAACAAGTGCGGAGCGAACCAAGCGGACGAAGCGCGGTTTTGTTTCCAATGCGGCGGAGCGATGGCTGTGATTGGCTCGACGGTTCAGGAGTCGCAGACACTGGAATATACAATTCATGGGGATAATCTCCAGGTGGCGCGGGTGAAGCTGAAACCCGGTCAAGAGATATACGCCGAAGCGGGCAAGATGGTGTACAAAACTCCGTCGGTGCAGTGGGAAACGCGGATGTCGGGGAACTCGCTGGGAGAAAAAATTTGGGGCGCGGTGAAGCGAAAGCTTTCCGGTGAGTCTCTGTTTATGACCCATTTCAAGGCGAACGCACCGGGGGAGGTGGGCTTTGCGGGTTCCTACCCTGGGCGGATTCAGGCGTTCGATCTGCCGCCGGGGCGAAGCGTTCTCGTGCAGCGAGATGGTTTCCTGGCGGCGCAGCCGACGGTTCAATTAAACATTGCTCTCGTGAAGAAGCTGGGGGCGGGATTCTTTGGCGGCGAAGGCTTTATTCTGCAAAAACTGACCGGGCCGGGGATCGTGTTCATCCATGGCGGCGGGGACTTCATAGAGTTCCAATTGGCAGCCGGGGAGCAGTTGCAAGTGGATACCGGGTGTATCGTGGCGTTCGAAGAAGCAGTGCAGTACGACATTCAATTTGTGGGTGGGATCAAGACCGCCATCTTTGGTGGAGAAGGGCTGTTCCTGGCGACGTTGACCGGACCAGGGCGCGTGATCATTCAATCGATGACACTCGACAAGATGCGCCGGGAGTTGGCTCCTTCGGCGACCGGTGGAGGGGATGAGCGCAGCGGGCTAGGCGCCATCACAGGTTTGTTTAATTCTGATGACTAACGCACAAATCACGCAGATTCGAGACGAAGTGGCTGGCCTGCTGGTCAGCCGCTTGGCGGCGGTGCCGGCCGAAGCGGCGGAGTTGCAGCGGGCGGCGCGGGCTTTGCGGCAGGCCGAATCGATTGAACAGTGGATCCAGATTGTAGCGGATACCGCGGCTGGTTTTACGGAACGGGCAGCGCTGTTTTCAATCGACGGCGACCGGGCGCTGGGCAAGGCGTTGCGAGGGACGGGCGAGTTACCCGCTGAGCCGGTGAATTTGGTTGAAGCCCCGGCCTTGCGTCAGGTGGTGGAGACGAGCGAGACGGTGGTCTGCCTGACGGCGACATCGCAGTTGGGCCCG
>Ga0163144_10010828_pt1 | contig 19386 bp, 17 predicted proteins | sample OliLak19BULKMAT1_FD_123175 | JGI IMG/M metagenome (GOLD analysis project Ga0163144, IMG submission 123175) | Freshwater microbial mat bacterial communities from Lake Vanda, McMurdo Dry Valleys, Antarctica - Oligotrophic Lake LV.19.BULKMAT1 | ecosystem: Environmental > Aquatic > Freshwater >... | reverse complement strand
TGCAGCGCGGAAACGGAACGCAGCAAGCTGTGCAAGCTATTCCATAGTTGCGAGACGGCGGACGAATAATGCCCAAAACAACATCCGACCGCGTCTATCTCTATGACTCGACACTGCGTGACGGTGCGCAGGCGCGCGGCGTGGATTTTACTGTGGCCGACAAGCAGGCCATCGCGCGCGAGCTCGACAAGCTCGGCATCGATTACATCGAAGGCGGCTGGCCCGGCGCCAATCCCAATGACGATGCGTTTTTTGCCGCACCGCCGACGCTGCATAAATCAAAGCTGTCTGCATTTGGCATGACGCGCCGCTCCGGGCGCTCGGCCGATAATGATCCGGGCCTGTCCGATTTGTTAGAGAGTGGCGCGAAAGCCATTTGTCTCGTTGGCAAAAGCTGGGACAAGCAGGTGAAGTCGGCGCTTGGTGTATCGGTCGGTGAAAATCTGCGCATGATTGGCGACTCGATTAAACATGTCGTTAAACACAAGCGTGAAGCGCTCTATGATGCCGAGCATTTTTTCGATGGTTATAAAGCCAATCCCGAATATGCGCTTTCCTGCCTGATGACGGCGTATGATAACGGTGCGCGCTGGATTGTGTTATGCGATACCAATGGCGGTTCGCTGCCGTTTGAAGTGGGCGACATTGTGGATGCTGTCACCAAACATATTCCCGGCACGCATCTGGGCATTCACTGCCACAACGATACGGATAACGCGGTGGCTAATTCGCTGAGTGCTGTACAGGCGGGCGCGCGGCAGGTGCAGGGCACCATCAACGGTGTCGGCGAACGCTGCGGCAATGCCAACCTTATCTCCGTCATCCCTAACCTGATTTTGAAAATGGGTCTTAGCACTGGCGTCACCACCGAAAAGCTTACGCATCTCACCCATGTGTCGCATTTCCTCGATGATCGCCTGAACCGTTCACCCAACATGCACGCGCCGTTTGTCGGCTCGGCGGCATTCGCGCATAAGGGCGGATTGCATGTCTCTGCGATGGCGAAGGACTCCACCTCTTACGAACATATCAGCCCGGCCCTGGTCGGCAATGAACGTACCATCTTAGTGTCCGACAAGGCGGGGAAATCCAACATACTCGACCGGCTCAAGCAGTTCGGCATCAGCGTTAAGCCCGATGACGAGCGCGTCGGCGAACTGGTATCGGAAGTGAAGCAGCGCGAAAAACAAGGCTATGCCTATGAAGGGGCGGAGGCCAGTTTTGAATTGCTGGTGCGCCGCTTGCTTGGCACCGTGCCGGAATATTTTGAAGTGCTCGGGTTCCGCGTGATCGGCGAGCGCCGCTACAATGCCAAGGGCAAGCTGGTCAATATCTCGGAAGCCACGGTCAGGATTTCCATCGACGGCGAAGAAATACTTACCGCCGCCGAAGGCAACGGTCCGGTCAATGCGCTGGACGGTGCGTTGCGCAAGGCGCTGATCGGGCATTTCCCGCTGCTCAAAGACATCCAGCTTACCGATTATAAAGTGCGCATCCTGACACCTGACGCCGGCACCAAGGCCATCACGCGCGTGATGATCGAATCGCGCGACAGCAAGGGCCATGTGTGGAACACCATCGGTATCTCCGCCAATGTCATCGACGCGTCGTTCAATGCGCTGCATGATTCCGTGACCTATAAACTGCTCCATGCCAAGAAATAATCGTCCCGTCGTCATATTGGTTCGTCCGCAGATGGGCGAGAATATCGGTGCGGTGGCGCGCGCCATGAGCAATTTCGGATTGTCCGAGTTGCGTCTTGCCGCGCCGCGTGACGGTTGGCCGAATCCGAAAGCATCCGAGATGGCGGCGGGTGCGGAATATATTATTGATGCTGCCAAAGTCTATCCGGATTTCACCGCCGCTACGCATGATATTCAACTGGCTTATGCCACCACGGCGCGCGAGCGCGACATGGAAAAGCGCGTGGTAGAACCGGCAGAAGCCATGACGGAAATCAAATCGCAAACTGCTTCCGGCAGGAAGGTGGCGCTGGTGTTCGGGCCGGAACGCTCCGGCTTGGAGAATGACGAGATTGGCTGGTGCGATACGCTGATTACCATTCCTACCGCTGTGGAAAACCGTTCGCTGAACATCGCGCAATCGGCGGTTATTTTGGGCTATGAATGGTTATGCCAGCAGGACGGCGACACTATCGCGCGCGAGCTTCCGGAGATAGCGCCGCGTGAAGAATGGCAGGGATTATTTTCGCAGCTTGAGAGCTATCTCGATGCTGCCGATTATTTTCGCGTCGCGCATAAAAAGCCAGTCATGTGGCAGAATCTGCAGAATATGCTGTTGCGCAGCGGATTTTCCAGTCAGGAAGTGCGGACGTTTCGTGGTATGTTGCGTGCGCTCTGGGAACGCCGCATCGGCGGTTCCTAGAACTGCTTGCGGTTCATCATGTCGATATTTTCCTGAACTTCCGGCGAAATCTTGAGGCGCCTTGGTCCGGAGAGCTGTTTCATCGCAATGCGTAAGTTCGCCGGGCTGTCGGCTTCGGAGAGGGCCACTTCTTCAGAGATGATGCCTTGCGAGAATAAATCGAGCAACGCCTGCTCAAAGGTCTGCATGCCGGAGCTCTTTCCGTTTTCAATCAGCTCCTTGATTTCCTTGACACGGCCTTCGGCTATCAACGCTTTGATCAGGCCTTCATTGACCATGATTTCAACGGCGAGGCTGCGGCTGTCTTGAGTATTGCGCACTAATCGCTGCGACAGCACGGCCTTGAGGTTGAACGACAGGTTCAGCAATACCTGACGGTGCTTTTCCTCGGGGAAGAAGTTGATGACGCGCTCAATCGCCTGATGGGAATTATTGGCATGCAGCGTGGCCAAACACAGATGTCCCGTTTCGGCAAAAATAATTGCCTGCTCCATCGCCTCACGGTCGCGTATTTCACCGATGACAATGATGTCCGGCATCTGGCGCAGTGCGTTTTTTAAACCCAGACCAAATGAATAGGTATCGATGCCGACGTCGCGCTGGGTGATGATGCAATTCTTGTGATCGTGAATAAACTCGATCGGGTCTTCGACGGTGACGATGTGGCCGCTGCCATGCGTGTTGCGGTAGGAGAGCATGGACGCAAGCGTGGTGGATTTACCCGAACCGGTCGGGCCGACTACGAGCACCAGACCGCGCTTTTCCATGATCAGGTCGGAATAGATTTTTGGAAGGCCCAACGCCTGCAGCGGCGGTACATCGCTGCGGATGCGGCGGATGACGATGCCGCCATGCTGGCGCTGGCGGAACATGTTGATACGCATACGTACCGTGCCCTGCCAGTCGATGGCGGTGTTGTATTCGAGCGTGGCGTCGAATTCCGAAACAGCTTCTTCGCTCAGCAGCGCCATCATTACGGTGCGCACGTCTTCATCTTTCAGCGGTTCGGTGCCGATGCGCTCCATTTTATCCTGAATACGCATGCAGGCGGGCGTGCCGACGGTGACGTAGAGATCGCTCGCGTCTTTGCTGACAAAGGTATCGATTAATGCATGTACATCGATGGTCATATGCTAAAATTCATTGACGCCCTTGACGCGTTGTTTGACGGGTTTGGCCTGCTCTGCTTCGTCCGCGCTTGGGCTCACGCTGGTCGCCAGCGTTTCGCGCGCGGTTTCTTCGGATACGATGCCGGCGTCTACCTGTGCCTGCACGCTGTCTTTCATCAGGCACATGCCGAGCTTGCTGCCCATCTGGATGAGCGAATAAATCTGCGGAATACGCGATTCGCGGATAAGGTTGCGGATAGCGCCGGTGCCCAGCATGATTTCATGCACGGCGACGCGGCCGCCGCCGATGCGCTTGAGCAGCGCCTGCGTGATCACCGCTTCGAGTGATACGGATAACATGGCGCGTACCATTTCCTTGTCGTTGGCAGGGAACACGTCAATGATACGGTCGATGGTTTTTGGCGCCGAGCTGGTATGCAGCGTGCCGAGTACAAGGTGTCCGGTTTCCGCGGCAGTAAGCGCGAGCTGGATGGTTTCGATGTCGCGCAATTCGCCGACCAGAATCACGTCCGGATCTTCGCGCAGCGCGCTTTTGAGTGCGCGGGCGAACGACTTGGTGTTCTTGCCGACTTCGCGCTGGTTGATCAGCGATTTTTTGGATACGTGCACAAACTCCACCGGGTCTTCGATGGTGATGATATGCTTGGCGGATTCGGCATTGATGTGATTCACCATCGCCGCCAGTGTCGTCGATTTACCTGAACCGGTCGGGCCGGTGACGAGCACCAGTCCTTTATGGAGCTGGCAGAGTTTTTTGAGAATTTCGGGAGCGCCCAGTGCGTCGAGCGATTTGATTTCGGTGGGAATGGTACGCATAACGGCAGCGGGGCCGTTCAGCGTGTTGAAGGCGTTGACGCGGAAGCGGTAATTTTCGCCCAGCGAAATCGCGAAGTCGATTTCAAAATCGCGCTCATAGTCGGAACGCTGTTGCTCGGTCATCACCGAATGCAGCATGTCCTTGAGGACGAGTGCGGTTAGCGGATCGGCTTTATACGGCACCATATCACCCTGAATACGCATGATCGGAGGACTGCCTGCCGACAGATGTAAGTCGGAGGCTTTGTTCTTCTGCGTAAAGACGAGAAGGTCGGTAATATCCATTTGTTTTGCCCGGGTAACTTTTAAATACTAGCTACGTTTATTAGAACTAATAAAAGTTAATCTTTGCTGAATTTTCTGAACATTACCGGGAATGGCCTCGCCGCGCTGCGATGCCTGGATAAGCAGGCGGTACATTTCGGCGGCTTCCTCATATTTATGCTGCTTATCGAGCATGATAGCGTAGTTATAGCGGTAGGTCAGGTTTTCCGGGGCCATGCCGATGGCGCGCTGCATATAGTCCCCGGCCTGGTCGTAATAGCCAAGTCTCTGGTATATAACGGCTATCTGGGCAGGAAGTGCGCTATATTGCGGGTTGACCCGCACCAGTTTCAGCAGCTCTTGCAAGGCCTGCTCAGGCGATTCATCGGCCAGCAGCACGAGGAAATTATTCAATCCGTCGCTGTTATTGGGGTCGATGGCCAGCAGGCGCGCATACATCGGACGGGCCAGATCAATCTGCCCGGCGCGGTGATAGGTGGTGGCTAAGCCGAACAGGGCATTCTTGTTGTTCACATCGTTATCGAGGACGCGCTTGTAGATGCCGACCGCAATATCGGTCTGTCCGGCGATCAGCGCGTTATAGGCTTTTTCCAGTTCGTAATTGAAATTCATGCGCGGCGGTTTGATTTCAATCTTGATGCCGGTGGATTCATGGCTGACTTCTCCCGCCTGATCGAGCGCGGTGAGGTCGCGGGCGCGTTCGATGAATACCGGCTTTGCCTGTTCGCGTGGTTTTTCCGGACGCTTATTCTGCAGCTTGGCGACGATCTGTTTGCTTTCATCCGACAGCGAACGTTTCGGTGCCGCCATTTCTGCCGCCAGCATCGGTTCGGGCAATTGTTTCACGGGCACCGCCATGGGTGCGGTGGGCATGGTGGGTGCGGCAAGCGTATGTTCAGGCGCCGGTTGTTGCGGTTCGGGCGCGGGTGCTATCGCGGCTTGCACCGGTTCTGGCTGCGGCTGGGGTTGCGGTTGTGACCATGGCGGCGTGTATGGTTCCGGCTCCTGCGCATAGGTTTGTTGCGGCGACGGAATCAATGTCGGCGGTAGATTCGCACTATCCGCTGATTGCACCGCATCCGGCCCTTCCCAACGTTTCACGGCATAAGCCGGTACGTTGGGCGGCAATGTCGCCGGGCCCACCGGTCCGACATGGATGCTCGGCGGCGGCGGAACGGCGGAACCGCCCGGAGGTAATTTTGGCGCTTTGGGTTTGGTCGGCGCAGGCGTAGCGGCAGCCACAGGTTTCTCCGTCGGCGGCAACGCGGCGGGCATCGTGGATTGTGGTGCGGGCGTGGCGGTGTCGGCACTCCATAACGGCGACGATAGCGGCGTTGGCGGCGGTGCCGGTTTGGCAACTTCTTTTGGTTTGTCCGCTGGCGGTGTTTTGGCCTCCGGAGGCTTAGGCGCTGGCGGCGTCACCGGTGCGGGAGCCGGTGTCGGAGCGGGCGCTGGAGGTGGTGGTATTACGACTGGCGGCGTCACCGGTGGTGCTGCAGGTGATTCCATCACAGTGGGCGCTGGTGCTGGAACAGGTGCGGGAAGGGGCGCAGGCGCTGCTGCCGGGGGAGGCCGGATGATTGTGGGTGGCGGGGTGACCGGCGGTGTTGCCGGCGGAGTAGTCGCTGCCGGTGGTGCAGGCGGTGTTGCTACCGGTGCGGCCGGTGGTGGAGTGGGCGCTGGTGCCGGAATAGCCGCGGGGCTTTCCGTAGTGGAAGGTGATTCGGGCGGCAACTCGGTGAGCGGGATCAGCGGTGTATCCTCACCGGCGGCGGGCGATAGGTTGCTTAAACGTGTCGGCAGCAGTGGGATGATGGAATTTTTTGCCATCTGCTGTTGTGGGTCACTGATATGTACAACTTCGCGTTTAACGATAATACCCGGAGAGCGATACAGCTCTACCGGCGCGGCTTCCCTGGTGGCGGCGACCTGTTGTGGTTTTGCGGGGGGGGGCAAAGCTTGCGCGGCAATCGACGCTACCGGTACGGCCTGCACGGTGCCGGTAGGAATGGGTTGTGGGATGGCGGCGTTGCGTTTGGGCAGCATACGCGGGTTGGCTACAGGTGCGGCAGCGGCGGGTTGTGCAGGTATAAACTGATTGGCGGGCGGTCTCGGGATAGTAGCGGCGGGTCTGGGTTTTTCAGCGTTATCGCTACCCGGCACCAGATTGGACACCAGACGTCCGAAAAATCCTTTGGACGATTTTCCATCGGACTGTGTTGGCATCTGGCCTGCACCGGCATTGGCGGTAGTGACAGCGGCAGCCGCTGGTGCGACGGTGTCCGTGGGAAGTACAATCACCTGCCGTGGGGGGGCAACCTGTTGCACTTCGTGAATGTTGGGGATGTTGACTTTGAGGGGCTTGCGCTTGGGCGGAGGCGGCAGAGTATCCAGCGGCATGGGAACCATGTCGGGAATGGGAACGAAATCTTCTTTTTTGAAACGCAATGCAGGACCGTTCGGTTTATTGAGCTTACTCGCCAAATCGTCGGAATTCTGAGCATTCGTGGTGTTTTGGGCGATAGGAAAAGGAGGTGGTGGGTCTGCTCCGGCGGAATAAATGAGACACTGACCCGACAGCAAACCAAGCAAGGTTATGCTTAGAGAAACGAAAATACGCGACAAACGACTGCCCACCATCCCCACGCTGTCGAAAACATTATATTGTGTGTCATTCTATGTATTTACACTACAAATAGCATTAAAAAAATCGTCCCAAACCGGATTGAAGGGCATTATTTCCCCGGCACGCGAATTGCTTAGCGGTGGTGGCAACGTTTTTTATCGAGGAAAGATGATCAGGTTGATACAGCATATGGCTATAGTTTTAGCGGGCGGCGCGTGCCTTCTCATGGCTCACAATGCGCGCGCGGAAAAACCTCTGGACGGTTTTATTCCGTTGCATGGAAAGCACACTGATGCGCGTGGTAAGCCGGTGCCGCCGATGCGCTCTGCGGAAGCCAGCTTCATACCGCTGAACGCGCGAAGTTTCCGGGGGCTCCCGCAAGCGCGGCGCGAATTGCCGACCGAAACCGCTGAACCCGTTGCACTATCAGAAAATTTAGCCCCGTCCGCCAATACATCGCTGATGAGCACAGAACAGGCGCAGCAAATCATTTCCATTTTCGCGCCGAATCAGTAAACTGCCGTACATGTCATTCCTGTTTCGTTTGCTGCGGCCATTGCTGCACCTGCTGCCGCCCGAAAAAGCGCATAATCTTGGCTTATGGGCGCTTCGTCATCATCTGTTGCGTTCTGCACCTGCGCTCGATTTACCTATACTGCGCTGCAAGGCGTTTGGCCTCGCCTTTCCCAATCCCGTTGGGCTTGCCGCGGGGTTTGATAAAAATGCAGTGGCAGTGAACGGCCTGCTTGCGCAGGGATTTGGATTTGTCGAAACCGGCACGGTGACGCCGCTGGCGCAACCGGGAAATCCGCGCCCGCGTATTTTTCGCCTGAGCGAAGATGAGGCGGTGATCAATCGCCTCGGTTTTAATAACGGCGGGGTTGGCCCTTATATTAGACATTTCCGCCGCCGTAATAAACATTCAGGCATTGCCGGAGCCAATATCGGAAAGAACAAAGACGCAACCGATGCGGTGGCCGATTATGTCACCGGATTACAGGCGGTGTATCCGTTCGCTGATTATGTGACGGTCAATATTTCCTCTCCCAACACGCAAGGCCTGCGCGCGCTGCAGCAGCGTGAGGCGCTGGCACAGCTTCTGTCAGCGCTCGACCAGACGCGCGACGCGTGCGCCCAGCGTTTCGGCACCCATGTTCCGCTGCTGCTGAAAGTGGCTCCTGATCTTGAAGACGGCGACATGAAAGACATTGTCGATACCGTGCTTGAGTTCGATATTGACGGGCTGATTGTCAGCAATACCACCATCAGCCGTCCCGATAGTCTTAAGAGCGGGCATCGCAACGAAACCGGCGGTTTAAGCGGCAAACCGCTCTCTGCATTATCCAACGCCACGCTCAAAAAATTCTACAGCTGGTGGAGGGGAAGATTCCGCTGATCGGTGTTGGCGGCATTGCTTCGGCTGAGGATGCCTACCTGAAAATTCGTGCGGGTGCGACGCTCGTGCAGCTCTACACGGGGCTGGTCTATCAGGGGTTTTCTCTGGTCGGTGAGATCAATGCGGGGCTTGCGGAATTACTGAGACGTGACGGGTTTGCCAGCGTCGAAGACGCTATCGGCGTGGACGCGTCAGCGTAGCAGTTTATTCCAGAAGTTGGGGCCAAGCTTCACGTCATTATCCGAATTATCCCCGGACGGTTGCTGCACGATGCCTTCTTTGTGCGTCGGATAGTCCGGCGTGCCGCCGCCGCCCTGCCAGGGCAGGAAGGAGAAGAAGCCGCCGCCGGTGGGAATATCGCGCACAGGCGTATTCTGTAACGCCGCCTGCATATAGTTGTGCCAGATCCGTGCGGGTAGCATGCCGCCGGTCACTTTTTTCATCGGCTGGTTATTGTCGTTACCCACCCATACGCCGGTGACGAGATCGGCGGAAAAACCCATAAACCATGCGTCGCGGTAATCAGACGTGGTGCCGGTTTTCCCGGCAATCGGACGGCCAATCTGCGCGGCGCGGCCGGTGCCATTGGTGACGACGCTTCCCAGCATCTGGTTCATCATGCCGACCACGCTGCCATTGAGTACGCCGCCGCTGCCGGGAGGGCTGCGTTCATAGACGGTTTCGCCTTTGGAGGTATCGATGCGGATGATGCCATACGGGTAGACAATGGCGCCGCCCGATGCGAGATGCGCGTAGGCGTTGGTGAGCTCCAGCAGCGATACTTCGGTGGAGCCGAGCGCGATACTCGGCAGCGGCGCGAGATCGCTGGTAATGCCAAGCCGGTGCGCTACTTTGATGACATGGTCAAGTCCGGCATATTCGGCCACCTGCACGGCCACCGTATTGATGGATTGTGTGACCGCTTCTTCCACCGTGATGTTGCCTAAATATTTGTTGGTGTAATTATGCGGCTGCCAGTAACCGCCGGATACTTTGATGCTGACTGGCTTGTCCTCGACAATCGAATCGGGCGTAAGCCCGGCTTCCAGGCCGGCGAGATAGACGAATAATTTAAAGGCGGAGCCGGGCTGGCGCAGCGATTGCGTGGCGCGGTTATACTGGCTTTCCGCATAGGAACGTCCGCCGATCATGGCGCGGATGGCGCCGTCGGGCGTCATGGATAATAACGCCGCCTGGCTGGCCTCGTGCGGTTCGCCGTCCTTATCCATGATGTCATTGATCGCTTTTTCGCCCAGCAATTGCCAGTCCGGGCGCAGCGTCGTGGTGACGACCATGTCTTCCTGCACATTGCCGACATATTCGGGCAACTGGTCTAAAACCCAGTCGGCGAAATAATAGGTACTCTGGCTGTTGCGTTTGCGCTTATTCATCGATTTTGCCAGCTCATCGCGTGCTTTCTGCACTTGCGCTTCCGTCAGGTACTGGGCGTCGGCCATATTGACGAGCACCTGATCGGCGCGTTTTTGGGAAAGTTCCGGATTGCTGGTCGGTGCGAAACGCGACGGTGCTTTGAGCAATCCGGCGATGATGGCCGATTCGGGCAACGTCATCTCGCGCGCGGATTTATCGAAATAGCGATGGGCGGCGGCATCGATGCCATAATTACCCGCGCCGAGATAGACGCGGTTTAAGTAGATGCTCATGATATCCTGTTTCGAGAAGCGTTGCTCCAGCTTGAGGGCAAGCAGCGCTTCCTTGATCTTGCGGATGAGGGAGCGCTCCGGTGTCAGGAATACGTTTTTGGCTACCTGCTGTGTGATGGTACTGCCGCCCTGCACGACATGCTGGGCGCGGATATTGGCGATCATCGCGCGGGCAAGGCCGAACGGATCGATGCCGAAATGGTAATAAAAATTACGGTCTTCGGTGGCGATCACCGCATCGACCAGCGATGCAGGCGTTTCATTGAAGGGAATGTAATCGCCGTAAATATCGCCGAAGCTGCCGATAATCTGGCCGTCCTCCGACTTGATCAGGATGCTCGGTGCTTTGTTGAACGTATTGAGATCATCAATGTCGGGCAGGGTCAGGAAAATCCACGCCAGCAGTACGGTCGCGGCGATACCGCCATATACCGTTACTTTCTTCAACGCGCGCTTGAACTGGAATTTCTTTTTGCGGCTGCCGTGGCGGCGGTAAAACGGCAATTCCTGCCCGCGTTTTTTCGGCCCGTTTCCGGACTCCATACGCGGTGGATTCTTCCGTTTCTGGGGGCGCTTACGTACAAATAGTTTCAGGATTTTACGGCGCAGTGACATCAGGCATCCTTATCGCGTTCAAGGACGTATTGCAGCTTGCGCACGGCCAGCTTGGCGAGCTGCTTGCGCGTGGCTTTCTTCGGGCCGACGATGGAGACTTCGCGCAGTGACTCCGGGTCAATAGCGGTGACCTTGACTGAATTTCCTACCGACACATATTCCACGATATAACCTTCCTGTTTATCATCGGCGCTCATACATCAACGTCATCGCGGGATTTGTCGGACAATTTTTCGATGCGCAGGCGGGTAAGCTGCGTTGCGTCTTTGGAAATGACGGTGAAACGGAAACCGTGGAGATCGAATTTTTCACCCGCGGACGGAATGGTTTCGGCTTCATGGATCAGCAGCCCGGCCACCGTGGAGGCGTTATCGTCCGGCAGGTTCCAGTCGAGCTGGCGGTTTAAATCGCGGATGGCAAAACTGCCGCGGATATAATAGGCGTTGTCTCCAGCTTTCTGTATGTCTTTATCGTCTTCATCATGTTCGTCTTCGATATCGCCGACGATTTCTTCGATAATGTCTTCGAGCGTCACGATGCCTTGCCAGCCGCCATATTCATCGACGACGAGGGCAAAATGCTGGCGCTTGCTACGGAAGGCGAGGAGCTGATCGCGTAGGCTCGTAGTTTCAGGAATAAACCACGGCTTGGCGCAGATGGCAATAATCGCCTCGGTGGTGAGTGTGCCGCCGGTGGTGTCATGGGATTCGTTGAGCATTTTGATCAGGTTTTTAACATGCAGCACGCCGATAATATTATCGGGCTCGCCCTGCCATAGCGGAATACGGCTATGCATTGTGCCGACGGCCTGGGCGACCAGCTCCGCGGGTGACAGGTTGGCGTCGAGGGTTTCTACTTGCTTGCGGTGGATCATAATCGCTTCGACTTCGATGTCATTCAGGTCGAGGATACTGCCCAGCATGTCCCGATCCTGCTTGATCATTTTGCCTTCGCTGTGATGCAGCTCGATGGTGCCGCGTATGACATCGGTAGCGGAAATCAGCGTGCCGGATTGTTTGACATCAATCCTGAAGACACCGAAGAGCAGATTTATAAACAGTTCGATGCTGCGCGTGACCGGATAAAATAATTTTACCAGCAGGTTCAGCACCGGCGACAAGGTAAGCGCCACACGCTCCGAATTCTGGATGGCATAGGTTTTGGGCAGGACCTCGGTGAAGACAACCACGAGCAGGGTCATGGTAACGGTCACGATTACCAGCCCGTTTTCGCTACCGAATAATTGAATGGTCAGCGTAGTGGCAATGGCGGAGGCGGCGATGTTGACTGCATTATTGCCGAGCAACACAGTGCCGATCATCGACTCCTTGTGGCGGCGTAACTTGCTGACGATCTGCGCGCGCTTGTTGCCGTCCATCACCAGCTGGTAAATGCGTGCACGCGACACGGCAGTCATGGCCGTTTCGGCAGCGGAAAAAAATGCCGAAATCAGTAGCAAGGTAAGGATGGTGAGTCCGTAGAAAATCAGTTCATCTGTCATAGCGCAACTATCATGGGTGGGGCACTATATTATGCAGCGCAGGCAAGCGCAAGCGTATCGCGCAGTTGTTCCTTGTTAACATCTTGCGTAATAAATGCTTTTCCGATGCCACGGGTGAGGATGAAGGTCAGTTTTCCATCGGCGATCTTCTTGTCGCGCGTGAAATGCTCCATCAGATGGTCAATGTTCCAGTCCTTGCGGATGTCGCCGGGCGAAGCGGGCAGGCTGGTCGCCTTGTAATGCGCTAAGGCCCGGTCCAGTTCGGATTGCGGGCAGATGCCCATGGCGACCGATGCCTTAAACGCCATGATCATGCCCATGGCTACCGCTTCACCGTGTAAGAGTGTGTCACCGTAGCCGGTCTCCGCCTCCAAGGCATGGCCGAACGTATGGCCGAAATTCAGCAGCGCGCGGATATTGGCTTCTTTTTCATCGGCAGCGACAATGGCGGCTTTGGCTTTGCAGCTTTTGATAATGGCCTCGCTCATGAGTGCCGTATCACCCGCAAGCAATGCCGCACCGTTTTTTTCCAGCCAGCTAAAAAAGCCCGGGTCGTTGATGAAGCCGTATTTGACGGTTTCGGCATATCCTGCCAGCAGCTCGCGTTTGGGCAGGGTGGACAGGGTGGTGACATCGGCCAGCACCAGCAGCGGCTGGTGGAAACTGCCGATCAGGTTTTTGCCGTAGCGCGAATTGATGCCGGTCTTGCCACCGACCGAACTGTCCACCTGCGACAATAGCGTGGTGGGAATCTGGATGAAGTTGACGCCGCGCAGCAATACGCTTGCGGCAAAGCCGGTCAGGTCGCCGATGACGCCGCCGCCAAGCGCAATCAGCGTGGTATGGCGGTCAGGTTTCTGCTCGAGCAGGGTTTCCAGCAACTCGCTGAACGAATCGAGGCTCTTGGTGCCTTCGCCGGGCTTGACGATGATAGAGCGGCTGCTGATTTGTTTTTCCTCCAGCGCGTTGGTCAGGCGGTGCAGGTAAAAACGCGCCACCGTTTCGTCGCTGACAATGATGACGCTTTTGGTTTTGATATGCGGCAGGATATACTCTCCGGCCTTGCTAAGCAGCCGTTCGCCCACGATAATATCGTAACCGCGGCTTCCGAGTTCTACGCGCAGGTTCTCAGGCATGATTCCTCTGCTGTAATGCCGCCATGATCGTATCGACGACGGCTTCGTGCAGTCCCGCATTGCTGTCGATGGTGATGTCAGCTTCGCTGTAAATCGGATAGCGCTCGTCCATCAGTTTGCTCAGGATGGTGCCTTTATCGCCGGTCTTGAGCAGGGGCCGTGTATCGCGGCGCGAGACGCGCTCCAGCAGCACGTTCAGGTCGGCCTTGAGCCATACCGAGATAGCTTTTTCCTTGATGGCGCTACGGATGGTGGGATTGATAAACGCGCCGCCGCCGGTGGCGATGATGCATGGTTCGCTGCTGACTAAGCGTAGCAGGACGCGCTGTTCCAGATCGCGGAAAATCGCTTCGCCGTAGGCTTCGAAAATATCACCGATACTGCATCCTGCCGCCTCGACGATTTCATTATCGGAATCGATGAAGGTTACTCCGAGCGTAGTCGCAAGCCGTCTGCCGATGGTGGATTTCCCGGCGCCCATCAGGCCGACCAGCACAATGGGTTTGTGCAGTTTCACGGGGTGCTGGGTAGCGATATGGGGGCTGGTCGTCATATCCGAAGCGGTTTTACGTTTAATTTCCCGGTTGTAATTTCTCTCTGGCCTATTACGATTGGCACCATAAAAGCCATATATCATTAAAGGAAATAGCGAATAATGCAACAGAAGCGAATCATTTCCAAACCGGGCAGGCTTATATTACTGGCGGTTATTGCGCTGGTATGCGTCATTGCCGGTCTGATGCGAACCACTATCCCGGCTGAACAGAAACCCGTTGAAAAGGAGCTGGATGCCAAGGCCTTCCTTGAATCCAAACCCCAATAACGACCGCCGTTTCATCGAGCAATTCATTGAAATGATGGTGGCCGAGCGCGGCGCGGCGGCCAATACGGTGGATGCCTACCGGCGCGATCTGTCTGATTTCCATGCCTTTCTGGTTAAAAAAAGCGAGTCGCTCGGTGCGGTGTCACGCGCAGGCATTGAAAGCTTCATGGCAGGTTTAAGCCATGGGGGGCTATCGGCGCAGACGGTGGCGCGCAAGCTCTCGGCGCTGCGCCAGCTGTTCCAGTTTCTCTATAGCGAAAAACTGCGCGCCGATAATCCGACAGCGACGCTGCAAACCCCGCGCACCGCCAAGCGCTTGCCGAAAACCCTGACCATCGATGATATGAAAGGATTGCTGGAAGCCGCCCGTATCGACGGTTCGCCCAAGGGCTTACGCCTGCAGGCGATGCTTGAACTGATGTATGGGGCGGGTCTGCGCGTATCCGAGTTGGTGGGCCTGAAACTCTCGGCGCTGCAGGTGAAAGAGGGCGGCCAGAAAGTGGATGCCGATTTCCTGCACATTACCGGCAAAGGCAATAAGGAGCGCCTCGTGCCGGTGCATGGCCGCGCCCGCGCTGCGCTGTCGTCGTATCTTTCGGTGCGTGTGCAGTTCGTGCCGGATTCCAAACCGTCGCCCTGGCTGTTTCCCTACCATCGCGCGGATGGCTATATCACTCGCCAGCAGTTCGGCGTGATGCTGAAAGAACTGGCGATCAAAGCCCATATCGATCCGGACAAACTCTCACCGCACACGCTGCGCCATTCCTTCGCCAGCCATCTGCTCGAAGGCGGCGCGGATTTGCGCGTCATACAGGAATTGCTTGGGCATTCGGATATTTCGACTACGCAGATCTACACCCATGTCGCCGGAGAACGTCTCAAAAAGCTGGTGCAGGAGAACCATCCGCTGGCCAAGAAGAAATGAATCGCGATCTGTACCAGCGCGAAATTTTATTAATTACAATTACTTATAACGCTTTGCAGTATAACTTGGCCTTGTAATAAAATCTTCATACCACTTCTTTTACCCGCCATGTTACAATCCTCTGTAATATAAGAGGTTTACCTATGGCTACTACATCTGGCGACAGCAAAGATTATCCGAACAAGATCGTCGTCCCATCCGATCGCACGCCGACTGTGTTCAATGAGGATGCCTTAAGTGGTGCCATTATAGGCAATGTTCTGGGAGGCAACGACCATGCGCTACTTGGAACGGTTGCCGGTGGCGCAGTGGGCGGCATGATCGGCAAGCAACAGATGGAGCATGAATATAGTAAGGGCCGTACCGTATCTAAACCTGCTTCCGCTGGCCGCAGTATTTTGATGGGCGTAGTGGCTGGTGGCCTGACCATAGGGTTATTAGGTTTTCTGGCGGCTGATATATTGGCGCTCCCGGTGATTCTTGCCGCAACAGGCGTGGCCGCCGCTGTCGGTGGATTGATAGGTTATGTGGCCAATAAAAGTGCCGCCGCAGATTACGATACGGCAAAAGCCTACTATAATGAGCATGGAGGTCAGTACCAAGGCCGTGAACGTGAAACGCAGAAAGAGCAGATGCAAGGCTATAAAGTGACGCCTGAAGAATATGCCCTGCTTCAGAAACGCCTGGCTGAAAAACCTTCCCGTGTACAAGCGCTCGAGGCACAACAGGCCGGGTTACACACCCACACACGCTAACAAGTTTTATCAAGCACAAAAAAAGGGCGGGGATTGCTCCCCGCCCGACACCAAGCGAACCAATATTTTGTTACGAGCACCCGCTGGTAGAACCGCAGGTGTCGCATTTCATGCAGGTGCCGTTACGCACCAGTGTAAAGTTAGCACATTCCGTGCAGGCATCGCCTTCATAGCCTTTGGCTTTGGCCTGACGAATTTTCTCGCGCAGCATTTCGGTTTCGCGGCTCTGTACCGCTACGCCGACATGCACGGTGGTGGTTTCCAGATCGGCCTTGAGATAGGCCTTGGTTTCCACGCCCGACATGGTTTCGGTAGCAATCGCGAGCGACCCGACGCTCTGCCCGCTTAAGTTGCTGACCAGGTTTAGCTTCGGCAGCTTGCCGCGCACGTACCCTTGCGAAAATAGTTGCGGCAGTTCCGGCTGGTCGAGCGTCTTGGTGGAATCGCCCGCGCCGCGCCCGATGGAATCGGAACGCAGGTCGCCCATTTCGACATGCGCAAGGTCGTTGCGATCGAGATAGGAGATGGCGAGTTCGCGGAAGATGTAGTCAAGAATCGATGTCGACATCTTGATCGCTTCGTTGCCTTCGACCATGCCGGATGGCTCAAAGCGTGTGAAGGTGAAGGCATCGACGAATTCTTCCAGCGGCACACCATATTGCAGGCCGATGGACACGGCGATGGCAAAGTTGTTCATCATCGACCGGAAGGCAGCGCCTTCCTTGTGCATATCGACGAAGATTTCACCGAGCTTGCCGTCTTCATATTCACCGGTACGCAGATATACCTTGTGCCCACCGACGGTAGCCTTCTGGGTGTAACCCTTGCGGCGTTCCGGCAGCTTACGGCGATGCTGCGCGATGATGCGCTCAATAATGCGTTCGGCTACGGCCTGCGGCTGGCGCAGCGCCTGTACTTCCGCGCTCCGTACATCGTCATCGACATCGCTGAGTTCGGCGGCAATCGATGCGTTGAGCGGCTGCGACAGTTTGGAGCCGTCACGGTACAGTGCGTTGGCTTTAAGGCAGAGTTTCCATGACAGCAGATACGCGTTCTTGCATTCCTCGACGGTGGCCAGATTCGGCATGTTGATCGTCTTGGAAATCGCGCCCGAGATATAAGGCTGCACGGCGGCCATCATGCGGATATGGCTTTCGGCAGACAGGAAACGTTTGCCTTTTTTGCCGCATGGGTTGGCGCAATCGAATACGGCCAGATGTGAGTTTTTCAGGTGCGGGGCGCCTTCAACCGTCATCGTGCCACAGCAATATTCGTTGGCTGCTTCGATGTCGACCTTGAGGAAGCCGAGCGATGCCAGCATGTCGAAGCTGAAACTATCGAGCTGTTCTGCGGTGAAGCCGAGCCTGGTTTTGCAGAATTCTTCACCCAGCGCCCATTTGTTGAACGCGAATTTGATTTCAAACGCCGAGGCCAGCGATTTTTCAATCTTGGCCAGTGCGTCGTCATCAAAGCCTTTGGCGCGCAGCAGGGCGTGATTGACGCCGGGGGAATCTTTCAGTGTGCCGGTGCCGACCGCGTAGGTGATGATCTCATTGATTTGCTTCTGCTGATAGCCGAGCACCTTGAGCGCTTCGACGACCTGCTGATTGATAATCTTGAAATATCCCCCGCCGGCGAGTTTCTTGAATTTCACGATAGCGAAATCCGGTTCAATTCCGGTGGTGTCGCAATCCATGACGAGGCCGATAGTGCCGGTGGGAGCGATGCAGGTGGCCTGCGCGTTGCGGAAGCCGTATTTCTCACCGAGCATCAAAGCGCTTTCCCACGCTTTCTTGGCGGCTTTGACAAGACCCTTATCTTCGCAATTGTCAATGTCCAGCGGTACCGGCAGGATGGAGAGTTCTTCATAGCCGTGCGTCTCGCCGCGTGCGGCGCGGGCATGGTTGCGCATGACGCGCAGCATGTGAGACTTGTTGGCTTCATAGCCGTCGAACGGTCCGATTTCCTTGGCCATTTCCGCCGAGGTGGCATAGGACACGCCGGTCATGATCGCAGAGATCGCGCCTGCGATAGCGCGGCCTTCCGCGCTGTCATAGGGAACGCCGGTTGCCATGAGCAAGCCACCGATATTGGCATAGCCAAGGCCGAGTGTGCGGAACACATAAGACAAACGCGCAATCTCCTTGGAGGGGAATTGCGCCATCAGCACGGAAATTTCGAGTACCACAGTCCATAAGCGGGTGGCGTATTCGAAAGATTTAATGTCGAACGCACCGGTATCCCGCTTGAACTTGAGCAGATTGATGGACGCCAGATTGCACGCCGTGTCATCGAGGAACATATATTCCGAGCACGGATTGGAGGCGCGGATGCGGCCGGATTCCGGGCAGGTATGCCATTCATTGATGGTGGTATCGTATTGCAGGCCGGGATCGGCGCATGCCCATGCGGCGTAGGCCACTTTTTCCCACAGATCGCGCGCGGGAATGGTTTCTGACACTTTGCCATCGGTACGGCGCAGCAGGTGCCACGGCTTGTCCTGTTCAACGGCTTCCAAAAATTCGTTGGTGATGCGCACCGAGTTGTTGGAGTTCTGGCCGGAAACAGTCATGTAGGCTTCGGAATCCCAGTCGGTATCGTATTCCGGGAAATCGAGTTCCTTATAGCCCTGACGCGCAAACTCAATCACGCGCTGGATATAATTGTCAGGCACCATCGATTTGCGAGCGTCGCGTACGGCAGTTTTCAGCGCCGGATTGTCCGACGGGTTCAAACGCGATTCCGACTCACCTACGCTGCAGGCGGCCATGATGGCGGCCAGATGCTTGCGGCAGATTTTCGAGCCGGTCACAATAGCGGCGACTTTCTGCTCTTCGAGTACTTTCCAGTTGATGAAATCTTCGATATCCGGATGGTCGATATCGACGACTACCATCTTGGCGGCGCGACGCGTGGTGCCGCCCGATTTGATGGCGCCCGCCGCGCGGTCGCCGATTTTGAGGAAGCTCATCAGGCCGGAGGATTTTCCGCCGCCGGAGAGGTTTTCACCACCGCCGCGCAGGTCGGAGAAATTGCTGCCGGTACCCGAGCCGTATTTGAACAGACGCGCTTCGCGTTCCCATAAATCCATGATGCCGCCTTCATTGACGAGGTCGTCGGAGACGCCCTGAATAAAGCAGGCATGGGGTTGCGGACGCTCATAAGCGCTTTTGGATTTGCTCAGCTTGCCGGTTTCGGGATCGACATAGAAATGTCCCTGTGACGGGCCGTCAATGCCGTAGGCCCAATGCAGGCCGGTGTTGAACCATTGCGGTGAGTTAGGTGCCGCCATCTGCATGGCCAGCATGTAACGCATTTCATCATAGAAG
>Ga0163144_10010827_pt1 | contig 19386 bp, 13 predicted proteins | sample OliLak19BULKMAT1_FD_123175 | JGI IMG/M metagenome (GOLD analysis project Ga0163144, IMG submission 123175) | Freshwater microbial mat bacterial communities from Lake Vanda, McMurdo Dry Valleys, Antarctica - Oligotrophic Lake LV.19.BULKMAT1 | ecosystem: Environmental > Aquatic > Freshwater >... | reverse complement strand
CCCGCTCGGCAAGCGGGACCTACATGGAAGTCCCGCTCGGCAAGCGGGACCTACATGGAAGTCCCGCTCGGCAAGCGGGACCTACATGGAAGTCCCGCTCGGCAAGCGGGACCTACAAGCGGGACCTACATGGACATTACGCAATTGATATCACTGATGGTATCCTGAATCCAGACCAGCCGCACGAAGTTTAACGCCTGGCCGAAGGCGTCGGCTTCTCTTCGATCACGCGAACCGCAATGCGGGTGCCTCCGGCTGGGCGCTCAACGAATGAACCTGATGCAAGGACAACCGTCATGAAACATCCATTCTTCAACCGGGGGATCCTGGTTTTGTTGAGCGTGTTCGGGTCGCCGATCTTTGCTCAAGAGATTTCCTGGAATGCGTCCGGAAAGAACGGAGCGGTGGCAGCCGGGCACGCCGACTCAGTGGCAGCGGGCATCAGCATTCTGGAACGGGGAGGACGAGCGGCCGATGCGGCCGCGGCCACGGTCCTCGCGCTGGCGGTCACCGATTATGGGTCATTTGCGATCGGCGGAGAAGTGCCGGTACTGATTTACGATTCTCAGACGAAGCAGGTCAAGGCTCTGAGCGGCGTAGGAAGCGCTCCATCGGACCCGGCGGCGATCCAGTGGTTCTACGACAATGGAATCCCGGCCACCGGCAGCATGAAAGCCGCTCCTGTACCTGCAGCAGTCGATCTGGTGGTCACGCTCCTGAAACTCTACGGAACGATCTCGTTCGAACAGGCTGTTGCACCGACTCTGGAGCTGCTCGACAACGGCAATCAGGACTGGCATCCACGGCTGGCAATCACGCTCCGCAAACTGGTCGATGCCGAACGCAGTGCACAGGGGACACGAGAAAACAAACTGACCGCGGCACGAGACTGTTTCTACAAGGGCGCTGTGGCCGACGAACTGGAAGCCTGGTACGTCGCCACCGGTGCATTCCTTCGCAAACGTGATCTCGCTGCTCATGTCACCAGGGTTGAAGACCCGGTGACTGCTGAGTATCACGGATACACGGTCTGCAAATGCGGCCCGTGGACTCAGGGGCCTGTGCTTTGCCAAAACCTGCGGTTGCTCGAAGCCTTCGACCTCCGCAGCATGGGGCATCTGACTTCGGACACGATTCATGTCATGACCGAGGCGATGAAACTGGGATACGCCGACCGTGACGAGTACTACGCGGATCCCCGCTTTTCGAAAGTCCCGATGACCGAACTGCTCTCCGATGACTACACGAAGCTTCGGAGTCCGCTGATCGATCTTCATGTGGCTTCGATGGACCGCCGACCGGGCGATCCTTTCGGAATGCGAGCCCTGAAGTCTGAAGCAGCACCCGCGAATGAACTGATCAAGATTCCAAAACAGGACACGACCACCTGCGTTGTGGCGGATCGCTGGGGCAACATTGTCGCAGCGACTCCCAGTTGCAACATGCTGACGAACACTCCGGGCCCGAACGGCGTCAACACGGGCAATCGAGTCCGCAGCCTGAATACCGCTCCGGATCATCCGAATCGAGTCGAAGCCGGAAAGCGTCCTCGAATCACCCTGACGCCCACTCTGGTCCTGAAGGACGGCCTGCCGGTCATTGCCATCAGCGTGGCCGGCGGTGACATGCAGGATCAGACAACGCTGAATGTCCTGCTCAACCACATCGACTTCGGCATGATGCCCAAAGACGCCGTGACGGCACCTCGATTTTATATGAATCACCATCAGGATTCATTCAACCCCAATCCCGACCGCAATGCGGCATTTGTGGGACGAGGCGAACTGAAGGTGAACGAAGAAATCGCACCAGCCGTCCAACAGGATCTGGCCAGTCGAGGTCACATCATCGGAACAACTGCCGGTCCGATTGCTCACCCGGTGATGATCTTTATCGAACACAGCACCGGAATGATCTACGCCGCCGGTGACCCGAAAGCCAACCGCCACGCCGCTGCTGTGCCGTGATTGATCGGATATCAGAGGTCCGCAGCGTTACCGCAGGACTTCGTGAATCACGCGGGCGGGTTCGACGCCGGTCAGACGCATGTCAAGTCCCTGATACGGCACCGAAAATCGCTGGTGGTCGATGCCCAGCAGGTGGAGCATTGTCGCGTGCAGATCACGGACGTGGACCGGATTCTCAGTGGCGTGATAACCCAGTTCATCCGTGTTGCCATACGATGTTCCAGGCTGAATGCCGCCGCCGGCCATCCACATCGTGAAGCCTTTGATGTGATGATCGCGGCCAACTCCTCCCTTGTATTGAATCATGGGCGTGCGACCGAATTCGCCGCCCCAGATGATCAGTGTTTCGTCCAGCAGGCCTCGCTGCTTCAGGTCGGATAACAGGGCCTTCACCGGAAGGTCCGTCAGACGACAACAGATCTCCATGTACCTCTGCAGATTATCGTGATGGTCCCAGCCGCGATGATACAACTGGATGAATCGGACGCCTCGTTCCAGCAGCCGCCGCGCGAGCAGACAATTGGACGCAAACGACCCGTCACCGGGCACGGCTGCGTAAGCGTCCAGAATATGCTGTGGCTCTTTCGACAGATCCGTCAGTTCCGGAACAGAAGACTGCATGCGAAATGCCATTTCGTACGCGGCAATGCGGGAGTTCACATCCGGGTTGTGCTGTTCGGCATTTCTCAAACGATCCAGTTCGGTCACCGCCTCCACGAAAGAACGCTGCTGCAAGTTGGTAATGCCGGGTGGATTGCTGACGTAGTTCACCGGAGCACCGCTCGCATTGAACTCGACGCCCTGATACTGACTTGGCAGGAATCCGGCCGACCATTGCCGTGACGCAATTGGCTGGGGGTTGCGGCCGCCCACGCTCGTCAGCACGACAAAGCCCGGAAGGTCGGTGCATTCACTTCCCAGCCCGTAAGTCGCCCAGGCACCCATCGACGGTCGTCCGCTGATGGCAGTTCCTGTGTTCATAAACGTATGCGCCGGGTCGTGATTGATCTGTTCAGTGACCATCGATCGCAGGATGCACAAATCATCCACAATCCCGGCCTGATGCGGCAGATAGTCGCTCACCCACTGACCAGTCTGTCCGTACTGCCGGAACTTTGAGAGATGTCCCTGCACCTTGAGTTCCTGTCCCTGCAACTGCGCGATCGGCTGGCCTTTCGTGAATGATTCCGGCATCGGCTGGCCATCCAGTGCATCCAGCTGCGGCTTGTAATCAAACGTTTCCAGATGCGATGGGCCTCCCGCCATGCACAGGAAAATCACATTCTTCACACGCGGCGGATGATGCGGCAGATCGACTCTCGCGCCGCGGGCTGCTGAAATCTCTCGCGCGAGTGCCTTCGGACCATCTCCGAGCATCAGCGATTGCAGCGCGGCGGCACCAACACCGACGCCCATGCGGCGCAGAAACGTGCGGCGTTTGAGAGACTCAAGGACTGAATCGTCGAACGGAGAAAGCATGCGTTCAATTCCTTGAGTTTGTCTCAGCCAGATTCAGAATCGCGCGACAAACCGTTGTCCAGGCGGCCAGCTCTCGCACATCATGAGCGGCTGGAATCTTTGTGAGGCCGACATTGAGAAATGCTGCGGCGTCGTCCGGTCGTCCGGAAAATGAATCACGATTCTCGTGCAACAGCCTTCGAAGGACATCGAGTTCCAAAGTTGTCGGTTTGCGAGTCACCGCGTGGTCAAATGCCCGCGCAAGACGTTCATCATCCGTTTCGCTGTCGCCAACAAGCAATCGCGCAGCAAGCGCCCGAGCAGCCTCAACAAACGTGGGATCATTCATGAGCACCAGTGCTGCCATGGGCGTATTCGATGTCGCTCGCTGAGCCGTGCATTCTTCGCGACGAGGAGCGTCGAAGGCCTTCAGCATGGGATGCAGAAACTGGCGCTGCCAGTGAACGTAAACCCCGCGTCGCCATTGCCGTGCATCGTGATCCTGTTCGTATGTACGTTCCGGAAAGTTGAGATGTCGATAGTAGCCCTCGGGCTGATACGGCTTTACGCTCGGGCCACCGATGTCCTGCACCAACAGGCCGCTGATCGCCAGCGCGTTGTCGCGAACCATCTCCGCCGGCAGTCGAAACGCCGACTGACGTGCATAGAGTCGGTTGTTCCGATCAACGTTGAGCAACTCAGACTGCACTACGGATGACTGCTGATAGGTTCGACTGGTCACGATCAGTTTCATCATCGCTCGGATGTCCCAGTCACTCTCGACAAATGCATGAGCCAGCCTGTCGAGCAATTCCGGATGCACGGGTGGTTCACCCTGTCCGCCGAAGTCGTCCAGGCTTCCGGCCAGGCCTGTTCCGAAGCAGATTGACCACAGCCGATTGACCATCACGCGCGCTGTCAACAGCCCGGCACCGTGTTCCGCATCGACCAGCCATTGTGCAAGATCAAGTCGATGGGCGCGGCGATTGTTGCCGTCAAAACCTGCGAACGATCCCATGAACTTCGGCAGCGCTGGTTCCACGATTGGCCCACTTTCGTCGAGCCAGTTTCCCCGGGGCAGAATTCGCACAACGCGAGGTTGACTGAGTGCCACCGTGATCATGGTACGGCGAACGCCTGCTTGTAACTGCTGCCATTCGGATTCGATCCGCCTGATGCGATCCCGGATCGATCTTTGCCCTGATTCGGACAACCCTTCGGCCTGAAGTTCTGCTTTCACACTTTCCAGTCGTTGATTGATCTCCGCGAGTTGCCGCTGCTGCTCGGCTGTGGGCAAGTCCAGTTCCGGCGCGCGGGCTGTGGGGTTCGAATTCGAGCCGGCGGTAAAGTGCTTTTCGTCATCCACATCGGCAAAGAACGCGCTGAGCGAATAGAAATCGTGCGCTGTATAGGGATCGAATTTGTGATCGTGGCACTCCGCGCAGCCGACGGTGGCCCCCATCCAGACTGCAGAGACATTGCGGACGCGATCCGCCGCATAGACCGCGCGGTATTCCTTCGCCTGAAGACCTCCTTCGTGAGTTGTCTGCAGAAGGCGGTTATAGCCGGTTGCGATCAGCTGCTCCTGAGTGGGCCTGGTCAACAGGTCACCCGCGAGCTGATCACAGGTAAAGTCATCGAACGGCTGATTGTTGTTGAAGGCGTTGATGACCCAGTCACGATAGGGCGAAATGTTCTGAGTCTGATCACCGTGATAGCCGACTGTGTCCGCATACCGCACAAGGTCGAGCCAGCAGACTGCCATTCTCTCACCATGACGCGGCGAAGTCAGCAACCGGTCGACGAGGTTCTCCCAGGCGTCATCAGTTTTGTCCGCGAGGAATTCGATTGCCATCGCTTCCGTCGGCGGCAACCCGGTAAGATCGAAACAGACGCGCCGCAACAGCGTCACTCGATCTGCGCCGGGTGAAGGTGCAAGCTGCTCTCGTTCGAGTCGGACGAGGATAAAGTTGTCGACCCAGTTTCGCAGCCAGTCGGTCTGACGCGCGACCGGCGTTTCATGCCTGACAGGAGTTTCATACGCCCAGTGCTGCGACCACGTTGCTCCTTCGGCGACCCATTTCTGCAGTGTCAGTTTTTCTTTTTCTGTGAGCGGCTTTTGGGACTCATGCGGCGGCATGATCTCGGCTTCGTCGTTCGACGTAATCCTGCGAATCAATTCACTTCCTGCCGGATCGCCGGGGCGAACAATGGCGATCCCGTCCCGTTCTGCCATGACGGCGACCGCGTCATCCAGCCGCAGGTCGGCTTTGCGAGCCGCCTCGTCCGGTCCATGACAGTGAAAACACTTGTCCGACAGGATGGGGCGTACGTCGCGATTGAAACTGATTTCAGGATCAGCGGCGCGGGAGTCCTGAGCGACGAAAACTGTGTGGCCCACAAATGCCGCCATACAATGGAAGATGAATCGATGCGTTCCGGTGGTCACGATGTGCCTCACTTTCCCCGCATTTTTCAATCGATGCTGTGGACGCGGCTAAACCCCGGCTTCATGTCGCAGCTGATCAGGCAAAACAGTCGTTGCATGTTGGTCGGTCCAACGTGATCGGCAGCCTGTGAGCCCGCACGTTCAACGTTACGCTGAAACGAATGCAAAATCGAGTGACGTGGCGGAGGCTGCCGACTGAAAGCATTTCCACGGCGCTGGGATTGGCCGCAGAACGTCCAGCGGGAGGAGAGGGCTCATGCCATTCCATGCCACGCCATGCCATGCCATGCGAATCACAACGCCGGCGCCTGCGGCTGGGCGTTCAACATGCATGGTCTTTGTCGGACCAGCAGCATGGAGTTTCCAAACATTCGTTGTGCCATGACACGCAGCATGTTAGTTTCTGCAGATTGCCTTGTTTCGACATCGCAAATCCTGCCCGCCTGATTGCCTTCCATCCCAATCCCTGCCTCCGAATCCAGGTACACTGCGCATGCCGTCGTCCAGGGATCATCTTCGTCGCCGCGGCGCAGGGAACGGTTCAGCGACGGACGGATTAAAGCGGGTCCGGGGCAGGGCACTCGACTTTCTCACAGTTGTGACGACGCACCTTTCGTTCTGGATGCCGGTTCTGTTGTTCTGCAGCGGCAGGACCGAAGTGAATGCTCAGGATCTGCTGCCGCCGGATTCAGACATTGTCACGGTGATTGATCATTACATTCAGCAGAAACTCGCGTCAACGAGTATTCCTGTGGTCGCCCTCGCAGATGACCTGTCGTTGTTGCGACGGACAACGCTGGATCTGGCCGGGCGTGTTCCGACAGCCACCGAACGAAAGTGGTTCATGAGCCTCCCTGAGGCAGAGCGCCGTCGACAACTTGTCGATCGACTCATGCAGTTGCCGGACTACGACTTTCATCTGCGCAACTGGCTGGATGAGACTCTGCTTCCCAATCAGCGATTTGATGATGATTTTCGAGCCTATCTGCTCACCGCAGTGCGGAGTCGTCGTAATTGGGACACGATCTTTCGCGAAATCATCCGGGCCAATGCAGTCGACGGGCCGGACAAGGGCGCATCGAAGTTTGTGATGAGTCGTGTCCGTGAACTGGACGACCTGACCAACGATACGGCGGTCCTGTTTTTCGGCGTCAACATCAGTTGTGCCAAATGTCATGATCACCCATTGGTTCCGGACTGGAAACAGGATCATTTTTACGGGATGCAGGCGTTTTTCAGCAGAACCTATCCCACGCGAAAGACGAACACCATTTCCGAGCGACCCTTTGGCGAAGTCCGGTTTGCCACTGTCAGCGGCGAAGACAAAAAAGCGGCGTTCATGTTTCTGACCGGTGAGATCGTTGGAGATCGAACGCCGCAGCTTGGTGAGGAAGAGCGAAAACAACTGGAGGAACGAGTCCGTCAACTGGAAAACGACGACACAGAAGCGGAAATCTTCGTCCCTGAATTTCGACCGAGGGAGGAACTGGTCGACCTTGCATTACGAGACAGCAAGGATCGCTTTTTCGCTCGGAACATCATCAATCGGACGTGGGCGCGCCTGCTCGGCACGGGACTTGTCGATCCTCCGGATCAGTTGCACAGCGGGAATCCTTCCAGCCATCCGCAACTTTTCGATTGGCTGACGAATGACCTCGTGACGCACGGCTATGATTTGCAACGACTGATTCGCGCGATCGTACTGAGTGCCGCATACGCTCGATCCGGTGAGTGGACGACGGGATCAGAACCACCTCCCGCACCGGCCTTTGCCGTCGCCCAGACGCGTGCTTTGACACCGCGACAGCTGGCCGCATCGCTTCAGATCGTCGCCCGGGATCCGGACCAGTGGCCGACGATGGACAATCCCGACGAGTGGACGAAGCGACGAACGGATCTCGAGAATCAGGCGAATGGCTGGGTCCGTGATTTTGAGCAGCCATCGGAGAATTTCCAGATCGGAGTCGACGAGGCATTGTTCTTCAACAACAACGACCGCGTTCAGAACGAACTGCTGCGGGATTCCGATGATCAATTGCTGGGGCGGCTGGCGAAGGCAGACGATCAACAGAGCGGGATCGAACAACTCTGGCTGACCGTGCTGAATCGTCCTCCAGAACCTGAAGAACTGAATGCGGCGAATTCGTGGCTCGAACGTACTCCTGAAAACAGATCTGCCTCTCGACGACAACTTCTCTGGGCGCTGCTCGCAGGTCCGGAGTTTCGGTTTAATCATTAGTGGATTGTCAAAGCTTCGTCTTTGGCTGGTCACGCTCGCCAGAGCGTGGGATAAGTCGCGTGAAGAACCCGCGTTCTGGCGAACGTGGCTACGGTGGCAACCCCGAATTCGGGCAGGAATGCCCAACCTGCAAGCCTGGGACGACTCGAATGAATCAACTTTCGCAACCCGGCGTCTGCGTCCCGTCGCACCACGCAGTGACTCGGCGTGAATTTCTGTCTGACAGAGCTGTGCGTCTGGCCGGTACAGCCGGAATCGCCGGATGCTTTGCGGCCGACATGGGACAGGTGCATGCCCTGCGGTCCGAAGAACTTGCGGGCGAACTGAAGAAGCAGGACAAGAAAGTCATCCTGCTGTGGCTGGCCGGCGGTGCGAGTCAGCTGGAAACATGGGACCCGAAACCAGGAGCGAAAACCGGCGGACCGTTCCGAGCCATTCCGACAAACAGCACCGGGGTTCACATCAGTGAGCTGCTTCCTGAGTTGGCTCAGCGGATGCAGCATACCGCCATTATTCGCTCACTGAATACCAAGATCGCCGATCATGGCCGCGGGGCAGATCTGGTGGAAACAGGCCGCATGAAGGATCCCGGAATCCTGTATCCCGACCTGGGCGCTGTGGTGGCCAGGGAACTGGGACGACTCGAAAGTAAAGTCCCTGACTATGTGTCGCTGTACACGTCCACAGAAGGACGTCGCAAAGGAACCAGCGGTTTTCTGGGCGCGCGATACGCGCCGATGTTTCTGTCGGAAAGCATGATTCCGCCCAACATTGCCAGGCTGGCAGCCATTTCTGCCATCGATCACAACGACCGCGCGGCGCTGCGTGATGCCCTCGGACGGCGATTTACAGAGGCGCGCCGCAGCGCCAGTGTTGACAGCCACAACGCGGCGTATCAGCGGGTCCAGGGATTGATGGCCAGCGCTGACCTGTTTGATATCACGAAAGAACCGGAGGAAGTCCAGGCTCGTTACGGGCCGACTCAGTTCGGTCATCAGTGCCTGATTGCCCGACGCCTGATTGAAGCCGGTGTGCCCTTTGTCAAAGTGGCCCGGGCATGGTGGGACAGTCATGGGCAGAACTTTGAAACGCATCAGGAACTGTGCGCCGATCTGGATCATTCCATGTCGGTACTTCTGGACGATTTGGAGCAGCGCGGACTGCTGAAGAACACGTTGGTGATCACTCTGGGTGAGTTTGGGCGAACGCCTCAGATCAATGCGAGCCTCGGGCGCGACCACTTCGCAAGTGCCTGGAGCTGCAGCCTGTCGGGACTCGGAATCCGCGGCGGCGCGGCGTACGGCAAGACAGACCCGGAAGGCCAGACAGTCGTCGAAGGGGAAGCGTCCGCCGGGGACCTGTTTGCCACAATCCTGTCGGCACTCGGGATTGACTACAAACACGAATACATGGTCGGCGCAAGACCCGTGCCGCTGGCAGACTTTGGATCCAAACCGATCGCCGAGGTGTTAACGTGATGACAATGGAAACCCCGACGGACGAAATTACGACACAGGACGCGGCCGCGACGGCCCCGGTTGCTGCTGAAGCGGCGGCGGTGTTACCCCACGTCATCAAGGTGCGGAAGGACTTCGCATTGCCCGGCATCGGATTCTGCATGGCATCGAGCCAAACGCAGCCAATGATCTATGTCGGACTCTCTGACTTCTCGATTCAGAAGGTTGATCTGTCTTCTGAGAAAATTGAACCAGCTGCGTTCGGCACCATCCAGCATTCGAGCTACGTCTCAGGTCTCGTTCGATGCGGTGCGACTCTGATCTCCGGTGCCTGCGATTGTTCACTGATTTGGTGGAACTCTGACAGTGGAGACGTCATTCGCCGAGTGTCGGATGCTCATGCGCGATGGATCCGGATGCTCGCTGTCAGTCCGGATCAGACTCGCGTTGCCAGTGTCGCCGATGATATGCACACGAAGCTGTGGGATGCAGCGACAGGCGACTGTCTGGCGACGTGGGGTGACTACGAAGTGAAAACTCCCCAGGGTTTTCCCTCGATGCTGTATGCGGTCGCGTTTTCAGCCGACGGCAAGTGGCTGGCGACCGGGGATCGCACGGGGCGAATTCTGGTACGAGACGCCATGTCGGGGCAGATCGCAGCGACCCTGGAAACTCCCGTGATGTATACCTGGGATCCCGCGGCACGACGACATTCCATTGGTGGAATTCGATCACTTGCGTTTTCGAATGATTCCCGACAACTGGCCGTCGGAGGCATGGGCAAGGTCGGAAACATCGACCATCTGGAAGGCGTGTCTCGGATTGAGATCTTCAATTGGCAGACCGCCGAACGTCGCCTTGAAATTGAAGACAGCAAGCACAAGGGATTGGTGGAGGCGCTGCAGTTCGGACCGGACGACGCCTTTCTGATCGCCGCCGGCGGAGACAACAGCGGCTTCATCAGCGTGTACAACACGGCGGACGGAAAGCTGCTGGTTCAGGACAAAGCGGCGATGCATGTCCACGACTTCGAGCTCCATGCCGACGCCCGTTCCTTAACGGCCGTCGGACATCACCACGGAACTGTGATTGACCTGTTCGCAACCCCGGCGCAGGGCTGAGGATCCGCGACTCAGCAGCGTGCTGAAGCAACCTTGCGGCTGGGATGTCGGACCGGGAGAAGAACGCTGGTTCTTTAACGTTGTCTGCGTCTTCACGTTCTGGCTGTACGGAGTCTGGGTGTTGACCGTTTTTCCGGCCAGCTCTCTGAAGCTGCTCGCACTGCTGTACTGCTGCGGATTCTGGATCGAGCTGCTGCAGTTGCTCGTCCCGCTGTTCTATTCGGATCGGCTGAAGCACGACTTACTGCTGTCTGCAGTCCTGCCACTCTATCCGCTGTACCAGGTGATTGGAAAGCGGGCGAGTCATCGTTGCGGGTATCGATGACTCGCCCGTCGGGAACGAGGGCCACAGCATCAGCACGAGCGCCGTCAGGAGGAAAACAGCGGTCGCCGGAGTGATCAGCATCTGAGGAACCGGATCTGAATCATTCCCTGTGCATGAAGTCAGAACAACTTCTTCTGCCCTGGAAATCCGGCCCACTGCGGTGTGCTGCCGGACGTCACGCTGCGTTCCGCGGGGAGGAGGACGCCACTGAATTCCAACACACCCGCCGACACTTCACTGTCAGAACTTCGCTCGGCATTCGGTCTCGCCACGAGGAGCGAGGATCGCTCGGGGAACTCCTGCGGAGACGACATTCCGAACAGGCGATCCTCATCGGCCTGACTGAATGCTGCTGACTCGTCCTCCGCGTATGCCGGTTTGCCGGACCGTTGTGGAGACGGCTCGATGTACGGCTCAGTATCTTGCGAAGAGACGGAGTTCTTCCGCTTCGGCACCGGTGCCTGGAACGAAAACCGACGACCTGTACCAACTGGTGCGATACCGGAGTCGGCGGATTCGGACTTTACTGACTGAGAAATGGAGGACGCGGGAATCGATCCGGAAGGGCTATCCTTTGGCGCTGGATCAGGACTCTGTGAGCGCACGGTATCGCCGTTCGTCAACCGCCGTCTCTCGCCGTTTGCCACAGGCTGTGCACCATTCGCAGTCGGCAGTTCCGGGCGAGCAGTCTCCTGCGGCTGAGCGTCATCAGGAGGAGTCACGGCGGCCAGCATCTGGTCGCGCGGCAGTGTCAGCTTCGGCATGCCAGCCAATACCCAGCCTCGCCAGTTGCGTTCCAGCGATTCGATGCCGTCATGGTCGAAGTTCGTCCGGATCGCCTGTTCCCAGCCGCCCCGTTCACCGTCCGAAATGAACTTCAGATACGCCTGGCGTCCCTTCTGCTGTACCAGAAAGTCGGCAAGTGCATATCCCTCAGCGTACAGCGTCAGCATCGGACGCTGACCTTTGGGATATTCCTTCATCGACAGCAGATCACGCAGAGAAATCAGCTCACTCTTATTGCGGACGACTTCGTTGAGCAGGGCCAGCTGTTTCAGTTGTTCCGAGCGGTGCTCGAACAGCGTAGCCGCCCCTTCGTCCGCCCAGCGCGGAAGAGGTCGTCGAAAGTGGCAGGCGAAGATTGTATGGTTGATTTCATGCGGCAGGACAGAATCGAGAATTCTCTCAAGTGTGCCCTGAACCTGCATCCGCCAGTTCAGCACTTCGCCCCGCGCAAATTGAAACGTCGTCTGCCCGCCGGCTCCCAGAGACCCTTCGCGGACAGAAATCCGGCAGGGACGGCTCCAGTTGGGCAATGGCTTGCCGAGCCAGAAAATCGCAAGCTGCCTGCGATAGACTTCAGCCGCCTTTCCAACTTTTTCCGCAACGTCCGGGTGATCGGCGGTGACGGCAAAATTGACCGATTGCCAGGAGGCCGCACTCGTTGTTTGTACAACAGTGGGTAGTAATCCAATCATGGCCAGACACTGCAACAGTGTCCGACTCCGCAATGTCAGAGCGTCCATGCTCATCCTGTGCGTTGAGGGAAGTTCAAAATCGTCCGTTGTCAGTGGCAGTCGTCAGAGTGTCGCAAAGACTCCTGCCAATGGTTGCCGCGAATCCTTTCGCCGCTGACTCACCGGCAGCAAATGCCGAACCAGAGCCGGGCGGCAATCCATGATCATTCTTGCTGTACTGCATAAACCATGTGCTGGTAACACTTTGCAGCTTTATCGATGCATCCGGTCGGTCACCTTCGTGGGCGTCAGTCACTCCGGCAGATTCTGCAGATGTTACAACTTTTGACGATTTTACATCCAGTGCAATCTGATCCATCCATTCGAGCCCTGAAACCACTGTGAGCCGGGTCGGCTCTGATGCGTATACTCCGGCAATCTGGTCGACGGGAAATGTTCTGACGATCTGAGTGTGTTTCCGCAGGTCAGTGTGTTTAAGCAGGACCGGTCTCCAGATCCGTCCAGACCGCGAGCTCGCAACAGGGACGGGTCTGGAGACCCGTCCTGCAGAAAAACTCCATCCCCAGCGCGGGAGAGACGCATCGTGATGAAGATTCGCAAAGCCGTCATTACTGCCGCAGGGGATCACCATTCGCAGTTACCTTTGCAGACCCTGGTCGATCGACGGGGCGAAGTCCGGACAGCATTGCGGCTGATGCTGGATGAAGTCGTGGATTCCGGCGTTGATGAAATCGGCATCATTGTTCGTCCGGGGCAACAGGATCCGTATCTGACGGCAGCGGGACCACATGCATCGCGGCTGGTGTTTTTTGAGCAGTCACTTCCGCGCGGTTATGGAGATGCAATCCTGCGATCGCGCGATTTCGTGGGAAGCGAATCGTTTCTGCATTTGGTGTCGGATCATCTGTATCTCAGCCGGACCGACCGTCTGTGTGCTCAGCAGCTGATCGATTCAGCGACTCGTCACGAGTGTTCCGTTTCGGCCATTCAGCCCACGCGAGAAAATGAGGTCGGCTACTTCGGCACTGTCGGCGGAACGCCGCTGGCTCAGTCAGACAATCTCTACGAGGTCAGCACCGTCATCGAAAAGCCGACTCCGACTGTCGCCGAACAGCATCTGATCGTCGCAGGGCAGCGAGCGGGCTATTACTTGTGTCTGTTCGGGATGCATGTGCTGAGTCCGACTGTCCTGACGCTGCTGCAGAAATCGCTCGACGCAGCACCTCCAGGGCAGAATGTCGACCTGAGCGGATCCCTGAATCAGCTGGCGCAGACGGAACGGTATTTGGCTCTGGAGATCGAAGGCTCGCGTTACAACATCAGCTATAAGTATGGCCTGCTGCTGGCCCAACTGGCGTTCGCTTTGAGCGGCGATGATCGCGACTTGATCCTGACAGAGCTCGTGAACCTGCTGGCGGTCAAGTGAACCGCGGGTGGGACTCAAGGGATGAGGATTAAGATTAAGAGTCCTGAGAGGTGAGACCGGGGCTTCGCTCTATTATAGCCTCGTCCGCAGAAATTCGCGAAATCTTCCGGGGCTGACACTGGATAACTCGCCCGCTCAAGATTATCATGGTCGTGCTTTTGGGGTGACTGTATCGAATCCATGCAGGACAGGTGGGTAGTCCCTACCGAAGTCGCTTGGCTGTCATTCGATTATATCTCCAAAAAGCTCCGACGTGTAGCTGCCGTAATTGCTTCCGATTGCCATGTGGTGTGATTCGGAATTTACGCTCAGGAACACTGTATGCGGCGGCTGGTTCTGCAATGCTTTCAAAGTCCCGGCGACGTCCTGATGCTGACGGCGGCTGTGCGTGACTTGCACTCTGCCTATCCGGGACAGTTCCAGACGAACGTTCGCACATCCGCCGACGCATTGTGGGATCACAATCCGTACATTACGCCATTGAATGAATCTGATTCGGGTGTCGAAGTGCTCGACATGCACTATCCCCTCATTCATGAGAGCAACACGCGCCCGTTGCACTTCATTCACGGGTTCCCGGATTATCTGGAGAAGCGGCTGGGACTCAGAATTCCGGTCACGAAGTTTCGCGGCGACATTTACTTGTCTGAAGCGGAGAAACTTCGCCCTCCGGAACATCTCGGAATCTCTCCGAGTCAGCGTTTCTGGGTCATCGTGGCTGGCGGAAAGTACGACTTCTGTCAGTTCCGGCAACAACCTCCTGCCGGTGAACGTCATGGACTGCCAGAATATGGTCTTCACGGAAGATAATCTCAGTGCCTTGATTCAGGCCGTGCAGCCGAGCTTCTGCCAGCGGATTATCCACAACGCCTCTAAAATGGATACCACAGCGTTCTGAGACTTTGACCCAGAAATCTTCACCCCAGCCTCTGGATGGAATGTTCTGCTTTGGGAGCGGCACCAGTGATGCCGGGTGATCATGCCGCAGGATCGGCTTTGTAAGTTCGCCGTTGCACGATGGACATGTGCATTTCGCAGCATCATCTTCATGGACAGAGAACCGTGGTGAGTCGATCCGCAGTTCAACGAACTGGCTGGGGCTAACGTGTCGCTTGATGACTTGTGGCGGAATCTGAAAATTGTCAGGGTTCTCGGCGTGCATGACAACGCCGTTCACCAACTGGTACTCGTTGGCGAATTGCTGGTCGTCGAATTGTTGTTGCAGGTGGTTCAAGACATTCACCCACGAATGATGTTGGATGGAGTCGGCATTCCATCTTTGTCCAGCGTGTAGGCATACGCCTCCTTCATGTCAGCCTTCCCGCTATCAGTGTAGACAACGAGCCGCTGTCCATCTGTCCGGGTCTTGACGATGCCGTATGCTGCTCGGCTGAACCCGAAAAAGTCACCACGCTTCTGGGCCTTCGAGGCATCTGTCAACTTCGACCAACCTTCAACTTGGAAGAAGGCGACAAGCTCAGTTACGAAGATGAGCGGTTCAGCAACACGAGAGAATTTTCCAAGACTTCCCATCAATGTCGCACGGGGATGAATGTACTCTTTCCTTGCGGATTCATCGCCGCTCGACACGACGCTCACAACTGGTGAAACCATTTGGAAGAAGGCACCCGAAAAGTCTGCCGAACCATGATGTGGCACCTTGAATACTTCGGAACGCAGGTTGATCTCACCTCGTTGATGTTTCTGGGCAAGTATGCGGCCCGCCTCATCATTCAAATCGCCGGAAAACAAAAAACTGAATCCGCCGTAACGAAGTCGGAATACAATTGAGTGTCCATTGATCGTGTGTCCGGCGTCAAAGCCTTTGAATTCACTTTCGTCAAGACTCAGCGATTCATGTCCGATCCGAGGACCTTTGGGTGGATTCCCAAGAAACTTGAGACCTGTTGTTGATCCTTCGGTGGTGAGGAACGGTCCAAGAACCTGTATTTCCAGATCGTTCGATTTGAAGAAATCAAAGGCTTTATCGTCACCATAGGAAAGGCGGCGACATTCAATTGGACTTCGAGAATTCCAGTCCGTCAGTGCATTCTTCCACGCTTTGAAAGGCTGATTCATCTCAGAGTCCGGGACTGCCATCAGATCATCCACAAGTCCCGTCAAAAGGGTTTCATCCCCGACCTTTGACGTCGGCCCAAGCAGGTCCTTGTCTGAAACCTTCTTACCGTTCTTGGTGCTTGGTCTCTTGACGAGTCCATTGTGGTAGACACGTTCTGGTGCGATAAATAGACGCTTCTTCGGCTCCTTGTTCGATTCGGAACTGTGAATCTCTGTAAGTCCTTCAAAATGGTCAGCATCACCGTGTGTAACGAGGATGCAGTCGATCTTCTTGGGCTTTGCCAATGACGTGCCTCGGAAGCGTGCGGCTAAATAGCGAGCGAATAGTTGATTGTCTCCACCATCGACGAGAATGATCTTCCCATCGGGGGATTCAATGACCGCCCCGTCTCCTTGTTGGACATCGACAAAGTTGACCTTCAGCACACGGTTTTGATTCTTTGGGATTACAATATCCGCAGGCTTCAGTTTTGACGAAGCGGTAGGCGTGATGTAAGCATCGGTCTTGACTGGAAGAATACTGCCGTCCGTCGCCGTCTCAAACTTCACTGTTTTGATTCGGACATACGTGCTCGTGATTTCTTCGACATCAACGTAGTCACCCCACGCAATCGTGTGGAGAAACCCCTTGCGATTCGGTTCCGAGAAGACATCTGCAAGATCGACGTTGATAACTGACTTGGTAGCCATTTTCGTACCTCTCCGAAAAACAGTTGCGGTCAAATCTGCCTAAATTCAATCTCTGTAAAATACAGCGAGCCAAATTGTCGGTTCGTCAGGCGTTGTCCATTCGACTCGATGTTTTCTGTGGGCTGGAATGTTCACAAAATCACCGGGCTTCATTTCTACAATACAATCTTCGAATCGAAGCCTCGCTGCACCTCGCAGAACAATCACCCATTCGTGTTACTCTTGATCGTACCAGAAGCCAACTGGCGAAACATGTCCGTGGGAAACTATCCGTTCAATGCGGACATGGTGATTTGCGGCAATGACTTCAATGAGTTCTTTGGGAACTGAAGTCGGCAACTTGTCGAATAGGCTCAGCTTCATAGACTACCCGAATCGTTTCAATTCAGTTTCCACAAGACAGACGATCTCTGGGGACAAAGAGTTTCGGGCCTTCGCAAGAGCATGAGCGATCATCTCTTTGTTGTCTTGGGAAGGGGTTGTAAAAACTCGATTGTTGCTACACGTTCGTCGTATGATCTGCTGAGCGAATTTTGAGGTGCCAGCGTCTGCCCCGGATGCCACTTTCAGCAAGTTTGGCAGGCAACGCCATTTACCCAGATCTGCTAACAATCGCACCGCCGTGTTACGGCTAAAAAGCGATTCCCCGTGCATCGCAACGGCCACCAATTCGTCGTCCGAGACGGCGGACAGATTAGAAATGACGCCCTTACAAACTGCACGAACAACGCTTGGGCTTTCATCTCGCAGGTACGGAAGAATCATGCGAACGGATGCCTCCTTTCCAACACGGACTAATCCCTGAACTGCGATACACCTCCGACTCGGTAGCGAATGTGTCAGTAGTTGCTTGAAGTATTCAATGTCAGATTCATCGCCTGTTTCTGACAAGCCTTCCAAAGCAGAAAGCGATTCTGGGTTTTCTTGCAGTGCATTTCGGTAGTAAGCGTTCGGTGCGGCATGAGACGTGTTCCTCACATGCCAACAAGCCAGTTCTCGGATGGATGAATGTTGGTCCAGCAGAGCGTATTTCCACATTTCGTCGGCGGTGTCAGGGAAGTGCTCGGCTTTCTGGCGAAATGCCTCTCGCCGAATTGGCATGAAACGATCCTTGGTCATACCATCCAGAGCCGCAAGCAAACTGTCATCACCATGAATCAACGACAAGCAACGGCAGCAGTTTAATCGCACAATGGCATCATCGGATTTGAGGCTATAGGGAATAAGACGGCGGAGATGATCGCCCGGTTTCTCCAATCCAAGTCGAACAACTTGTCGTCGAACAGCACGATCAGTTGAATCAATTGCAGATCGAAGAAAGGCATCATTTTGAACGCCGAGCAGTAAGTCTATAACTCGGCTTACAGTATCGCTGTGGTTGTGTCTGCTCAATGAATTCAGATGAAGAATGATTTCCAGTGACTCTGCCAAGTGCTGGACATTGGCATCATTGATTCTCAGGGAGACGGCGGCTTGAGCGTCTTTGGCAATCGGGCCGACCCAGTCATTCTGGCGAATCAAAAGGAATGGAAGTTCGCTCCCATCATTCAGCTTCGAAAGCAGTCGGACTGCCTCATGCCGCACAAAACCACTTCTGTGGAAAGTGAATAGTCCCAGCACAAAGGCATGACCCTCATCATGTTGGTCGCCAGCAATTGCACTAATCCTTGAAGGCGTCAATTTGCCCCACAGGTGATTGGTGTACCATTCACTGGCCCAGTCATACAATTCAGTGAAGTGCAACAATTCATTCGGTGACAGGCGAGTGATTAGAGTTGCGATTGTGCGTCTCAGACAACGCAGGGTCTCCTCATCTGAACTCGAAAGGAAGCGTGCGACGCAAGGTAACGCTGCAACTTCTCCAATAGCGGCAAGTTGATTCAACAGGTTTCGAGTGATTGGCTCCTTGTTGGTCCACGGTAGACCAGAACCTTGCCGATCGACATCATAGAGTTGATTGACGATCTCCATCGCTTCTTTTGTTAACTGCCGCATCTATCGACTCTCATGTGAAATCCCCGTTGATATTTTCGGCTACGACAACACGGTTCGGAGTTTGGTTCGCTTACGCCCACAGGAGATTTAAACTGGCGTTTGGCCGTCGCAGTTTGACCAGTTGATAGGCGGCAACAGAACCGATCTGCTCCAGATCAGCAATCGTGGTGATTCCGGGATCACGAAGCCATTGGCTGCTTTTGGACCAAGGTTTGGAAGGGATTCTATCGGAATCGTCATGGCTTCGCTTTCTTGAAGACGACGATCTTCACCAGCATCGGCACGTCAAGTTTACTGAGTTTATCCAGCATCAACGCCTTTGCTTGTTCCTGATTGAAGCCACCAGAACCCGCACCAATCAATGGGAATGCGATGGACTGAAATCCTTTATTGTGTGCCAGTTGGATGGCATTCCTGACGGAATCCCGGATGGATCTCTCAGACGCTCGCCAGAGCATATTGATTCCGGCGACGTGGATGATTCCTTTGAATGGCAGTTTACCAGCAGAGGTCACCACAGCACCGCCAAGAGGAATTGCACCGTGCTTAGCGACTTCACGAAAGGGGGCCTTGCCGCCACGTTTCTTAATGGCACCAGAAACGCCTTGAGGAAGCAGCAGCCACCACGGAATGATGTTCCGATTCCAAGAGTTGACGATGACATCAACGTCTTGATTGAGCAGATCGCCTTCGATGATGGTG
>Ga0163144_10010826_pt1 | contig 19386 bp, 13 predicted proteins | sample OliLak19BULKMAT1_FD_123175 | JGI IMG/M metagenome (GOLD analysis project Ga0163144, IMG submission 123175) | Freshwater microbial mat bacterial communities from Lake Vanda, McMurdo Dry Valleys, Antarctica - Oligotrophic Lake LV.19.BULKMAT1 | ecosystem: Environmental > Aquatic > Freshwater >... | reverse complement strand
CCCACGTCCCACCTCGAAGATTTCACCTCTCCGGCGCGCGTTTCGAGTTCATGCGGGCTAAATCAAAACCGCCGGGCGGTTTTAAACTTAGCCCGGACATCGTTGAGAGCCACGAATACAAAAGGGAATTCCGGACACCGCGGAGCTTCGCCTACGAACAGAGTGTGAAATGTCCGGGCTAGCCCGGATATTTCATGCTTTCTGCGTCCTTTTTCCGGCGTTTGTCGGCGGACAGGCGGTGAGCTTGCGTGAGCGTGCGTCCTCTGCGGGCTAGGGACTCTTGCGGCGGCAATCGGGAGGGCGCCGGGAGGGTGCGATTTTCGCGTGGGATGCGAATTGCCGGGGCGCAGACTTGCGGCGCAGTCGCTGGCGCGCCTATGAAAGGGCGCAACCACTTTCGTCACTGCCGACGCCATGCCCGCCACCATTCCCCCCCAGCAACTGATCGACGCGCTGAACTGGCGTTACGCGACGAAGAAATTCGATCCGGCGAAGAAGATTCCGGACGACGTGTGGCACGCGCTCGAGCAGGCGCTGGTGCTGTCGCCCTCGTCGATCGGGCTGCAGCCGTGGAAATTTTTCGTCGTGACGGATCCGGCGGTGAAGGCGCAACTTCAGGCCGCTTCGTATCGGCAGGCGCAGGTCGTGGACTGCTCGCATTTCGTGGCCTTTGCGGTGCGGCGCGATCTCGATGCCGAGCACGTGGAGCGGCATATCGCCCGGATGGTCGAGGTGACGGGCACAACGCCGGATGCGTTGGAGAAGTTTCGCGCCATGACGATGCGGAACCTGGACCAGGCGCGCGCCGAGGGAAAGCTCGACACCTGGCAGGAGCACCAGGTGTTTATCGCGCTCGGGAAATTTTTGGCGGCGGCGGCGGTGCTCGGCATCGACACCTGCCCGATGGAAGGCATCGAGCCGGCGAAATACGACGACCTGCTCGGGCTGGCGGGATCCAACTACGCGACCGCGGTCGCCTGTGCGGCTGGTTATCGAATGCCGGACGACAAATACGCGACGATGAAGAAAGTGCGGTTTCGGCCGGAGGATGTGATCGTGCGGATTTGAGAGAAGGGGTGCGGCTTCCGGTCAAGGCGGTTCACCCGCCGAACACGCGCACTCGTTCACCGGCGGTGAGTTCCCGCCACGTGCCCGGCGCGAGGTCGCCGAGGGCGAATTCACCGATGCGCGCGCGGAGCAAGCGCAGCGTCGGATGGCCGACGGCGGCGGTCATCCGGCGGACCTGGCGGTTTTTTCCTTCGATGAGTTCGAGGGCGAGCCAGGCATCGGGGACGTTTTTGCGGAAACGAATCGGCGGGTCGCGCGGCGGCAGCGCTGGCGGCGGCACAAGCAGGCGCGCGCGACAAGGGAGAGTGCGGGAGTTGTCGAGTTCGATGCCGCCGCGAGCAAGTCGGGCGAGAGCGGCGGCGGCGGGCACGCGCTCGACCTGCGCCCAGTATTCGCGGCGATGGGCGTGTTGCGGATCGAGGAGGCGTGAATTCAAGCCGGGCTCATCGCTCAGCAGGAGCAGTCCCTCGGAGTCGGCATCGAGCCGGCCCAGCGCGTAGACGTCGCGGGGCAATCCGAAGTCGGCGAGGGTGCGCCAGCGCGAACCGGGCTCGGACGTGAATTGCGAGAGGACGCCGTAGGGTTTGTGAAAGGCGAGGAGCATGCCGCGAGGTGGAGCGTTGGTTTAGACAGGAAGAGGCGGCGCGGAACAATGCCGGAAGCATCCGGCGCGCGGGTGAAATTGAAAGTGAAGTCAGTGCCCCTGGCCACCGCCGCACCGTCCGGCCGCGACGGTTTGTCACTTATTAAGTGACAAACGAGCCCGCCCCCGCTGGGACAGAACGATCGGTTTGTCACGTATTACGTGACAAACCTACGGGGTGGGTCGGCCGCGCCGACGTGGCCTTGGTTGGGCAAGTGACTTCACTTTCAGTTGCACCCCCGACGCGCATCCGACGCGGAGTCCGCTCGACTCCCGGTTCGGCGCGACTCAAGTTGGCCCGGCATGAAGCTTTACCCTTACCTCGTGGCGGCACTCGTGCTCGCCAGTGTGGCGACGCAGGCCGCCGATCGGAAACTCGTGATGATCGCCGGACCGGTGAGTCATCCGCCCCTGATGCACGAGTTCAAGGCCGGTTCGATGCTGTTGCAAAAGCGGCTCGAAAACGTGAAGGGACTCAAGACAACCCTCATCCTCAACGGCTGGCCGTCGAAGACGGTCGATGGCCAGAAGGTCGACGACAACTCGGTCTTCGAAGGTGCGGATGCGATTTTCATCTACTCGGATGGCGGTGGTCGTCACCTCGCGGTGCAGAACGATCGGCTCGAGGTGCTGCGCGGCCTGATGAAGAAAGGCGTGAGCCTCGGGCTCGCCCACTATGCGGTCGAAGTCGTGCCGGAGAAGGGCGGCGCCGAATGGAAGGAATGGGTCGGGGGCCACTATGAGAATGCGTTTTCGTGCAACCCGATCTTCGACGCCGAATTCAAAAGCCTGCCCGTCCACGCGATCACGCGGGGCGTGAAGCCGTTCACGACGAAGGATGAGTGGTATTTCAACATGCGCTTCCGCGACGGGAAAGCAGGGGTGAAGGACATCCTCGTCGCCACGCCGTCGGATGCGGTGCGCGATGGTCCGTATGTCTCGCCGAAAGGTCCGTATCCGCACATCCAAGCGGCGAAGGGCCGGCCGGAAACGATGATGTGGGCGGTGGAGCGGCCGGATGGCGGCCGCGGCTTCGGGTTCACGGGCGGCCACTTTCACCTCAACTGGCAGAACGAGGACCAGCGCCGGCTCATCCTCAACGCGTTGGTGTGGCTGGCCAAACTCGAGGTGCCGGCGGGAGGCGTCAATTCGGCGCCGGTCAGCGATGCGGAAGCGCAGCAGAACCTTGATGAGAAGCCGGCGCGGAAAGCGGCACCAGCGAAGAAGGCTTGAGTGGCTGAGAGATGTGAGTCGGGACGAACGTCCCTGCGCGTCCGCGGACGGGCGGCTCGCTCGTCCCTACCTGCCGGCACCACTCGCGGGGTCGGGGTGAAAATCGCCTCACTTCTTCCTTCTCAGTCCGGGTTTCTTCCGGCAAGTCTGTCGGTTTGCCCACCATGAAGAAAGCGCTCCTGCTTGTCGCCGCCCTCGCATTTTCCGCCGTCGCCTCGGCTGCGGACACCAAACCGATCGAGGAGGTGTTCCTGCGTTACTGGGGAGCTTTCGCGAAGAAGGACCTGGCGAAGGCCGCCGCGGACGTGCTGCCGAGCGATCTGGAGGAAACGAAAGCGGCGATTCTGCCGGTGTTTCTCGGCGCCCAGGCGCACAAGGACAAAGAAGTGCAGGAAATGCTCTCGTTGTTTTTCGGCCGCACGGTGGGGAGGGCGCGGGAGGCGATGACGCCGGTCGAAGTTTACGCCGGCATCAACCGCATCGTGATGGCGGGCAATCCCCCGTTTTTCGATGTGTTGAAGGACGCGTCGCTGAGCATCATTTTCGTGCGCACGCCGAAGCCGGAAGAAGCCGAGGTGCACTATCAGGTGACGATCCGCGGCGCGTCGGACACGGATGCGGACGAGCTCGTCAAGAAAAACGGCCGCTGGTGGATCCGGGTGAAAGAGGACCCGAAGGAAGCAGCCGCGCAGTTCAAGCAGGTGTTTGAGAACGCAGGCAAGGCGGCGCCGGCAACGAAGTGACCGCGAAGGCGGGAGTAACCGCTGATTTGCGCTGAGGTTGCGCTCGGCAATGGCCGAGCGCGGCGGAGTGCGGGACTTTTTGAGGCAGGGCCGATCTCCGAGCGGCCCGCCCGGAGCAACGGTCGGGCCCTGCCTTGAGGCGGCGGCAGAATCGAAGAAAAACCGCGCCCCATGGGGCGCGGTCGTTCAGCGCAAATCAGCGGTTTTTCTCCGCTCGCGGCAGGCAGCAAGCCTACCGCAGTTTGGAAAACGTCGCCTGCAACAGTGCGAGGTCGCTCGCGTTTTTCGTGCGCTCGCGGGCCTTCGTGACGATCTCGGCTTCGAGGGCGTTCTTGGTCTTGCGGTTCTTGTTCTCGTAGAAGACGCCGAACGAGCCCGGCCAGGCCTGCTGCGCGAGCTTGAAGGCGGCGACTTCATCGGAGGTGTCGTGGCGGTTCGCGTCCTCGGGCGTGCCGTCGTTTTTCTTTTCGTCGATCAGCGTCCAGGTGCCGCCTTTGCGCGGAATGGAGGAGTCGAAGGCGCCCGCGAAAAACTCGACGCACTCCGACAGAATCTCGACCACGGAGAAGCCGGGGTGCTTCGCGGCGCGGAGCATCATCTCGACCATGTGATTGACCTGCGTGGCGTGACTGCGGGCGACGAAGGTGGCGCCGGTGTTGAGCAGCGTGCGCATCGGATTGATCGGCTGGTCGATCGCGCCGGTCGGGTCGGTCTTGGTCTTGAAGCCGAGCGGCGAGGTCGGGGACGTCTGCTTCTTCGTCAGGCCATAGACGGAGTTGTCCATGATGACGTAGGTGAGATTGATGTTCTTGCGCGCGGTGTGGACGAGGTGATTGCCGCCGATGGAGAAGCCGTCGCCATCGCCGCCGAAGACGAAGACGTGCAGGTCGTCGTCGCCGAGACTGATGCCGGCGGCAAACGGCAGCGAGCGACCGTGGATGAAGTGGCCGCCGTGGGTGTTGACGAAATAGGGGAAACGCGAGGAGCAGCCGATGCCGGCGAAGGTGACGATCTTCTCGTGCGGATACTGGAGCTTTTCGAGCACGCGGTAGAACGACGCGAGCACGGCGAAGTCGCCGCAGCCGGGGCACCACGTCGGGTGATCGGCGGTGAGAATCTTCTTGGTGAGCGGCGCGCCCGCGGGGGGCGGGGGCGTCGGGGCGAGAGCGGTGGCGGACATCGGAGAAAGCAGGGTTGAAAGGTGAAAGTTGAGAGAGGAGAGTTTGCCGCGTTGGCGCGGGAAGCCGCGCCGCTACCGGTCAGGCCTTCGCGAGTGCGCTGTGAGTGGCGGCGCCGAGCGAGCCGGTGAGGTCGGCGCTTTCGATGTGTTTGGCGATGCCGGCGACAATCTCGCTCACTTTGAAGGTGAGGCCGTCGGTCTTGGTGACACACACGATGCGGGGATCCGCGTAGCGGGCCCGGAGCATCGTCGTGAACTGGCCGAAACCGTAGACGCCCTCGTCGTTGAGCTCGGCGACGACGACCTTGTGGTAACGGGCGAAGGTTTCCTCGAGGCCGTTCGGCAACGGGTGCACGTGGCGGATGTGCATGTGGCCGGCCTTGACGCCAGCCTTGCGCACGCGCCCGAGCGCCTCGCGGCCGGGGCCCCAATTCGAGCCCCAGGTAACCAAGAGGACTTCGCCGGCGGTGTCGCCGGTCAGCTCGGGCGCTGGGAGGGACGCGGCGAGCGCCTTGATCTTCTCGCGGCGCTTCGCGTTCATCTGCATGTGCAGTTTCGGGCTGCCGGTGGGATGGCCCATCTCGTCGTGCTCGAGGCCGGTGACGGTGGGATACTTGCCGGAGAGGACTTTCGAACCCGCGGGGGCGTGGCGTGTGAGCTGGTCGAGCGGGTAGGGTTTGAAATCGGCGCCGCGGTCGGAGAGGTCGGGCTTGGGATCGACCATGAGCTTCGCAAGCTCGGGCTCATCGAAGGCCTCAATCCGGCTCGCGAGGCCCATGTCGGTGAGGACGAAGACAGGCGTCGAATACTCGCGGGCGATCCGCGCGGCTTCGATCGCGATGTAGAAGCAGTCCTCGACGTTCTTCGGCGCGAGCACGACGCGCGGCGTGTCGCCGTGGCTGCCGTAGATCGCCTGCATGAGGTCGGACTGCTCGACATTGGTCGGCATGCCGGTGGAAGGGCCGCCGCGCTGCACGTTGATCACGATGATCGGCATCTCGGCCATGACGGCCCAGCCGAGCGCTTCCATCTTCAACGAAAGACCGGGGCCAGCGCTGCCGGTGACGGCGAGCCGCCCGGTGTAGGAGAAACCGAGGGTGGTCGAGACGGCGGCGATCTCGTCTTCGCATTGCACGAAGAGGCCGCCGTATTTCGGAAACTCGGCGCGCAGGGTCTCCATGATCGAGGACCAGGGCGTGATCGGATAACCGGCGCCATGGCGGACGCCGGCGGCGATGAGGCCGTAAGCGAGGGCGATATTGCCATCCATCGTGACCTGCGGGCGACCGGAGATCGCGGTGGCGCGGTCCACCGCTTCGAAGCGGAAGAAGAGATCGCGAAGGTTGTTTTGCGGCCAGGCGTAGCCGGCATCGAAGGCCAGCATGGCGTTGCGGACGACGTCTTCGGTCTTGCCGCCGAAACGCTCCTTGATGAGCGCGGCGAGCTTCTGGACGTCGAGGTCGAAGATCCGGGCGATGAGGCCCATGACGTAGATGTTCTTGCCCTTGTCTTTCGAGGTGCCGCCGACGGCCTCGACGGTGCCGGTGGTGATCGGGACGGCGACGTTGGTGAAGCGGTTGTCGTCGGGCGCGGGTTTGACGTGATCGCTGTCGTAAACGAGGACGCCGCCGGGGCGGAGTGAGCCGATGTGCGCGTCGTAGCTGTGTTGATAGAAGGCGACCAGCATGTCGGCGCGATCGCCGGCCGAGAGGATTTCGCCAGTGCCCATGCGGACCTGGAAGATCGACGGCCCGCCCGAGATGGTGGACGGGATCGTCATGTAGGTCATGATGTCCTGATCACTGCGCCCGGCGAGCCGGGCGAGGAAGCCGCCGATGGACTGGATGCCATCCTGCGAATTGCCCGCGAGTCGGATGACGACATCGTGGATGGAACGGGGTGCGGCGGGTGCGCTGGGGGCGCCGACCGGTGTTTCGGGAGTATGAGGGCTGACCATGAGAGGGGTTGGAAGTGAAACCGTGTTCGCGTGTTCGCGACGAGTCAACGGGGTGGAATCCACCTTCCAGTGATGATAAGAAACAATTCGAGCGGGGGGGGCGGGGAAGAAGCGAGGGTAATGTGCGGCGTGGTGCTGGACGCACTACGCGCGGACAGGTCGTAGCGGAAGCGCTTCGCTTCCGACGGAACGGGAAGCTGTTCCGCTACTGGGCCGGACGCACTCAGTCGTGGAACAACACACACACGCAGGCGGGAACCTCGGCGGTGTGCGGCGCGCGGGCCAGCCGGCCGGTGGCCGCATCGACCCGGAAAACGGTGAGGAGGGGCGTGTCCTGATGTGCGGCGACCAGCCATCTGCCGTCGGACGAGAGCGCGAAGTTGCGCGGGTTCCTGCCGCCGGTGGGCACGATTTCGATCGGCTGCGGACTGAGCCGGCCGTCCGCGGCGTCGATGGCGAGCACCGCGATGCTGTCGTGGCCACGATTCGAGCCGTAGACGAAACGGCCGTTGGGGTGGACGCGGATCTCGGCGGAGATGTTTGCGCCGGCGAAATCGGCGGGCAGCGTGGACACGGTCTGCTGCGACGTCAGCGCGCCGCGCGTGGCATCGTAGTCGTAGGCGACGATCGTGTTGTCGAGTTCGTTGATGACGTAAGCGTGACGTCCGCTGCGGCCAAATTTGAAATGCCTCGGCCCGGCGCCGGGCGCGGTCGAAACGAATGGCGGCGTGGCGGGCGTGAGCCGCGCCGCGGTGACGTCGAGTGCGTAGGTGCAAATGCGATCGAGCCCGAGATCGGCGACGAGGAGGAAACGCTGATCGGGCGAGAGCGTGACGGAGTGGACGTGGGCCTTGTCCTGCCGCGTCGGGTGCGGCCCGCGGCCCTCGTGGGGCACGACTGCCGGCGGGCCGAGCGTGCCATCGGGGCGTATCGAGATTGCGGCGACGTAGCCGTCGCGGTAATTGGCGACGAGCAGCGCGCGCCCCGTGGCGTCGACGACGAGATGGCACGGCGGCTGGGCGGGCGTGGCGGGGGCGAGCGGAAGCGGGGTGAGTGCACCCGCGGCCGGATCGACCGCAAAGCCGGTCGCCTGGGCAGTCGACGGATGGATGGCGTAGAGAAACTTCCGGTCGGGCGTGAGGGTGATCCACGCCGGATCCGGGGTCTCGGCGACGAGCAACGGCGGGCTGAGCGCCCCCGTGTCGCTGTCGAGCCGCGTGGCATAAATGCCCTTGCTGCCGTTTCGCGTGTAGGTGCCGAGAAAGATGAGATGGGACGTGGGCATGAGGTGGAGCTGAGCCGAAGGCGAAGCGAGGAAGCGGATGAGGACAGGCGGGCGCTCGCCCCGACCTCATACGTGGCGATGCAGTTGAACGTTGAAGGGTGAAAGTTGAAAGATCGGGGCCTGATCAGATTGGCCTATGTTCGTGACGCGGAAAGAACGGTTCACCTATCGGGGAGCGAGCAGAGATCTTCACGGCGACGCTTCCCTTCAGGGGATTTCTCGGTCTTCAACCTGCCACGTTCACCTTACAATTGAATTGTTGGCTTAGGAACTGGCGCGTGGGAAAGGGGACGCGGAGTGCGCGTTGGGCGCGGACTGGGGCGCGACCACGTTGCCGGCGAGCACTTCCTTGAAGTGGCGCCGGCACATGGCGATGTAGCGATCGTTGCCGCCGATCTCGACCTGCGCGCCTTCCTTCACCGCAAAGCCGCCGGCATCGACGCGCAGGTTCATCGTGGCCTTCCGGCCGCAATGGCAGATCGTCTTGAGTTCGGTGAGATCGTCGGCGATGCCGAGCAACGCGGCACTGCCGGGAAAGAGTTTGCCCTGGAAGTCGGTGCGCAGGCCGTAACAAAGCACGGGGATGCCGAGGGCATCGGCCACGTCGCTGAGCTGCCAGACCTGCTCGGGCGAAAGAAACTGTGCCTCATCGATCAGCACGCAGGCGACGGGCTTTGTGGCGTGTTCTGTGCGGACGCGCGCGAGGAGGTTGTCGTTGGCGCTGAGCGAAATCGCGCCGGAGCGCAGACCGATGCGCGACTCGATGCGCCCGGGACCGTAGCGTGTGTCGATTGCCGGCGTAAACAGCAGCGTCCGCAGGCCGCGTTCGCGGTAGTTGTAGCTCGATTGGAGCAGGACGGTGCTTTTGCCGGCGTTCATCGCCGCGTAGTAAAAATAAACCTTGGCCATGGAGTGGGCCGACTTTGCGGGGCGCGGCGGAAAAATCCAGACTGCGCTGAGTCCGGCCCGTGTGGCTGACATAATCGTCAGGTGGGAACGATTGCCGGAGCCGCGCTGCACGGTGTTTTCATCCGTCGCTCGAAGCCGAATCCACGCTGCGGTGAATCTGGTTTCCAAAGGATTTGCTTCATTCAGCCGGCCGCCTACGGGCCGAGTCCATGTCCACCCTCCCATCGATTCCGGTCGGGACTTCCTGTCCGCCCACCGCGGTCGGGCCTTCGGCACGGGCCAGCCAACCTCGTGCCCGCGCGGTCGCGACCTCACCGCGTTGGTTTCGCGGCGTGGGAGCAGTCGCACTCGCGGTTTACGCGCTGTTCCTGGCGTCGCATCTGAAGATTGTGGCGGGAGGGTCCGATTCGTCGGGCTACCTGAATAGCGCGCGGCTGATGGCGGAGGGCCGCTTGCAGACCGAGTTGCGCGTGCCGCCTGAGCTGGGCGGGGTGACCGAGGTAAACCGGTATCATTTTTCGCCGCAGGGCTTCGGGCAGTTTGCGGGCAATCCCCGCCTGCCGCCGTCCTATCCGACCGGTCTCCCGCTTCACCTCGCCGCCGCCGGCCGGCTCCTCGGCTGGCAGGCGGGGCCGCTGCTGGTGTTGCTCGCGGGCGCGGTGGGCGCGGTCTGGCTGTGTTACCGCGCGGCGCGCGAGCTCGGTATCCACTATCTGCTCGCCGCGGCGGGCGCCGCCATGCTCGCGGCATTTCCGGTTTTCATCTTCACATCGATTCAGACCTTGAGCGACACCCTCGCGACGACGTGGACGCTCGCGGCGTTGTGGTGCGGCCTGCGCGGGCGCGCTTCGCGCGGGTGGGCGGCGGCCTGCGGCGCGGCCCTGGCAATCGCGGTGCTCGTGCGGCCCACCAATCTGCTGCTGGCGCCGGCGCTCCTCCTCTTGATCGGATGGGATGTGCGGCGGCTCGCGGCTTTTGTCGCAGGCGGCCTGCCGGGTGCGATCTGGCTCCTGGGCTACAATCATTTTCTCTACGGCGGGGCGCTGCGCTCGGGTTACGGGCCGATCTTCTCGGCGTTTTCGACGGCGTGGGGCTGGCCGACCGCGGGACATTTCCTGAAGTGGCTCGCGCTGCTGCTGCCGGCGATCGTGCTGCTGCTGCCGTTCGCGGCCATGTTCGGCGACGCGAAACGCCGTCGCGAGCTCGCGGCGCTCCTGCTCGCGGGAGGTGCGATCATGGGCGTGTATCTGTTTTATGACGTGTCGCACGATGTCTGGTGGTGCCTGCGTTTCATCCTGCCGGCGGTGGCGGCGCTGATTCTGGCGGCGGTCCTCGGGGCCGATACGCTCGCGCAACGACTGGAGTCGCGGGGCTGGCGCGGGTGGCGGATCGGGCTGGCGTGCGGGCTCGTGGCGTGGACGGCGGGGCTGTCCTGGCATTGGACGCGCAGCCTGCACGTGCTGTATGTGCCGGGCTACGAGCAGGCCTACGCGGACGCGGCGAAACGGGTGCGCGAGCGCGTGCCGGCGAATGCGCTCGTGGTCTGCTCGGCGTTCAGCGGCACCCTCTATTATTACACCGGGCTGGCCACGCTGATCTACGATTCGATTAAACCGGAGGAATTCGCCGGCTATCGCGCGCGGACGCAGGCGGCGGGGCGGCCGATCTTCGCCGCCGTCTTTGACATCGAAGAGGAAGACGCGTTGCGGACGCGCTGTCCGGGCGCGTGGCAACGGATCGCCGCGGCGGGCAACATCGGGATCTGGGAGCTCAAATGAGCTCCGGTCTGCCAACCATCCACGCGGAGAAAGAAACATGAATCTCGAAGCCTCCGATCGCCTGCATGATGAGTTTGTCCCGGCGGCAACGGCCGCGCTGCCGGTGGTGCGGCCGCGCCGCCGTGACTGGCCGGCCCGGTGCTGGGCGGTGGGGCGGAGACTGCCGGGCGCGGTGGCGACACGCTGGCGGGGGCTGGCGCTGGTCCTCGTGACAGCGATAATCTGGGTTGCACATTACGACCGCTGGACGGCCGCAAGCTGGAATCTGCCGACCGACTATTATGTCGACGCCCAGGAGACGCTGGCGCGCCTGAAGGCGGCGTCGGAGGGCGACCTCCTGCCGTTGCGGTCGCAGGTGGTCGAGCGCTTGGGCGCGCCGTTTGGCGCGCACTGGAACGCCTATCCGACCCCGGACAAGCCGCTGATGCTGGCGCTGGGCGCGCTGGTGCATGTGGTGGGGCTTTATGCCGCGGCGAACATCGGGCTGCTGCTCGCGGTGGTGACGGCCGCGCTGGCGTTCTACGTCGTGGCGCGCCGGATACGCTGCCGCTGGGAGTGGGCGGCGGCGATGGCGTTGTTGTTCGCGTTCACCTATCACACCGTGCACCGCGGGCTGTCCCACTACTCGCTGGTCTTCACCTGGACCGTGCCGGCGGGATTGCTGGCGGTGTGGCTGGTGGCGGGCAGTCACCGGCTGGCGTGGGGCCGGCCGGGTGCGGCCTGGTGCCTGGGGGCGGCGGCCGCGCTCGGCGTTTCGAATCCCTACAATCTGCTGTTCTGGCTGCAGCTCATGGCGTGGGCGCTGGTTTTTCAATGGTGCGGGGCGCGGCGGCGGCCCAATCTGCAAATTGGCGCGGCCGCCCTCGCGGTGGCCGTCGCAGCCTTCGCGATCGTGCAGGCCGAGGGCTGGCTCTACGTCGAGGACACGGGAGCGGTGCCGTTGCTGGCCCGCAATTACGCCGGGACGGAGATGTATGCGCTGAAGCCGGTGGAGATGTTCATTCCGCCGGCGTATCACTCGTGGGACTGGCTGGCGTTTTTCGGTCATCGTTACACGCGCTGGTCCGGCTGGCGGGGCGAGGCCTTCCTGCCGTATCTGGGTCTGGTCGGTATCGCCGGCTTTGTCTGGCTGGCCGCCGAGACGGTGCGCCGGATCGTGCGGCGGCGCCGGCTGCCGGGCCAGGCGCTGTCCGTCGGTTGGGTCATCGCCTATGCGAGCATCGGCGGCGTGACGAATCTGCTCGCGCTCTATGCGGGGCTGCAGGTATTTCGCGCCACGAATCGCGCGGCGATTTTCATCTCGGCGGCGGTGCTCTTCTTCCTCGCGGTGCGGCTTTCGCGGTTCACGGCCACGTGGCCGGCGGCCGTGCGTTTTGCGGTGGCGGCGCTGGTTGCGGCCGTGGGCGTGAGCGAGCAGTTGCCGCGGCGCGAACCCGCCTCCGATCAGCGGGCGCTGGCGGCCGCGGTGGACGGCGATCGGAAATTCGGCCAGGCACTCGAGGCGGCGCTGCCGGATGGCGCGCGGATCTTTCAACTGCCGGTGCTGGGGTTTCCGGAGGTGGCCACGCCGCACGAGCTGAGCGACTACGAACATTTTCGCCCGTATCTGGTTTCGGATACGCTGCAATTCAGCTATGGCGCGGCCAAACTCCGCGCCCGCAGCCGGTGGCAGAGCGAACTCGAGGGCCGGCCGATGTCCGAGGTCGTGCCGCGCCTCGAGGCCTACGGCTTCGCCGCGCTCTACATCAACCGCAAGGGCTATGCCGATCGCGCGGCGGACATCCTGCGCGAGCTGGCGGGCATGGGTTACCAGCAACGGATCGAGGGAACACAGGGCCATCAGGTGGTCGTGCGGCTGCGGCCGGCGGCGCAGCCCCGGCTCCCGCTCGCGCAGGCCCTCACACTCGGTGTCGGCTGGCACACGCGGCCCGACGCCGGCGTGCGGTGGGCCTTCGCGGAGGCCGCGCTGTCGTATTTCAACCCGCACACGTATCCGATTACTGTCGACATGACGCTGACGCTGTCCGCCGCAGACCGGAGGATCGTGACCATCGCGCGGGAGGACGAGCCGTTACAGGCGGTGGGCGTGGGGCCGCAGCCGCGGACCGTGACGCTCCGCGGGGTGACCCTGGCGCCGGGCGTGAACCGGTTTGCCCTGTCTTCCCCGACGCCAGCCGCACGCGATCCGGCGGCGCAGAACCAGTTGCGGGCCTTCGGGCTGGCGGAGGCCACTTGGGTGCAGCCGCGAACTGGCGACGCGACCATCGCGGCTGACGGTGCCGGCCTGGGCGGTGCAAATCACTCCGGCCTGTAGCGGCGCGCCTACGGCACCTCGTAGATCTCGAGGAGCGCGACGCCGGTGGTATCGGCCTTTCCGCGCAGTTCCGCCGTGTAGGCGCCGGGCGGCACGGTGATGAGCAGCGCGGCGTCCTCGGTGTCAGCCGCGAGGTTGAAGGCGCCGACGCGCGCGGCGGCGGCGGCGATCATCGCGGAGCCGGCGCTGGACCAGCGATCGTTGGTCGCGAGCGGCGTCGGGCCGGCGTAAAGCGTGAGCACGGGATCGGCCAGCGCATCGGTGACGCCGAAGTTGCGGAGCGAGGGCCCGACGGCCCGAATCAACATCCGCTTGTGGGCCGTGCCGGCGACCACGAAGCCGCCGATCAAGGTGCGGTCGCCGTTGCCGACGTGGGCGCGGGTCGAGAGATTCACCGTGCGCCCGCCCGTATCCAGCTCGTAGAGCTCGGCCAGCGCGAGGCCGCCCTGGCCGCCGGGGGTGGTGATCTGGAGCGTGTAGGCGCCGGCGCCCAAGGAGGAGATCAACGCCGAATCGACGCTCCCGGCGGGGAGCGCGAAGGCTCCGGCGTTGCGGGCAAGTTGGACCATCGCCGCGGCGTCCGGTCCCGTGCTCCAGCCGTTATTGCGCGCGAGCTCGCGTCCGCCTTCGGCGAATACGGTGAGCTGGGGATCGGGCACGGGGCTCGCCACGCCAAACGGGGCGAGCGCCGGGCCGACGGCGCGCGCGAGGTAGCGCTTCGTGGCGGTGTCGGCCACCACGACGCCCATAATCAGTGCCCGTTCGCCGCTGCCGACCCCGGCACGGCTCGAGAGGTTCACGAGGCGGGAAGCCGGACTGAGCGGCGAAGCGCCGGCGCTCGCGATCGCGGAGCTCCACGGCGTGCCGGGAAAGGCGTCGCGTGCCGCGGCGTTGTAGCTGCGCGCATGGAGATTGGCCGCCGCCGGCACGGTGAGCCGGACGGTGGTGAGCAACGCATTCGGCGCTACGTCGCCTCCCACCGCCCGCGGATCCGAGCCATCGAGGGTGTAGGCGATCGGCACGCCGCCCGCGGGCGTCAGCGTCAGATCCGATCCGGTCAACGCCAGGAGGGGTGGGGCGACAAACTGGGCGTCGATCCAGCCGGCCCGCTGCACCAGCCAGTCCTGGAGGTGGGCCATCTCGCCGGCATGGGTGCCGCCGAAGGCGCTGAGGTTGTCGACCCAGCGGGCGGCGTCGCGGGCGGCGGCTTCGGACCCGAGCGACGCGGCGAGCTGGTCCGCGAGGCCGGTGAGATTTGCATCCGAAAACGCCTCGCGGCGCAGCGCCTGCCAGCGGTCGGCCCAGTCTTGCCGGAACTCGGGATCCGTCGCGAGGATGCCCCACCACCCAAAATGCCAGGGCTGCACGGCGCCTTCGCCATACCAGAGGTCCCAGCGGAACGAGCGTTCGTCCCAATACGAACCGAGCGCGCGATCGAAATCCCACACCGGCCCGGCGAGAATCTTCCCGCCGCGGGGCTTGTGGAAATAAGCGCTGCGCTCGAAGGCGTCGGGGTTGGCGGCGAACGTATTCAGAATGTGGTGATCCACCCACGAGGGCCGGTCGAGGAAGTTGAGGTGGGTGCGCGTGCGCCAGCCGGAGGCGCGGTCGGCGTGGAGGGCGTTCTCCATCTGCTGCACGTAGCTCCGGATGTAAGTGCGTTGCGCGGCGGAGAGCCGGGGGGCCTTGGGCGAGGCGACCACCACCGATGACAGCGTGTCGATGTCGAGGCCTTGTTCCGTCGTCCAACTGAATTCGTCCGGATCGGGTTTGTCGATTTTCAGGAGGTAGCCGCCGGTGATTTCCGGTTCGCTCGTGGCCAGCGCGGACATCCGCGCGATCGCCACGCGGTCCGGGTGAAGGTCGATCTTGTCGGTCAGGGCATAGACGCCGACGTAGGCGGACGTGTCGAGCGGCTGGCCGCTGGTGTTGAGGAAAATCTCGACGAATTGGGTGCGCGGTGCCCAGCGACCGATGCGGTTGCTGAGCGCGTAGATGAAGCTGTTGCGGAGATAGGAGGGGTCGTAGTGCCACGGGCCGACGAGCGCCCACTCGTCGAACGGGCGCGAGCCGAAGAGCGGTCGGGCGGTGTCGCGCCGCAGGTCGTTCAGGGTTTCGATATTGTAGCTCTTCTTCGGAAAATCCGCGGACGACGATCCGCGCACGGCGAGCGCAATGGGGGAAACGAATTCCGGCGCGGCGCCAAACGTGGTTCCGCCGGCGGGCGGAGCGGAGAAGCCGTAGAGCCAGGAGGGCTGGACGCCGTCCGACTTGTCCAGGCCGCCGAAGCCGTGCTGCTCGATCACGAGCACGGGATGGCGGCTGGTGAAGGCGGCGACGTGCCCGGGACCGTCGACGGCCAGGGCGAAGAACTGCTCCACGTTGCTGAGTCCCCGCTGCTGCAAGTCGTCGGAGAACACCGCGGCGCGAATGACCATCTGCGCCGCGATTCGAATCGGCCCGTCGTAGCGGGGCGACGAGGCCGTCGGCTCCGGCACGAGCGCGCCCGCCGGGCTCGGCGCCACGGTGGAATAGCGGATATGCTGACCCGCCCCGGCGCCGGAGAGCTCCAAGTTGAACGGTGCGGTGAACGGACCACCCGGCCGGGAGAAGCGAACCGTGGCGGCGAGCGTCACGGCGCCTGCCGGGCTGTTGGCCGCGCCGGGCGTCGGGCTGGGCAGATAGGCGGTGAGCCAGCCGCCGCCGGCCGCCGGCAGCAGGCCGTAGGCGATGTCATTCGACTGTGCCGGATAGGCCGGGGCGTATTGGGAAACCACGGACGTGCCGTCCGGTTTGACGAGCGCGAGGTATTCGCCTTCCGCGGCCAGCGCGAAATTCGTGTGGAGTTCAGCGCCGGCGTCGCGGCGGTTCTTGTTGGAGGCGAAGACGACGAGGTAACCGCCCGCCGGCAGCGTGACCGCGGGAAACTGCCAACGCGTCTTGTTCGCGGCGGTGTCGGTGAGATACCAGCCGGTAAGCGTGACGGGGGTGGTGTCCGGATTGTGGATCTCAATCCAATCGGAGAACGCCTGATCTTGATCCACCAGCGTGGTGGTGTTGCTCACCATGAACTCGGTAATGAGCGGCTCCGCGCCGACGTTCACCGCCGCCGCAATCCAGAGCGCAAACGCGGCAGCGGCTGACGCGATCAAGGGCGGGTGTTTTCGCTGGGCAATCACGTCGGCAAGGCGCGCGAGTGTCATGGGTGGCATGGGGCCGTCGATCCGAGGTGCCTGACGATTCCGTCAGTTGCCGGGTGCGCGAAGTTCGCCTTGCGTTGGTTCATGGGCTCACGAGCGTGGGCCGTCGTGCAAATGAAGCGATACCTGTTGTTGGCATTGGGGGGGACGATGCTGGCGCTGTCGGGCCGGAGTGCCAATGTCGGAACGCCGTCGAGCGTGGAACGGACCATGTGGAACGGTTTCGAACGCCAGAACTTCACGGTGGCCGGTCGGGCCTGCACGCTGGTCGTGCCGGCGACACCAGCGCCGGGCCGGCCGTGGATTTGGCGCACGGAGTTTTTCGGCCACGAGCCGCAGGCGGATCTGGCGTTGCTCGGGCGCGGCTGGCACGTGGCGTATATCGACGCGAAGAATATGTATGGCGGGCCGAAGGCGATGGCGTTGTTCGGCCAGTTTTACGCGCACGTCGTGACGCATGCCCAGCTCGCGAAGCGAGTGGTGTTGGAGGGATTCAGCCGCGGCGGGCTGTATGCGGTGAATTTCGCTGCCAGCCACCCGACGCGCGTCGCCGCCCTTTATCTCGATGCGCCGGTGCTCGACATCCGGAGTTGGCCGGGACGGAACCGCGCGTCCAGGGAATGGACGGAGTGCCTCGAGGCCTACGGCCTCACGGAGGAATCGCTGGCGGCGTTTCGCGGCAACCCGATTGATCGCGCGCGGGCCGTGGCCGGTGGGAAGATTCCCATCATCGCGGTGTGCGGCGACGCGGATGGCACGGTGCCATTTGCCGAGAACATGGCGCTTTTCGAAAAACGGTATCGTGAACTCGGCGGGCTCGTGGAAGTGATCGTGAAGCCCGGCGGTGACCACCATCCGCACAGTTTGAAAGATCCGGCGCCAATCGTGGACTTCCTGATCAAACACGCGAAATTCTGAAGAGAAGCCGGAAGCCAGGAAACCAGGAACGAACCGAAACAGGGACGAATTCAGAAGCCGGAAATCCATGATCTGAGATTCGTGGCTTTCTGGTTTCCGAATTCTGCCGCTTTGATTCCTGGCTTCCGGCTTTTCACTGCTCGCTCACGTCGCTTCGTCCTCGTGCGTGCGCACGGGGAGCCAGCACGAGAAGAGCATCGCGCCGAGGGCGAGGCCGCCGGCCCAGAGCAGGCCGCCGCGGAAATCGCCGACCGGTGCGTAAAGCCCGAACACCAGCGAGGCCACCGCGGCGGCAATCCGGCCGATATTGTAGCAGAAGCCGGCGCCGGTTGTGCGCAGCAGCGTGGGAAAGAGCGGCGGCAGATACATCGTGAACAACCCAAACACGCCGGAGAAGAAACCGATCGCGGGGCACCAGAACCAGGCGAGTGCGCCGAAACTTCGTGGCACGGCGAACGCGCCGATCAGCGCGAGCGCCAAGCCCGCGAAGAATACCACGATCGCGCGGCGATTACCCAACCTGAGCGCGAGGAAGCCGGCGGCGAAGTTGCCGACGATGGCGAGGAAGTTCACGAGGAAGAACGAGGCGGAGATGAGCCGCGTCATCTCGCCGGCTGGCACGCCCTCGGCGCCGAGCAGTTTCCGGAAATGCTGCGGGTGCCAGAACATGAAGAGCCACCAGGCGGAAAGCCCCAGTGCGCACACGACAGTGGTGCGGAGCGTCGTCGACCACACGTCGCCGCGGAAGAGCTCGCGCGCACCGGGCTTGGCGTGCGCGGCGCCGGCTCGCTGCCAGGTTTCGGGCTCGGGAACGTGTCGCCGGATCCAGAATACCAGCAGCGCCGGCACCACGCCGACCAGGAATACCCAACGCTCCGAGCCGGGCGGCAGCACGAGCGTCAATCCGGCGACGACGGCGGCGCCGAGGAGGATGCCGAGGTTCACGCCGGTTTGCAGCACCGCGGCCATCCACGGGCGCCACTTGCGCGGCCAGGTCTCCGCGAGCAGCGAAGCGCCGACGGCCCACTCGCCGCCGATGCCGAGCGCAGCGACGAAGCGGAAAATCATGAGTTGCCACCACGTTTGCGCGAAGGCGCACAGGCCCGTGCACAGTGCGTAGGTGAGCACGGTCAACGCGAGCGCGCGGCTGCGGCCGAGCAGATCACCGAGCCGGCCGAAGAAGGCGCCGCCCACGGCCCAGCCGATCAGGAAGGCGGCCTGAATGTAGGCGCTCTTTTCTTTTACTTCGCCGGAAGCTGGCGCGACGGCGTTGATCGTCAGTAGTTGGAGCACCAGCGGCGCGGCGATCAGCGTGTAGAGGTGCAACTCGAGCCCGTCAAAGAGCCAACCGAGCCAGGCCGCGATGCCGGACTTCCATTGCTGCGGCGAAAGCTCGCGCAGCGTTTCGGCTTCGCGAGGAACGGTGGCGGGGGAGGCGACAGTCGCGGCGGGCGGCGGCATCGGGGTGCGAAAGTGCGGCAGTGGCGCTGCCTTCGCTCAAGCGAAATGGTCTCATGCGCCCATGCGCGGGTGTAATTGAAAGTGAAGTCACTTGCCCAACCAAGGCCACGTCGGTGCGGCCGACCCACCCCGTAGGTTTGTCACGTAATACGTGACAAACCGATCGTTCTGTCCCAGCGGGGGCGGGCTCGTTTATCACTTAATAAGTGGCAAACCGTCGCGGCCGGACGGTGCGGCGGTGGCCGGGGGCGCTGACTTCACTTTCAATTACACCCCTCATGCGCCTCGACGCGCCTCGCTGCTTGACCGACCGGGGCGCGCGCGGGCACAACCTTTCCCGCCGTGCTTCAACCTGCCCCTGTAGCTCAGGATTTTTTCTGGGACGACCTGCTCGAATACATCGAGGAGGGCCGGGGCATTCCCATTGTCGGCGCGGAACTGCTCACGGTGTCGGATGGCGCGGGTGGCGAGATTCCGCTCCAGCGCGTGCTGGCGCAGAAACTCGCCGAGCGCCTCCGCGTGCCCGCCGACGACTGCACGGGGGACGATGCGCTCCACCAGGTCGTCTGCCGCTACCTTCAGCGCGGCGGCCGGCGCGAGGAAATCTACCCGCGCATCCGCAACCTGATGAAGGAACTCGCGCCGCCCGTGCCCGAGTCGCTGCGCCAACTCGCGCGTATCCGGTATTTCAATTTGT
>Ga0163144_10010825_pt1 | contig 19388 bp, 15 predicted proteins | sample OliLak19BULKMAT1_FD_123175 | JGI IMG/M metagenome (GOLD analysis project Ga0163144, IMG submission 123175) | Freshwater microbial mat bacterial communities from Lake Vanda, McMurdo Dry Valleys, Antarctica - Oligotrophic Lake LV.19.BULKMAT1 | ecosystem: Environmental > Aquatic > Freshwater >... | reverse complement strand
CTCACGTTCCATCGCCATCAGGTATTCCTCATCGACCAGTGAACCGGCGTCGACATCACCGCCGCACACCACGCCGGCGATCAACGCCGAGATGTGGAAGTCGTGCGCGCTGATGAAGCCGCCGTCACGCATGTTGGCCAGTTGTGCCTTGATGGTGGCGATGGCCGAGCGGCCGGCCACCGGGAACAGGCCGCGCGCCGGCGCACGGTAGCCGCTGTCGAACATGGCCTTCGCCTGCGTGATGGCGACGAACAGCAGTTCGTCCTTGTTCGGTACGATGACGTCGCTCCACAGCAGGTAGCCGAGCTTGCGCGACTCGATGGCGCTGGTGCCCACCTTGGCCATTGCGGCGTTCGTGAAACCGTCGATGACGAACTTCTGGATGTCGGCGTTGGCCGCATTTGCAACAGGCGCCGCAGCCGCCATCTCGGACGCACGGCGCGCGATGCAGGCCAGCCCGCCACCACCCGGCACCAGGCCCACGCCCACTTCGACCAGGCCCATGTAGCTCTCCATGGCCGCCACCCGGCGCGCGCTGTGCATCGCCAGCTCGCAGCCACCGCCGAGCGCGATGCCGCGGATCGCGCTGACCACCGGCACGCCGGCGTAGCGGATGCGCAGCATGGCGTCCTGCAGCTTCTTCTCTTCCGGCGCGATGCCCTTGGCACCCAGCTTCATGAACACCGGCATCAGGCTTTCGAGGTTGGCGCCGGCCGAGAACACGTCGTCGGGCGACCAGATCACGAGGCCCTTGTAGCCGGCTTCGGCCAGTTCGACGGCCTTGACGAGGCCTTCGGTGACGGTCGGGCTGATCAGGTGCAGCTTGGCGGTGATGCTGGCGATCAGCACCTCGCCGTCCAGCGTCCAGACCCGCACTTCCTCGTTCCTGAAGATCTCGGTGCCGCTCTTCAGCGGCGCCATGGCGCCCGCACCCAGCACGCTCTCGGGGAAGTGCTGGCGCTGGTATACCGGCAGGTCACGGCGCGGGATGTAGGTTCGTGCGGCCGGGCTCCACGAACCTTCGGGCGTGTGCACACCCGCGTTTTTGGCAACCGGCCCGTCGAACACCCAGTCCGGCAGCGGCGCGCTGCTCAGCGCCTTGCCGGCGGCGATGTCGTCCTTCACCCAGCCGGCCACTTGCGCCCAGCCGGCGTCCTGCCACAGCTCGAACGGGCCTTGCGTGCTGCCAAAGCCCCAGCGCATCGCGAAGTCGACATCGCGCGCGGTCTCGGCGATGTCGCCCAGATGCACGGCGGCGTAATGGAAGCTGTCGCGCAGGATGGCCCAGAGAAACTGCGCCTGAGGGTTGCTGGATTCGCGCAGCAGCTTCAGGCGCTCGGCGGCCGGCTTCTTCAGGATGCGGCCGACGATCTCGTCGGCCTTGCCGCCGGCCGGAACGTACTCGCCCTTGGCGGGGTCGAGCCGCATGATGTCCTTGCCGACTTTCCTGAAGAAGCCGGCACCGCTCTTCTGGCCGAGCGCTCCCTTGCCGATCAGCGCCGCCAGCACCGGCGGCGTCGCGTAACTCGCGAAGAAGGGGTCGTCCTCGAGGTTGTCCTGCAGCGTCTTGATGACATGCGCCATCGTGTCGAGGCCCACCACGTCGGCGGTGCGGAAGGTGCCCGACGACGCGCGGCCCAGCTTCTTGCCGGTCAGGTCGTCGACGACGTCGTAGCTCAGCCCGAAGGTTTCCGCTTCCTTGATCGTCGCCAGCATGCCGGCGATGCCGACCCGGTTGGCGATGAAGTTCGGCGTGTCCTTGGCCCGCACCACGCTCTTGCCCAGGCTGCTCGTGACGAAGGCTTCGAGCTGGTCCAGCACCTCGGGCACCGTCGTCGGCGTGGCGATCAGTTCGACCAGCGCCATGTAACGCGGCGGGTTGAAGAAGTGGATGCCGCAGAAGCGCGGCTTGATGCTCTCCGGCAGCACCGCGGCCAGTTTGGTGATCGACAGGCCCGAGGTGTTGCTTGCAACGATGGCGTGCGGCGCCAGCGCCGGCGCGATCATCGTGTAGAGCGCCAGCTTCCAGTCGAGCCGCTCGGCGATCGCCTCGATCACGAGATCGCATTCACCCAGCAGCGACAGATGCTCTTCGTAGTTGGCCTGCTGGATCAGCACGGCGTCCTCGGGGATGCCCAGCGGCGCAGGCTTGAGCTTCTTCAGGCCCTCGACAGCACGCGTCACGATGCCGTTCTTCGGGCCAGACGAAGTCGGAGCCTGGGGGCCAGGTCTGGCGGCCAGATCGAACAGCACGACCGGCACCTTGCAGTTGACCATGTGGGCGGCGATCTGCGCGCCCATGACGCCGGCGCCGAGCACGGCGACCTTGCGAACGTTGAAACGGTTCATTTCATCTCTCCAAGATGTTCCAGTGAATCCCCGGCGCACCAAGCTCGCCCACCAAGCGGACGCCGCCGATCCGGCGCTGCCGGCCCGCCAGCGTCGCCCCGTCGAGGGGGAGCGCCGAAGGCGCTTCGAGGGTGGCCGGTGTCACTCCACTCGAATCCATGTTTGTGTGCGCCCCAGCAGGGGCGCGCCGAAGTAGCCGCGCACATCGAGCTTCTTGCCGCCGTCGGCCGGCGTCAGCCGCACCTTGTAGGTCTTGCCGTCCTCGGGGTCGAGGATGTGGCCGCCGTCCCAGCGGTTGTCTTCGCCGTCGGTCTTCTTGACGCCGCGAATGATTTCCAGCCCTTGCAAGGGCTTGTCCTTGCGGTCGTCCGCGCACTTGCCGCAAACGTCGTCGGCCTTCGCGTCGGGGTCGAGACGCTTCTCGATGCGGCCGCTGATCACGCCGGCCGCCTCGGTGATGCGCACCAGCGAGCGCTCCTTGTTGGTCTTGTCGTCGATCGACTTCCACAGGCCCACAGGGCTCGACTGGGCGCAGGCCGTACCGGCTGCAACCAGCAGCAGCAGAGTCAAGATGCTTGTCTTCATTTTCTGGTCTCCTGGGGATTGCCTGTCAAAACAACGCTTCGTCCATCGCCAGCAGCGGCGCGACGCCGCTGCGCGCGGTGCGGATCAGCCCCGCCGTCTCGGGCAGCAGCTTGGCGAAGTAGAAGCGCGCGGTGTGCAGCTTGGCGGTGTAGAAACTGTCGCCGCTGTCCTGCTTGACCAGCGCCACCTTGGCCATGCGGGCCCAGAAGTAGGCGAACACCAGGTGGCCGCAGATGCGCATGTAGTCGACCGCCGCGCCGCCCACTTCGTCGGCGTTGCCGAAGGCCTTCATGCCGAGCTCGGTGGTCAGCTTGGTGACCTTGTCGCCGAGGTCGGCCAGCGGGTTGACGAACTCCTGCATGGCCTCGTTCACACCTTCTTCCTCAACGAAATCGCGCACCATGGCGCCGAACTTCTTCAGTCTGGCACCGTTGTCGCCGAGCACCTTGCGTCCCAGCAAGTCCAGGCTCTGGATCGTGTTGGTGCCTTCGTAGATCATGTTGATGCGGGCGTCGCGCACATGCTGCTCCATGCCCCATTCCCGAATGTAGCCGTGGCCGCCGAACACCTGCATGCAGTGCGAAGTGGCGATCCAGCCGTTGTCGGTGACAAAGGCCTTCATGATCGGCGTGACAAGCGCCACCAGGTCGGCGGCGTTCTTGCGCTCTTCTTCGTCGTCGCTGCTGAATTCCTTGTCGAGCAGCAACGCGATCCAGACCGCCAGCGCACGGCCGCCTTCGGCGTAGGCACGCGCCGTCAGCAGCATCTTGCGCACGTCGGGGTGCACGATGATCGGGTCGGCGGCTTTCTCGGGCGCCTTCGGGCCCGACAGGCTGCGCATCTGGATGCGGTCTTTCGCGTAGACCACGGCGTTCTGGTACGCCACTTCGGTGAGACCGAGCGACTGGTTGCCGACGCCGAGCCGCGCCGCGTTCATCATCACGAACATCGCGTTCAGGCCCTTGTGCGGCGCGCCTACCAAGGTGCCCAGCGCGCCGTCCAGCATGATCTGGCAGGTGGCATTGCCGTGGATGCCCATCTTGTGCTCGAGCGCACTGCAGAAGATCGGGTTGCGCTCGCCCAGCGAACCATCGGCGCTTGCCAGGAACTTGGGCACCGCGAACAGGCTGATGCCCTTGCTGCCGGCAGGCGCGTCGGGCAGCCGGGCCAGCACCAGGTGCACGATGTTGGCCGCCAGATCGTGCTCGCCGGCCGAGATGAAAATCTTCTGGCCGCTGATGCGGTAGGTGCCCTCCGGCGCACCGGCCACCGGTTCGGCCTTGCTGCGCAGCATGCCGAGGTCGGTGCCGCAGTGCGGCTCGGTCAGACACATGGTGCCGGTCCACTCGCCGCTGGTCAGCTTGGGCAGGTAGAGCGCCTGCTGGGCCGGCGTGCCGTGGGCATGCAGGCACGCATGCGCGCCGTGCGACAACCCGGGGTACATCGTCCAGGCCTGGTTCGCCGAATTCAGCATTTCGTAGAAACACTGGTTGACGACCAGCGGCAGGCCCTGGCCGCCGAACTCGGGGTCGCAACTCAGCGCCGGCCAGCCGCCTTCCACGTACTTCGCATAGGCCTGCTTGAAGCCGGCCGGCGTGCGCACCTCATGGGTGGCCTTGTCGAGCGTGCAGCCCTCGGCGTCGCCGCTGATGTTGAGCGGGAACAGCACCTCGGCGGCGAACTTGCCACCTTCTTCCAGCACGGCGTTGATGGTGTCCTCATCGATGTCGGCATGCCGCGGGCAGAGCTTCAGTTCTTCGGTGACGTTCAACAACTCGTGCAGCACGAAGTGCATGTCACGCAAGGGCGGGTGGTACTGGGGCATGGTGGCTCCTGGTCGAAACGAAGGGACTCAGCGGCGCGCGGCCATGGGGCCGGCCGTGCGCGGGTGTTCAAGCGGGTGTTCGAGGGGGTTTTGAAGGTAATGGCCGACCACGCGCTCGAAGCCGGCGCGGGCGCGGTCGAGCACGCCGGGATTGCGCAGGAATCGGGCGTCGTGGTGCAGCGCCAGGATCAGGCCGTGGATCTCGAAGAGCATCTGCGCGGCGTCGGTGTCGGTGCGCAACTGGCCTTCTTCGACGGCAATGCGGATGGCGCGCGCCAGCGCGGACTGCCAGTCGCGCACCATCGCCACCAGCGCGTCGCGCACCGGACCGGGCCGGTCGTCGAACTCGACCGCGCCGCTGATGTAGATGCAGCCCGAGTCGAGCTCGACCGAGACGCGGCGAATCCACAGCTCGAACAACGCATTCAGCCTCAACAGGCCACGCGGCTCGCGGATCGCCGGAAAGAACACTTCTTCCTCGAAACGCGCGTGGTATTCCCGGATCACCGAGATCTGCAACTCCTCCCGCGAGCCGAAGTGGGCGAACACGCCCGACTTGCTCATCTGCGTGACCTCAGCCAGCGCGCCGATCGACAGACCTTCCAGTCCCATGTGCGACGCCAGGCCGAGCGCGGCGTCGAGGATCGCGGCACGCGTCTGCTGGCCTTTCTGCAAGGCCCTGGGCAGCGTGCCCTGGGGGCGCGAAGGCGGCGGATTGAAGCTCATGTCCGGCATATCGGCAAACGGGCCGAAAAAGATCGGCCAAAAAACGAACGGTCGTTCTATTTTGCAGATTTCGCCGCACGCTCACCGGCTTCGGGGCCATTATTTGTAGGTGCGACTGCCTAGAAGGCTCGCCCTCGATCAGAAAATAAAGGTAAACCCTGGCTCATTGAGAGCTTCCGGGCGGGAAGTGAGCCCTTCGGATCGGCCAGGATGACCGCACGGTGACGAAGACCGGTCTTTGATGACCCGTTGTTGAGAGATATCGGCAGATAAATTACGCTCGGGGCATGGACGTACTTCAACTCGACGTGTCGGGCCGCCCGCAAGCATGGATCACCGCCCGCGAAGCAGCGGTTCTTTACGCCAGCGACGGCGTGGCCTGGACGCTGGGCGACACATTCCAGGTGCTGCGGGGCGGCATCCAGCGCTGCTCTGGCAAACAGTCGCGCATCGAGGTGCACCCGATCATCGCCGTGCGCGGCTCGGTGCCCTCGCGGGCATGGCGGCAGGCGCCGGCGCTCAGCAATCCCAAGCTTTTCGCGCGCGACCGCGATGTGTGCGCCTACTGCGGCGGCCACTTTCATTTCGACGAGTTGACTCGCGAACACATCGTGCCGGTGTCACGCGGCGGGCTCGACAGCTGGATGAACTGCATCACGGCCTGCCGCTCCTGCAACGGCCGCAAGGGCAGCCGCCTGCCGGAAGAAGCGCGCATGGCCTTGCTCTTCCTGCCCTACGTGCCGAGCCTGCACGAAGACATGATCCTGCGCGGCCGCCGCATCGTGGCCGACCAGATGGAGTTTCTGCTGGCCTGCGTCCCCCGCAGCAGCAGGCTGCATGGCTGATTCAGCAGCAGGCTGCATGGCTGATTCAGCAGCAGGCTGCATGGCTGATTCAGCAGCAGGCTGCATGGCTGATTCAGCAGCAGGCTGCATGGCTGCCCCAGCCGCATCAAACTTTTTACCACTGCTGACAAGGCGCACCGTCACGGCGGCGCCATCATCGCAGCTGAGGCGCGTCAACGCGCCGCGCCGGCCCGGCGTTGTCCGGAATTGAATAGGAAACTCACCATGAAGCGACTGCTCATCGCCCTCGCCGCCGCGGCCAGCCTGGCCGCCTGCAGCACCACCAGTCCCGACGTGATCAGCCGCAACGATGCCCAGCGCATGTCGACCGTGGTCGATGCCGTGGTGCTGTCGACCCGCCCGGTGACCGTGGAAGGCTCGCAGAGCGGCGGCGGCGCCGCCGCCGGTGGCGTGATCGGCGGCGTGGCAGGTTCGTCGGTCGGCGGCAGCCGCGAGGCTGTGGTCGTCGGCATCCTGGGCGCGGTGGTCGGCAGCGTGATCGGCAACGCGGCTGAACGTTACGGCACACGTGAAGAAGCGGTCGAGCTCCTGGTGCAGCTGAAGAGCGGCGAGCGCCGCTCCATCGTGCAGGCCAAGGGCAACGAGACCCTGGCCGCCGGGGACGCGGTGATCATCGTCACCACCGGAGGCAAAGTGCGCGTCACACGCGCACCCGCCTCGACCCCCGCTGCCCGCAGCTGACCAGCCCGGAACAGCGGCGAGGCACTGCGTCCCTGGGCGCGCGGGGCCTCGCCGCCATGCTGCAATTTTTTTGGCGAGCTCGGCCGCGAGGGCTGCACCGTCACTACGCTGCACGCCTGCGAACGGGTGCTGCGGCCGCACGACGACACCGTAATCCGCATCACGCATCACGGAGAGCGCAGACCGGAGAGCGCAGACCGGAGAGCGCGGGCGCAGAGTTGCCAGAGCCTGAACTGACGCCGTGTGCGGGTTTCTGGTCTTGAAGAACTCGACCGCCAGCCGCGTCAGGTCAGCCGCCGAATGCGCGTCCAGCCGGGTGCTCAGCCAAGCGCGGCCGGCGTCCACGCCCTTCACGGAGCGGTTGATGCGCGAGCCCATCTCGGCCGAGGTCAGGCCGTGGGCCAGCATCTGCAGCAGCTTGAACTCGCGCTCGCTCACACCATGCGGCGCCAGCGGCGCGCCTTCGTTGAGTCGCGTGCGCCCGAAAGGCGTTGTCGAGCCTGCGCTGCTCCAATACCGGGCTCATGCAGACGCCAGCGTCGAGGATGCGTCGCACCGCGACGATCACGCGGTCGGGCGCCTCGTGCCTGGTGATGAAACCACTGCACGCCGAGCGCGGTGGGCAACGAATCGCGCCCCAGGCTGACCGACCACAGGGCCGCGCAACAGGGCGCGCGTGCGCGCCACCTCGTTCTTCAGCCGCCGCGCGACGCAGGCCACTTCGTCGGCATGCGCGTTCTGTTCCTCGGCCAGCCGGTCGGCCACCGAGCGCGCGTGACAAGCCAGCCTCGACAGGTGCTGACTGAGAGGCTGAGAGTCTTTCGATCATGCCCGCTCATCACCCCACAAGTCGCCCGCTCGTCGTTGCAAATGCGCGCCGTAGCGCGAGCTATGGCTGTGCTTTGCGCCTGGATCGGCCATCTTTTGACGCGCTGCCCGGTCACGCTCGAAAAACTCTCAGCCTCTGAGCCGGCGCAGCAGTTCAACCCGCAACGCCGAACGTTCGTCCGGCCGCCGAACTTCGCGGCAGCGGTGCACGGAGTTCAGCCGCACCTGTTCGGAGCCGCTGCTGGCGTCGAAGCCGACCGACGCATCGGCGCCGGAGCCGCGCACGCGGACGATCGTGATCAGCCGGCGCATCAGCACCGGATCAGCCCGGACATGGGCCGCGCCGGACGGCTGAACGGCGGGCACGCAGGTGGCCTCGGGCAGCATTCAGCGGTGCAGGGTTCCTTCGATGTCGAGCGGCATCAGCGTGGTCCGCAGCGCGGCGAGGCCGGCATCGCGCAGCACCAGCAACTCGTCGATCATGTCGAGCATCTGGCGGCCGCTGGACAGGATGGCGGATGAATGGCCGAGGGTCGAATCGTCAGGGCTGGTCTTCGCAGCGGTCTCGATCAGCTGCGCCAAGCCGAGCATCGCGTTCAGTGGCACGCGCAGCTCGCGGTTCAGCCGCGCCAGGGCGTCCAGCCATTCCACTTCCAGCAGCTCGGCCACCGAGGCTGCGGCGGCAGCGGCAGGTACGCCGGCCAGTGCCACCGAAGGCATCAGGGCACTGCTGACCCGCGGCGACGGCCCGGCCGCGGCGCACCAGCGGCGCACAAGCGGCGCACAAGCGGCGCACAAGCCGAGCACAAGCGGCGCACCGCCAGACGCAGGCTGCCGGCGCCGGCACGCGGCACGCGGCACGTCGATCTCGACGGCAAACATGCCTCCCTGCTGCGGGGGCCACTGCGCGGCATCTGAAGGGGTGGAAGCGTCGGGTGTCATGGCCGCCGGTGAATACGGAGTCGGGCCGGAATCCAGCGCGTCGGCGGCGCGGCGGCGACGAATCGGCCGCCAGTGCGCCTTGTCACCGACTTCGGCGTCACAGTTCGATGCAGACCGAGATGAACGGAAACACAATTTCCGGGACTTCTGCGGGAGATGCCATGGACATGCCGAAACACGTTGCATTGTCGGAGTTGCTCGACTTGCTGGTCGTGGGAGAGGCGCTGCCTTTCAGCGTGCTCGATGCGCAGGGCAGGCTGCTGCTGGGCGAAGGCAGCAGGCTCATCAGCCAGGATCAACTGGAACTGCTGATCGACCGTGACGGTCAGGTCAACCGACTGCAGGCCGAGGCCCTGCGGCAAGCCAGGGGCGGACTGTCAAAGCCCACGCCGGCGGCCACCGCGGCCACGCTGTTCGATCGCTGGGAACAACTCGTCTGGACCTTCGACGACATGGCGCGCCGGCTCTGCCGCGGCGACGGCAAGGCCCGGTTGGCCGTCGATCTGGTCGACCAGATCGACGATCTGCTGCGGCGTGACGTGGACGTGGCGCTGTTCCTGTGCATGCGGCGCGACGACCAACGCTTCGCGCTGTATGCGCTGACCCATTCGCTGCACGTCACCGTGCTGGTGCTGTTGACCGCTCGCCAGCTCGGCTGGGCCGCACCCCGGATGCGCAGCGCTGCCGGCGCAGTGCTGACGATGAACCTATCGATGCTCGAACTGCAGGCGACGATGGCCGAACAGGACACGCCGCCGACCGGGCGCCAGCTCGACCTGATCCGCAGCCACCCGCAGCGTTCGGTGCAGATCCTGGAGCGGGCCGGTGTGACCGACGCCGACTGGCTGGCTGCAGTCGCCGACCACCATGAACACCAGGGCGGCGGCGGTTATCCGCAAGGCAGCGCCGAGGTGTCGGAGATGGCCCAGCTGCTGCGCGCCACCGATGTCTTCATGGCCAAGATCAGCCCGCGTGCCAAGCGCGCGGCGATGGCGCCGCAACTGGCGGCGCGCCAGCTCTTCCAGCAGCAGGCAGGCTCGGCGCTGGCGGTGGCGCTGATCAAGGCGATCGGCGTGCACCCGCCCGGCAGCCTGGTCCAGCTGCAGTCGGGCGAGGTGGCCGTGGTGACGCGGCGCCCGGCCGCCGGCGTCGCCACGCAGGTGGCCACGCTGAGCAACCGCCAGGGTCAGCCGGTGGTCGACACGCATCGGCGCGACACCGCGCCGCCCGAGTTCACGATCCGCGGCGCTGTGACCGACACCACACTTTTCCCGCGCGTGCTGCCCGAGCGTGTGTACGGCCTGATCCGCGGCGACTGAGAGCGCCGCCTGGCGCGATGCTGATAGCGCCGCCAGGCGCGGCGGGGCACCCCGCCCGCCGTACTTGTCTAGACATCGCGCCGCCGGTAAGATGAATTGCATGAGCACCCCGGCGGGCAGGGCCCGCAACGCAGCAGCGCCCTTCCGTCGTGTCCAACAGTTTCTGCGGGACGAACTCGCCAGCGGGCGCTGGCCGCCCGGCGCGCTGATGCCGTCCGAGGCCGAACTGGTGCTGCAGTTCGGCGTCAGCCGGATGACCGTCAACCGCGCACTGCGCGAGTTGCAGACCGCCGGTCTGCTCGACCGTGTGCAGGGCCTGGGCACCTTCGCCGCGCCGCTGCAACGCGTAGCGTCCACGCTGACCATCCGCGACCTGCATGAGGAAATCGAGGCGCGCGGCCACCACCACCATGCCGAGGTGACCCTGGCGAAGGCCGAGCCGGCGCCGCCCGCGCTGGCCTGCCAGCTCGGGCTGGCCGACGGCGCCACCGTCTTCCACACGCTGATCACGCACTTCGACAACGGCATGGCGCTGCAGTGCGAAGACCGCTACGTCAACCCGGCCAGCGCGCCCGACTATCTGTCGGTCGACTTCACGCGCACCACGCCTACTCAGCACCTGCTGGAGGTGGCGCCGCTGTGGCAGGCGCAGTACACGATCGACGCCGGCACGGCGACCGAACAGGAAGCGCGACTGCTCGGCATCGGCCCGCAGGAACCCTGCCTGATCGTCGTGCGGCGCACCGTCAGCCGTGGCATCGCCGTCACGCTCGCGCGGCTGGTGCATCCGGGTTCGCGTTACCAGCTGCAGGGTGAGTTCAGCCCATGAAGAGTGACGTCGTGAACCCTGCGCTCGTGGCCGACTTCCAGCGCGACGGCGCGGTCTGTCTGCGCGGCCTGCTGAACGCCACGCAAGTGGCGCTGCTGCGCGAAGGCATCGACAGCAACCTGGCCAGCCCCAGCCCGCGCGCCAAGGTCGCGAGCCGGCCCGGCGACCCCGGCCACTTCATCGAGGATTTCTGCAACTGGCGGCACAACGACGCCTACCGGCAATTCATCTTCGGCAGCCCGCTGGCCGCCACGGCCGGCGCGCTGATGCAAAGCAGCACGGCGCGCCTGCATCACGACCACATGTTGACCAAGGAGCCCGGCACCACGCAGCGCACGCCCTGGCACCAGGACCAGCCCTACTACAACATCGCCGGCCGGCAGAACATCAGCTTCTGGATTCCGGTCGACCCGGTGCGCCGCCACTCCACGCTGGAGTTCGTCGCCGGCTCGCACCTCGGGCCCTGGCTGATGCCGCGCAGCTTCATGGACCTGCAGGCGAAGTGGTTCCCCGAAGGCAGTCTGGCCGACCTGCCCGACATTGATGGCACACGCGCCAGCCAGCCCATCCTCGGCTGGGCCGTCGAGCCCGGCGACGTGGTGTGTTTTCACATGCTGGCGCTGCACGCGGCGGGCGGTGTCGACGGCGACCGCCGGCGGCGCGTCTTCTCGGTGCGCTTTCTCGGTGACGACATCCGGCACGCGCCGCGCACCTGGGTCACCTCGCCCGACTTTCCCGGCCTGGCCGGTGAACTGCCCGCCGGCGCGCCGATGGTCCATCCGCTGTTCCCCTTGCTGTGGCAAAACAAGGCATGAAGCCGCCGCGATTGTTCATCACCGACCGCGTGGCGCCGCAGCGCTGGCGCAATGGCGGTGGCGTCACGCGCGAGTTGCTGGCCTGGCCGGAAGGCGCCGACTGGTCACTGCGCATCAGCGTGGCCGACATCGAGACCGACGGGCCGTTTTCCACATTTCCCGGCGTCACACGCTGGTTCACGGTGATCGAGGGCGCAGGTGTCGAACTGGACGTGGCGGGCGCCGCCCACGTCCTGCGCCCGGGTGACCCGCCGCTGAATTTCGACGGCGCCGCGTCCGCCAACTGCCGCCTGCTCGCCGGCGCCACCCGCGACCTCAACCTGATGCTGCGCGGCCGCACCGGCAGCATGAGCAGGGTCGGCCACGCCCAAGCCTGGTCGCCCGGTCTGGCCTGCTGCGGCCTGTACGCCGCGGTGGCGGGGCGCTGCGCTGTCAATGACGGCGAAGAACCGATCGACCTGCCGGCGCACGCGCTGCTGTGGTTCGACAAGGCGCCGGCCTGCATCCGTTTCGACGCCGCCGAAGCTTCGTCGTCGCCTGCGGGCTGGTGGATGTCGGCCGATCAATTGGAGAACGAATGAGCCTGACCCTCTGGAGGGACGCGCGCATCGCCACCCTGGCCGGCCGCGAAGGCTGGGGCTGGATCGAAGACGGCGCGCTGCTCAGCGAAGGCGACACGCTGCGCTGGGTCGGCCCGGTGGCACAACTGCCGGGCGGACTGAACGTCGAGCGGGAAGTCAGCCTCGGCCACACGCTTGTCACGCCGGGCCTGGTCGACTGCCACACGCACCTGGTGTACGGCGGCCAGCGTGCGCGTGAGTTCGAGCAGCGCCTGCAGGGCGCCAGTTACGAAATGGTGGCGCGCGCCGGTGGCGGCATCCTTTCGACCGTGGTCGCGACGCGTGCCGCCAGCGACGCACAGCTCTTCGACAGCGCCCGGTCGCGCGCTCTGGCGCTGATGAACGAAGGCGTGACGACGCTGGAGATCAAGTCGGGTTACGGGCTGAGTGCCATGCATGAAGCGCGCTGCCTGCGCGTGGCGCGCCGGCTCGGCCAGGAACTGGCGCTGACGGTGCATTGCACCTGCCTGTCAGCGCATGCGCTGCCGCCGGAATTCGCGGGCCGCACCGACGATTACATCACCGCCGTCTGCGACTGGCTGCCGGCGCTGCAGGCCGAAGGGCTGGTCGACGCGGTCGATGCCTTCTGCGAGCGCATCGCCTTCACACCGGCGCAGACGCGGCGGGTCTTCGAGGCGGCGCGCCGCCTCGGCCTGCCGGTCAAGCTGCACGCTGAGCAGCTCAGCGACCAGGGCGGGGCGGCGCTGGCCGCGGAATTCGGCGCGCTGTCCTGCGACCACCTCGAATACCTGAGCGAGGCCGGCGTGGCCGCGATGGCCGCCGCCGGCACGGTGGCCGTGCTGCTGCCCGGCGCGTACTACTTCCTGCGTGAAACCAGGCTGCCGCCGATCGCCGCGCTGCGCGCCGCCGGCGTGCCGATCGCCATCGCCACCGACCACAACCCCGGTTCGTCGCCCGCGCTGTCGCCGCTGCTGATGCTCAACATGGCCTGCACGCTGTTCCGCCTGACGCCCGAAGAAGCCTTGCGCGGCATGACCACGCATGGGGCGCGCGCCCTCGGCCTGAACGACCGGGGCCTGCTTTCCGCCGGGCAGCGTGCCGACTTCGTGGCCTGGCCGCTGGAGCACCCCAGCGAGTTGGCCTACTGGCTGGGCCAGCGGCCGCAGGCACGTGTGGTGGCCGGCGGCAAGGAGCGTTCGACGTGACTCCCAGCACCTGCATCCTGCACCGCGGCCACACGCCGCTGCTGCTGAGCCTGCCGCATGTCGGCACCGAGATCCCGGCCGCGCTGCGTCTGCGGCTGGCACCGCGCGCACTGGAAGTCGAAGACACCGACTGGCACCTGGAAGCGCTCTACGACTTCGCCCGCGAACTCGGCGCCAGCGTGCTGGTGCCGCGCTTTTCGCGCTACCTGATCGACCTCAACCGGCCGCCCGAAAACGCGCCCATGTACCCGGGCGTCAACAACACCGAGTTGTGCCCGACGCGCTTCTTCAGCGGCGAGCCGCTGTACCGCGAAGGCCAGGCGCCCGACGAGCAGCAGATCGCCGGGCGCCTTGCCGCGTTTTGGCGGCCGTACCACGACGCCCTGGCGGACGAACTGGCGCGGCTGAAGGCCGCTCACGGCCACGCGCTGCTCTGGGACGGCCACAGCATCCGCTCGCAGCTGCCATGGCTGTTCGACGGCGAGCTGCCCGCGCTGAACCTGGGCACGGTCAGTGGCGCCAGTTGCGCGCCTTCGCTGCGCGGCGCGCTGATGGCCACGCTGGCCGGTCAGGGCCGCTACAGCCACGTCACCGACAGCCGCTTCAAGGGCGGCTACATCACCCGGCGCTACGGCCGGCCCGCCGACGGCCTGCATGCCGTGCAGCTGGAGAAATGCTGGTCGACCTACATGACCGAAGAGCCGCCCTTCACGCTCGACCCGTCGCGCGCGGCCGGCCTGCGTCCGCTGCTGCGCGAGTTGCTGACCACGATGCAGGCCTGGACGCCCGATGTCTGAGAGCGCCCCCAGGCCGACGACATACGTCTTCCGCCCCTGAGGGGGTATGAGCAAAGCGGCAGAGCCACATTTGCGCATGAGACTGAGAATCTTTCGATGATGCCCGCTTATCACCCTACAAGTCGCCCGCTCGTCGTTGCAAATACTCGCCATAGCCCGGGCTATGGCTGCGTTTTGCGCCTGGATCGGGCACCTTTTGGTGCGCTGCTCGGTGATGCTCGAAAAACTCTCAGCCTCTGAGCCCGCGCTGCTCTGGGCCCCGCAAGCCTGGCTGGCCGACGGCTGGCACGAGCACGTGTTGCTGCGCGCCGACCGCCAGGGGCGCTGGGCCGAGGTCACGCCCGGCGTGGCGCAGCCGCCGGCCGGCGCCACTGTGCTGCCAGGCCCGCTGCTCCCCGGCATGGTCAACGCACACAGCCATGCCTTCCAGCGCGCCTTCGCCGGCCTTGCCGAACGCCGCGACTCCGACGCCGACGACTTCTGGTCCTGGCGCGACCGCATGTACCGGGTGGCCTTGCGCATCACGCCGGCGCAACTGCGCGCGGTGGCCGCGCAGCTGTGCGTCGAACTGCTGCGCGGCGGCTACACGCAACTCTGCGAGTTCCACTACCTGCAGAACGACATCGACGGCCAGGCCTATGCCGACCCGCTGGCGCTGGCCTGGGCGCTGGCCGATGCGGCGCAGGACGCCGGCATCGGCCTGACGCTGATGCCCGCCCTTTACGAACGAGCCGGCTTCACGCAGCCGGCGCTGCGGCCCGAGCAGCGGCGTTTTGCCAGCACGGCGGCCGGCGTGTGGGCGGCCGCCGCCGGCATCGCCGCCAGCGGGCGGCCCCTGCTGAACGCCGGGCTGGTGCTGCATTCCCTGCGCGCCGCGGCGCCCGCGTCGATCACCGAATTGCGTCGGCTGGCCGAAGGCTTCACCGGCCCGATCCACATCCACGTGGCCGAGCAAACCGCCGAGGTGGCCGACTGCCTGGCCGCCACCGGCCGCAGGCCCATCGAATGGCTGGCCACCGAAGGTCACCTCGATGCGCGCTGGCAGCTTGTACACGCCACCCACACGCTGCCCGCCGAGATCGACGCCGTGGCGCGCAGCGGTGCCGGCGTGGTGATCTGCCCGAGCACCGAGGCCAACCTCGGCGACGGCCTGGCCGACCTGCCGGGCTGGCTGGCAGCCGGCGTGCCGATGACGCTGGGCTCGGACAGCCATGTCACGCGCTGCTGGCGCGAAGAACTGCGCTGGCTGGACTATGGCCAGCGTCTCGCGCTGCGCCAGCGCAACGTCAGCGCCGCGCCCGCCTGCGGCCAGCCGAGCACGGCCGGGCGCCTGCTTTCCCGCGTGCTGCCGGCCGGCGCCGCGGCGGCCGGCGAGCCGCTGTGGGGCCTGGTGGCCGGCGCGCGCGCCGATGCGTTGCTGGCCGATCCGCTGGACGAAAGCCTGCTGGGCATTCCGCCGCAGCGCTGGCTCGACGCCCTTGTCTTTTCCAGCCCCGGCCGGCCCTGGAGCGATGTGATGGTGGCCGGGCGCTGGGTGCTGACTGGCGGCTGCCATGCACAGGGCGCGGCCATCGCCGGACGCTTCAATCAGGCGATGCGGGAAATCTGGGTCTGAAAGATGCCGCCCGCCGGCTTTGCGGCAACCTTCACCTGCCGGTGGTCTTCACTTCGACGCCGATGCCGCGATAACCCCTGAAGCCGCAGCTGCCGTCGAATATCGGCTCGCCGCTGACCCGGAAATTCTGCTTTGAGCCATCGGGGTTGACGCGGCTGAAGGCGAAGTCGAGGAAGGGTTCGCGGCCCGCGATCTTCGCCGCCAGAAGCGCCTTTTCAGCCCGGTTCCAGCCGCTGGCATCGCCGGTGTCGCTGGTCCCGCCGGGCTCACCCAGGAACGCAGGCATGCCCACCCCCACCATCTCCAGCCCAGGTCCGCTGACCTGGGTGAAGCTGCCTGTTTCGTTCTGTTCCCAGTACCAGTCGGTGGCAAGTTCAGTCAGGCAACGGAACCTTTGTTCACTGACCTGCAACTCGCGGGTGCGTTCGTGCACAGCTCTTTCCAGCGCCTGGTTGTGGTTCTCCAGCCGCCTGTGCAGCAGACGCACTTCCAGCATGTTGTGGATGCGGGTGCGGGCTTCGAGCAGATCGAAGGGCTTGCTGATGAAGTCCTTGGCGCCAGCCTGCAATGCCCGCAGCTTGTGCCCGGGCTGGGCCGTCAGCACGATGACGGGCAGGTAGCCGTCGGCCAGGTTGTCTTTCAGGGCATCCATCACGCCGAAGCCGTCGAGTTCCGGCATCTGAAGGTCGAGCAGGATCAGGTCGTAGGCGTGCTGCCGGTGCAACTCGCAAACCTCCAGAGGGTTCGTTGTTGCCGAGACGTGCGTGTAGCCAGCCTCCGCCAGCATGCGGGTAAGCAGCAGCACATTGGCCTGCTGATCGTCGACGATCAGGATGCCTGCGGCGTAGATTTCGGGTTCGATAGCCATCGTCTTCGTGCCTCGGTCCATATCTCGGATCATGCCTCAGTCGGAGCACCGGTCAGGCCGGCTGCGGCGGCGCTTTCCAGCGCCAGGTCCAGCGTGTGCATGAACTCGTCGACCTTTATCGGTTTGGTGAGGTAGCGAAAGAAACCCGCCGCCAAGCCTTTCTCGATGTCGTGCGGCATCGCATTGGCACTCAGCGCGATCACCGGAATGGCCGCCGTGCGTGGGTCGGCCCTCAGCAGGCGCAGGGCCTCGATGCCGCTGATGCCGGGCAGTTTGATGTCCATCAGAATCACGTCGGGCAGTGCAGCGCGAGCGATCTCCACGCCCTGGATGCCGTTCGTCGCGCTCAACAGGCTGATGTCGGCCCGGCGTGCCATCAGCCGCGCGATCAGCATCAGGTTGGCCGGGTTGTCTTCGACGTAGAGCAGCGTGCGCACCTGCGCGCCGGCATGAACCCGGGCCGGCAGCAGAGCCATCGGCGGGTCGGCTTCTTCGATGTCCGGGCACGGGGGCGCCACCCCGTTCAGTTCGATCCAGAACACACTGCCGACGCCGACGCTGCTTTCCACGCCGATCGCCCCACCCATCAACTCGACCAGTCGCCGGCTGACGACCAGACCGATGCCCGTGCCTTCCTCGGCGCCGGTTTCCTGCCCCAGCCGGTTGAAGGGCTGGAAGAGCTGCGCGATCTGCGGCACCGACAGGCCATGGCCGGTGTCACGGAAGCTGATGCGGACACGGCCCGTGCCGCTTGCCTCGCAACTTACCTCGACGGTACCGCCGGCGCGGTTGTACTTGATCGCATTGGACAGCAGGTTGATGAAGACCTGCTTCACACGCGTGCGGTCGCCCTTGACGAAAAGCGGGCTGCGGGCGGGCGGGAACCGCATGCGAATGCCGCTCTTCTGCGCCTGCGGTTCGATCATCGCCTGGCAGTCGTCGAGCACATCGGCCAGCGACATCGATTCGTCCGAGATCGACGGCTTGCCGGACTCGATCAACGAGAGATCGAGGATTTCATTGATCAGTTCGAGCAGATACCAGCCGGCCTGGAGGATCTGGTCGATGCTCTCCTTCTGCTCTTCCGTGGGCGCTGGCGGGCCTGCTTCCATCAGCTGCCCGAAGCCGAGGATCGCGTTCAGCGGCGAGCGCAACTCGTGGCTCATGCTGGACAGGAAGTCCGATTTGGCGAGGTTGGCCTTCTCGGCCGCCGACTTGGCACTCTCCAGCGCCACGTTGGTTTCGCGCAGCGCGCGGTCGAGCAACTGGCGCTCGGTGATGTCGCGCGCCGCAGCGAACACCCCCTGCAGGTTGCGGTCGCGGTCATGGAAGGTGGTCGCGTTGTAGGAGACGGCAATCTCCGTGCCGTCACGGGCGCGCGCAGTCAGTTCGTAGTTGGTGACCTTCTTGTCACGCAGCACCAGGTTGATGCCCGCTTCGGCACGCTCGGGGTCGGTGAAGCAGGTCTTGAAGGGCGCGCCTATCAGTTCGTCGCGTGTGCGCCCGGTCAGCGCCTCCATCTGCTTGTTGATGTCGGTGATGATGCCGGCCGGATCGGTGGTGATCAGCGCATCGATGTTGGACTCGATCAGCGAGCGCGTGTAGAACTGCTGGTCGCGCAGGCGCTGGTCGAGCTTCTTCTTCTCGGCCTCGACGTGTTTGCGCGCCGTGTTGTCGGTGCCGATCAGCAGGTAGCCGATGATCAGGTTCTGGGCGTCGCGCAGGGCGGTGACCGACACGACCGCGGGCAGCCGGCTGCCGTCCTTGCGAATGTAGGTCAGCTCGTAGATGTCCTCGATGCCGCGCGACGCCTTGAAGACCAGCGCTTCGAAACCCGGCGCGATGGGCGTCGAAAGCTCGGCGCTCAACGCGCTGGCGCGCGCGATCACTTCCAGCGGATCGGAAATGTCGGCCGGCGTGATGCGGTTCATCACGTCGGCGGCCGCATATCCCAGCATGCGCTCGGCGCCGACGTTGAAGATCTGGATCACGCCCTTTTCGTCGGTGGCGATGCTGGAGAAGTTGGCGCTGTTGAAGATGGCGCTTTGCAGCGCCCCGGCCTTGATGAGCGCCTCCTCGGCTTGCTTGCGCGCCGTGTTGTCCGTACCGATCAGCAGGTAGCCGATGATGGTCCGCTCGGCATCGCGCAAGGCGGTGACCGAGACCACGGCCGGGAATCGGCTGCCGTCCTTGCGGATGTAGGTCAGCTCGTAGATGTCTTCGATGCCGCGCGATGCCTTGAAGACCAAGGCCTCGAAGCCGGGCGTGATCGGCGTGTCGAGCTCCACGCTCAGCGCCTGGGCGCGCGCGATCACCTCTTGCGGATCGGAGATGTCCGCCGGGGTGATCTTGTTCATCACCTCGGCGGCCGCGTAGCCCAGCATGCGCTCCGCGCCGACGTTGAAGATCTGGATCACGCCGCCGGCGTCGGTGGCGATGCTGGAGAAGTTGGCACTGTTGAAGATGGCGCTTTGCAGCGCCCCGGCCTTGATGAGCGCCTCCTCGGCTTGCTTGCGCGCCGTGTTGTCGGTGCCGATCAGCAGGTAGCCGATGATGG
>Ga0163144_10010824_pt1 | contig 19389 bp, 14 predicted proteins | sample OliLak19BULKMAT1_FD_123175 | JGI IMG/M metagenome (GOLD analysis project Ga0163144, IMG submission 123175) | Freshwater microbial mat bacterial communities from Lake Vanda, McMurdo Dry Valleys, Antarctica - Oligotrophic Lake LV.19.BULKMAT1 | ecosystem: Environmental > Aquatic > Freshwater >... | reverse complement strand
TCGTCAGCCAAATTAAAGACCCGGCGTTCCGCCAACTCGTTGAGCTTCCAACCCTTGCTAGCAAGAGCGAACTACTCCGCCCCACTAATCCAGCTGCAGCGGCCGCGACCGCCACGCGTGCCATCGACACCATCCTTGAACGGGGCGATCGCGCACGCCTACCGCAGTTCTATCTCAAGCTTGCCAAGGCTAACATTGCGCAAGGATACCTCGCAGAAGCGCAGCGAGCACTGGCAAAAGGTATCCAATCCTTCGACGAACTACGAGCGGCGCTTTCCGATGAAGGGCGCATCGCCACCACTGACGAGGCGTGGCAGCTATTCGAGACATCGGTGCAGCTGTCAATACGAAACGGCGATCTATCACGGGCCTATGCACTGTCCGAGCGAGCCCGGAGCCGGACATTGGCGGAAACCCGGCGCACGCCTGTCCGCTCTCTGGGTGATGTTCAGGGCACCCTGGCGGCCGACCAAGCAGTAGTGGCCCTCAGCCAATTCCATGATGAATTGGCCGTGTGGGTAATCCGCCATGACCAGACGGACGTGGTCATGCGCCCGATCAGCCGATTTGATGCACAAACCTTGGTTGCACGGCAACAGATCGAGATCGCTCACAACTCCGCAAACCCCGTAGCCAGTCGCGACCTCTATAACCAGATTCTCCGACCGATCACCGCGAAACTGCAGGGCGCATCTCGACTGGTACTAATCCCTGACGCCACCTACGAGAACACCGCGTTCTCGGCGTTGTGGGATGAGGCCCGAGGGAAATTCCTGATTGAAGATCGGACTGTGAGTGTTGCGCCTAGCGTTGCAGCGTTCGTCGCTGCAGCTACTTCGCATCCGACCGGCGGCAATGACCAGCCGTTGATTCTCGGCAGTCCGAATCGAAACGTGGATGCAGTCGCGGCGCTCTACTCAGACCCAACGATCGTGGTCGGCTCGACTGCGACTCGAACGCGCCTGCTCGCGAGCATCCGCGACCACGCGGTCGTACATCTCTCTGTCACAACTACCGCCAACACGGCCTATCCCCTTTTGTCTCGAGTCTTCCTCGCCGATGAGCCGGGAGCCCGCCATTCGGGCAACATTCTGGGCCGCGACATCGCCGCCCAGTTGCTGCCCCGAATAGCACTAGTCGTTATCGATGAAATCGACGCAAGCAACCAAGATCGAGGGGACGGCACGTCAAGTCTGGCCCGCGCGTTCATGACTGCCGGCGTCCCCGCCGTCGTCGGAACCTTGCCAGGCGCCGACGAGACGGCCGTTCGTGACCTGATGGTCGATTTCCATAGGCGTCTGGCATCTGGAATGCGCGCGCCGGAAGCCCTCACCGAACTCCAACGCAACGTACTGCAGAGTAACGGCCATCGACTCGGCGCTTGGAGTGCGTTGGTGCTGTACGGCTCCGATCGATAGCCCCCCACGTCAGGAGTAGGAAATGAATCGTCGCCAGTTTGTAAGCCGAGTCTCGCTCGGCGCCGCCGCTGCTTGTACCCCCTTCGCCAAGCCATCGCTCGCCGCTGCCACTGGGCGGATCAACGTTCGATTTCTTGGGATGATGACGTTTGTTGAACGGGCTGATCACTCATTCCTGGTGGCTACTCCAGGACAGCACGCCATGAGCCACCTGACCCACGTGCCATTCCTGATGGCACGTGCCAACAGCCCGGCCGCCAAGGCATTAGGAATGGCGGCGGCGCCTGGTGTCGTGCCGGCGGCATTCGACACCGAACTCATCGGCACCAACCCAAGCGAGTTCGTCTACAGGAATCTCGACAACACCTCGATCGAGGTGGTATCCGGAAGCACTGACGCCGTCAACAACGAAGCTTCTCAGATGGCCCAGTTGCAGAAGATCGCTCCCGGCAAACGTGTACGTGGCAACATCGAGCGCTGGGCCTCAACCACCGTGGCACTGCGGGGCGGCCGACTGGAGAACTCCTCGGGCCACCCCGATGCGGGTAAGGTCTGGTCATTCGGCGACTATTCACAGCGCTTGACGGATGCCGTCAACTTCAGATCGGAAGAGGCGACAACCATTCGCCTGACCAGCGGGACCGACGTTCGGTCGATCACCGTTCCGGTTGGCCACGCCGCTGAACTGTGGGTGGTCTCGGCGGCCACTCCGGACGCCCGCGCCAGCAATCCAACACGGTTGGAGCACAGTGAGCTGTTCTTTCAGTTCTTGGTGGACGCCTCACCGGTTCTGGCCGCGTGCCCAGACGCAACCGGTCGTGAGGTTCCGCCGACTGAACTGCCGTATGTGCACCCAACCAGCGCGAGCACGGCTGTTGCAGTTGGCGAAAGGTCGTATCCGCCAATGACCGACCTTTGCTTCATTGCGGCACTGCTGTTCAGCAAGACGAAGTAGCTAATCTTTCCCGTCGAAGGCCGGGCTACCTGGGCCCGGCCTTCATTTTTTCCCACTCCGCCAGCACCACTTCCACCGCAGATGAGGTCGCTTTCCACGCCTCGCGTACTACGGGTGTGGGCGCGGCATCTGCCGACTCCACCGCACCGAACAACTGGCCGAGCGGTGCGCTCGCGCGTGATAGCCGCTGGGCAACCTCGGTCAGCGCTGCCGTTTTCGGCGTGACGGCCCGGATGTCGCGAAGCGCGGTGGCGGTCCGTCGTAACAAGGCGTCGATCGCGCGTGACGTGTCGTACTGCAGCCTGAGATCGGCGGCGGTGGTCTTGACCCGTGGATCCATCTTCACCAGCAGCGGCTGGGTCTGGGCCTTGCCGTCGACGGTGAGCCGCACGGTGTACTCGCCAGACAGGGCCCACGACCCCTGCGGCGTCCGCGGCGTGTTCGCGAGAATCGCGGCGATCGGATAGCTGAAGCTGCCAACCGCCGGGCGCTCGTGACGGACGTCCCAGACGAATCGGTGCAGGCCGGCCGACGCCGGCAGCGGCTGATGCGGCCGCAGCCAGTAGTCTGGGGTGTTGCGTCCCTCGACCGGCGGCTCCACGGGATCGGCGCTGGAGTACCGCCGCACGACGCTCCCCTGCGCGTCGAGAATCTCGAGCGTGACCGGGTTCTTCGCCACGGCTTTCAGGTAGTAATGCAGGGTCGCGCCATCGGGCGGATTCTGCCCCGCCGGTTCGTCGGGAGGCAGCGGCGTGTCGGTGTTCTTGTTCCAGCGGAAGCGCCAGGCCCCGGCCGGCGTGAACAAATGCGCTTCGGGCGCGGACGCGAGGGCCGCCGCCTGCCGCAGCGGCGTGATGTCGTCCAGGATATAGAACGAACGGCCATGCGTGCCGACCACGAGGTCGTCGTCTTTGATCACCAGGTCGCGCACCGAGGTGGCGGGCATGTTGTTGCGCAGCGACTGCCAATGATCGCCGTCATCAAACGACACATACACCGCCGTTTCGGATCCCGCGAACAGCAGGCCGCGCCGCTTGGGATCCTCGCGGACCACGTTGATGATGCCGCCGTCCGGGAGGCCGGTGGTGATGTGCGTCCAGGTCTTGCCGCCATCGTGCGTCCGGTAGATGTGCGGGCGCAGATCATCGAGACGCAGCGTGTTGATGGCCGCGTACGCCGTGTTGGCGTCGAAGTGCGACGCATCCATGAGCGATACCTTCGCCCATGCCTGGAGATCCGGCGGCGTCACGTCCTGCCAGCTCTGGCCGCCGTCACGCGTCACCTGAATCAGGCCATCGTCAGTACCGACCCAGATGGTGCGCTCCTCCGTGTAGGACGGCGCGATGGTGTAGATGACGCCGCGCTGGGTCGGCTGCGCCTCTGGCGCCGCGGCATAGATGCCGACGTTCCTGGGAATGTCCCAGGTCTTGCGCGTGAGGTCTGGACTGATCTGGTCCCACGACTGGCCGCCGTTGGTGGTCTGCCACAGCACGTTGGACGAGAAGAACAGCTTGCGCGGGTTGACCGGCGAGAACAGCACCGGCATGGTCCGGACCACGCGAGCATTCGGCGCACGCCCAAACGTCGGCCCCACCTGCTGGACTTGTCCGGTGCGCCGGTCCCAACGCGACACCTTGCCGCCATAGACGATGTCGGGGTCGAGCGGGTCGGGCGCGACATAGCCGTACTCTTCGACGCCAACGGGCGACCACTCACGAAAGGTGATCTGCCCGTAATCGCCGCGGCTCTGGACACAGGCGGAGCCGCTTTCCTGCTGCCCACTGCAGACGCGATACGGAAACGAGTTGTCGGTGGTCACGTGGTAGAACGCGGCGGTCGCCTGGTTGTACCAGCTGCTCCACGATTCGCCGCCGTTGAGCGAGACCACGGCGCCCTGGTCCGACGTCAGTGCCAGGATGTCGGGATTGCCCGGATTGAACCAGGCCTTCTGGTAATCGTCGCCGCCCGGCGCACCGCGAATGGCGGTGAACGTGCGGCCGCCGTCCGTGGACTTCCAGGTCACGATCGTCGGCACGATGACGATGTCCGGATTGGTCGGGTGCACGCGCACGTCGCTGGCGTCCGAAGGTCGCGCCAGCACGCGCGAGTCGCTGTTCACCCGTGTCCACGTCTCGCCCGCATCGTCCGACCGAAACAGGCCGGGGTTCCTCGCATCGACAATCGTGAACAAGCGGGAGGGACGGCTGGGCGCAATGCCAATCCCGATCCGGCCCACGCGATCGGCATCCCAATTCGGCAGGCCATTCGTGAGCTGCCGCCAGGTCGTGCCGCCGTCGACCGACTTGAACAGGCCGCTGCCCGGTCCGCTGAACGCGCCGTTCTCCCACGGCCCCTGGCGCGCCTGCCACAGCGAGGCATACACGACTGCGGGATTCGCGGGATCGATCTGCACGTCGACGCCGCCGGTGTTCTCGTCTTTGTAAAGCACACGCTCGAACGTCGCGCCGCCATTGACGGAGCGGAAGATGCCGCGCTCCCGGTTGGGGCCATAGGGATGGCCGAGCGCGGCGACGAACACGCGATCGGCATTGGTTGGATCAATCGCGACCTGCGCAATTTGCTGGGTGTCACGCAAGCCCAGGTGCATCCAGGTCTTGCCGGCATCCGTTGACTTGTACATGCCATCGCCGGTCGCCAGGTCGGGGCGCTGCTGTGCCTCGCCGGTGCCCACGTAGATCACGTTGGGATTGGACGGCGCGACGGCCAGCGCGCCAATGGCGCCGGTCGGCTCGGAATCGAAAATCGGCAGCCATGTGCGGCCGGCATCGGTCGTCTTCCAGACACCGCCGTTGACGACGCCGATGTAAAAGGTGTGCGGTTGGCTGGGGACGCCGTCGAGCGCCTTGGTACGGCTCGCACGGTGTGGGCCGATATTTCGCCACGCCAATTCCCGAAACAGGCTTGGGTCGAGCGCCGATGGCACCTGTGCCTGGGCCGCCGGCCACCCGAACACCATCGCAAGTACCACCGCTGCCAGAGAGAGAGCTGATCGCATGCGAAGGATTATCCCCCTGTGGGATACTTTTGCCATGCGCAAGCTGACACTTCTGACCCTGACGACCGGTGCGTTGATGGCCGCCATGACGTTGCCCGGCGCCGCCCAGTCGCGAGCCACGGTCACGGCCGCCGACTACGCGCGCGCCGAGACTTTTCTCGGGTACAACACGATGCCGCTGGTGGCGAACGGTCCCGTGCAGGCCAACTGGCTGGCCGACGACCGGTTCTGGTATCGCAACGTGACCGCGGCCGGGAGCGAGTTCATTCTGGTGGACGCCACGCGGGCGACGAAGGCGCCGGCGTTCAACCACACCGCCGTGGCGGCAACGCTGACCACGGCGATGGGCAAGCCCGTGCCGGCCACGCGGTTGCCGTTCACGCAGCTCACATTCACGCCCGGCAGACAGTCGTTCTCGTTCGACAGTGAGACCAAGCGCTGGACCTGCGACGTGACAGGCGCGGCGTGCACCAGCGCGGATCGGCCCGCGCGCATTGCCAACAGCATCACCTCGCCCGATGGCAAGCTCGCCGCGTTCATCCGCGACGACAACCTCTGGGTGCGCGACCTCGCCACCGGCGCCGACACGCAGCTGACCACCGACGGCGTCAAGGACTACGGTTATGCCACCGACAACGCCGGCTGGACCAGCAGCGACGCGCCGGTGCTGGTGTGGTCGCCCGACTCGAAGCGCATCGCGACCTTCCAGCAGGATCAGCGCAAGGCCGGCGACATGTATCTCGTCAACACGGTGGCCGGGCATCCCACGCTGCGGGCCTGGAAGTATCCGCTGCCAGGCGACGAGTTCATCACCATGATCGAGCGCGTCGTCATCGACGTGGCCGCGGCCAAGGTCACCCGCCTGCAGATGGGCCAGGACCAGCACCGCTCGACGCTCTGCGACGACGTCAAGTGTGGCGGTGAGTGGGTCGACGTGCAGTGGAGTCCCGACAGCACGCAGGTCGCGTTCGTGTCGACCTCGCGCAATCACCAGCAGGCCAACCTCCGCGTCGCCGACGCGACGACCGGCGCCATTCGCGAAGTGCTGGAGGAGAAGGGCGAGACCTTCCTCGAGTCGGGCAACGGCAAGGTGAACTGGAAGTACCTGCCCGCTTCGAACGAGGCGATCTGGTTCTCGCAGAAAGAGAACTGGGGCCAGCTCTACATGCACGACCTGCCGACCGGCAAACAGAAGTACCCGATCACCAGCGGCGACGGCAACGTCACGCAGTTGACCCGCGTGGACGAGGCCGCTCGCACGCTGTATTTCCAGGGCGTTGGCAAGGAAGGCGGACGCGACCCCTACTTCCGTCACTTCTATCGCATCGGCATGGACGGCAAGGACTTCCAACTGCTGACGCCGGAGGATGCCGACCACACCGTGTCGATGTCGCCGTCAGGTCAGTACTTTGTCGACAACTACTCGAAGCCAGACGTCGCCTCGACCTCGGTGCTGCGCGATGCGACCGGCCAGCTGGTGCTGCCGCTCGAGAAGGCCAACATCTCGCGCCTGCTGGCCACCGGCTGGAAGCCGCCCATGCCGATCACCGTGAAGGACCGCGGCGGCGTTGGCGATCTCTACGGCCTGATGTTTCGCCCCACGAATTTCGATCCGACGAAGAAGTACCCGATCATCAACAACATCTACCCGGGCCCGCAGACCGGCAGCGTCGGCAGCCGTAGCTTCTCGGCCGCGCGCGGCGACGCGCAAGCCATCGCTGAACTCGGCTTCATCGTCGTGCAGATCGACGGCATGGGCACGCCGTGGCGCTCGAAGCGCTTCCACGCGGCGTACTACGGCGACATGGGCGACAACACCCTGCCCGACCAGGTGGCCGGCATGACGGAACTGGCGACCCGCTATCCGTGGATCGAGATCGACCGGGCCGGTGTCTATGGCCACTCCGGCGGCGGCTTCGCCACCGCGGCGGCCATGTTCAAGTATCCCGACTTCTTCAAGGTCGGCGTGTCGCAGGCGGGCAATCACGACAACCGCGTCTACGAAGACGACTGGGCCGAGAAGTGGCAGGGCCTGCTCGAGAAGAAACCCGACGGCACGACCAACTACGACAGCCAGGCCAACCAGAACTTCGCCAAGAACCTGAAGGGCAAGCTGCTGCTGGCCCACGGCTCGATGGACAACAACGTGCCGTTCTACAGCACGCTGCTGGTGGTCAACGAGCTGATCAAATACAACAAAGACTTCGACTTGATCATCTTCCCGAACCGCGGGCACGGCTTCGGCAACGAACCGTACATGGTGCGCCGTCGCTGGGACTACTTCGTCAAGAACTTGCTGGGAGCGGAACCGCCGGCGGGGTTTGAGTTGAAGGGCCCGGCGGCCACGCCGCCGACCCCTCAATCTGCGCCTAATCAGTGAAATCGGAGGCTTAGCCGCGGGTGGCCGTGGCGGCCTTCTGCGGGAAGATTTTCTTGAACGCCGTCATGAACTTCTCCATGTCGTCCGGTGTGCCGACCGACACGCGCAGGTGGTTCAGCATGGGCGGGAACGGACGGCCGACGAGAATGCCCATCTTGCGGAACTCCTCGATCACGCCCTGCACCTGGCGCTCACCCAGGCTGACCATGAAGAAGTTGGTCTGCGACGGGATGACCGGGTAGCCGTACGACTCCAGCACCTTCGTGGTCTTGTCGCGCATGTCGACGATCTTGGTCTTGACGTCGGCCTCGGCGGCCTTGTCCTTCAGCGAGGCGACCGCACCCCACTTGGCCAGCACGTTAACGCTGTTCGACGCGTAAACATTCATCTCGCGAACCATGTCCGCCGGCGCGATCGAATAGCCGATTCGCATGGCGGCCAGCGCCGCGATCTTGGAGAAGGTGCGCGCGACGACGACGGGACGGCCCTCGAGCACGTACGGAATCGCAGTGCCATAGGCGGGATCATTGACGAAGTGGTGGTAGGCCTCGTCGACCAGCACCGGCATGTCCTTCGGGATGTTGTCGAGGAGGTCCTTGACTTCTTTAGCAGTGACAACCGCGCCGGTCGGGTTGTTCGGGTTGCACATGTAGACGAAGCCGATGTCACGCGCGTGGCGGTTGGTCGTCTCGATCATCGCACTGATGTTCTGGCGGTAATCCTTGGTCAGCGGGATCTGGATCGAATCAGCCTTCACGTTGCTCGCCTGCTGGAACACGCTGGCGTAGGACGGGCTGACGCCCAGCACCTTCAGGCCGGGCCTGAGATAAGTGGTGGCCATCACGTCGAGGCCTTCACCCGACCCGGCGGTCAGCAGCACGTTCTCGCGCTTGACGCCGTGGTGATCGGCAATGACCTGGACGATATTGCCGTCCGGGTAGCCGTAACGATTCGCGTACTTCCACGCGTCGTTCATGGCCTTCATCACCGACGGCGGCGGTCCGTAGTTGTTCTCGTTGCTTGCCAGCTTGACGAAGGCATCGTACTCGGCGTCACCGCCGGCGAACTGCGCGGTCTGCCCCTGCGCGAGCAGTTCGGCCTCGGGACGAAGACTGAGGGCGCCGACGGCAGCGGCCACGCCTCCAACAAACTTACGACGAGAAAACGGCGACCGCACGTCCATGTAACCTCCAGAAAAGGAACGAAAGAATTCGCTGAATTCTACTCCGAGAGCGCACCATCCTGCACATCTGTTGGCGCATGGACGCCCGAAGTAAAAGTAACCAACGGTCGTGGTGGCCGGTCGTATCGATTACGATATCGCCCATGCTGCGGATGGTCTCTTTAGCGCTCCTCGCCCTGTCGCTGCTACTGTTGGCAGTTGACGCACCCGGGGCAACCTGGCGGGAAGTGTGGTTTCTAGGCGAAATCCTGCTGATCACGCTCGCCACGCGTTCGCTGTCCGCCGGCTCCGCCCTGTCGGCGCTGGCCATGGGCCTCGGGGTGGTGACCCTGCCAATGGTCGGCTCCGGACACGCGCTGGCTGCGGCCGGCATGGACACCAGTAGCGGCGTCGGCAACTGGGGCGTCATTCCGATTCTTGAAGAATCGATCAAGCTCCTGCCCGTCTTCGTCCTGGTGCTGCTCGGCCGCCGCCGTCCGGCGTGGGCGCCCAATCCGTCGGACCTCCTCGTCCTGGGTTGCTTTGCCGGCGCCGGCTTCGCGCTCGCCGAGAACGCCCTGCTCGTTCAAAACAGCGCCGGTGTGGCCCGCGACATGGCGCGGCAATATGGTCCGCACCTGGGCTCCGTCTATCTGGTGCCTGGCGCGTGGGGATCGGCAGGTTACGTTGGGCACGCGGCGGCCACCGGCTTGGTCTGCGGCGCATTCGGACTCGGTCTCGCGCTGCGCTCACGCCTTGGTGCGTCGTGGTGGACGGTGCCGGCCGGCGGATTCGGCTGGGTCGTGAGCGAACACGTGCTCACCAACTTCTACGTCGGCAGCGGATCGCGCGCGGCACTGATGCTGGGGAACGGCCGGCTGACGCCCTGGCTGTTCGTCGCCGTCGCGATCGCGATTGTGGCGCTCGATGGGACCCGCCTCCGCACGACCCTGGCGCGCTCGGTCACCTTGCGTCGTCGCGTCGGCATGGCGCGCGCAGCGCTGGTGCGCACGACACCGCCGGTCCCGCGCTCGCGGCTGGCCGCGGCACTCGCCCTGCTCGCTCAACTACGAACCGCCAACGCCACGGCCTGGTTCGTTCGCCTTGATCCCCGGCTGGCCGAAAGGAAGACGTCATGATTGCCGACTATGTCGCGGTCGTCCGCGACCTCGATCTCCTCCACGTGATCAGCGACGGGGCGCGCAACCTGTATGGCGCCGGCGGCGGCAGCGCGCACCCGTCGGCCTACGCGTCAGCGCTGGGTGGATTGGCGTGGGTCTGGGCCAATGAAGCGGCGCTGCGCGCCGGGCAGCATGTCTACGACCACGGCGGCGATACGACGCTCATCGAAGAAGCGTTCAACGATAGCTTCGCCGACAGCCTGGGCTGGTCGGATCAGGAGTTTGAACAGTTCCTGAACGACCCGAACTACGACTTCAACGCGGCCGACGCGCACCGCTACGACGAGACCTGGGACGCGTTCGAGGCGTGGGTGAAGAGCCCCTAATCAGCTGGATTTGGCCGGTCCGGCCGGTCGCCGAACCTTCCGGGGGCCGTCACGTATGATCTGGGAAAGGAGCCGATGGTGTTTGGACCCCTGCGCCGCGTGAAGTTCCTCATTACCGCCCCGTTCATTGTGTTGCTCTGCTTGGTCATCAACGTGATGACCTCACCTGGACACTGGTGGGTGCAATGGGTGGCCTTCGGCATGGGCATCGCCTGGGTGATCAACCTGTTCAAGTTGATCCGCGACGTCATCGTGCTGGGCGGATTGGCCGCCTTCGGTGCGTACCTGTTCAACCGCACCAACCGGCAGGGCTAGCGGCCCGCCACGCTTCTCAGCATCGTCAACAGCAAATCGACGGCCACCGTGTTGTGGCCGCCGAGTGGGATGATGACGTCGGCGTAGCGCTTGCTCGGTTCCACGAAGTCCAGGTGCATCGGCTTCACGGTGCTCTGGTACTGATCGATCACCGACTCCATGGTCCGGCCGCGTTCGGCGACATCCCGGCGCAAGCGGCGGATGAAGCGCGTGTCGGAGTCGGTGTCGACAAACACCTTGATGTCCATCAGGTCGCGGAGTGCCGGATCGGTGAACACCAGAATCCCTTCCACGATCAACGCGCGGCGGGGCTGGAACGTCGTCGATTCGGCGAGCCGCGCGTGACGGGTGAAATCGTACTGCGGCACTTCGACCGCCTGCCCCGCCTTCAGTTCGCGCACGTGCCGCACCATCAGGTCGGTCTCGAGCGCATCGGGATGGTCGTAGTTGAGCGCAGCCCGCTCCTCCAACCGCAGGTCGTTGCGGTCGCGATAATAGCGGTCGTGATCCAGCAGCGTGACCTGGTCGGGTCCCAGGCTGTCAACAATGCGCCGCACCACCGTGGTCTTGCCTGAGCCGGATCCGCCGGCCACACCAATAACAAAAGAGGGCATCGCGCTGGCGATCATATCCCGCCCGAACGCGTGGGGCGCGGGAACACCGTTTGCAACGGGGCGAGGTGTGAGACCCTTGGCAGATTCCCCGTGAGTTCCAAACCACCGCCGCGCAGCCAGCCGTCGCCCTTCCGCCATCGGCCGCGGACCGCACGTCGCAGCTATCGGCCTGCGCCGGATCCGCGGACGACCAAGCCGAAAGGCATCACCACCGCGTGGACGCGCGTCCGCCGGCTGATCTGGTCGTGGTGGCCGTGGACGGCGCTCTCGGTCTACCTGGTGAGCGCACACAACTGGTGGGGCGCATTCGGCGTCGGCGCGTGGGCCGCAGTCTGCTCGCTGTCCACGCCCATGGAGTTTCCACCGCAGTACGGCCTCGACCACGGGCTCAAGGTCGGCTCGCCGGAGTTCCTGAGCACCATGGCCGGAGCGGCGGGTGTGCCCTTCGCCCCCGGCAACACGCTCGAGCTCCTCAACAACGGCGATCGCTTCTACCCGTCCATGCTGAAGGCGGTTCGCGGGGCGGAGCACTCGATCACGATCGAGGCCTACATCTATTGGGCGGGCGAAATCGGCATGGCTTTCGCCCAGGCCCTGGCGGAACGGGCCTCGACCGGCGTCAGGGTCAAGATCCTGCTCGATGCGGTTGGCGCGTCGAGCGTCGGCAACGACATTCTCGGCGTCCTGCGCGACGGCGGCTGCCATGTCGCCTGGTACAACCCCATTCGCTGGAACAAGCTGCGCCGGTTAAACAACCGCACGCACCGCAAGTCGCTGATCATCGACGGCCGTATTGGGTTCACCGGCGGCGCCGGCATTGCCGACCATTGGACCGGCAACGCGCAAGATGCCGGGCATTGGCGCGACGTGCAGATCCGCATGGAAGGCCCGGCAGTGCAGCCCCTCCAAACCGGCTTCGCGCAGAACTGGTTGGAGACCACCGGCGAACTGGTCACGGGTCCAGCCTTCTATCCCGAGCTCGAGGCCGTGGGCAGGGTGGCGCTGCAAACGGTGATGAGCTCGCCCGAAACCGGCACCTCATCGGTCCGCGTGATGTATTGCCTCGCCATCTCCGCGGCCGGTGAATCGATCGAGATTGCCAACCCGTACTTCGTGCCCGGTCACCTCGCTATCGACTTGTTTCGCGATGCGGTGAAGCGCGGCGTGAAAGTGCGCGTCATGGTCGCCGGCACGCGCAACGACACCTGGATGGCGCGGCAGAACAGCCTGCGCCTGTACGGCGCGCTGCTCGAAGCCGGGGTTGAGCTGCTCGAGTACAACCGCACGATGATGCACCACAAGACGATGGTGGTCGATGGGCTGTGGGCGACGGTCGGGACCACCAACTTCGACAACCGGTCGTTTGCCCACAACGAAGAGACCAATATCTGCCTGTGCGACGCGGGGTTCTCACGCGAACTGAACGACATGTTCAAGGAAGACACGAAGGTCTGCGAGCGCGTGGACCTCGAACAGTGGCGCAGGCGCCCGCTGCTCGACAAGGTGCTGCAGGCCCTGGCCTCGTTCGCTCAGGATCAGGTTTAAGGAACTTGGCTTGCCAAGCTTCCCCTTGTATACTGGGATGCTTACTGCCCAGTAGCAATGTCCTCCGTGTGCGGGAGTGGCGGAATTGGCAGACGCGCTAGCCTCAGGAGCTAGTCCGAGCAATCGGGTGGAGGTTCGAGTCCTCTCTTCCGCACCAACTTACGGTTCGTCCTAGCGCTCGGGCGCGAACGCAAACCTTCCCTTCTTCAGCGCGCTCTGCGCCTCCACCACGCTCAACATCGCCTCGGCCGCATGCGACAGCGTGCCCTCGCGGCGGTAGACCAGGCGCAGTTTGCGGTCGAACGTCAGCTCGGGCACTTCGACGCGTACCAGTTGCTTGTGCAGAACCTCCTGCTCGACGGTGATCGCGGGCAGCAACGCCACCCCGTTGCCCATCGCCACAAATTTCTTGATCGCGTCGATGGTCGGCATCTCCACTGGCATGCGCAACTCCACGCGGCGTTTGCGGAACGTGTCGATGACCCGTTGCCGATAGGGCGACGACACGTGGTGCGCGACAAACGACTCGCGGGCCAACTCCGCAATCGACACCTTGGCGCGGCGCGCGAGCGGGTGCGAGGGCGGCACCACGAACGCCAACTCGTCGTGATAGACGACGACGGAGTGGAGGGCGGCAGTGTCGGGACGGAAGGTGACCACGCCAAAGTCGGCACCGTAGTCGAGCACCTGCGCCGGCACGCGGCTGCCCAAGGCCCGCTGCACCGTGATGTGCACATCCGGGTAGAGCCGGCGATATTCGTGCAGGATCGGTAACAGGTACAGGCACGTCAGCTCGTTGGCGGCCACGGTCAGCCGCCCCGTGCGCAACTGCCGCACATCGTCGAGCGCAGACATGGTCCGTTGACGCAGATTGACCAGCCGTTCGGCATGGTCGGCCAGCACTCGTCCGGCGTCGGTCAGCACGCCCCGGCGGCTGGATCGATCGAACAACGGGCGGCCAATTTCGTCCTCCAGCTTCTTAATGGTCTGGCTGATGGCCGGCTGGGTCCTGTACATGGCCTTGGCGGCCGCCGAGAAGCTGCCTTCACGGACAACTGCAAGAAAGGCTTCGAGTTGGAACAGTTCCATCGGGATTGATAATATAAGTGAATGCCGATGAGTCCATAGATATTATTACTTTGACTTATTTTGGTCGGCTGCCCGAGACTGTCAACCAGAGCTTGGACATCATGGCCACCAGATCCCGTATTCACGTCTTCGACACGACCCTGCGCGACGGCGAGCAAGCCCCGGGCTTCAGCATGACGCCGGCCGAGAAGCTGCGGCTGGCCCAGCAACTCGACCGCCTGGGCGTGGACATCATCGAGGCGGGCTTCCCTATTTCGTCGGATGGCGACTTCGACGCGGTGAAGGCCATCGCCGCCGCAGTGCGCCGGCCGATCATCGCCGGCCTGGCCCGCGCCATCCCGGCCGACATCGATCGCGCCTGGGAGGCCCTGTCGGGCGCGGCCCGGCCGCGCATTCACGTGTTTCTTGCGACCTCGGACATCCACCTGGAGCACAAGCTCCGCATCACTCGCGCCCAATGCCTGGAACAGATCAAGCGCTCGGTCGCGCACGCCCGGGCACTCTGCGCCGACGTCGAGTTCTCGGCCGAAGACGCGACCCGCAGCGACCTGGCATTCCTGTGCGAGGTTTCGGTAGCCGCAGTGGATGCGGGCGCGACCACCATCAACCTGCCCGATACGGTCGGCTATGCATTGCCGGCCGACATCCAGACAATGTTCTCCACCGTGAAGCCGTTGCTCGGCGAGCGGGCTGTTCTGTCGGCCCACTGCCACAACGACCTCGGGATGGCCGTGGCCAACTCGATTGCCGCGGTGCAAGCGGGTGCCCGCCAGGTGGAGTGCACCATCAACGGCATTGGCGAGCGCGCCGGCAACGCGTCGCTCGAGGAGATTGTGATGACGCTGGAAGTGCGGGCCGACGCACTGCCCTTTACCACCAGCATCAACACGCCCGGCCTCGTTCCGGCCAGCAACACGCTCTCGGCCATCGTCGGGGTGTCGGTGCCGCCGAACAAGGCCATCGTCGGCGCCAATGCGTTCGCGCATGAAGCCGGCATTCACCAGGACGGCATGCTCAAGTACGAATTGACCTACGAAATCATGCGCCCCGAGTCGGTGGGCGCGGCGGGCACGCGACTGGTACTCGGCAAGCACTCCGGCATGCGCGGCCTCGACGCGCGGTGCCGCGACCTGGGCCATCGCCTGCGGCAGCCCGAGCTCGAGCGTCTCTACGTGAGGGTGACGGCGCTCGCCGATCGCACCAAGACGGTGGACGACGACCAGCTGACGGCGATTATTCGCGACGAGCTGGCGGTTCCCCTGGCGGTCAGCGCGAGCGCGCGACGCGGAGACGCCGCATGTCACTGACCATCGCCCTGCTGCCCGGCGACGGGATTGGTCCGGAAGTCACGGCCGAAGCGGTCCGCATCCTCAAGAACGTCGCCGAGCACGCGCGCAAGTCGTTCACGTTCAGCACGCACAACATCGGCGGCGTCGCCATCGACAGCGACGGCCAGGGCCTGCCCGAGAAGACGCTCGAGGCCTGCCTCGGCGCCAACGCCGTGCTGCTCGGTGCGGTCGGCAACCCCAAGTTCGACGGCCGGGTGCCCTCCCAGCGTCCCGAGGCCGCGCTGCTGGCGCTGCGCCAGGCGCTCGGCGGCTACGCCAACCTGCGTCCGGCCATCTGCTATGCCCCGCTGGCGAAGCGCACGGCCTTTCAGCCAGAGAAGGTGACGGGCGCCGACTTGTTGATCATCCGCGAGTTGCTGGGTGGCCTGTACTTCGGCGAGCCGCGCGGCTTCAACGCGTCGGGCGACACGGCCTTCAACACCCTGATCTACTCGCGTCACGAAGTGGACCGCGTGGCCCGCGTCGCCTTCGAACGCGCGCGCGAACGCCGTGGCCGCGTCGCCTCCATCGACAAGGCCAACGTCCTCGAATGCTCGCAGCTGTGGCGCAAGGTCGTCTCGGACGTCGCCAAGGAATATCCCGACGTCGCGCTCGAGCACGTGTTTGTGGACACCGCGGCGATGCGGCTGGCGACGGCACCCACCAGCTTTGACGTGATGCTGTGCGACAACCTGTTCGGCGACATCCTGAGCGACCAGGCGGCATCGGTCGCCGGCTCGCTCGGCCTGCTGCCGTCGGCGACGCTGGGCGGACGGGTTGACCTGTACGAGCCCGTGCATGGCTCGGCACCCGACATCGCCGGCCAGGGCCTCGCCAATCCGATCGGCGCCATTGCCAGTGCCGCGATGCTGCTCCGCTTCACCGCGAAGATGGAGAAGGAAGCGGCCGAGATCGAACACGCGATCGAAGACGCCCTGGCCGCCGGCGCGCGCACGCGCGACCTGGCCAATCCCGGCGAGCGCGTCCTCTCCACGCAGGAGATGGGCCAGGCCATTGAAGACGCGTTGAGCGACGTGCGAGACAGGCGGCATTCGTACCATGCTGTCTGAGCACTCCAGCACGTCCGCACGTCAGCACCCCTGCACTCTGCTCGACAAAGTGTGGGACGCGCACGTCGTGCGCGTGCTGGAAGACGGCCGCAGCCTGATCTACATCGATCGGCATCTCGTTCACGAAGTGACGTCGCCGCAGGCGTTCGAAGGCTTGCGCCTGGCCGGACGGCCGGTGCGCCGTCCCGACCTGACCTTCGCCACTGTTGATCACAACGTGCCGACCGCCGGTCGCGAGCGTCCCATTGCCGATCCGCTGGCGCGTGCGCAGGTCGAAGCCCTGCGCCGCAATGCCCCGGCGTTCGGCGTGCCGCTGTTCGACTTCGACAGCGGCCGCCAGGGCATTGTCCATGTGATTGGACCGGAACTCGGCCTCACGCTGCCGGGCACCACCATCGTGTGCGGCGACAGCCACACCAGCACGCACGGCGCGTTTGGCGCGTTGGCCTTTGGCATCGGCACCAGTGAGGTCGAGCACGTGCTGGCCACGCAGTGCCTGGTGCAACAGAAGCCCAAGGCCATGCGCGTGAAGTTCACCGGCACGCTGATGACGGGCGTCACCGCGAAGGATGTGGCGCTGGCGCTGATCGCGCAGCTCGGCTTCAGTGGTGGCACGGGCTACGCGCTCGAGCTCGGCGGGCCGCTGGTGGCGTCGTTCTCGATGGATGAGCGCATGACGCTCTGCAACATGAGCATCGAGGCCGGCGCGCGCAGCGCCCTGGTGGCGCCGGATAACACCACCTTTACCTATCTCAAGGGCCGTCCGCACGCTCCCAAAGATGCCGACTGGGACGCCGCGGTTCTGGGTTGGCGTCAGCTGCGCAGCGATGACGGGGCCAGGTTCGATGCCGAGGTCACCATCGACGTCAGTACGCTGGCGCCGGTCGTCACCTGGGGCACGCGTCCCGACATGTCGCTGCCCGTCACCGGCCACGTGCCTGATCCCAAGGCGGCGGCCACCGAAGGTGACGCCAACGCGATTGCACGCGCCCTGGCCTACATGGGCCTGACGCCTGGGACGCCGATTGATTCGGTCTCGGTTGATCGGGTCTTCATTGGCTCGTGCACCAACGCCCGTCTCGCCGATCTTCGCGCCGCCGCGGATGTGGTCCGCGGACATCGCGTCCACACCGGCGTGCGCGCGCTGGTCGTGCCCGGCTCACAGCAGGTCAAAGCCGACGCCGAGCGCGAAGGCCTCGACCGCATCTTCGCCGACGCCGGCTTCGAGTGGCGCGAGCCTGGTTGCTCGATGTGCCTCGGCATGAACGATGACGTGTTGGGCGACGGTGAACGCTGCGCCTCCACCAGTAACAGGAATTTCGAAGGACGCCAGGGCCGCGGTGGCCGCACGCACCTGGTCAGCCCGGCGATGGCCGCCGCGGCCGCCATCGAAGGTCATTTCACCGACGTTCGGCGATGGCAGTACCGCTAATGTCCGCCTCCGCTCGCGGTCAATCCGGCGAGCTTCGGCGAGACCTCGCCGAAGCGGCCTCCGGCCGCGAAGGCGGGGCCCGCCAGCCATTTCGGGTCCATCACGGCCTCGTCGCGCCGTTGCGCCGGAGCCACGTCGATACCGATCAGATCATCCCGAAGAACTTCCTGAAGCGGATTGAGCGCACGGGGTTCGGGCCGTTCCTGTTTCACGATTGGCGCCGCACCGCCACCGGCGAGCTGGATCCGGCGTTCCCGTTGAACCAGCCGGCCTACGCCGGCGCCACCATTCTTGCGGCTGGACCGAACTTTGGCTGTGGCTCGTCGCGTGAGCACGCGGCGTGGGCCCTGCAAGACGCCGGCTTCCGCGTCGTCCTGGCGCCGTCGTTTGCCGACATCTTCCGCAACAACGCCGTCGGGAACGGCCTGTTGCCGGTGGCGATTAGCGAGACCTCGGTCACCACGATTCTCGACCGCGCGGAAGCCGGCACCGGCTATCAGTTGACGATCGACCTCGAACGATGCGAGGTGCGAGATTCGCAGGGGCTGAAGGAACCATTCGCCTTCGATGAAGCCTCGCGGCAGCGGTTGCTCGAGGGATTGGATGAGATCGACTTGATTCTCGCCAACGACGCAGCGATTTCGGCATTCGAGAAACAGCGGACCGACAGGATTCATTTATGAAACAACGTGGCGCTCACATCATCTGGTCGTGTCTGGTGGAACAAGGCGTGGACACCGTCTTCGGCTATCCCGGCGGCGCCATTCTGCCGGCCTACGATGCGCTGCTCGATCACCCGATTCGCCACGTGCTGGTGCGCCACGAACAGGGCGCCACGCACATGGCCGACGGCTACGCGCGCGCCAGCGGCAGGGTCGGCGTCGCGCTCGCGACCTCGGGTCCCGGCGCCACGAACCTGGTCACCGGCATCGCCACCGCGATGATGGATTCAGTCCCGCTGATCTGCATCACCGGCCAGGTGCCTGAGGCACTGCTGGGGTCGGACGCGTTCCAGGAGACCGACATCACCGGCATCACGCTGCCGATCACCAAGCACAACTACCTGGTGACGAAGGCCAAGGACATCGCCCCGACGCTGCGCGCGGCCTTCCGCCTGGCCACCTCGGGACGCCCGGGGCCGGTGCTGGTGGACATCACCAAGAACGCGCAGCAGGAAGAGACCGACTGGGAGCCGCGCGACCGCGCCACTTCGGAGAGCGATGGCTTCAGCCGTCGTTCAGAGCCGGCGGAGGCTAAAGCCTCCGCCCTTCGACCGTCGCTGGAAGAAGCCACCGCGCTGCTCGCCTCAGCCAAGCGGCCGGTGATTCTCGCCGGTCACGGCATTCTCAAGAGCGGCGCGATGGCCGAACTGCTGACGCTGGCCGAACGCGCGCACATCCCGGTCGCCATGACCCTGCTCGGTATCGGCTGCTTGCCCGCCCAGCATCCGCTCAACCTCGGCATGGTGGGCATGCACGGCGAGGCCTGGGTCAACGACGCGATCCAGGAAGCCGACCTCCTGCTCGCGCTCGGCATGCGCTTTGACGATCGCGTCACC
>Ga0163144_10010821_pt1 | contig 19392 bp, 18 predicted proteins | sample OliLak19BULKMAT1_FD_123175 | JGI IMG/M metagenome (GOLD analysis project Ga0163144, IMG submission 123175) | Freshwater microbial mat bacterial communities from Lake Vanda, McMurdo Dry Valleys, Antarctica - Oligotrophic Lake LV.19.BULKMAT1 | ecosystem: Environmental > Aquatic > Freshwater >... | reverse complement strand
TTATACTAGTATTAAACGGCTAGTATCGGTATGATAGTTCCAGGTGCAGTTTTGGGAGTTAGTTTTTTAGCTGCTCCTTTAAAACATCGTGCTTCTTTGCGAGAAGGCACGATGTTTTTATTTAGGGTCATTTTATAGTTGCACATTCCACCCGGTGTGGGATGTGACTAAGGGGTGGTATTATTGTTGATATGAGTAAGGTTGAAGGCGAGAATTTGCAGGCGATGCGCCATAGTTTGGCGCATATTATGGCGACGGCTGTTTCGCATCTCTGGCCAAAAGCCCGGTTTGGGGTTGGCCCAGTGGTCGAGAACGGCTTTTATTACGACATCGACGTGCCTGGAATCGCCATTTCGGAGGAGGACTTCCCGAAGATTGAGGCCGAGATGCGAAAGATCATCAGCGAGAAGCAGATCTTCGAACATTCCATAAAGCCAATCGACGAGGCCCTGGGTTGGGCCAAAGCTTCGCGCCAACCATATAAGGAAGAACTACTAAACGACCTCAAAAGAGCCGGAACGACTCTAGCGAGCGATCTGAACAGCGACGAGCTCGGGACGATCACCGACGGCGAATCGAAATCCGACGAAGCATCGTTCTATCAAAACGGTGATTTTATCGATCTTTGTCGTGGCCCACACGCGCACGACACCGGCGCTGTCGGCGAGTTCAAACTGATGCGCGTGGCTGGGGCTTATTGGCGTGGCAAGGACACTAACCCTCAGATGCAGCGGCTGTATGGAGTAGCTTTTGAGACTAAGAAGGAGTTAGCCGAGCATCTGTTAATGCTCGAAGAAGCCAAAAAGCGCGACCACCGCAAACTTGGCCAGGACCTTGACCTGTTTACCTTCTCGGACCTTGTCGGCCAAGGGCTGCCGCTATGGACGCCAAGAGGCACTATTCTCCGGACCGAGCTTGACCGTTTTGTGCAGGAAATGCGCGACGAAGTTGGCTTTATGGCAGTCACCGTACCGCACATTACCAAAAAAGATCTCTATGTAAAGAGCGGGCATTGGTCGAAGTTTAGCAGTGAGTTATTTAAGATCACAACCCGCGAGGGGCATGAGTTTGCTATGAAGCCAATGAACTGCCCGCACCACACCCAAATTTATGACTCGAAACAGAGAAGTTACCGGGATTTGCCGATCCGCTACCGCGAGACAACGATGGTTTATCGCGACGAGCAAACTGGCGAGCTGGGCGGTTTGTCGCGAGTTAGGGCTATTACTCAGGACGACGCTCACGTTTTTTGCCGTTATTCGCAGGTCGAGTCTGAGGTTCTCAAGCTTTGGGACATTGTCGAGAAGTTTTATTCGACCGTTGGTATGCCGCTACGCCTTCGGCTCAGCTTGCATGACCCTGCCAAGAAAGCTGATTTCATGGGTACCGACAAGCAGTGGAAGGATGTCGAGGCGACTCTGCGGAAGATTGTTCAGTCCAGAGTCCAAGATAAATTTGAAGAAGCGCCGGGCGATGCCGCTTTTTATGGGCCAAAGCTTGATTTTATGGGCAAAGACGCTCTGGGGCGCGAACACCAAGTGGCAACTATCCAGTTCGACTTCAACCAGCCAGAAGGCTTTGACCTAAACTGCATCGACGAAGAAGGTAATAAAGAGCGAGTCGCTATGGTGCACTGCGCTGTTATGGGCTCGATCGAGAGGTTCCTCGCGGTTTATATCGAGCATACAGCAGGGAAGTTCCCGGTTTGGTTGGCGCCCGAACAGATACGGATTGTGACCCCAAACCAAGATGACAAGGTTGTTGAGTTTGCCCAGAAGATTGCCGAAGATGCTCGTGAAAAATACGGTTTGAGGGTTGCTTTAGACACTTCTAACGAGTCCGTGGGCAAGAAGATTCGGGAGTCCGAGATGCAAAAGGTACCTTATCTAATCGTGGTCGGTGCCAAAGAGCTCGAGTCTGGGCTGTTTGTGCCGAGAGTGCGCAATGACATGAAAGTCAAAGAAGGTGACATCGAACCAATCAAGGTCGATAATTTCCTCCACAGCGTCGCTAGCGAAGCCAAATCCCGCGTTACTAAAAGTTCGATATAGATATGTCAGGAGATTTTAAGGAGCGAGTTGAAGCCATAGTCGCCCAGATACCAAAAGGGAGGGTGATGACTTACGGGCAACTGGCTGCTTTGTGCGGAAATGCTCGGGCCGCACGGATCGTGGGAGGGATCGCCCACTTCGGAGACTCGAACCTGCCGTGGCAGCGGGTGGTTAACAAAAAAGGCGGCCTGGCTTCGGGCTACCCCGGTGGCCGAGAAGGCCATAAAGCCCATCTAGAGCAAGAAGGCGTTAAAATAGAAGGTAATCATGTCGAAGTCGAAAAACTCATCTGGTCGCCAAGGTAAGATTTTAGACATGAGATTTAAGAAGTTAGTAATAACTGGCGAGGCCAGACCTCGTAAATCAGAGTGGAGAGGTAAGAGGTCACGGGTTGATTAAAGCCACTAATAACTATCCTTCTCTAACCCCTAACCTAAAACCCACAACCTTATTGGCGATTGTTGGGCCGACGGCTAGTGGCAAATCAGCGCTGGCTATTGCTATAGCTAAAAAATGTCGCGGTGAGATCATTTGTGCCGATTCGCGAACCATATATAAAGGCTTGGACGTTGGTACTGCTAAACCATCGCTTTTAGAGCAACAAGGCATCCCGCACTACGGACTTAACCTTGTCGAGCCCGACGAAGGCTATTCGGCGGCCGACTTTCAGGCCTATGCTGATGAAAAGATTGCCGAGATTAGGGAGAGGGGTAACTTGCCAATTATGGTTGGTGGGAGCGGGCTTTACATCGACGGAGTTCTTTATTCGTACGAATTCGGCGGCCCAGCCAACGAGTCTTTGCGGGCAGAGTTAGAAGTGCTCGATATTGAAGATCTGCAAAAACGGATCGAAGAGGCTGGCTATGAGATGCCGGAAAATAATCAAAACAAACGCTATCTCATCCGGGCAATTGAGCAACGGGGCGTAAATCGAAGCAAGCAGCCACTTATGAGAGGAGCGGTGATTGTCGGTCTCGACCCAGGCACAGACGTACTTGAAAGCCGAATTAGGCTACGTACCAGAGAAATGGTCGATAACGGCGTGCTCGAAGAAGCTCGCCTGCTTGACGAAGATTATGGCTGGAACAGCCCCGCAGCCAGTGGAAACATTTATCGGGCACTACGGCCATACACTGAGGGCTCTACTGACGACATCGAGAAGTGCTTAGAAGATTTTATTACTCTAGATAAACAGCTAGCTAAGCGCCAACTAGGCTGGTTTAAACGAAACAAGGACATCCATTGGTTTGATAATCCCGAGACGGCGAAGGCATTCGTAGAACAGCTAGCTTCTAACATCTAAAATCTATATTCTATTTGCATGTATTTACTAATGCTTTGGCTGGGCAAGCTAATCCAAAAGACGAGTAGGCTGTTTCATAACAGCGGAGCCGCCTTGCCGGGTTACGTTATTGAAAGGTTTTACCCGGCGTTTATCGAGAAAGCTCTCAAGAAATTGCCGGATGGAGTGACAGTCATATCCGGTACTAACGGCAAGACTACGACTACTAAAATAGTCGCCGGGACGCTACATAAATTAGGGGAACGGGTTATGACAAACTCCAGTGGCAGTAACATGACTCGCGGCTTAATATCGACCGTTGTTAAGCAAAGCAAACTCTTCGGACGGTTGCCGTATGACATGGCGGTACTAGAAGTTGACGAAGCTTATGCCGCCTCGCTAGCTAAGAAAATACCAATTCGGGCGGCACTAGTTCTTAACGTTATGCGCGATCAGCTCGATAGGTTCGGCGAAATTGACACAACAGCAAAGTACTTGGGCGTACTAACTAAGGCAGTAAGTGGTGTTGTTGTACTAAATGCTGATGATGAGCGAGTCGCCAATCTCCCAACAAAAAGTGGTGCCAAAAAAACCTATTTTGGAGCTGTCGATAGCCTTCGGGGAAAGCTGAAGAATGATGACGAGTGGCACGGGCGACCTCAAAAGTCAGTAGCCAAAGCCGACGCAACGCTCGAGCTTTCTGATGGGTTTAAACTCGGGATTAGCGGCCAAAAAAGCATAGTTACAAAGCTCGAAGGCGTGCATAATCACTTTAACTTTGTGGCTGCGTATTGTCTTTTAACTTCTCTAAAACCAGAAACTAGTCAACAAGAACTGATCGATGTGATGTCTACAACACCACCAGCCTTCGGCCGTGGCGAGAGAATAAAAATTGGCGACAGTACCTTTGATATTTTGCTCGTCAAGAACCCAAGTAGCTTCACGCAAACCGTACGAGCTGCCAACCTTCAAACTTACAAAACCGTTACGATTTCGATTAACGACGCCTATGCCGACGGTCGGGATATGTCGTGGCTTTGGGACGCAGAAGTCGACAAATTCAAAACAACGGGCGAGTTATTCACGGCTGGTTCGCGGCGGTACGATATGGCCGTTCGACTAAAATATGCCGGTATTAAAACGAGCGATATTTTCACCAGCGAGTCCGAGATGATTGCTACACTAGCCAAAAAACCGGGGCTTCACGCTATATTTTGCACCTATACATCAATGATGTCGCTTCGAAAAGAACTGGTCCGCCGTGGCCACGCGGAGCAAGTAGCATGATCAAAATAGTTCATCTTTACCCCCGTGAAATGAATATCTATGGTGACACCGGTAACCGTTTGGTGCTCGAACAGCGGTTAGCTTGGCGGGGAATCCCGTTCGAGGTATGTCTGGTTGGCATCGGCGATCCTTTGCCAAAAGACGCCAGCATCATCCTCGGAGGAGGCGGTCAGGACGCCGGTCAAGAGCTAGTCGAGGCCGACCTACTCGGGAAGGCCGTCACGCTTAAACAGATGGCTGAGGGCGGTGTGGTGATGCTAATGATCTGCGGGATGTACCAACTCCTCGGGGACGCTTTTGTTACAAGCTCTGACGTCACCATAAAGGGCGCAGGGATTCTACCGATGTTCACTCAAGCCGGCGATAAACGGTTTATAGGCAACGCCATCGTTGAGACTACCTACGGCAGGCTAGTTGGATACGAAAATCATAGCGGTCGGACGTTTCTAGAGGATGGTTGCAGCCCTTTAGGCAAGATAGTCAAAGGCGCTGGCAATAATGGCGTCGATAAATCCGAAGGCGCTAGACTCCATAATGTGTTCGGAAGCTATTTGCATGGTCCTATGCTTAGTAAAAACCCGCATTTTGCCGATGAACTACTGAAGTTGGCGCTTGGGACTAATACCTTAGAGCCTCTAGACGATGATCTGGAGCTAAAGGCTTACAACCACGCTACTAAAAGACCGCGCTAAAGATTTATTAGGCAATTTGCTACAATAGGGGCATGATCGAACAACTGTTTGGTTCGAAGACTAGGGTAAAGCTACTGCAACTGTTTATGTCTAACCCAAACCGCTCATTTTATGTGCGCGAAATAACGCGCAAAATAGATGAGCAGATTAACTCTGTCCGAAGAGAGTTAGCTAATCTATTGAGTATCGGAATTATCAGTTCAGACAATACCAACAACCGTCTGTACTACGAAGTTGATCAAAAGTTCGAGTATTATAACCCACTCGTCATAATGTTTGGCGGCAAAGCGCCTGCGCTACTGACAGAACCCAAAAAACCCGGGACTAGCGCTAAAAAAGTGGCCAAAGTCGTACAGCCGGCACCAGGCAACCCACTAACCGAAGAGTTCAAACTGGCCGGCCATCTTAAAGCTTTGATTCTAACCGGGCAATTCACCCGCGACGACATGGCTGGCGTTGATCTTGTGGTTATTGGGGATATGAATAACTCGAAGGTAGAAAACGCTGTCACGGCCCTCGAAGCCAGCGAGGGCAAACAAATCAGATACGCAGTCTTTACGGTTGATGAGTACAAATACCGACGCCAAATAAACGATCGTTTTATCTCTAACGTTTTGGTTGCAAAAAAACAGGTCCTCTACGACGAAGACGGCCTACTAGCCTAGTAGGTTACTAAAGTAGGCCTTTTTTCTTAAGCGTTCGAATAGCCTGGGTGCTGATTTTAACTTTAACTTTTTTGCCGTCTACGATAAGTGTTTTCTTTTGAAGATTTGGCTCCCAAACCTTTTTAGTGCGACGAAGAGAGGCACTAACATTATTGCCGTATTGCTTACCTTTGCCGGTGATGTCGCATCTTTTCATAATAATTTCTATGTAACAGATACAGATTCTATCTTAACACCGAAGAATAGTCAACCCTGTCCTGGTACAATAGGGTAGATGGATATAGACATAAAGCTAATACTGCTGGCGGTGCCTGCTCTAGCGTTTTCGATAGCTTTTCACGAGATGATGCATGCTTTTGTCGGTGACGCGTTAGGTGATGATACGGCTCGGCGAGCTGGGCGCATCTCAATTAACCCACTGAGGCACATTGACCCGTTTATGACCATCGGTCTACCTCTAATATTGATGTTATTTGGGCTGCCGCCTTTCGGTGCCGCCAGGCCCGTGCCGTTCAACCCTCACCGCGTTAAGCATCAAGAGTTTGGAGTTGCACTTATAGCTGTCGCTGGACCACTCGCTAACCTATTGCTTGCCACTATAGTAGGGCTAATATATCGGTTTTTTCTCCCAAGCGACGGACTATTCCTTGACGCGCTGGTTGTGTTGCTACAAATCAACATCGGCTTCTTCATCTTTAACCTAATACCTTTTCCACCTCTTGACGGATCGCGCGTACTTTTTGCTTTTGCTCCCGAGCCACTACAGCGAGTAATGCTACGGATTGAAAGCTTTGGACTAACCGGCCTATTTTTGTTCATGTTTATATTGTTTCCACTGATTCAGCCAGTCTTTCTGAGCTTAAACAACTTCTTTATTAATTTAATCACCTGAGATTGGCAAAAAAGAGATAGAATGGACTGTAAGTGAACAAATTACTAAAGCTAAGCCACCAGGCCGCCGAGCTTGTTAGACAAGGGAAGAAGACTTCGACTTGGCGTCTAAATGACGATAAAGACCTCAGAGTCAACGACCGCATAGCGTTTATTGACAAGGTAAGCTCGGGCGACGAAAGCAGCTGGGGCGAGTTTGGCGACACTATCATCACTTCGATTGTAGAAAAGCGATTTGGTGATTTAACGGCTGTTAACTTTGAGGGTAGCGAAGACTACGCCACAAACGATGACATGATAAAAGCTTTTCAAAGATACTATGGTGAGAAGATCGACTATAACGCACCCGTTAAAATTATTCACTTTGACCCATTAATACCTGATACAAAAAGTGCCGAAAATATCGGTCTGCCGAAAGAGGTTAAAATATACACCGATGGTGGCTCAAGAGGTAACCCAGGACTCTCTGCGGGAGGTTTCGCTATCTTGGATATGGCCAACAATGTTGTAAGAAAGTCTGGTAAATATTTGGGCATTACAACCAATAATCAGGCCGAGTATCACTCACTAAAAGGCGGTATCGAAGCCGCTCGAGACATGGGCGTAAAACGTATTCATGTTTTTATGGACAGTCTACTTGTTATCAATCAAATGAAGGGCATCTATAAAATTAAGAACCGAGATTTGCTGCCGATCCATCAGGCTATCAAACAAATCGTTTCGGGGTTTGAGGAAGTCGAGTTCACTCATATCCCTAGGGAGCTTAATAAATTAGCTGATTCAATAGTTAACGAAACTCTCGATAACCTAAAATAGGGTATAATTAACTTCGCAAGATTACCGATCGACCGCCGTTCACTTTTTTTGTGGAGGGAGGAAAGTCCGGGCAGCATAGAGCACGTCAGTTGCTAACGGCAACCAGAGGAAACTCTAGGGAAAGTGCCACAGAAACGATACCGCTCTCAGTGCGCAGCACTGCATGTATCATGTAGCAATAATCATGGAGCAAGGACGTAACAGACTTCACGTGTCAGATAACTCAGATTCTGAGTTAATTGATACCTGAAACATCTGTGTTACACGCCAAATGAAACATGGCACATGCGATGCTGTGCATCGGGGGTAAGGGTGAAACGAGTGGGGTAAGAGCCCATAGTCCAGTCTAGGTGACTAGCTGGAGAGGTAAACCCTGACGGCTGCAAGGTAGCAGAGCCTATCAAATGACTCGTTATGGCTTCTGCGTTCAATAATCCGCTTGAGGCTTTGAGCAATCAAAGCACTAGATAGATGGTCGAATAAACAGAACCCGGCTTACAGGTAGTCTTGCTATAAAAATACCCCTTGCTTAGAGGGGTATTTCTGTTCTACTAAGATGTTTTACTTAACTATAGATTTTAAGACTGCCTCAAACGACGCCGGCTCGTTAACAGCTAGTTCGCTTAATATCTTACGATCAAGTATTATGCCTGTTCTCTTTAATCCGTTGATGAACAAACTGTAGGGCATGCCATGCAGGCGTGCGGCAGCATTAATGCGTGTGTTCCAGAGTGCCCGCAGGGTTCTTTTTTTATTACGTCGGTCGCGGTATGAATACTGAAGCGCCTTGACGACACCTTGACGACCTAGCCGAATACTAGCTCGGCGCGGATGGCTCATGCCTTTCGTTGCTTGTCTAATCTTATTGTGGCGCCTATGGGCTGTAACGCCTCGTTTAACTCTCATAATTTATATTCCTAACTTCTTACGTACGTTCTTATTAACTTTTCCTTGGAGTGGGTGCATGCCAGCATAGCGGCGCTTTCGGCTCGAGCTTTTCTTCTCTAGCATATGATTACCAAAAGGAGTCCTAATTAACAGTTTCCCGGTTTTGGTGACTCTGACGCGGTCTTTCGTTCCACTATGCGTCTTTAACTTTGGCATTACTACTCCTTATGACTACACTTAATTGTTTTCCTGCGAACTGCGGCTCATGTTCCTTGACTACTTCGAGACCCATTGTATCAATAACCCGATCAAGCAGTTTGTACCCCAGCTCCTTGTGAGCTAATTCACGGCCTCTATAGACTACGGTGATACGAACTTTATGTCCATCTTTCAGAAAAGAACACACCTTACCATTCTTAACTTCAAGATCATGAGTTCCGATCTTCAAGCCGTAGCGCATCTGTTTAAGATCTTGAACCTTAGTGTTGCGTTTGGTCTTCTGTAGCTGCTTCATGCGCTGGTAGTTAAATTTACCCCAGTCTACAATGCGGGCGACAGGCGGGTCGGCGGTTGGCGATACCTCTACAAGATCCAAGCCAGCTTCTTCGGCTGCTTTTAGAGCTTCCTGCTTTGTCAGTACCCCCAGCTGTTCTCCCTGATTGTCTATGACGCGTAAAGTAGCAGAACGGATCTGATGGTTTACGCGTAGATTATTGTTTATAGATACTCCTTATTCCTGGGGGTCGATTGTAACAGATGAAGCACCCCTGGTCAACAGTTCCTAGATAATATCAGTCATTTTGGGTCTAAACTGCAGCGCCTCGGCGATGTGTTTTTTCTGAATTTTCGGCGATCCATCTAAATCGGCAATGGTTCTAGCGACACGAAGGGTTCTAACAAAGCCCCGCGTGCTAATGCCGAGTTTTTGAGTTGCTGCGGCTAAGAACACTCTAGCTTGGTCTTCCACTAGATCTAAGTCTATAAACCCTCGGTTCGTTAAGTGCGAGTTAAGTTGTTTCTTTGGATTGCGTGAAGTCTGGGTGCCCCTGGCGACTACAACTCGTTCCTGGACTTCGGAGCTGGGATTCTCCTTGTGGTTTTTGTCGCCTAGCAGTGAATACGGTATCTCTTCTACGTCCACGTGGATGTCGATGCGGTCAAGGATCGGTCCGGAGAGCTTTTTGTTATAACGTACTATGTCGAAGGGCGCACAGCGGCAAGGTTTGTCGCTGCCGTAATAACCGCAGGGACAGGGATTTTTGGTGGCGATAAGAGTAAAGTCGGCCGGAAAGGTAACCGTCTGCCGGATACGCGAGACTGTGACGACCTTATCTTCAAGTGGTTGTCTCAAAGCCTCGACGCAATCCCGTTTGTATTCGGGAAACTCATCTAAGAAAAGCACTCCGTGGTGGGCTAGGCTAATCTCTCCGGGCCGTGCGGTTTGCCCGCCACCGATAATCGCTATACTGCTGGCTGTGTGGTGTGGTGACCGGAAGGGCGGAAGTTCAACTACCGAGTCATAAGAACTATTAACAAGGCTGTGTAGGTGAGTCACCTCTATGACCTGTTGTTTCTCAAGTGCTGGCAGGATAGTGACGAAAGCTTTTGCGAGCATTGATTTGCCACTGCCTGGCGGGCCGTTTAATAGGACATTATGACCGCCAGCTGCGGCTATTTCTAAAGCTCGTTTGGCGAACGAGTTACCTACAATAGATGAAAAGTCTTCTTCTTGGTTTAAGTCAGGCTTTTTTTTCACAGAGACCGATTCGCTTAGGCTAAGGGCCTTTGACCCAAATAACCACTCGCTGAGTTCTCTTAGGTGAGATATCTCAAAGACTTTAATATCATCGACTAGGTTTGCTTGATCGGTATTTTCTTTTGGGACGACAACCGCCGAAAAGCCATGGTGCCGAGCCGCTAACACCTTACCTATAACACCTCTTACGGGCCGGACAGTTCCGTCTAAGGAAAGCTCACCATATAGCGCCACTTTACTAATCTCCACACTTGGCTTTATCGAACTATGACTCAAGATGATACTAGCTGCCATAGCGAGGTCCATGCTAGCACCTTCTTTTGGCTGATCTGCAGGCGCCAGGTTGAGTGTAAGGCGTTTTTTAGGGAAGGTGAGGCCTGATGACACGAAAGCAGACCGCAACCGTTCCTTAGCTTCGTCAACAGCCTTGCTCGCCATTCCAACAATGACTACACCGGGCAACCCATTAGAACTTTGGCACTCGACTTCAACTAAAAGACCATCCATTCCTAGCTCGTTTGTCGTATATGTTTTGCTAGCCATACAGGTATTCTAAAACTAATTTAACCAACTTACTATGAAAATCGCACCCGAATTTTTCGAGTGCGATTTCAGTTTTGGTGTTGGTTTCTTTATGGAACAACGGCTTGCGAGAAGCCGTTGTCTGGGGAACTTTTTGTTTTTGAGCACTTTATTTGTTCAAGTGCTAAACCAATCTTATGATTAAAAAAATGCTCTGTCAACATAATTGTTATGTTTTCCTGTGTAAAACTTTTTCAAACTTCATAGAGCCAATCATCCTAGTTTATTAATAGCTATGAAATTGACGTTATCTCTCAGGTTTACCTAGTAATGAAAACGGTCTCCGGGCGCTCCCCCTAAAGTCATTTACGATCCAGGTTGAAATAACTAGACTGATTGTCATGGGTAGTGTGCGGCTGAGGATCCAGGCTGTAGACGCGAGTTTTGGCTGGTTTAGCGGACGTCCATAACCCGCACCCCAGTCTACTTAGGGTATTTGGCTATGTTTACGGGTTAGAATAACCATTTATTTATACGAATATGTTCACCTTCTTGTATTTATATAATCTAATCTATGGCGAACGATATGAACGTCAAAAGCTTCAATTAATGACAATGAATATAACAGGTATCTTTTCACGAACGTTATAATATTTACTACGGAATTTTTAACAACTATTATTCAAGAGTACATTTACCAGAGATGTAGTGTTGTTTTAACGACTATATAAATATATTGACACACAGAACCCTATGTGCTAAATTGTATACGTTGGATAAACACAAAAACCAGCAAAAACAGTCCTCTGGGAGGGGGGCATGGATAGCGCTCTTCATTGAAGAGCGGTCAGTCACACACGTTGCAGCAAGCGCCATATAGTCATTTTGATCAGGGCGGTTTTGCTAAAACGAGTAAACAATAAGGTGCGTAGCTTATTCGTAAGTTACGCACCTTTTGTATATATAATGTAGTCTGATCGATATACGATCTTAATATGAATAAAAAAACAACACTTACCCTAACCTTAATCTGTTTTGTTGCGACCATGGCTTTAATTGGTTTTTCTTCACCCTCGATTGATTCTGGGTGGGTAATAATCATATTCTTCTTATTTCTTTTCGGCCTAATTCTGTTTGGTTTACAAAGCGTAGCCAATTTCTTAGGCTATTACTCAAACAGATTAGCGAAGGTGGTATTCATAGCTACCTGCATAGTTGTTTCGGCTCAAATATTGATTACGTTCCAAGCCTTACGTCCGATTGAACTAGTGCTCATATCCTCTCTCTTGGGCTCAGTCGGCTGGTATGTTTCTCGAGCGAAAAGTTAACTCTCATACAAGGGGCTACTTTGATATACTAAAAGCATGAACGGATCTTCTAGCCCATCACCAGAATTACCGCTGCCTATGCCTACCCCCGAACAAGGAGTGGGGTCTACTGAAGCTCTCGTTGGCATAGAAAGTAAATCTGGTGCGGTTGACGGAGTTTCACAGGGTCCGACTTCGACGATGCCGGTCATTGACCCATCGCAGTTTGCGACCGCCACTCAAGCTAGCACGGCTACGGTGAATGATAACCAGGAGGACAAGACAGAGGCGGACGACGCCGACGTCATAGAGAAAGAATGGGTAACAAAGGCTAAGTTGATCGTCGACAGTACCAGGAACAACCCCAATCAACAGAGCAGCGAGTTAAGCAAATTCAAGGCCGAGTACTTGAAGAAACGATTTAATAAGGAAGTAAGAACGGTTAAAGAAACGCTTGAAAGTTCCTAGAGAAGGAGTTTTTAGAGTGATCAAAATACAATGAACGGAATAATAATTACTTCTAGTATCTTCTTGGCCGTCGCCGTTATTTTTGGATTTTTGATGTACGTAATATCTAGAAAGAAGCTAAGAGAAGCGAAAAACTACGAACGCGGCTTAAAGATGGTGCCACTATTAATACATTTGCCGCCACCCAGCTCAGACATAGAGGCGGGAGGACGCGACAACCGCGATCTAGTAGACGAAAATATATCACGGGCACAAGTCTTGTACGACATTCTAGCTAGTGTCGCCAAGAAGGGTTTTAAGACAAATTTTTACGGTCAAAGACACATTAGCTTAGAGATTATAGCCATCGACGGCTTCGTACATTTCTACACCGCAGTCCCATTACCCCTAGTCACCTTGGTCGAGCAGGCTTTTGTTAGCGCCTACCCGTCTGTGCGCCTCGAAGAGGTTCATGAACACAATGTTTTTAGTCCTATTGGTAAGTTGAGCGGCACAATTGGTGGCGAATTAGTATTAAAAGAGTCCTACGCCTACCCAATAGCTACATATCAAGATACTAAACGTGACACTATGCAGTCCCTCCTAAATTCTTTATCGACCTTACATAAAGAAGATGGTGTCGGCATTCAGATTTTATTACGCCCAGCTCACAGCGGATGGAGGAAGCTTGCCTCAGGAGTTGCGTCAAAAAAACGTAAAGGTACTGACGGCAAAAAAGGTGGAGAGGCGGCGTTGTCCTGGCTAAAACAAATTGCTGTTGCGCCCGTAAAACCCCCCGAAGAGAAGGGCGCCGGAGGAGAACCTAAACAGCTATCTGCATTAGAGCAATCAGTAGTCGACTCGATTGACGACAAGACTAGATATCCAGGGTTCGAGGTGCTTATAAGAGTTGTAGCATCGTCAAATATCGCTCAAAGGTCTCAGGCTGTGCTTAGTAACATCAATGCCAGCTTCTCGTTATTTGATGCTCCCGGCAGGAATGGCTTTAAATTCGCACCAGCCAAAGACATTGATGGTTTTGTTACAGCCTTTATACTGAGATTTTTCCCTCAAGAACAAACATCTAACGTCTTAAATGTAGTTGAGTTATCGAGTCTTTTCCATTTCCCGGACCAGAGCAACATCCCAACTTCGCAGCTTGAAAGACAGGCCAGTAAACAGGTCGACGGTCCTAGGAACATATCCGATAAAGGCCTTGTTCTTGGGTATAACGTCTTTAGAGGAATCAAAAAGCGCATTAACCTGGATCCTGTTGATAGATGTCGGCATGTATATATAGTTGGTCAGACCGGTACCGGAAAGTCGTTTCTGATGAAAAATTTAGCCCTTCAAGACATGCTAAGTGGCGGCGGCTTTGCTTTTATTGATCCGCACGGGGACGCGGTTGATGACCTACTTTCTATGGTGCCGAGAGAGCGGACTGAAGACATCGTCTACTTCTCACCGGCTGATATGGATTATCCGTTGGGCCTAAACTTGTTCGAATTTGATAGCCCGGACCAGAAAGACTTTCTAATTCAAGAGGCTATAAGCATGATTTATGCCCTCTATGACCCAAATCGCCAAGGGATGGTAGGGGCCAGATTCGAGCATATTTTCCGTAACTGTGCGCTACTTTTGATGTCCGATCCGAAGGGTGGAACCTTTGTTGATATACCAAAACTTCTTGTCGATAACGAGTTTATGAAAGAGAAATTGCAGTATGTCACCGATAAAAATGTTCTAGACTTCTGGACCAAGGAATGGCCGGCCTCACAGCGCTCGAACGAGTCGGGCGAAGTCACGAGCTGGGTCGCTAGCAAGTTTGGGGCCTTTGCCAGCAACGAAATGATGCGGAATATCATCGGTCAGTCTAAAAGCGCTTTTAACTTGCGTGAGATAATGGACCAAAAGAAGATTTTGTTAGTTAACCTTAGCAAGGGTCGAGCCGGAGAACTTAACTCTAGGTTACTCGGTATGATATTTGTTATGAAGTTTCAGGCTGCGGCTATGAGTAGGGCAAATATGAGCGAAGCCGACAGAACCGATTTTTCACTTTATGTTGATGAGTTCCAAAACTACTCGACGGAGTCTTTTGCGACGATACTTAGTGAGGCCCGAAAATATGGCCTGAACTTAATCGTTGCCAATCAGTTTACTACTCAATTAACAGAAGAAATTCGCGATGCGGTGTTCGGTAACGTTGGTACTATTATCGCCTTTAGGGTAGGTACGCAGGACGCTGAAGCGCTGACTAAGATTTTTCAGCCGGTTTTTGACGCTGACGACTTACAGCGTGTTCCAAACCAAAATGTGATAGTTCGCATGCTCGTCCAGGGTGTGCCTTCTCAGCCATTTAGCATGGCAACACTGCCTCTTATTAAAACCGACAACTTCAAGCTCGTGGCGGCCCTAAAACAGTTGTCGGCGGCAAAGCATGGACGCCCTAGGGCTATTGTTGATGCCGAGATATTCGAACGTCGAAAAATCAAGGAACCACTAAAACCCGCAAATCCGTTTGGAGCTGGACCGGCCGGTCCTGGATTCTCGCCGAGTAGTAGTGTACCAGCGGTTGGTCCCAAGCCGGGCAGCAGCTCATTCTTAGACGACTGGTTGGCTAAGCGCCAGGTGAAACCAATTTCTCCTCAAAGTCCGGCAGTCTTTAGTCCAAGCCCAACTAGCCAACCGCCAATTCAGCCTCAGCCTGTTGTAGCTCAGCAGCCCTATGCGCCACAGCCCATGCCACACGAGCCAATAATTGATCAAAAAATAATTGTCGGTACAGACAGCAATGGGCACTTAACTGAAGACAATACTGTGCACATTGCTCGTGACGATAACCCGTCTTAAGAGGCCTTAAGAAGCCTTATTGCGTGCCACTAGCCGCCAAATCAACTCGACAACTAGGCCAAGTAAATAACCAGCAATGAAAGTTGCTGCAAAAATGCTGTAGCGTAGCTCGCCACCGAGGTGACGGGCAAGTAGATAAACACCCAAACTACCAACAAATGAGAATATACCACCGAGTAAAATACCGGACGGTCGGGCGACCGTCTTCCCACCAAAGTCGCTTATTTTCTCAACCACCGGGGCATGAATAAACTTACTAAGTTGCTTTTCAGGGGCGGAAAGATGACGCCTAACAGATGTCAGTGTACGGTCAAAAGTCTGTCGGCCAAGCTCTTTACTCCACCAACGAACATCGTTACTGGCATCTTGTTTTTCAGTCTCTGTGTGGTTTGTAATAGCCTCTTTGGTGATTGGCTCGGCCTCATTTATTGCTGCTCTAGCTTCCCCTAGATCAAGCACCTCGGCTTTATTTTCAGGCTGATCGATACGTCTGGACTTAGCAGCTTCGGATTCGGCATTGCTTGTTTCAGGACTTGATTCGTGCTCTTGTCTATGTCGAAGGTTCTCGCTCATTTTTATGCCCCCACTACTTGTTCAGCTTTAATAACATCTACTTCTTTGGCTAGTAGTCGACTGCGGGCATAGAAATAGCCAATCACTGTTACAGCCATAAGGCTAGCAAGGATGCTTGAACCCGGCCCGGTGTTTGGGATATTAGTTGTAGTTACCTCATAGGCAGTGCTTATTATCGGTTTGTCTAAATTCACAACAACCTCATTGCCAAAGATATTGCGAAGTTTAAAGTCGTAAGATAATGGATCGGATAGCGAAGGCGGGGTGGTTGGTATGGGTGATTTGATCTTAACTTGAAACTTCTTGGTTATAGTACCACCGGCTGGGATCGAGACCATTGGCCAGGTAATGCGTTGGTTCACTTTGTCATAGCTACCACCTTCGTAACTAATCAAGTCGGCGTATTCAAGGATGTCGATGAGTGAATCTGAATCGGCAATGTAATTTTCGGCGGCTTGATTCCCGGTATTGGTCACGGTAAGAGTATATTCGAGGTTGTCCCCGGCTTTAGCGACGGTGTTATGGGCGTCGGCAATCTTCTGAGTCAGATTGCTAACCTTCTTACTTTTAGTGATACGCGAATATTTGTCGGTGACTTGCGTGCCACAATTTTTAGCCTCAACCGACCCGCCATTGGTTGCTGACATTGTTGCGACATTACAAAGTTCTCCGTTATCAACCAGCACCCTCAGGACCTTCACCCTAAGACTTATAAAGTGCCAGCTTTGAGTTGGCTCTAGAGCCGCTACGGTCCAACTCAATCGGTTAGTGTTCTTCGTGAAGCTTAACGGGATTGAGCTAGATTGGCTGACAAATTCAAGGTTTTCGGCTATGACATCAGTTATATCAACATTGTTTGCTGCGGCTTCACCGGAATTCGTAAACTCTATCTTATAATTCACCTCATCACCGGCTTTAAGACTTTCATTGCCGGAGCGAGTTTTATCTATTTTAATTTTCGGATTTTTAGGGATAGGTGCAAATGTAATATTTCCACAACCACGTAGCAAGATCCAAAACTGACGACCCTTTAACTTGCCTTCACCGGTTGCCGTTCCGGTGATAGCCGGATAAGTGTTCTCATAATACTTAATGTCCCAATTGTTCAACGACCTTTCATAAATCGTTGTTCCTGTACCCGGTATTTGAATAGGTATATCAATTCCGGGCGAATCACCGCGACCGGTGGTGATATATTCTCTCTCGCGGGATTTAACGGTAGTATCTAAGGCGGCCTGAATGTCAGCTAATCTAACACCATAATACTCATAGATCTGCTTGATATCGCCTCGGCCTTTGGAGTCGACCCCCGAAGTTAAGGCGTTTATAATTTGCTGCTTAGTTCTTGCTCCAAAGACGATGTCGCCATCGCCGGTGGCTAGCGACACCTGTGCTGGCGACAATATCGCCAAAGACTGCACGCCAACAGCAAGTAGGGTGAAGATTACGCCTGTTCGTCGGACAGATTCTTCTTGGTGTAGTCGCTTGGAGTAGAAACTAAGTTGATGAAGCAATCCAGGGTTAAAGGGTAGGTTGGAGATTAATTTTCTGAACATATTTTTATCTTTTTTATAAGGACAAGCATATTTAACCACAAAACAATGTGTTCAATCAAGCAGAATATTGATTGAGTGGTCATAGTTTTTCTTGTATAATGGTGTTAACTGGCCTTACGTAGAACCTCAACAGCAACAGGGTTGTCCAAGGAGGGATGTAGAAATTTTTTTCTCTGCTGGAGGAGTATCCATAGATACTGGGACAGTAGAAAAAGGAGTTCTATACCCTCCCGGCAAGTCTGGGCTGACAGGGATTCTGCGTAAGTCCAGTTCAAGGAATAAAGAATAAGTTTAAGAGAGGGTATGACTAAAACAGTTCGGAGCACCGATAGCTATGACGCTGATGCAATTCAAGTCCTTGAAGGGCTTGAACCTGTTAGAAAACGCCCCGGAATGTACATCGGTAGTACCGGTGTTACCGGTCTTCATCACCTAGTCTGGGAAATAGTCGACAACGGTATCGATGAGGCTCTAGCCGGCCATGCGACCTATGTGTCGGTTGTTATGCTTGCCGATGGTGGAATTCGTGTGCGTGACGACGGTAGGGGCATTCCGACTGGCATTAATACCAAAACTAAAAAGACTGGCGTCGAAGTTGCTCTAACGGTGCTGCACGCCGGCGGTAAGTTCGGTGGCGGTGGCTATAAAGTCTCCGGAGGTCTGCACGGCGTAGGCGTTAGCGTTGTTAACGCGCTATCTAACAAGCTTGTTGTAAGAGTTTTTCAAGATGGTAAGATTTTTGAACAAGAATACGCCAAAGGCGCGCCACAGACAAAGCTAGAGGTGGTTGGCAATAGCGATGAGACCGGAACTGAGATTACGTTTTATCCAGACGACACAATCTTTGAGACAACCAAGTTTAATTACGAGACGATCTTAGACCGACTTAGGCACTCAGCATACCTGACTAAAAAGTTGCGTACTTCATTAAGCGACGAAATTAGTGGCGAAAGCGAAGAGTTCTACTTCGAGGGCGGTATTGCATCTTATGTCGAGCACCTCAACGAAGTCACAAAACCGATCCATGACAAGATTTTTTACTGCGAAAAACAGATCGATGAAACAATCGTTGAAGTTGCACTGCAATATAACGAAAGCTTCACCGAAAATTCAAAATTCTTTGCCAACAATGTCTATAACGCCGAGGGTGGAAGCCATATGGTTGGCTTTAGGACGGCGCTCACCCGGGTTATAAATGACTATGCACGCAAGAATAATCTTCTTAAAGAAAAAGAAGAAAACCTAACCGGCGAAGATGTCCGTGACGGTCTAACGGCGGTTATTCTGGTTAAATTACCAAACCCACAGTTCGAAGGCCAAACCAAGAATAAACTAGGTAACCCAGAGGTTAGGGCGCAAGTCGAGAGAGTTACGTCTGAGTATTTGAGCTACTTCTTTGAAGAGAACCCGAGTATCGCCAAGGCGATTATCAATAAGACTCTGGTCGCTGCCCGCGCCCGTAAGGCAGCCCGAGCAGCTCGCGACAACATCCTGAGGAAGGGCGTTCTCGACGGTGCCTCTATGCCGGGTAAATTAAACGACTGCGCAACTCGCAACCCTGACGAAGCCGAGCTTTTCCTCGTCGAGGGAGATTCTGCTGGTGGTTCTGCCGTAGAGGGCAGGGATAGTTATTTCCAGGCCATTCTTCCACTACGTGGAAAAGTATTAAATGTCGAGCGTGCTCGTCTCGATAAAATGCTCGCTAATAATGAAATTGTTAATATAGTTAAGGCGCTGGGGGCGGGTATTGGCGATGACTTTAACCTCGAAAAGCTAAGATACAAGAGAGTAATTCTAATGACCGACGCC